>Ga0209575_10000016_pt1 | contig 311174 bp, 252 predicted proteins | sample Medcelwee11metaG_FD_187172 | JGI IMG/M metagenome (GOLD analysis project Ga0209575, IMG submission 187172) | Freshwater pond sediment microbial communities from the University of Edinburgh, under environmental carbon perturbations - Medium... | ecosystem: Environmental > Aquatic > Freshwater... | reverse complement strand
TCGTCGTAGTTTTCGGTTCATCTGAAAAGCCAGCACGCGTGTTTGTTGTTGGTCTCGCAACCCCTTCAAACACGCGGCTTTTCAGATAAATTCCCTCAAACAGCACCCCGAAGTACTTGGTTGGGGTCTAGATCTCTGCCCGCGTTGACGTACCGCACCACCCGCGGTACGCAAAGCGCATGGCCCACGTGTTTGATCCTGCCAAGCTGCGAGCGAACCACCCTTCTCGCTTCGAGCAAGCACGCAAACTGGCCCTGGAAGAGAAGTTCAATTCGTTCTTCTGGGCGGGCGCCGTGGGAGAGGTGGCCTTGGCCTACTTCGTCGATGCAGCGTCGAACCCTGACTGGCACGTTCGGGAGCTGCTGGACATGGCCCGCAGAGAGCTGCGTCGAGGCCTGCAGTGGCCCAAGGAGCCCACCTCCGGGGATGCGCTCTACAACACAGCCTACGGGCTTGCGGCGCTCGCGATCGCGGATTGGATCGCGACCGGGGCGCTGCAGCCCGAAACCATGACCAAGGCGCACGACGCCTACCTTCGTTACTTCGAGCAGGTGTACGAGAAGAAGAATCCAACGAATCAGTCGATCATGGCAGCGCTCGAGCTCGCTTGCGCGGCGGAACGATTCCAGGAAGGCACGCAATTCATCGCGGCGCACTTGCCCCAGAAGCAGCTTGATCCCACCAAGGCCCGCACGTCGGCGGAGCTGTGCCTCGCGCTGAACGGCACACCGCCAAGCGAACCTTTGGCGCGACGCTATCTTCGCGCTCACCTTCCGAAGCAACTGGCTCACGGACAGTATTCGGAAGGCGCGCTCAGCTTCTATGTCGCCACCGTGGCCGGCTTGCCCGGACCCGTCGCCGACGCGCTTCGGGGCGCTCCCACGTTCATCAGCTATCTGAAGGAGGCGAAGTCCAAGAAGGGTCTTTCGGACGTGCCCGTCAATCCCACCCCTGCGCCGAACAGGCCCGCCCCACGGCTCGCTCGCATTCTGCCCTCTTCGGCGGCTCCGGCCCCCGGGAGCCGAGCCCTCTGGAAGCAAACCGGCGAAGGCTGGGCCTTGTACACACCGCACATTCCGTCGCACCAAGAGTTTCGACAACAGGTCGACGAGCGTTCGGAGGACATCGTCGAATGGTCCGCTGACACGCTGCACCTTTCTGACCTGCCCGGAGGCCTCGCACGGCTGAAGCGGTTGCGTCGTGCAACGCCCGACGGCAGGACGCTCGCCGCGTGGTCACGCAGCGACCAGGAGCTTCCGCTCGAGGTGGCATTTGCCCCTTCCACCAGCAATTGGAACGAAGGGCGGCGCGTGCCCATGCCGCCGAAGCTCGACAAAACGGTCTGGAAGGACACGCTTGACGTGGGCGCGCTCACGCACCTGCGAGCGATCAGCATCGATGCGATAGAGTCCGAGAAGGACCGGCTGAAGCGCGGCGACGGGCCCTATCCCATCGTGCCTGCGTGGTTCGTGTCGTCGCGGCTCGCGGGGTGTCTCGAGGCGCTCGAGGTGCATGCCTCCCCGCACGATCTCGCGACCTCGCTGGAGTTGTTCGACGTGCTGCCGCACCTGCGGGAGCTGATCGTCTGGTTCCGCGCCTACGGTCTTCACACGGCGTGCTTCTGGTGTGAGCGCGGCAAGGGGGTGCTCATCCAGGCGCAAGGCATCGCCGTGGACGAGCCCGTGCTCCGCGCTTCGGCAGACCGGCGAACCTGGGACAAGTGGCTGCCGCAGATACTCACCCCCGCGGCGGCCGAGCGACTCGCCAGGGCCGATGTGACCACGATACTCGAGAAGAACGTGGACCCGGAAGAGGTGCGAAAGGCGGTGGGCCGCTACATCAATGTAGAGTCCGTGACCCTCGGGGGTGCGCTTCGGGAGCTGTGAGGGAGCGAGACCTAGCGGCACTCGCACCAATCGGATTGATGGTGGATCCCGTCACCGCAGTCCAGGACGGTGTTGGGTTCCTTGATACACCCCGGCTCGCCCCCGAACTTCGCGAAGCAATCGAGCCCGGCAGCGGCGCAAAACGCGTCACACCCGGCGCCATCCGCGAAGACCCCCGCGCAATGATCCACGGACGACTCGCACACTTCCCATGCGGAATTGGCAGACGAAATGAGCGAGCAATCCACGCCTGTTCCGCCTCCGGCCCCGGCCGATCCCTCGTCTACGCTCACCTCATAAAGCTTTCCGTGACTCCCGTACTCCCACGTACCCACGTAGAGGTGTTCACCCGAGGGAGCCACGCTCCACGCCGCGGCCTCGGGGAACGCACAGACCGTCTCCCAGGAAACCCCGTCTCGCGACATCAGCAATGAGGAATCGCCCGTCGCCTCCTTCCAGCCATCGCTCGTCCCCGCCCAGAGCGAACCGTCCCACGCCGCCAATTCGGTGACGTACGCCGCTCCCACCGGGTGAACCATCTCCGGGCTTCCGCCGTGGAAGGCCCATATTCCCGTCGGTCCTTGGGACCGGCTCGTCGTGCTGGATAGGTACAACTCACCGTTCCAGGACAGAGCGCGAAAAAACCTCGTGGGGGTATCTACGGACGTCCAATCCGTGCCGTTGGCGCTCACAAGCAGCTTTCCCAGGCTCTCGTTCTCTCGCACACCGAGCGCGTACAGTACGCCCGCGTGGGCCACGAGGTGCCGCAGATACAGGTCTTCATTGCCGCTGTCGAAGACCGTGTCCCAGGTCAAGCCATCGGCTGAACGAAGGATTCTGCCGCTCCGATGCGTCGCGTAGTCGTAGTTGACAGCGTAGAGAACGCCCCCGTGTTCCTCCAAGCCGCACCCAATCAACCCCGATCCCCCGTCGTAGACTCGCTGCCAGTCCGATCCGTTGGAAGAGCGATAGAGGTAGCCGTCGCTCTCGGTGTTGGCGTAGAGGTATCCTTGAAACTCCTTCATGGCGCAAACGGATTCCGCGACACCACGAAGGCCCGGCTCGACCCTCCCCCAAGGGGGATACTCGAACAGCATGCTCTCGGACGCATGGCCGTATCCAAAGAGCCCCACGAACAGGTTGGAGCCGAATTCCCGCATGGCGAAGATGCCGTCCGTGGGGGCCGTGCCTACCGGATCACAGCGATAGCTGTGGGGAAGGGGAACTCCGCCGGAGCCACCGGCCCCGCCTGTCCCAGCCGAGCCTGCCGTTCCCCCAGTCGAGCCGGCTGCCCCCCCACTCGCCGCGTCTTGCCCCGCGGCGCCACCGTTCGCGGAGCTCCCCGCCTGCCCACCGGCCGAGGCTTCGATGCCCGCATCGGGACCGCTGGATGACGGGCTGGACGAGGATTCTCCGCACGAAGCGGCGGGGATCAGGAGCGCGACCAGGGGGATCGACCAGGCGCGAGGGCAGCTCATCCCAGGGTCATACCACGAGTTCGGGGAGGACAAGCACGAGGGGGTTGATTCCCTTGCCCGTGGTCGTCTAGGTGTTTCCAAGAGGTTCCCGTGTCCAAAGTCTACTTCCGATACGCCGCCATGAACGCCGGCAAGAGCACCCAGTTGCTTCAGGTTCGGCACAACTATCACGAGCGACACCAGCGGACGCTGCTGCTCAAGCCCCACATCGACAACCGCGACGGGCAAGACGTGGTCAAGCCCCGAATCGGCGGGCTGGTCGCGCGCGTGGACGCCTTGCTCTTTCCCGACACCAACGTCCGCCTGTTGGTGGAGGAGAACCGCGAGATCGCGGGACGCTTGGACTGCATTCTGGTCGACGAAGCCCAGTTTCTCACGCCGGCCCAGGTGAAGCAGCTCTGCGAGGTCGCCGACTTCCTCAACGTCCCTGTCATGTGTTACGGATTGCGGACGGACTTTCGAGGGGAGCTGTTCGCCGGGTCCGCGGCGCTGATGGCGCTGGCAGACGACATCGAGGAGTTGAAGACGATCTGCTGGTGCGGGAAGAAGGCCACCCTCAACGCGAGAATGCTGGACGGTCATGTGCAGCGCGAGGGCCCGCAGGTCCTCATCGGCGGTAACGAGACCTACACCTCTCTTTGCCGCAAGCACTGGCTGCTCGACGAAGGGGAGCCGCCGTCGAACGAATGACCGTATCGAGATCGCGACGCGCCTGGCATTCCTACTCGGGGCGGGACGACGCGGCTTCGTCTTCCAACCCGCGGGGCATCGAGCCCGGGCTCTCGGCGAGCATTCGAACGGAGAAGACCGCGGCAACGACGGCGGCGCTGGCAAGGCTGAAGGCCAACGGACGCTCCCACCATCGCCAGGGTCTGACCGCCGCTTCGCCAAGCACCTCACGCGCCACGGCACTTCGCAAGCGCGCCCTGGCAGCGGCGGAGGGGCGAGGTCCCGAAGGCGCCGTCTCGACCTCTCGCTTGAGCACGAAGTACTCGCGCAGGCAGTGCGGACAAGACGCGAGGTGCTGCTCGAGGCCATCCCGGGAGGCGTCCGTGATCACGCCGAACTGGTACGCGACGAGCTCGGATCGGACCTGGTCACAGTTCATCTCTTCACCTCCTCACGCAAGCGGCCGACCATCTGGTGCATCCGCGACTTGACGGTTCCCACGGGCACGGCGAGCACCTCGGCGACCTCTTCGTAGGAAAGCCCCCCCGCACGCAGTTGATAGAGCTCCGCGAGCGGCTCGGGGAGGCGCGCCACCGCGCATCGAAGGGCTGCCGCAGCTTCCTGGTCTTGCAGCGCCCGCTCGGGGTGGTCGTCGGACGATTCGACGGGAACAGCGGACTCGAACGCGTGGGCGGCCCGCCGTCGGGAACGGAGCCGGTTCAAGCAAAGGTGCCGGGTGACCCCGTAGATCCACGCCCGGAAGCTGGTCGCCGATTGGCCGCGGTCGCGCTCGCGCAAGACGGCCAAGAACGCCTCGTGCAGGAGGTCCTCGGCCTCGTGATGGTCCCGGACGTGTCGCACGATGAAGCCGAACAAGGGCCGCTCGTAGCGTTCGTACAGCACGTCGAACGCCCCGAGGTCCCCCTCGAGCAGCCGTTCGTACAGGGCCTCGTCGGATGCCATGGGCTTAGCTCGCGGACCGGGGAGCCAGGGCAGCCCGCAACGCCGCCACAGTGGCGAGCAGGGTCGAAAACACGACGATGACGAGGGCGAGCACGACGTTGTTGAGCGACTCGGCGCAGCCCAAGGCGGCGATCTGGACCTGATCGGGCAGAGCCACGTTCTGCACATAGCGGAACGTGTTGATCAAGCCCGTCGCCGTGCCCAGCAGCCCTGCACCAAAGGTCATGACGCCCAAGCTTACCACCAGCGGGACCCAGCGACGTTCCGGCCGTAGCAGCAGCAACACGGCCGAAGCGACCAGAAAGAATCCGAACAAGGTCGTCGGGTACATGCCCCAGCCGCCGTCACGGAAGAAATCGTTCCACATGCTTGGCTCCTTTCGCGCCGCGGGGTTTCTGACCCCACATGAGGGAAGGAACCGGTCGGGGGAAAAGGTTCGTCGATCGTCAGGCCCTTCTTCTACGCAACCCGAGCAACAGGGCGAACACCGCGGCTAGCCCGGCCCATGGCTCGTCCTTCGACCCGACACGGCACCGCAACCTCCGTCGTCGCCACCGGTCGCCTCGCCACCGCTGTAGTTCCCAGAGAACCCGCCGCTCCCGCCTCCCCCGCTGTCACTCGCCCCGGTCCCGCCACCGTCCACCATCCCTCCGTCCACCAACCCGCCGCCGCTCCCGCCGCTGCCCCCTGTACCGCCGTCCGCGTCCGACTCCACACACTGCCCCGCCTCACACGTCTGCCCCGCGGGGCACACCGCCCCTTCGCAATCGCTCACGCAGGAGCCGCCCTCGCAATGCTCCCCCGCGCCGCAGGCGACTCCCATGCACCCGTCGGGCACGCACCGGTCCGAGCTCTCGTCACACACGTCCCCCGGTGGACACTGTCCGCACGTGCACCGGATCAAACACGCACACCCCCACCCGGCAGACTTGCCCATACGGGCACTGCACCCCGTCGCACCAGCCCCTGCAATCGCCGTCCACGCAAACCTCGCCGGGCACAACCAGTTTCTCCCTGGGGCACAACCAGTTTGTCCCTGGGGCACGGCGTTGCCGTGCCGGGCTGGACTCGGCGTTGCCGAGTCGCTACGGGTGCGGATTTGTTACGGTCTCGACGTTCATGACTTCACACCGACGGCTGCGCGGCTTTGATCTTGGACGTCACCCGCGCCGTAACCGTCTCCTCCTGCTTCTCGACGGGACCACGGATGGCGGCCACGTCCTTCGCGGAACCCGTGGCATGGTCGAGCACCGCGAGGACCGCCCGCACGACCGAGATCCATGCGTTGCGCGCCGCGAGGATCTTCGGACCTCGCTCCGGGTCCGTGTCCCTGACCTCCGCGTTCTTGTCCTGCACCGCCTTGCCGAGCGCCGCCGCCGCCTCCATCCAGCCCTCCATGACCTGCTGGCCGGTGATCGATGACGTCAGCCTGAGCTTTCCGATCACCAGCTTGGCGGCAGGCGTCCTGTCGAACGCCTCCTTCGCGAGCTTGGCGTTGCCCGCCTCCTCCACGTAACCCACCCTCGCACCCGTCATGCCATGCGGCAGCAGCGCCTTCTGCGAGTCCTTCACCCGCTGAAGCTCGGCAGCGTCGAAGACGTCCTGCGCCATCAGGTACTCCCGATAGGCCTGGTGCAAGTAGTACAGCGCTCGCATGTAGAGGTCCTGCCGATGGTCGAGCACGTCGTGGGAAACGGCTACCGTGGCGGGTTCCGACACGCCCTTGACCACCTCGAGCAAACCGGCATGCACCGCCTCGACCTTCGGCATCAACCCCGCGATCTCGGGGATGGCCAGGAACGTGTTGCGCTCCTCGCCGACCCAGCGAGCGGTGGTTTCGACCATCTCCCCATTCGTGAAGTAGACCAACCCCATGGCTCTGTCCTCTCTGACCCCCGCCCAAGGGGTCAACCTCGAGTTCGACCGCTCAATATCACACCACGGCTCGAGACAAGCCGGGATTCTCCCCCGAACGCCCCTCCACGCTCGCACCAGGACTGCGTCCTGCCCACCCGCCTCCCGACCACGCTCGCACCAGGATTTCGTCCTGCCCACCCGCCTCCCGACCACGCTCGCACCAGGACTGCGTCCTGCCCACCCGCCTCCCGACCACGCTCGCACCAGGACTGCGTCCTGCCTACCCGCCTCCCGACCACGCTCGCACCAGGACTGCGTCCTGCCCATCCGCCTCCCGACCACACTCGCACCAGGACTGCGTCCTGCCGCGTCTGCTCTCCCCAATGGCGGAAGGTTCCCCTTGCCCCGCCCGTATACCCGAGGCCATCTTCCGCCTTTGGAGCATCCGCATGACCGACGTCGCCATCACGAAAGCCTCCCAACTCGACGACACCCTCTTCTCCCGCCCCGGCATCCAGCGCATCGACATCCGCGGCGTCGCCTTCGACGAGCTGCCGGCGGACTTCGGCAAGCTCACCGAGCTCGAGCTCCTGATCTTCGACAACTGCACCGTGAAGTCCTTCCACCCCAAGGCGTTCGAGGCCGGGTCCAAGAAGGGCAAGGTCGAGGTCGAGTTCGCCTACTGCGAATTCGACAGAGACGCCCTGTTCGAGCAAGCCCTCGTCCACGGGCTCGGCACCTGGCGCGTGGAAGACTACGGGTCGAACTATCGTCGTGACCCGCGCTGGAAGCAGCTCGCCTCGATCGGCGCCGATGGGCTCGGCAACGAGGCGTTCCGTCGCGCCGCCTTCGCGCTCGCGGGCAAGACAGGTCTCCCGAACGGCACCCCCGCCGAGGAGCACTTCCGCCTGCTCGACCACTCCAAGAAACCCCTCCGCGAAACCGCCGCCCTCTGGCTCGACAAGAACTACCCCAGCCCCATCGTCCCCAAGGGCGCACGCGTGCTCGTCCTCGGCACGCCCCTCCGCCATGACAAGGTCGCCCTCCAGGCCCGCTTCGACGCGCTGGGGTTCGGCGTCGCCAAGTCCGTCAAGGAGGCCACGGCCGCGCTGCTCTTCCCAAAGCCAGGGCCGAAGCTCAATGACGCCCTCGCCGCCAAGCTCCCCTTGCTCGTCGAGGCGCACCTCGAGGGCGCCGCGGAGCAGGCCGTTCCCACCCCTCCCGCGGCCACCGCCGCCGAAGGCGAGAGCCTCGAAAAACTCTTGTTCAACGCCGACCCGAAGAACGCGCTGCTCGGCCTGTCCCTCGCGAAGGCGAGAAAACTCGAGGGCGAGCTGCTCGCCCATGTCGTGGCGGTCGCATTCTTCTCGGAGGATGCCGGCGTGCGCAAAGAGGGCCGCACGCTGCTGCTCGCCGCTGCCCCCGAATCGCTCCGCGGCCGCCTGCAGGGAGACAAACGCAACTACGCCTCGATCGAGGACGGCGCCAAGCTGACGAAGCTCGCCAAGGAGCTCGACGGCTTCGGCGTCGACCCCCAGGAATTCACCTGCTCCATGCTCCGCCTCGCGCTCCTGAAACCCGATCGCTACGGAGGGACCTTCGACGCGCCGCTCGCCGCCGCCCTGGCGTTCCCCGGGCAGGAGGCGCGGGTCTTCGAGCTGCTTTCCGGCGAGCCCGATGTCTACCTGCCCGTGAAGAAGACCTTCCCCAAGGGACTCTCGAAGCTGCGCGCCCTCACCAAGCTCCGCATCCCGCACGCCACGGTGACCAGCGACAAGAACATCGCCGAGCTCGCCCAGATCCCTCAGCCCTTCCACCTCGAATACTGGGTCAAGGACACGAAGCTCGAGCTCCTGCGCTCGATCGCGAAGAACGTCGCGGGCCTGTACCTGCGGGGCGCCTACTCGGGCGTGAGCGACCTGTCCGAGCTCACCGGGTGGGAGAACCTCCGGGCGCTGAGCGTCGAGAGCACAGGAGTCAAGGACCTGTCGCCGCTCTCGGACCTGCCGCTCGAGTACCTCGACGTGCGAGAGACGCCGATCACCTCGCTCGAGCCGATCCGAAAGATGACGTCGCTGCGGCACCTTCGCGCGGGTCGATTTCAGGGAGACCTTTCTCCGGTCGCAGACCTCGTGCAACTCGAAGTCCTCGACATCACCTTCACCAAGGTGACCGACCTGCGCTTGCTGTCGAAGCTGACGAAGCTTCGCAAGCTGGACCTGTGGGGAACCGCCGTCGTCGACTTCACGCCGCTGGTGGGCAAGCCGCTCGATACGCTCGACCTCAACTACATGAAGGGGAAGCCCGTCCTCACCCCGCTCGGGGAGATCCCGACCCTCGGCTGGCTGTCGCTCACGGGAACGCCGGTCGATGAGGCGGAGCTCGCCGCGCTGCAGAAGCGCCTCCCGAACCTCAACGTCAGTCGCTGAGGCGTGATGTTTCGCAAAGACAGCTCCGTTCGTCTCGGCAGCCGCATGACCTCCACGCAGCTCGTGGCTTTCATGGGCCACGTGTTTCGCGCCAACTTCGCGGCCGAGGCGCGTGGCCTGCCCAAGACACCTCTCTGCATCTGGGGCACGCACGGCATCGGCAAAACGGAGACCGTCGAGTCGGTCGTCCGGAACAACGGCTGGAAGTGGGCGTACGTGGCGCCCGCGCAGTTCGAGGAGATGGGCGACTTCCTCGGCATGCCGAAGGTGGACGAGCACGGGTGCACGGTGTTCGCGCCGCCCGAGTGGGTGCCGCGGGAAGACGGGCCCGGCATCCTGCTCATCGACGACATGAACCGCGCCGACGGTCGCATCCTGCGGGGCATCATGCAGCTGCTGCAGCGACACGAGACCATGAGCTGGAAGCTCCCACGGGGCTGGCAGATCGTGGCCACCGCGAACCCCGAGGGCGGCGACTACGCCGTGACGGCCCTCGACCCCGCGATGCTCACCCGCATGCTGCACGCAACCCTCGTCTTCCAAGTGCAGGCCTGGGCCGCGTGGGCAGAGGACGCCGGCATCGACCCGCGCGGGATTGCCTTCGTGCTCGCCTACCCCGAGCTCGTCGGTAGCGAGCGGACCACCCCGCGATCCCTCGTGCAGCTGTTCCGATTGCTCGAGCCGATCGAGGACTGGAACCGCGAGGAAACCCTCGTTGCCCAGCTCGCCGAGAGCTGTCTCGACCTCGAGGCGGCGACCGCGTTCCTCTCCTTCGTGCGCAAGCGTCACGAGCTTCTGCCCTCCACCGACGAAGTGCTCCGCGCGGAAGAGCTCTCGGACACCGTGCTGCCCCGCCTCCGACGCGCGGTCGAGGGACCCGACCGGCAGGTGGACGCGCTCCTGCTCTTCTGCTCGAGGCTCGCCGAGGCGTCGAGCAAGGTGCGCGGCAAGGACTCCGCCACGGCCACCGCGAACCTCAAGACCCTCGTGCTCTCGGACGTGCTGCCCCCGGACGTCCGCCTCGTGCTCGCGCGCGAGCTGTCGACGAAGACGGGCGTTGGCAAGCGATTGCTCACGGATCCGGAGGTCGCGGTGCTGCTGCTCGGCCAGATCGGCACGTCATGATCACCCTCGAAGACGTCGTCGTCGACCTGCTGGTCCGGTCTCCTTTCTTCGGACACGTGCTCGCGGGCATCGACAAGCACCTCGTCGCGGGAGACGCGGCCACCTTCCGCGCCTCGGGCGCGAAGCTCGTCCTCGAGGTCGGCAGCGGGCTGCTCGCACGCGCGAGCCGCGCCCAGGCCCGCGGCATCCTCAAGCATGAGCTGCTTCACTTGCTGCTCGACCACCCGTCGCGCAAGGACGAGTTCCCCGACGGCGCCCGCTTCGATCTCGCGGCGGACCTCGTGATCGGCACGCTCCTCGACGCCGACGAACGGGGACCATGGGACAGGGTACCCGACGACTTCCCCGACCTGGACTTGCCCCAGGAAGCCACCGTGGAGGTGTACTACCAGCTGCTCTCTTTGCCCGAGGGCGAGGACGAGGCGAGCGAGGGGGAGACACCACGCGACCATGACGCGTGGAGCGACCTGCTCGAGGGAACGCCCGTCGAGTTGCACCTCCGCGCGGCGCTTGTTCGCAACCTGGTCGAGGACGCGTACGTGGCATCGAAGAGGTTCGGCGCGCTGCCGTCGTTGCTCGACCGCCTCGTGGCCGAGCTTCTTCATCGCAGAGCGACCGTACCGTGGCACGTCGTGGTGCGGAGGTTTCGAAACACGTCGGACCGCACGCGCGTCGTCGACACCATCCATCGGGTGTCGCGGCGCTACGGCACGGTGCCTGGCACGCGCGTTCGGCGCCTGTCTCACCTCGTAGCGTGCGTGGACACGTCCGGGAGCGTCTCGGCGGAAGAGCTTGGCGCGTTCTCGAGCGAGTTGAAACACCTCGCGCGGACAGGGTCGGAGATCTGGGTCGTGTACTGCGACGCGGCCGTGCAGCGGGAAGAACCGTTCGGGGGCGCGTTGCCCGATCGCGTGCCGGGCGGGGGCGGAACGGCCTTCGATCCGGCGCTGCGGGCGGCGAACGATCGGAACCCCGACGGCATCGTGTACCTGACGGACGGCTTCGGTCCGCGCGTGACCGAATCGTTGCGGTGCCCGGTGTTATGGGTGCTCACGCCCAGAGGCAGGAACCCGTCGACGGACGAGACGCGTGAGATCCTTCCTGGGCGGGTGGTGCGGATGAGGTGAGGGTCCTCGTGCTCGACGGCGTGTACCGAAGTGACGGCCACCGAGCCGTCTTCACCGAGACGCGGACCCCCACCCAGAGCGAGATCGCGGAGGTGACCCGTCGCGTACGGGCCCGCGTGCAGCGAGAGGTGAAACGACAAGGCATGCTGCGTGACCCGAACGATGCGAGAGGCGAGGCCCGAAGCCCAGCGAACCTATCGTGGGAGCGTCGCGGCCGCTGGTACGTACGTGGACTGGGCGACTCTTCTTCGCTGGGTGTTCGACGCAAGTGCTCTCGAATGCCCGAGGTGCGGCGGAACACTTCGGTTCATCGCCACGATCACCGAGGAGTCGGCGGTCACCAAGGTCCTCGATAGCCTTGGGCTTGCCTCGAGCCCACCCCTTCCTCACGCGCGCGCTCCACAACTGGACTTCGACCCGGTCTTGTCCGTGGCGTAGTTGCTGCTCGTGGATGGCACCGGGTTCTTCGCTGCGCGGGCAAGCGCGGCGACGCATCGGTGCGTCTTCCGATCGCGTTCACACCATCCATCCGCCCTGATTCCGTCGTGACTGCCTCCACGCCGACCCCGAGACGTGACCCGGGGCTTGTCTTGACTTGTGAAGGGCGTTCGATCTCCCTACCCGCCACGTACCACCGGGAGCCCTACGCTCGGCTACCCTTCGGCGCCGACATCCTCGGCCTGCAGCACCCCATTCGCAGGCGAAAGGTAGAAAGTATCACGGAATTTGGCTAACCTCGCGATGGCGCGGGTTGGTCGCGGATTGACTGCCCGAATGTTCGCGCGAGCCTGTCCAGGAGGAAAGACATGAGTCGGGGGATTTGGAAGTGCGGGCTGGCGCTGACGCTTGCTGCGTGCACGGGGGCTGACGGCACGGACGATTCGGCGCCCTTGGCCTGCGGTCCAGGGACGCACCAGGTAGATCGGAGGTGTATGCCCGATGAAGCGGGCGGGGGCGGCACCGGGGGACAAGAGACCGGCGGGAGCGGCGGTGCCGCAGGTGAGGGCACCGATGCTGGAACCGACTCATCAGGCAACTGCCCCCAAAGCCTCCCCGGCCCGAAGTTGGTCGAGGTCTGGACGCCGACCCAGAAGAAGTACTGTATCGACGCGACGGAGGTGACTGCCGCGCAGTACGGAGAGTTCCTGAACGCCAAGATGATGTCGAACGGGCAATACGATATGTCAGGGCAGCCAGCAGGTTGCGAGGACAACCTCAGCTACGACGGCGCCGTGGGCGGGGACTTCCCCGCGTCCAACATGGACTGGTGTGACGCCTACATGTTCTGCCAATACGCTGGCAAGCATCTCTGCGGTGCCGTTGGAGGGGGCGAACTCGTTGGGTTCATGGACAGGTATGATCCAGCCAAGAACGAGTGGTACAACGCATGCTCCTCAGGAGGGAAACACGCCTATGCCTACGGGGATGAGTACGACCGCTGGGCGTGCAACGGCCATGACTTCGGGGAAGACAAAGCTCTTGCGGTTCCGGCGGTGTCGAGCTGCCACGGGCCGGAGGCGCCATTCGACGCTATCTTTGACATGAGCGGCAACGTCTGGGAGTGGCTCAATCTCAGCGGAAACGGTGAAAAGGTCATCGCAGGTGGTAGCTACTTCAATGATTTGCGCGGTACGGGCGTGCTCGCGTGTATCAATGAGGGAATGCAAGACACGTCCTGGGATTTCAGGTCGCCGATGATCGGCTTTCGTTGCTGTGCGAGCGAGGGGAATTGACCGTAAACGGCTAGGAGACGCAAACGTTCGTACCCCGCGAGCAACGTCCTCACGGGTGACATCACCGGTCTTACGCGATCTTCGCGGCAGAGCTCGCATCCTTCGGAGTGGTCTGCTCCGGAAGCGATGTACTCATCGACTTGCAGAATCTCTGCTTGCGACGGCGCCCGAACGGGACCGGACCTCACGCCCCCGTCCTCCGTTCTCGTGAACACTCCGCCGAGACCGCCGACGGCCCCCCCCCTCCGTGCGCCCAGCTCAACAAGCTTCGACTCAGCTTGCAGACGCTGCGCGCGCCGACACCGACGTTGTGATCAACTTGGCGACGAGACTTCGAGAACTTCACGACCCGATTTCTCGACGCATGACGGTGGGTGCGGTGGATTCGGAGGATCGCCGGGCGCGTGACTTGAGTGAGTCCGTCTTTTCTCAGTACGGCAGCGGGCTGTCGATGGTGGCCCCGGGCATGAATCTGTGGTCGATTGATCTGTTGGGCGACCCTGGCTACTCGCAGCTTGCGGATCCGGGCCCGACTATGTGACTGCACGGGACGGCAGCGGCTGCCGCACACGTGACCGGCGTGGCCACCATCCTGTACAGCCACTACCCATGGCTCAAGGCCAGACAGATACGGCCGCCTCAGCGGAGGACACCGGGTTGTTCGCTGCGGGTAACCGCGGCGACGCATCGGCGTGTCTTGAGATCCCCTTCGCCCCATCGATGGCTGCTGGTTCCGTCCTCTTTGCGCGATCGCGCTGGCGATCGACGTCGTCGAGGTTCGACTTGACTTGCGAGAGGCGTTCGAATTTCCCATCGGTGGCCATAAAAACAAGGGGGATTCGTCGCGGTATCGGTGCGTCCTGTCACGTGTGCGAGAAGCGTGGGTGACATTCGTCCCTCGGGGGAAACTCGAAGCCGAGGCATCCTCCGGCCAGTTACTGGCAATCTGCATCGTCGCCCGACACCTTCGAGCAGGTTCTCCCCGTGTCCTCGCAGTCCTTCTTCACCGTCCATTCACCCGAGTTGCACTGCATCACCGTGTTGCCATCGCACCTCTCGTCGCCGTCGTCGCGGCCGACCGGGCGGGACCGGCCTTGCACCATAATCGAGAAACCCCTCAGCACCCCGATGGATATCTACCTCTACCCGCGAGCTCGCGCTGCGGAACGGTGCAATGCCCGGTTGGGCGCTCCGCCACCCGCGTGCAGTCCGGAAAATCGGACGCGTCATCCGTTGGTTCGGTACGTGCGCGTGCTATCGAGCGCGTCGCGATGGCGTGAGCACGTCGTGCACACACGCACAGCGATCACGTTCACAGACTACCTACTTGGCAGCCTTCCTCACGGTCGAGTCTCCGCCGCTCGCCCAATACACACTCGTCCCGTCGATCGCAATCGGCTCCGGTCCTTGCTGGTTAGCGGCAAGGACCGTGACTTCTCCTCCGTCGACGCTCACCTTGTTCACCGTTCCGGCGAGGAAGTCCGTCCAGTACACGAACTGTTCGTCAGCCGCGATTCCACGCGAACGCTGGCTCTTCGCGAGCTCCAGGGCGGGACCTCCCTCAAGTGCCACCTTCACGACGGCCTCGCCAGCCGCCAAGAAAACGCCCACCGCCGTGACGGCGATTGCGCCTCCGGCACCTTCAGCAAGCTGCGTGACGCTTCCCCCTGCCTTCGGAACCTTCTTGACCCGCCCCTGGAGCTCGGTCCAATAAACGTGGTCGGCGTCGACAGCTATCATCATCGGCCCCGTGAGACCGGACACCAACACACTCGGACTGTTCGCGGCCAGATCATACCGTCCGATCGTGCCCTGGGTGTTGTTGGTGTAATAGACAGCGTTTGCATCGACCGCGATACCTCGAATGCCACTGGCGCCAGTGGCGATGAGGGTCTCCGGCTTCCCGCCGCTCGACGGGACCTTCATGAGGGTTCCGTCGGTTGAGACCGTGTTCCAGTACACGTGCGTAGCATCGACGGCGAGTCCGGTCGACGGCCAGCTTTGATTGGCAGCTAGCTCGACCGGAGCTCCGCCGTGGACGCCGGCCTTCATGATCTTGCCGGTCATCTTGCTGGCCCAGTACACGTATGAGCCGTCCGAGACGATCGCGAGGGTCTGCCCCTGATGCTGAGCGATGACGTCCTGCGGAGCAGAACCGCCCCCTCCAGCATCCTCGGAGGAGGAGCAGGAAAGGGCCAAAGCCGATGTCACTACGACGCAAGCGAATGAGAGCTTCATCATCATCATCTCCACCCACGCGATGATATCACGTGGGTCCTCACCGCACCTGACGGAACGCCGCGCGGGGGCCGGGGTGCGTGCTGCCAAGCCTGCTCGGGAACCCGACGTTGGACTGACCGTCACACGTCGCCCGCCGCGCTTCCGCGATAGGTTCGCTGCGCTTCGGGCTTAGCGGTTGGAGACGAGCCCGCAAGCGTGGACGACACGTCCGTGGTCCTGGTCACCGACGGGTCGGAGATCTGGGTCGTGTACTGCGACGCCGCCGTCCGGAAGCAAGAGCCTTTCGGAGGCGCGCTGCCCGATCGCGTGCCGGGCGGCGGAGGCACCGCGTTCGACCCCGCGCTGCGGGCGGCGAACGATCGGAACCCCGACGGCATCGTGTACCTGACGGACGGCTTCGGTCCGCGCGTGACCGAGTCTTTGCAGTGTCCGGTGTTATGGGTGCTCACGCCCAGGGGGAGGGACCCGTCGACGGCCGAGACGCGTGAGATTCTTCCTGGGCGGGTGGTGCGGATGAGGTGAGGGTCCTCGTGCTCGACGGCGTGGTCCGGGCGGCGGCCCATAGACGCCCGGCTCGCTGTATGTCACGTTGATCGGTGAGCGCGCTGCTCCTGGCCCATGAGCTGCAAGAAGTCGCGCATCGTCTTGCCCGCCTCGTCCTCGAACACCTCATCACACGCCTCGATCCGACCGATCCGATCCGCGCGAAAGTTGCGGAAGCCCTCCCGAAACTCACACCACGCGGTCAGCAACCAAACAGGGGCGAGGAAGGACAAGGCCAGCGGACGCACCTTTCGGTTCGAGGTCTTGCCGTCATTGTCGGTGTAGCTGAAAGAGACTTTTCGGCGCTGTCGCACAGCGACGCGCAGCACGGCCAACCGCTCCGCCGTCGCGGCGTCAGGCTTGAAGTTCAGCGCGAACAGCTGGGTTTGTCGAAGTCTGTAGGCAATGCGATCGGGAATGACCGCCTCGACCTTCTCGATGACGGAGTCTGCGGCGCGAACGAGGAGCGGGTCCGCGAACTTCTGCACCATGCGCGCACCCAGCACCAGCGCTTCGATCTCGTCCTCGGTAAACATCAGCGGCGGCAAGTCGAAACCTTGCAGCAGACGATAGCCGACCCCCGCTTCGGACAAGATGGGGACGCCCGAGCGCGAAAGATCCCGCATGTCCCGGTAGATCGTCCGTTCGGAGACTTCGAGCCGCGCAGCGATCTCCGCGGCCGTCGCCACCCGCTTGTGACGAAGTACCTGAACGATCTGAAACAGGCGGTCGGCCCGCCGCATGCTACTCCTTGACGTACGTCGCGAACTCGGCGCTCGGCTGAATCGGCTTGAAGACGTACAACGCGATGCCAACCGGGTCGAGCACCATGAAGGAGCGGTCTCCCCACGGGTTGTCCCGCGGCTCCTGCACCACCGGAATGCCAAGCGATCGGATCCGGTCGTGCTCCGCATCGACGTTCTCGACCTCCAAGCAGATCGACAACCCGCCCTCGAACGGGGCGCACTTGTCAGGGACCATGAAGCCGAGCTCGACGTTCTTGCCGCAGCGGACGCCCAAGTACGTGGGAGCATCGAAGGTGACGGTGAAGCCGAGCTTGTCGACGTAGAACGAGCGCACTTCGTCGAGCTTGGACGTGGTGACCAACGGAACGATCTTGCTGGATTTCATTCGGTCCTCCTGACAGGCCCAGTTCGTCTTGTCTGTCTTCCCAGGGACCTTAGGAGACCTCCCCTGACAGCGTGGTGGCAGGAGAGATCGGTGCAGACACCACTTTGCACACGTACCCTTGGGGGAACTGGTGAGCCGGGAGCCGGGAATGGAGAAATTGGCTTGGTGCGCAGGCCCGAGGTGTCCTTCGAGAACTTCCCCATCATTCGCAAGACGCGCCCTATGACGACAACCGTTGTGCGGTATCGTTGCCCTGCGCCGTTCCTCCTTTCAGCCATGAACCAAGCCCCATTCATTCATCCTTCCGGTTACCGGTCGTCCGCTCACCCGCTATCTGCCCCATTCATCCTTCCCGGCTCCCGGTTCCCGGCTCACCAGTTAACTTCGGACACACATCACAACGGGTCGTTCAAAATGGGATCTGCACCCAGGAGAGATCGGGTCCCCGCGATCGATGACTTCCGAGACCTCCGACCCAACGCCAATCTGAGCCGCGCCGAACCATCGTCGTCTCGCGCCGCCTCTTCGGCGCAGCGACGAAGGGGAATTCCGCTCTGGGCGCTTCATGGAGCTGCCCAAATCAAGAGGGCTTCGACAACGCCTATCAAAATGCTGAGATTTGCGATCGCCGCCGGGATTCGCTCCAGCCGGGACCGAGGGCACGAGGATTGCTTGTGTGAACCTGGGCTTGGGTTTTGCCATTCCACACCGGGAGGGGAGATGTCCACACACGGCAAGCTTCTGTTGCTCACCGCGCTGTCAGCCTCGTGGGCGGGGTGCAAGACCGTTGAGCACGAACGGCGTGACTTCGCCCGAGCGCTCGTAGCCAGCGTCTCCGAGTGCCGGGCGTGGGCCGGCGGGCACCATCGGCAGTCCCTCGTAGTGTTCTGCGAGTCCGCTCCTGAGGGATACGTCGAGTCGACGGTGATGCCCAAGGTGATTGCCGCGTGCGACGATTTGAAGCGGCTCGAGTTCGACGAGGTGACCGTGTACGGTCCGAGATCGACGCAGAAGCGCTGGCTCGGACGGATGAGCGAGCCGTCCTGCGAGCTGTCCATGCGATAGCGCGTGCTCTCGCGCTTTCACTTGCGGTGAAGCCGTCTTCTCGTCCACCAGTCCCCGCTCCCGCTTGCGGGTCTGCACGAGGACCTCTTTCACCGAGAGCCTGGCGGCAAGACACGCCCAATCCCTCGTGCTAGACGGAAGGCGCCATGAGCCGAGCGAGCCTTGTCAGCCTCACCATCTTCGCGGCGACGATTGCCGCGTGCTCCACGTCTGACTCCACTTCCTCCGGCGGAGGGGGCGGCCAGGCGGGCGGCGCAGCGGGGCAGGACGGGGGCGTTGCGGGCAGTGCCGGGGAGTCGTCCATCGGAGGCCAGGCCGGCAGCGCGGGCGATGGCGGCAGCGCGGGCGATGGCGGCGGCGCGGGCGACGGCGGCGGCGGTGGGAACGATACGGTTCCCACGAGCTGCATTCACAGTGGTGTGACTCCAGACGCCTGCAATCCTGTTACCAACGCGCGCTGCACGGGAGAGCAGACGTGTGACTTCATCATGGGTGAAGACTTCACCTTGGGATTTGCGTGCGCGCATATCCAAGCAGAAGACCGGAACGAAGGGGAAGCTTGCGACAACAGCGTCGGACCCTTCTGCCTCACCGGTATGCACTGTATCGATCAAGGAAGCGGGCAGGTGTGCGCCTACATGTGTTGCGAAGAGGCCGACTGCAAGGGAATCGCAACCAACTGCGTCCCGCTGGACGAAGACGACGTGGGGACGTTCGGCTTCTGCTACTGAGAGTGTGTGCCCGATCAACGACCCAAGGGGTTTCCGACTGGCAGAACGCGAGTCGGGCCTGTGGTCCCGGGGGCTATCCTCCGACGGCGGTGCAGAGTGATGCGGTTGAGTGGGGTGCCGTGCCCGGCGCGACAAGCGCGGCCTCCGTCCCTCGGAACACGGCGTGCAAGATGGGATCGACGCCCACGTAGAGCGGCACTTGCTCCTGGAAGACGTCGTGGAACGCGTTCGCGTAGCTCACGTAGGACAGTCGATCGAGCACCACGAATCCGTTGTTGCGCAGCATCTCGTGCTCCGTGGTCGTGAGGTGCAGGTGCGCGTCGATGCGATCGAGATAGCGAGGTGGCTTCACCCCGTCCCAGGGGTTGATGGGGACCTTGGCCGCGGCCGCGTGGCGGCTCTCGCGTTCCGCGCGCGCGATGTTCTGATTCGCAACGAAGCAAAGGTCGGTTGGGTCCGGAGCCGTCTCCGCCGTGTCACAGAAGGGATTGTGCTCGGAACAGGTGGGTTCCGCGGGGGCGAAGGGTTTCGCGCCATCCAGGGCGCGCACCACGTGATCGAGCGGACGAGCGCAGATGGCGTCGTCGGTCAGGGGCCCGGGCCGACCGGGGGTTGTTTCCACCACCGTGGGAGCGGACGTTGCCAAGACGGGCTTGGGCGGGACCGCCCCGTCGGTGCGGGTTTGTGTTGGGGCCACACAGCGAGCGAAGACGAGCAGCGCGAGGGCAAGATTCTGTCGCATGGGAACTCCATGTGTTCAGAACCCTCATCGTTCGAGCCGATCGGAGTGTGACCCTGGTTGTGCTTTTCCTGGGTCGGCTTCGTCGCCGCCTCGGGAGGGCGGCGTAACCCCTCACTGAAAGCCGGCGCGGATGTAATCGTTGACCGCGTCCGCGGTCATGTCCGAACGCCACGTGAGCCGCGACTGCTGCCGGGCGACCTCGAGGAACGCCTCCAGGGACGAGGTGAGGCCGAGGGACGCGGCATAAGTCTCCACGGTACGGGAGGGATCGCTGAACGTCCCGGAGAAGGTCGTGGCGCCCGTCTCGCCCGAGTCCGACGCCCACTCGGCCATCGAGCGCCTGTTGCCGTCGACGCAGAACCAATCGGAGCCGGCCTCGCTCAGGTAAGCATTGTTGGCGTAGGTGACCGCGCCGAAGCCGCCGTCGTGATCGACCAGGCACGAGTCGTGGGTCGGGTCGACGAAGGTGTTGTCGTGGATGTGGATGTTGCTCCACCCGGCTTCGGGCTGGACGCGCAAGGAGCGAGCTTTCAAGTCGTAGAACAGGTTGCCGGACACCGTGATGTCGGAGGTAGATCCCCCGCCCAGCGCGATGCCATAGGCGTTGGTGTACCAAGGTTGGTGAAGGAAGTAGTTGTCCTCGATGGTGGCGTGAACGTTGTCGGTCACCGACAGCATCCAGGAGAAGTTGCGGTCGGTGGGGTTGCCGATGCCGATCTCCGTAAAGACGTTGTTGCGGATCGTCACGTTGGAAAACCGTGCGGGCTCCGACGTGTTGCCCCCGATGCCGATGCCGATCTCTCCGTCGACGAAGAGGTTGTTCTCGAACACCAGGTCGTCGGCGTCCCCGGTCGAGTCCGAGCGCATCTTGATGCCCATGCTCGAGGCGCGAGCGATGATGTTGTCGCGAATGACCAACCCGTTCGCGTTCAGGTACATGTTGTGGTTGTACATGGTGGCGCACGCCGACGAGACGTCCTCGTTCCACCCATTGTGGTCGAAGACGTTGCCCTCGATGGTGAGGTCGTTCACGTGGCTCGCATACATGCCCGAGGGGCGGTGCGCGCTGTTTTGCCCGCACGTGTCGACGTGATAGCTGAGCTCGATGACGTTCCGCCGCACCTCGACACCTTCGTAGTGAACGTCTCCATAGGATTGGACGACGACCTCTCCGTAGATGAGGTGGCAGCCTTCGATGAGCAGGCCCTCACCGCCACCCACGTAGCGGAAGCCCCCACCGGTGGCACCGTCGAATTCCGGGTCGCTAGGAATCTTGGGGAACGATATGATCTCGAGGCCGATCACGGAGACGAAGCTGCGGGCCTGGCCGTTGTGGTTGATGAAGTTCGCGTTCACCTCGACGCGCGGCCGTTCCGTGCTGTCGCCGTAGCTGGCGATCACCAACGGGTGCGCGGCATCCTTGCCCGACTTGAACCGGCCCAGCTCTTCGTCCCGCCAGACGTCACCGCGGTGAAGCAGCATGAAGTCGTTCTCGCCGTCCCGGACCAGGTCCGCCCCGCGGGATAGGGTCGCGACCGCTTGGGAAGGGGACGAGCCGTCGTTGGCGTCGTCGCCGGTCGACGAGCTGACGTAGACGACGTTGCTGTCCGTGCCGACGTCGAAGGTGGTGAAGCCGCCCTCTTGGTCACGCGGCGCGGCGGCTTCGTCATCGTCTCCGCCGTGGGCGCATCCGAGGTCGAATTGCCAGTCGACCAGGCCGTCGCCGTCGTTGTCGATGCCGTCGTTGCACTCGGTCACGCCGCTGCTTCCGCCACTGCCCGCGCTTCCTGCACTGCCCGCACTGCCCGCGCTCCCGGACGTACCGCCGCTACCGGAGCCACCGGAACCACCGGAACCACCGGAGCCTGCAGCCCCCGCCGCGCCCGCGTCGCCTCCGCTCCCTGCATCTCCTGCCGATCCGCCCGAGCCCGACGTGCCGCCCGAGCCCGACGTGCCGCCTGAGCCCGACGTGCCGCCTGAGCCCGACGTACCTCCCGTTCCGCCGCTGGCGGGGGAGTCCGCGCCGTCATCCCCTCCGCACCCCACAAACGCGAGCATCGAGACGCCCAAGCCCAAGACCAACCAACGCAGGTTCATGCAAAGTTCTCCTTCGGGGTGGATGCAATGGCAACGGCTGTGCCACCGGAAATCCTTCAAAATCTAGGGATCACACGCAGGGGCGCTGGACTGCGGGAACGCGCTCGGTTCCGCGATGCGCGCACTCGCTCGCCACACCGGCAACCTACGCGGGAACCCGGAACGTTCTTGGTTCCGCGGCCAAGGCTGTCACATCCGTAGCGACCTGTCGTCTCCCGTCACAAGCCACTTGGCCTTGTCATTCGTTGTAGAACAAGTTCCCCGCGGCGACCTTGACCGTGGTCGCGGTGTCAGGCTGGCATCATGAGACCCAAACGCGCAGCTCTTGCCTTCGCGGTCATCACTCTCGCCCTCGCCGCCCTCGCTTGGCAGCCTGTCGATCGACACTGGCACGCGGCACACCTGCTCACGTCCCTGGCCGACGCCCCCCCGGCTTCGAGCACGGAAGCCTTGCCCTCCTCCGACCTCGTCGAGACGGATCTGGTGATTCCCCAGAAGGGCCGCACCCTCCGCGCCCGCTGCTATCGCCTCGCCTCCGCGAATCGCGGCCACGGCCTCGTCGTGGCTCATGGCGTGCACCACAAGGGCATCGACGAGCGAAGGCTCGTGCCCTTCGCACGGGCGCTCGCGCGCGAAGGCCTGGTCGTACTCACCCCCGAGCTTCGCGACCTGGCGGACTACCGAATCACCCTCTCGGGCGCCGACGACATCGAGGCGTCGGTCCTGTACTTGAGCCAGCGACGAGACTGGGTCGACGGACCTCGTGTGGGCGTGCTGGGCTTCAGCTTCGCGGGCGGGCTCTCCTTGGTCGCCGCATCCCGGCCTGCGTTACGGGATCGCCTCGCGTACGTGGCGAGTCTGGGTGGCCACCACGACCTCGAGCGCGTGCTGCGGTTCTTCGTGTCGAACGAGATCCCAACCCCTACGGGACTCGAAAAGCGCACGGCACACGAATATGGTCTGGTGGTCTTCGTGTACGGAAACGTGGAAGCCTTCGTGCCCGAGCCCGACCGGGACACGGCGCGAAACCTGCTCAGGGAATGGCTCAAGGAGGACCGCGAGGCGGCACGCGCGCACGCGAAGGACTGCACCACGGCTCCCTGTCGTCAGCTCCTGGACCTACTGGAGGAGGGGAACATGCAGAAGCTCGGCAGCCGCGCGCTCGCGCTCATCGAAGCCCACCCGGCCCAACTCGCCGCTCTGTCCCCGAAGGGCAAGCTCGCGGCGATCGAAGCGCCGGTCTACCTGCTGCACGGTACGGGAGACAGCGTCATCCCCCCGGGCGAGTCAGACTGGGCGGCGCAGGAACTCGGACCTCATCCGCACCGCCTGCTCGTCACCCCACTCATCGAGCACGTCGAGGTCAGCAAGCCCGCCCCCATCACCGAAAAGCTCGCCTTGGTCGGCTTCATGGCGGGCATCATGTGAACCCCCTCACACGCCAAACAGGTCCCGGCAGTTCTGCCGCACCGCGTCCCGCACCACGTCCACCGGCAACCTCAACACCCCCGCCATCGCCTCGATCGCCCGGGGCACCGTCGACGGCTCGTTCCGCTCCCCCGCGTCCGGGCCCATGTACGGCGCGTCTGTCTCCGTCAGCAACCGACCGAGCGGCACCTCCTGCACGATGCGCTGAAACGCCTCGGAGCGAACGACCACCGACGGAATGGAAAGGTAGAACCCAGCCTCGGCGATCCGGCGCGCGAGCTTGAGCTTGCCCCCGAAGCAGTGGAAGTCCGCGCGACGAACCCCCATCTCGAGCAAGATCTCGAGCGTGCGCACCTCCGCCTTCCGCGAGTGCAGGATGAGCGGCTTGTCGTGCGCCAGCGCCACCTCGCAGAACCTTCGCAACACGCGCTCCTGCTCGGCCGCCTGGTCACGCACCCAGTACTGGTCCAGCCCACACTCCCCGATCGCGATCAACCCGTCGGCCACGTAGTCGATGAAGTCGATCTCGGCGTCGACGTCGAAGACCTCCGGCGGGTCGAAGTCGTAGGTCCACTGGGCGCGGTCGATGGCGCCGGCCACCGCATCGACCGGGTAGATGCCGAGAGCGGGGTAGAGATGCTCGTGTCGTGCGCACAGCTCGAGCACCATGCGATTGGAGCGGGGCTCCAGCCCGTTGATGATGACGCAATCGAGCCCTGCCTGCGCGGCGCGAACCGCCACGGCGTCTTCTTCGCCTCGGAAGGCGGCGTGCGTGAGGTGCGTGTGAACGTCGACGTACATGGGGGAGCCTTTGCGGGCGGTGTGTAGCACAGGTGCTCGCCTCGGTCCGGGTTCCGAGGTGAGACCGCTGCGGTCGCAGTGAGCAACTGGCCTTCCATGAACCCTGTCCGAACCCGGGTCCGGTCCGTGCCCTCCTTGACCATCGCGGCCGTTCTCCTCGCAATTCAACGCTGGCCCGGTTGGTGCAACACGTCGTCACAACCTGAAGACGGAGAGGACGCCATGAATACCCATTCCCGCAAGACCTCGATGAACCTCGCGCGTGGCCGAAACGCCGCAGAGTCGAAGACCCACGCAAGGACCACCGACCGACTCGTGGTGTCGATGGCGGGTCTCTGCGCGGTCCTCGGCCTCGGCGTGGTGGCTTGCGGGGGGGACCCAGACGAGTCGGAGGCCGACCAGGGTGGCGGCTCCGCGCTCGATCCGTTCGCGACCGGCGGCACCGGCGGCGGCACCGGCTACCTCCCCGTGGGCGGATCCGGCAACCACTCCCTGCCCGAAGGCTGCGCGACCGACACCTACCCCGGGGAGGTCGTGCCCCTCGACATGCACATCATGCTCGACCGTTCGAGCTCGATGCTCGACGGTGACCCGCCGAAGTGGGGCGAGATCACAGCTGCGATCTCGAGCTTCATGGCCATCCCCGCCTCCGCGGACCTCGGCATCGGCATGGCCATCTTCCCGGTCGCTCGCTCCAAGCCGGCTCCGGTTTCGTGCACTTCCGCAGCCGACTGCCATCCCTTCTCGAACGAGTGCAACAACGGCGTCTGCTTCGACGATGACCCTACCGACGCCACCTCCTGCTGGGCAGAGGACCACAGCAAACCCCTCGTCGATCTGGGACCGCTGTCGGTGGTGGCTCCCAAGATCAATGCCGCGATGGCCGAGACCCAGGTCATGGGATACACACCGATGGCCCCCGCACTGCTCGGTGCGATCGACTACGCGACGACATGGGCCGACAAGACACCGGAGCACGTCACGACCGTGGTGCTGGCGACCGACGGCTACCCGACCAAGTGCGCGGTGCAGGCCATCGATGACGTCGCCGCGATCGCTGAGGAAGCCTTCGCCGGAAAGAAGCTCAAGACGTTCGTGATCGGGATCGGCGATGGCCTCGAGAACCTCAACACGATCGCCAAGAAGGGCGGCACCGGCGCGGCCATCATGGTCGACAGCGGCAACGCGGGCGAGGAGTTCCTCGCTGCCCTCAACAGCATCCGCGGCTCGATGACGTGCACCTACAAGATCCCAGTGCCGGCCTCGGGCGAGGCCGATCTCGATCAGCTGAACGTGGCCATCACGCCCTACAACGGATCGCAGGAAGTCCTCCCCCGCGTCGGATCCGAAGAAGAATGCGCAGGGGAAGCCGGCTACTACCTGGACGACCCGAGCAACCCGACGCAGCTCACGCTCTGCCCAGCCTCCTGCGAGCGCGGCGCAACGACCGCCGCCGACGTCCAAGTCGTCATCGGTTGTGGCGCGGTCATCAAGTAGCCAAGCCCTTCGTCGCGCTCTCCTCCCCCGAATTTGCTCTCGCCTTTCCCCCCCCAATTCCCACGCCTTCTCTCGCTCGGCCCGCGCGTCTCCCCACAGCGGCTCGAGCGGGGCACACGCGATCCCGTTCTGTGACTCCAACTGGGACCGCGGCGGTCCCAGTGAGGAGCGGCTCTTCCATTCGCGTTCACCCAAGCTGGACTCCTGGCGCGCGACGGGTCGTCTCTCGGCCGTTTTCTCAGCGAATCGCGACGGCACGCATGGTGCAAAAGGGATCGCCAGGAGGTCACCAGTGAAATACCGAACTCGCCACCTGTTGCTCCTCGCGCTCGCTCCCGTCACGGCGTGTGGAACGGAGAACCAAACGGAAGCGGACTACACCAGCCAGACCACCCAGGAGTGGGTGGCCATGTGCCAAGTGTCCAAAGAGGGTGCGCAGCAATCCGTGTGCGTCCACTGCTCGGAGATCGACGCCCGCCTGGCGCAGGGCGACACCCTCGGCGCGTGCGAGCAGGTCAGTCCCGCCAGCAACGGCGCCGCCGGCAAAGAGACCGGCATGGGCGGCAGTGAGACGGGCATGGGCGGCAGCGGCGGGTCCGAGAACGGTATGGGCGGCAGCGGCGGCTCCGAGAACGGCATGGGCGGCAGCGGCGGCTCAAGCGTGGGCGGCAGCAGTGGCAGCGAGACCGGCTTCGGCGGAAGCGGTGGCTCAGGCGTCGGCGGAAACGGCGGCAGCGAGACCGGCTTCGGCGGGAGCGGTGGCTCAGGTGTCGGCGGGAGCGGTGTCGGCGGGAGCGGTGGCTCAGGTGTCGGCGGAAGCGGTGGCTCAGGTGTCGGTGGAAACGGTGGCAGCGAGACCGGCTTCGGCGGAAGCGGTGGCTCAGGCTTCGGTGGAAGCGGTGGCGGGTTCTCCTGCGGTGGCAGTGGCGGCAGCGAAACGGGCTTCGGCGGCAGCGGCGGCGACGACAGTTCTGGCGGCAGCGGCGGCGACGACAGTTTTGGCGGCAGCGGCGGCGACGACAGTTTTGGCGGCAGCGGCGGCAGCGGTAATGGCGGGTCCGGTGGTACCAGTGGCGGCGGCGGTAGCGAAACGGGATTCGGCGGATCGGGCGGGACCGGCACGGGCGGCAGCGGCGGGACCGGCACGGGCGGCAGCGGCGGGACCGGCACGGGCGGCTCCGGCGGGACGAGCAACGGCGGCTCTGGCGGGACGAGCAACGGCGGCTCTGGCGGCGGCACGGGCGGGTACACGTGCGAGGAGACCATCGGACACCACTGCAACACCTTCGACGGCTCGGGCGACTTCGGCTCCTGCATGGCCACCAACCCCGCGGGCTGCAGCCAAGACTATCTCTATGCCTGGTGCCACCGGCGTGACCCCGCCATGGCGAACTACTGGGGAACGTACGACTACTGGGAGTGGTTCACGTACAACTGGGTGGCCACCCAGTGCGACGGGACCGTGTCCGCGATCAACTACAGCAATGGTAGGTGGGACTGGGCCTGCACGGACTCCTCAGGCAACACATGGACGTGCTCGACCCCCCTCGTCCTCGTGTTCGACGGTCGCCCCGTGTCTTTCCGGTCCGCAGAGCACGGCTTCTCGCTCACCGCGGACGGGATGCATGCGAAGACCGACTGGCCGTCCTCGGCTACGCCTTGGTTGGTCATGGATCGAAACGGCAATGGTCGCATCGACGACGGCTCGGAGCTGTTCGGGTCCGCATCGCCGCTGTCCGCGGGACGCACCGCCAGCCATGGGTTCGAAGCGCTCGCGGCGCTCGATGACAACGGTGACGGAGTCGTGGACACGAACGACGCTGCCTGGGCCATGCTGATGGTGTGGCGTGATGAAGACGGCAGCGGGATGAGCGACCCAGCGGAGCTTCGCAGCGTGGCGGAGACCGGGCTGCTCAGCATCTCGCTCGACTATCGGGTCGAACCGCGGTGCGATGCCCGTGGCAACTGTGAGCGAGAACGCGCCACGTTCCAGTGGCGGGACGCCGACGGTGCGGTCCGCACGGGCGAGACCGTGGACATTCACCTTCCGCTGCGCACCGCGTCCTGCCAGTAAGCCCCGGCGGTACACCCACCTCCGCACAAGCAACGAAACCATCTGCGGTTCTCCGCGGAATCTGCGGCCAACTCCGATGGCTCCGGATTCCGATGGCTCCGGATCTGGGTGAGAGCCATGCCCCTTGGGCCCCGACGCAAGGAAGTGTACAGGTGGGTGTGGTGCTCTCGTCCGCACGGTTCCTCGATCTCTTCCACCGGCTGCGTCGCCGGTTGGTATCCATCGTGCTCGCGCTCGAACAGCACGGTGCCGTCCACCAGGCGAGCGCCATGGCCTTCTGGCTGTTCCTCGGCCTCATCCCGCTCGCCGCGATCCTCGGCTGGGCATTGACGAGCTTCGCAGGCGCCGAGATCCGACAATCCATCGTGGCCTCCGTCATCTCCGTCACGCCCGAACCCGCCCTCGGCCTGGTCGACGAGCAGATGCACCGCCTGGTAGGGAGCACGGAAGCGGTCGCTCCCCTGAGCTTGCTGGGGTTCCTGTGGCTCGCGTCCGGCGGCATACACACCGCAATCGTCGCCATCCAGACCGCCCAGGCGGGTCGCGCTCGTGGCTGGTTCCGCAACCGCGCACTCGCCCTCGCGTTCGTTGTCGCTCTGCTGCTCGCAGTGACCGGCTCCACCACGCTGCTCGTCCTCGCATCGCCGACCTGGCAGAACGTCATCCGCGGCGGGTACGTCGAAGCCGGCTGGATGCAGGTCGTGCGCTACGGCGCCCTTCCCACGAGCGCAGCGGTGGCCATCCTCGGGTCCGCCGCCTTCTTCCGCCTCGCATCGATGAACTCCGTTCCCGCCATTCGCAAGCAGGTCTGGCCGGGCGCCCTCGTAACGGGCCTCGCCTGGGTGGCCCTGTCGTGGGGCTTCTCCATTTACGTCCGCACGATCGGCCGGTTCCCGATCTTCTACGGAAGCCTCGCGGCCGTCGCCCTGCTCATGCTCTGGCTCTGGGTCAGCAGCTTCCTCGTCCTGCTGGGCTCGGAAGTGAACTTGCAGATCGAGGGGACCAGAAAGACCATCTCCCCACCTTCCGTGCGCTGGATCCAGCGCCTGCGCACCCCGCGGCCCAAACCCGCCCCCCCCACGCCGAAAACCGCCCCGCAGGAAACCCGCGAGCCCACTCCGCAACCCGCACACGAGGACGAACCGGAACGAAGCACGCTGGAGCCCACGCCACCGCCCGCGCAGCAACCGCGGATGCCCGATCCCCCGCAGGATGCAAGCGCCCCCTCCCCGAAGCCGACGCAAGACCTCGCAGACCCGTGAGGCTACCCGTCGAGCGCACCGCTCACAGCAGTGCTCATCCCGCCGGCCGGATGTACTCGTACGACGCCGACACGTAGCACGCGCTCGTCGCGGCCTCGCCAAGCACAAGAAGCCAAGGCTTGCCGCGCGAGTCCGATACCACGCGAGGTTGGGCGCCCGTCGAGGCTTGCGCCGTAAGGGTCTCGCCCTGCTGGAAGACGTGAACCACAGCCCCGGTGTACGCCGTCTGACGGCAATTCAGAGCCCCCGCGACCACTTCGAACTGCGGCCACGACGCCAGCGTTCCCTCGTCGATAGGCCCCGACGTGGGCAGGGCTGGTTCCGCTGGCCCGCTCTGCAGCGCGTCGAATCCGGCCATGTAGCGCTGGTATTCGCGCACCTGCGTCATCGGCTCGGACGCCGAGACCACGTCGTCCGAACAGGTTCCAGGCTTGGGAGACCCGTAGGCGTCGATCTCGCAAGTCATGTCGTCGACGCACCCAGCATCGGTGCACTCGAGCGGCTTGCCCCGGAAGGAAGAGAACCCTTGCGAGCTGAGGGCAGCTTCTCGCAACCCAGCTCGGCACGCCTCGAACCGCACGGACGTCGCATCGTTCGGGCAGAGCCAGTCGAGCACCACGCGCTCGAACGCCTCCCGCGAGGAGGTCGCCGAGAGCGGCTCGACCGACACCGACGCAACAAGGCTCATGGCCATGCGACGGCCGCAGTCGCTGGCGGCGCTCGCGTGGTTGCAGAAGAACTGGTAGTGACCGAGACCGCCTTCGAAGTCGCCCCAGTAGCCGTGATAGGGCGCGTTCTCGGGCTTCAATCGCAGGCAAGCACCCTGCGAGCAAGCCACGGGTGTCGAGAAAGACTTGCCGTTCGTGTTCGCCCAGGCCGTGCTCGGAGCGCGCCCCGGGTCGGCGACGTACCACCTGCCATCGCTGTGCAGGGCCTGGAAGTTCGAGCCCGTGAGCGCCCCCGACACCGGAATCTGCCAGGCCTCGGACAGCACAGGGGCCAGCACGCGACCCGCATTGCAGCCATTCAACGTAGCGTATGCGTCCGGCGTGAAGCTGTTGCGAACAGCCGTCAAGTCGACACTCGAGAACGTCCCGAGCCGCGTTCCCGTGGCCTCGACCCCGAGGTTCCACGGGGAGGAATGGCCGTAAAAGTCGAACGACGCCAGAGCGTTGAACGCCTTCATTCGCTTGACCAGCACGTCGTCGTAGAACTTCTCGTCCGGGTCGTCCGAGATGACCTTGGCCCCAAGCCCCCCTAGCACCTGCGTGTCCGTCCGTCCGCCACCCGACTCGATGGCCCCAAAGAAGACGATCTGGTGGTCCGGGTACAGCGCTCGGTAGCGCCTTGCACGGGCCATTGCCGCCAAAGCGAACTGCGTGCCCTGCCCGTGCGAGTAGCCAATGACGATCAGGTGCGTCGTCTTGGACGTGTCGATGCCGGCCGTACCCAGCGTCGCGATGATCCCCTCTTCGGTCATCATCGTGTCCTCGCCGTCGTCGTCGATCGGCTGCGCGAGGCAACCCGAAAGGGCAAGCAGGGGGAGAACAACGCAAGCAAGGGAACGGCGCATGGGAGACTCCTTCCGATTCCTCGGAGGTGGGGTGCCTCGAACCCCGTCCCACCTACCGCAGAAACGCCATCACGCAAGTCCTTTGTTTACCTTGTCCCACATTAACTCCGAATTGGCCGCTCACGCCCCCGCGAGAACGTCGAGCACCTGGGAGATCTCGTCGGGCGTGTTGTAGGCATGCGGAGAAAGTCGCAACGCTCCCCCACGGATCGAAGCCACCACGGTCGCCTCGGCAAGCCGACGCTCGAGCCGGTCGGGGGTAACACCATCGCGAGCGCAAAGCACGATGCCGGACTTCTCGCCGGGGCGATCGCGCGGAGAGAGCACGTCCCATCCTCGGGCACGCAGCCCTTCGGCCAGCAAGTCCGTGAGCTCGAGAATTCGTTGGGCGATCGCGTCGGTACCGTAGGTCTCGAGCAGGCGGAGGCTCTCGACGAACCCGTGCAACCCCGCCACGTTGTGCGCCCCTTCCTCGAAGCGGGCCGCCGTCTTCTTCAAGGGCTGATCGAGGTCGAAGAAGTCGAACGGTCGCTCGACAGACAGCCACCCCTCCACCGCAGGGACCATCCGTTCCAGCGCGCGCGGCGACGCGTACCCGATGCCCGCGCCCTCGGGTCCGAGCATCCACTTGTGTCCGTCCGCGGACAGGAAGTCGACGCCTTGCTTCTCCACCTCGATCGGGAACACGCCCACCCCCTGGATGCCGTCCACGACGAAGAGTGCGTCGTGTTGCTTGCACAGGGACGCCACGGCCTCGAGGTCCAGACGGAAGCCCGAGAGGAACTGCACGAAGCTGAGGGAGACGACCCGCGTGTGAGCGTCCACGCGCTGACGCAGGTCCTGAAGATCGATGCGGCCATCACGCTGGGGCACGTGACGGACCTCCACGCCGCGTCGAGCCAGTGGCATCCAAGGACGTACGTTCGCGGGGAACTCTTTGTCCGCGAGCACGACGTTGTCTCCTGGTTTCCACGGCAAGCCGGTCACGCACAGGCCGAGCCCCTGGGTGGTGGACCGGACCACGAAGACCTGCGCGGGGCTTGTGCCCAGGAGCCGCGCGCCGAGAGATCGCAGGTCGGTGAGGACGTTGGCGATGGGAGCGGGGTACCTGGCGGCGCCATGGGAGGCGAGCTCTCGCAAGTACGTTTGCATGCCGTCCACGCAGGCCTGGGGCAAGGGCGCCACAGCCGCGTGGTTCATGTAGATGTGGTGCTCCGTGACCGGAAACTGCCGGCGAAGCGCCTGCCAGTCCGTCATGTCGACCTCGTCCGGGGTTTCGGGAGAACTACTTCTTGCAGGGGTTGAGAAGCGTCCCGCACGTCTTGGCGGGGGCGGGTCCGGTGCGGGGAGGAGCCGCGTACACGACCTTGTTCAGCGTGAGCTCGCGCTTCATGTCCTCGCCCGCTTTGACGGAGAAGGAGTCCTTCGCGGGGTTGTATCCCCTGGTCTTTCCGAGGCAGGTGTGGCGACCGTCGGCGAGACGCACCCCTTCCTTGGGGTCGTCCACCTTCTTGTTGTCGCACCACACCTCTTCGCACTCGGGCGTGCAGGAGAAGGTAATGAGGGCATCCTTGGGCTTCTCCTCGGGGGCTGCATCCGGAGTGGCCGCCACGGCTGCATCGGGCTCGGGAGGGGCGGCTTCGGGAACGACCGACGGGGGAGTGGACGCAGGAGGCGCGGCCGACGTGCCGGACGCGGGGACATCCGAGGTGTCGTCCCCGCTAAAGAGAAACCACGCACCGAGCCCGAGCACGGCCACGAAGGCGAGAGCGCCACCGATCGCGATAGGGATCAGGATCTTGGCGGAGGACTTCCTGGGAACGATCTCCTCGGTGTCGGGCAGGGAGGCGGCCGCAGGGGCGGCGGGAGGCAGCGGGGGCATGGGGGCGCCGTTGATGTCCGCGGGCGCCTGGGCATACCCTTCATAACCTTGCCCCTGATAGCCCTGCGGATAGCCTTGGGCCCCGTAGCCTTGCGCGCCGTAAGGCTGCATGTCCTGGATCACGGGCGCGGGAGGAGGCTCGGGCACGGGCGCGGCCGGCCCTGGGGCAATGCCGGAGGCGGGTCGCATGGTCGGCACGTGCTGCGACGATCCCACGAGCGCGAACAGCGCCTGGCTCATCTCTCCTGCGCTCGAAAACCGTTGGGAGGGACTGACCGCGAGGGCCTTGGAGAACCATGAGTCGAGCGTGGGCGACAGGATGGCGCCCAGCTCCCGCGCCCGCTGGGAAGCGGCAGGCAAGGGAGCCGTCATCTCCGCCCAGAGCATGTTCAGATCGGGCGGGTTCGATCGGCATGCGAGGAAGGGAGATCGGCCCGTGAGGGCGTAGAACGCCACCAAGCCGAGAGCATACACATCCATCGCCGGCGACGGCGCCGTGGACGGGTCCGCTTGCTCCGCCGACAACCACCCCGGCGTCGCCGTCCATCCCGGAGGGGGAGGCGAATACGCTCGCGCCGCTCCCATGCCGAAGTCCGTGATGCGCACCTGCCACGTCCGTGCATCGACGGGATTGGCGAAGATGTTCTGCGGCTTGAGGGCGCGGTGCACCAGCCCGTTGCGATGGGCCAGGTCGATCGACTGCGCTACGAGGCGCAGGATCGCGTCGAGCTCCGCGAGCCCCATGGGCCCCTGCTCGGACACGATCGTGTGCAAAGACGGGAAGGTGACGTACTCGCCGAGCACGTACGGGGCGTTGAGCGTGGGCTCCGTCTGGAACTCGTAGGCCTTGGCAACCGAGTCCGATTCCAGGGCCGCCGCCCGCTGGGCGTCGCCACACAACGCAGCCCACGCATCCGGGCTCTGCGTCATTTCGGGCCGCAACAGCTTGAGGGCATACGCATAGCCCGTGGTCATGTCACGGACGTCGTAGACCTCACCTACTTCGCCGGCACCGATGAGCCGCGCCACCTGGTAGCGACCCGCCACCTGATGGCCCGGACTCAGCCGGCCCTGTTGTCCTGTCACTGGCTGCTCCTCACCGATCGATAAGACCCCTGCACGGCCTCGAGGTGCTCTTGCACCGCCGCTTCCTTGAGCGCCACCGCGCCCACCAGCCCCTCACCCGAACCGAGCGAGGAAACGACGAGGATGACCACCCCCTTCGCGCCGTCCACCTTGCCCTCGAGTTGCCACGTGCTGAGCGAGAGGGAACCCTTGTCGTCCACCACGCCGTCCTTCTTCAGCGCTTTCTTGATCGCGGCATCCCCCACCTCGACCGCCATCGCCGCGAACACGGGCTTGATCGCGTCAATCACACCGGCCGGGTCCTTCTTGGGGTCCAGCGGAGACGACACGATGCGGTAGGCGATCCCCGCGTCACCCCCCGACTTCGCCACCGACACGCCCTCGAGCTTGGCGTACAACCACCCTTCGGGCGGACGGAACTGCGCCCCTTCCCCCACGTTCAGCCACGTCTCCGCTTCGGCCTTGCACGCCTCGTCGAAGGACTCGCACTTGGGCTTGGGCGCAGGGGGGGGGGGCTCGGGCTCGCTGACGTTCGCGAAGGGGTCCGGCTCGGGCTCAGGCTCTTTCGGCGGCTGCTTCTTGCACGACACGAGCATCAACGAAGCCAAGGCACAAGCGATCGCGATCTTGCGGGTACTTCGTGGCATGAAACCGACCTCCGAACCTGTGGCGAGGCCTACGGCCTCGTCCGTACTTCACTTCTCTTCGTTCACTTCGCTCCGGGCCCGACGGAACCCCAGGGGGGGCCACCCGGGCCGAACGGTTCTCCGCCAAGCTGAACCAAAATCGAGCCAACGTCCAGCAAGTTGCAAATCCCCCATGCCGCCAACGTCAACGCCAACCGTCTCGTCCGTAATGCAATGCGTCACAGGTCGGTCCCGCTCGCCCGGTTCAACGACGGCTTCCGCACGCGCATGACATCCACGCGCCGGGCATCGGCGGCGAAGGCGGAGGCGAGCAACGCGAACAGGCCCTTGCTCGCGAGTCCTGCGGCGATCATGAGTGACAGGCCGGCCCGCAAGTCAACCTGGGAACCTTCCCATCCCTGGGCCCACAGGGGCCGGGCCATCCGCTCGGCGCCGAGCGCCACGATCACGAGCACCGCAAGGAGCGTGGAAAACCCCGTGGTTCCCTCCCCCAGGAACCCCACCAGGGACACCGCGATCACGGCGAGCGTAACCCCCGCGGCGATGCTCGCGGCAAGAGGGCCCTGCACCACAGCCAGGACCGCGAACACCACAGCGGGGATCGTGACGACGTAGGCCACGAGCAAGGTCACCCTGGCTCCGACATAGGCCGGGTATCGGTTCCTGAAAAGCAACGCTGCGGGCAGTGCCATCATGGCAACGAAGTGCAGGATCGAAGAGATCGTCGACCCCTCCGCCGGCACCCAGTTTCCGAGCGGCCCTACCTTGGCGAGCCCGAGGGCGGCCACGAGCAACCCAAGGAGCATCGAGGCAATCCCCCGAGCCAGGTACGAACGCGGCAGCGCCAGCACCAGAAGCACGGCTCCCAACGCATACTCGAGCCACGGCCCCCCCGTCGTCGGCACGATGAGGTGCACATGAGCACCCACCCCGAGCGCCACGACGGCCAAGGCAAACGCGACGTCCCACGCGCGGAACTCCTTGCTCCACGGGGCCAGGGGCGCGACGTCCTCCCGCAGAATCTCGGAAGCCAGCACGGGCGCGGGCGTCACCACACGGCGCGCCTCGCTGTCACGCGCCTTGGCCTCGGGGCGCGGTGACGACGTAGGTGACGGCTCCGTCACCATGTCTGTTCCGCCGAGGGGCAATGCATGGCGGTCAGCCTAGCGCGGCTGCGCCAACCTTGGCTACCAGTCTCCGGCAGAAAGAGCGCGCGAGCGAGAACCCGTCGGCCCGCTTGCCGAACGTTTCCTCGTCCATGTAGAGGCGGCGGGCGAGCTCAATCTGGATCGCATGGGTGGCGCCCTGCGGGTTGCCATGGCGCCGTGTCGTCGCCCCTCCCGCGTACGGCTCGTCATGGGCCACGCACCAACCGAAGGAACGCGCTTCCTGCTCCACCAGGTCGACCACCCCCCGGGCAGCCGTCGTCCCACGCAGCGTCCCCATCACCACGTCCGCGGACACCCCGAGGCTAGGCATGGAGTGCGCACTGAGCACGACCACCCGACCGAATCGCTGCTTCTTGCGCTTCACCAACGCGTCGAGCGCCGCATGGTACGGCCGGTACAGCCAGTCGAGACGGCGCGTCAGCTCGTCCCGGGACACGGGACCTCGCAACGCCTCCACGCCACTCGTGGTCTCGCACCACAAGAGCCCCCAAGGACGACTCTTCGACGTGCCTCCTTCCACAGCCCGATCATCCACGTCGTCCTCGTCGCGGTTCAGGTCGACCACGTACCGACTCCACCGCGACACGATCAGCGAAGCCCCCTCGAGCGGCGCATCCGCCATCAACTCGTCCACGTACAGGTCCGCATCGGCAGCAACCTCCCGAACGGGCGCCAGACACAAGGCCATGGATGCCGGGTCGAGGCGAACGCTCGCGTGAGGCACCTCCACCACCACAGGCGTCTCCCCCGTGATCGGCTCGGTCAACTCGAAAGGCCCAGCATCCACGCCGCCAGTATGCGAGAAGAACCGCGCCTGCGCATCGGGCAAGATGCCACGGTGTTCAGCGCGCACGCGGATGGGACTCGCGATGCACGCGGCGCACGTGATCGTCGGTCACGTGGGTATAGATCTCGGTGGTGCCGATGTCCGCGTGGCCCAGCATCGCCTGCACCGCGCGCAGGTCCGCCCCATGACGCAACAGGTGCGTCGCGAAGGAATGGCGAAGCTTGTGGGGAGAGATCGGCTTGGTGATGCCCACGCCCCTCGCGTAGCGCACCACGAGCTTCCAGAACCCTTGGCGAGTCAACGCGCCGCCCCGCGGGGACAGGAACAACACCGTGTCGTGCTCGGTCGCCTGCTGCGGCCGCCCCTCTTCGAAATACTTCTGTACGGCGTCGAGCGCGATCTCTCCCACCGGGACCAGACGAGCCTTGCCCCCCTTTCCCGTCACCTTGACCACTCCGGCGCGGAAGTCGACTGCCCCCACCCGCAACCCCACCAACTCGCTCACGCGCAGCCCCGCCGCGTACATCAGTCGGAGCATCGCCCGGTCGCGCAGCCCCCGCACCGTCGCCTCCTCCGGCGCGTCCAGCAACCGGTCCACCTCTTCCTCGTCGAGCCACGTGGGAAGCTTCCGACGCGTGCGCGGCCGATCAATCAGCACGCACGGGTCCGACGGCAACGCTCGCTCCCGCACCAGAAACCGACAGAAGCCGCGGACCGCCGAAAGATGCCTCACCGCAGACCGCGCCCCGAGCCCCCGCTCCCCGAGGTCCACCAAGTAAAGCGACACGAAGGGCACGTCGATGCGGTCCGGCGACGTGATGCCCTCGCGCTCCGCGAGGTCGAGAAGCTTCGCGAGGTCGCGGGAGTAGGACTCGACCGTGTTTCGCGCGAGAGCACGCTCGATTCGGAGGTGATCCAGATAGGCGTCCACCCAGGCGTGCATGTCCACGCCGCCAATGTAGCGCGAACCTATCGGCGGATCGATTTTCTGACTCGTTCCCCAGGCAGCATTCTCCGCCCTCTCGTGCTCGTTCTCGGCGTGCCTACGCTACGGCTTGTTGCACTGTCCCGAGGCGAGATCGGGCGAAGCCCGAAGGTTGTTCTCCACCTCGACCGCCCTCTTCTCGAGGTCCCGCTGCTTCTCCATCTGCTCGAGAACCAGACCCAGGTCCTCCGATCGCAAGGCGCCGGCATAGGAGTCGATCAAACCCCGGCGCTGCTCGGTCAACGCCACGAGATCCTTGGCGCGCGCCTCCCCCCACCGCGTTCGAGGGGCCAAGGCTCGAGCTGCTGACACCGCTTCGCCCATGAGCCCACGCGCGTCCTTCTCGATCCGCCCCGCCGCGTCCAGCGGACGGCCTGCCAACGCAATCACGTCCGCCTCGTGAAGCACCCCGGCCACGCGTCGGTCCTTCGCAAGCACCGCCTGCGCATCGCGACGATCGCTCTCGCAAAGGGCCGCCCCCCCATCCCGGGCGCAACCAAGCCCCAGCCCCGAAAGGACCACCAACCCCACGACCCAGCGCACCATCACCGAGACTTCTGGTCCACGTACTGGTCGAGCAGGATCTGATCGAACGGGTCCATGGCCACAAAGCGCAGCGCCTGGCTCCGCCCCGACGCACGAACCTGACGGGTCCACGCCCAGATCCGGTCCTTCACCCCCGGAACCGCGATCTCGACCGGGTAGAACGTACGATCGTGCTTGGGCTCATGAATCCTCTCGAGCAAGACCCCTCCCTTTGAAATGTCGACCGCACGGCAAGCGTACGGGTATCCGTCGATGTACTTGTTGATCATGAGGTCGACCCGGGTTCGTTTCGAGGAGCGTCGTTCCATCGGCGAGTACCTCCAAGCCCTAAGTCTAGCCTATGTAGCTCCAAGTGTGCAACTGTGGGACAAACAGGCCCCTGCCAGCGCAGTGAGGGCTTTGCGAAAGCCCCCTTTGAAAAAAGCGCGCTTGAATTGGGGCTAGCTCGCGTGCTCCCGCAAGAACTTCTCCACCCGTAGGTTGATGAGCTCCGGGAACTCCAGCAGCACGAAGTGCGTGCCGTTGCGCACCACAAACAGCTCCACGTTCGGGATCTGGCGCGCCAGGGGCTCTGCGTTGGAACGCGGGGTCACCCAGTCCCTCTCCCCCAAAATCACGAGCGTCGGAACGTCGATGCCCCCGAGGATGCCGTCGACCCGGTGCGAAGCGGCGGCGCGCAAAAATTGGAGGAAGGTAGGGGCATCCACGGATCGGAAATGTCGCACGATCTCCGCGAGCTCGTCCTCGTCGATGGCCGAGGCCACGAACCCGAGGCGCTTGAGCCACGACGCCGTCTCGGGCCAGGAACTGGCGCGTCGAACCAGCCGCTCGACGACCTCGGGGGACCATTCGAAAACGCCCATGGCATGGGGCAACAATCGCCGCATCCCACTGGGGTCCTGCGGTCGTCGCCCGTAGCAGGGGTTGAGCAGCACGATCTGGTCGGGCCGCGGCCCGCGTCGTCGGAACGCCTCGAGCAGGACCTGAGCGCCGAAGCTCCAGCCCATCCACACTCCCCCTTGGACGTCTTCGGCCTGCAGCACCGCCTGCAAGTCTCGAACGTGGGTGTCGACGAGGCCAGCCGGGTCCGTCTTCCTGGGCTCGGTCCCGTCGGTCCCGCCAGTGAACAACCCACGATAGTCCCAGGCGAGGAACCTCACCTGGTCCCCCAGATAGGCGATCTGGTGACGCCAGGCGGCGGTTCCGGCACCGAGCCCGTTGGCCAACACCACCCAGGGGCCTCCGTTTCCGGCCACCTGATACGTGATTTCGGCCCCGTCGAAGGAGGCAGTTCGTTTGGACGTGAGCTCTAGGGGCATGGGCGGGTTTATTCGACGGGAAGGCCAAGGGGGGCAAGGCGAAAATGGGAGGGGAGGCTGCTTGTCGACAGGGTGAGCCAATGCGTTGACAGGGCACGCGCCGTCCCGCTAAGTTCTGCGCTCGGTTGTGCAGCCGTCGTTTCCATTCCGCAACTCCCCGGCGAAGAGCAGATGTCTGATAAGAAAGTCAAGATCGACCTGAAGGCACGTCTCGGTAGGGCTTCGAAGGGTGCCACGGCGACCCCTGGGATGGTTCCGCCTCCGGCGGCGGGAATTGCGCCTCCCCCTGGCATCGTTTCGGGGGGAATCCCTGCGCCACCCTTCGCCGCCCAGCCGAAGAAGCCGACGGGACCGAAGATCGACCAGGACGAACCGTTCGCGGCGGTGTCGGCTTCCGAGATGGCGCCCCAGGCGCAGGAGATCAAGGTCGAGATCGGCCACGACGTGGTGCAAGCTCGGAAAGCGGGCTTTCTCAAGATCGTGATCGCCGCGGTTCTGGCAGGCCTCGTCGGCGCGGGTGTGGGTGCAGCGCTCGGGTCGCTGCAGGCGCGCGGCGCCCAGGATACGATCGCCGTGCAGGACGCCCAAAGCCTGATCGAGCCCATCAACAAGGCCAAGACCAACATCGAAACCCTCCAGGCCAAGGTCTCCGAGGGGACGAAGAGCATCTACAAAGAAAAGAAGTTCCCCGAGAACTTCTCCAAGGACTTGGTCGCGATCGAGATCGACTTCTCCGCCGGCGATCTCGCGGGCAAGGCCCTTCATCGACTCAAGCCGAGCCTCATGCGCGACCTGTTCGACTTCGCGCGAGATGCCCAGGAGCTGTCGGTCCGCAAGGACGCACTGCGACGGCTCTTCGACGCTCGCAAGACGGCGATCATCGAGCTCATCGAGCAGGGCAAGAACCCGCAGATCAGCTACGCCGTGTTCGTGCAAAGGGATCGGAGCGGAAACGCGGTCGGAACCTTCGTGCCCCTCGCCAAGCCCTTCCGCTTCGACGAGAAGACCTGGCCGGATGAGATCAACCTCAACACGGGCTCGGAAGTGGTGAAGGGCCAGCGCTACAAGACCGGCGAGCCCTTCATGCAAGCGGCCCGTCGCGAAGGCGAGAAGCCGACCATCTACACGATCCCCCTGGAGCCCGACGGCGTCGTCAAGGTGTTCCCGCCCCGCCTGAGCCAGCGAATCGAAGAAGAGCTCAAAGCCATGGACGCGCTCATCGCGGGAACCACCCACGGTCAAGTGACCGCTGATCAAGAGAAGCGCGGACTGCTCAAGCTCGCAGAAGACATCTCCCGCGAGCTCAGCACCGTCGGCGGCAAGCGCTGACCTGCCTGTCCACACTCCTGCACCCGCCAAGCCCGTGACCGATGCACCGTCCTCGGTGCTGCGAGGTCTACGAGGTCTACGAGGTCTACGAGGTCTGCGAGGTCTGCGAGGTCACGTCGACGCGACCGGCTCCACCTCGGCGCGCGGCGGGACCGTCTGACCATCCTTGCGGTGGATCTCCACCTTCGAAATCTTCCGCTCGTCGGCTTCACGCACGACGAAGCGCATACCCCATGCTTCGATCTCCGCCCCCGCCTCCGGAACGCGGCCCGCCCGGTGAATGATCCACCCGCCGAGTGAGAAAAAGTCCCCCTCGTCCGGAAACTCGGTGCCCAGGAAGTCCGCGAGGTCATCGATGGGGACGGCCGCATCCACCAGCACCCCGCCATCGCTCAGCTCCACGAATGGATCCTCTTCCACGTCGTGCTCGTCCTGGATGTCCCCGATGATCTCCTCGATGATGTCCTCGAGCGTGACGATACCGGCCACACCACCGTAGTCATCCACCACCACCGCCATGTGAAGGCGTCGGGCTCGCATCTCACGCAACAGCACCGACACGGGCTTGGTCTCGGGCACGAAGTTGACCGGTGACCGAGTGAGCCCCCCCACCTTCGCCGACCGAAGGTCCGTGTCGTCGATCACCCGAAAGAGGTCCTTGGCGTACAGCAGGCCAACGATGTTGTCGACCGAGTCGCGGAACACGGGATAGCGGGAGTGACCGTTGCTGGAAATGATCCTCAGCGCTTCCTCCAGCGTGGTTTCGGCGTCGATGGCGGTGACGCTGGTGCGCGGGATCATGACCTCCACGGCCATCAGGTCCTCGAACTCGAGGACGTTCTGGAGCATCTGGGCGCGCTCTTCCTCGAGAGATCCGTCGAGCTGTCCTTCGGCGAGCAGCAAGCCCACCTCGTGCTCGCGAAGCCGCGCATCCTCCGCCGGCTGGGGTAGGAGCTTGCCGGAGAGACGCGCGACGAGCTCCAGCGGCCAGGCGATCGGAATGGTCACGAGCTCGAATGGGTACAGCAATCGAAGAAGGAGGGGGGCAGCCCGCGAGGGGCAACGCCGAGCCACGGAGGTGGATATCTCAGTGAGCAAGCCGTAGGTAGCGAGCGTACCGAGGACCGCGATGGGAAGGGCCCACGCCTCGTTGAGAGAATGCACGGCCTTGCCGATCAGCACGGCGGTGAGCGCCGTGCACGCGATCCGACCGACGAGCCATCGGGACCGAACCCGCGTGGGGTTGGCGAGGTAACGGGTCAGCGCATCGCGTGCTGCCCCCGTCGTGTCGTCCCGCAAGACCATCAACCGGGTCATGGGCATCCCCACCAGCGTCGCGGTGCCCGCAGCAAAGATGGCCCCGAGCAGAGCAGAGGAAAGCGCCCCCGCCCAGTGCGCCGCCATCGTCGTCTGGACCTCCATCGCCGCGGCAAACCCCTGGGTCAGCTGATCCCAGCTCACGACTCACACTCCAACGTCATTTTTTTCGCAACCATTCCTGTCGCTGTCCGAACTCCCTTCGTGATCCCAAATCCCCTTCGCAAGTCCCACGCACCTGTCCCCCACCCTGCGGGCGACGCAATCGCTCTGCCGTCGCGCCACCTTCGGGGGAAACCACCCCACCCGTCGTTCTCCGAGCTGCTCCGTCCAGACCTTCCGCCACGAAGCGCCATGACGTCGCCGCCGCACGGGCAAGCCGAGACGCTCAAGGGGAACGCGGCCCCAACGCGGTCTCGCTGGGACGGCACAAGGGACGACTCCCGCGACGCAAAGGATCGTCCACCGATGGAAGAGAGCCTGTGTCTCGACCCGCTGGTTCGGCAGATGGCCGTCCCGGTCGGTATCGGGGAGCGTGCCTCGCTGGAAGCCCCCGCTGGTATGCAGCAGCGCATGGAGCTGGCGCGAGCGCAGACCCTCGAGCAGATGCTTCCATCCCTCGTGCGCAAAGCGGCTTGGCACATTGCCCCCGATCGATGCAGCGCCACGCTCCGATTGGAGATCGGCACCGGCTCGTTCGATGGCGCCACTGTGCTCATTCGGGCGGACCTCCACGCAGTCCACGTCGAACTTGATGCCCCACCCGGTATCGATCTGGAGGCATGGAAGAGTCGTCTACGTCTTCGCCTCGCATCTCAAGGACTCATCGCCATGGTTTCTTAGCACATCTCGTCGACATGCAAAAACGCCCGGAGCACCGTGGGCCGCCCCTTGGACCGGTCACCGACCGCCACGAGCCTTCCTCCCGGCGCAAACCACGCCGACACGGCCTCTCCGGGGGCCTGGTCGAAGTCCTCCTCCCCGAGCGTCTGGCCGCGCATCGCCCGAAGCACCCCCGGGGACGTCAGCGTGGCGGAAGCAAGACACTCCCGCGCCGCTTGCTCGACCGAGAGCATGGCGTGCTGCATGGTCGCGGCATCTGCCCCCAGCGCGACGGCGCCCTCCAAGCCGAACGAGCCACTGCGAATTCGCCGCAGCGCGACCAGGTGCGCCGGAAGCCCGAGCGCTTCGCCCAGGTCCCGGGCCAGGGACCGGACGTAGTAGCCCTTGGTCACATGGAGCTCGAGCTGAAGCGTGGGAGGGTCCACCGACGCCCCCACCACGTCGAGCCTCAACACACGAACATCGCGCGTTGGCAGCTCCACCTGCTCGCCACGACGGGCTCTCACATAGGACACCACGCCGTCCTGCTTGATGGCAGAGTGCATGGGCGGCACCTGGGACATTCTGGCGCGCTCGACCCCCAGAGCGTCGGCCAGGACGCTGTCCGCAGGCACATCGATTTGCCCGAGCTCAATTCGCGCGAGGACCTCGGTCAGGGAGGTCGGGACCGGCGCCGAGTCGGTGGCAACGCCCTCGGCGTCCAGCGTGTCGGTCCCTTGCCCGAGCAGAACGGTCGTCCGATACACCTTGTCCTCGAGCGTGAGGAAGCGAGAGAGCTTCGTGCATTGTCCGACCATGACGACCAGCACCCCGGTCGCCATGGGGTCGAGGGTCCCTGCATGGCCTACGGATCGGGTGCGAAGCGTACGCCGGATCGTCGCGACCACGTCGTGGCTCGTGGGACCACGCGGCTTGTCGATGATCAGCAGGCCAGAGGGCTCGTGGGTTTCCGCTTGGTTCTCGTGCATCAGCCGAACCACACGGAGCGACGCGAGGCGGAAGCCTGGTCGAGCATGACCTGCATGGTGGCGCGCACGCGCTCGGTAAGCCGGCCCACGAGCACGGTGTCGTCGGCGGCCCCGGGGCCGTGGCGATCGAAACGGATGGGCTCCCCGAAGATGAACTGCCACTTGGTGGGGGCGGGCACGACCCCCAGGGGGCCAAGCCACGGGAACGTGGGCGTGATGGGGATGTACGGCACGCCGAGCAAGTGAGCGAGAGACTCGATGCGGAACAGCAAGGGCATGGACTCCTCGGCGCCGACGATGACGCACGGGATGATGGGCGTCTGGGTTCGCAGGCAGAGCCGGACGAAACCGCCACGACCAAATCGCTGCAGTTTGTGCCGGTTCTTGTACAGGCGCCCCGTTCCCTTCGCGCCCTCGGGAAACACGGCCACGAGCCGCTCTTGCCGGAGCAGACGCTCCGCGTTTTCCTGGCAGGCGCGCACCGCCCCCATGCGGTTGAGAAACGAGCCAAGGAACGGCATGTAGAACCAGTGGTCCTCCGCAAGCCAGCGCACGTCACGCACGGCAGGGAGCGCCCTTCGCATCGCTGTCTTGAGCATGATGCCGTCGTACGGGAACGCGCCCGCGTGGTTCGCAACGATCAGCGCGCGTCCCTCCGCAGGCACGTGCTGCGCCCCGTCCACGTCGATCCGGAAGTAGCGGTCGTAGACGAGGTCGAGCAGAGGCTGGAGGCGCGAGTCGTACTCGCGGTCGTGACCGAAGTCGTCGATGTCCTCGGAGCGATTGCGGATGCCGATGCGCCCCCACTGGCGCAGGTAGTAGTCACTGGACAGCAAATCGCGGGCGCCTTCGAACCTGCCGGCCTCGGCCTCAGGTCGCGACGAGACCTTTGCGCGAGCGGAACCATCGTCGGCAGCGCGAACGTCTGGCGTGCTCTCGAGCTCCCGGATGCGAGCTGTCAGGTGTTGACGGCGAGGCGACGGTGAGGTGGCGCTCTCGGGCGCCGTCTTCGTCCCCGCCGGCTCGGGAGCAGGAGGGTCCTGGGGAGCGGGCAACGGCTCCAAACCGGGCACGACAGGCGGGGCCTTCGCAGGCTCGCTCTTCTTCGCGATCGGTCGAGCCTTGGTCGACTTGGACTCACTTTTGGAGGCGGCGACGGGCTTTCGCACGGCAGCCTTGCCCTTGCTCTTGCCGGACAAGGCCGGGGCGTCGGCCTTCCGCGCTGGCGTGGGCGTCGCGTTGGTCCCCGTAGAGAAGGGGTTTTCACCAAGAACCGTCTTGCGTGTGCGGGCCACGATCGTTCTCCGATTGCGTTGCGGGAGCCCGGTCAGCTCCCACCATCATTCAACAGTCGCACGTCGCGCAGATGCTGCGCGGACGCGAAGTCCAGCACGGCCTCGCGAGCCGAGTAGGTGGGTCGAAACCCCATTTCGTCGGCCGCGCGCTGGCCGTCGGCGATGCACAGGTAGCGCAGGTAGTCGAGGAACCCGACTGGGGTCTCGGTGAGCTGGGCGAGCCACAGGGCACTTGCGAGCGGGTAGGCGATGGGGTGGGGAATGGGCAAGGCCAATCGGCCGGCCAGCCGGATGACGGTCGACAGGGGCAGCACACCGTCGCTCACGATGTTGAAGGTACCCGGCACGTCCTTGTCGATGGCGAGCTTGAACGCCGAGACGGCGTCGACCTCGTGTACGAGCTGCCAGAGCGGGTCGAACCCCATCAGGGTGGGCACGAGACGCCGCGACAGGAAGCGGCTCAGGAAGCTACGGATGGTGGGACCGAGAATCGGTGCGGTGCGCAGGATCGTCACCGTGGTGTCCGGATGGCTGGCGAACCGGGCGGCCTCGCGCTCCGCGTCGATCTTGTCCTGAAAGAACGTGCCGTCGGACGGCCCCAGCAAGAGACGGTCTTCCGTCAGGAAGTTCGGGTTCGCAGGGCGCGCCCCGTACAGGGCCGTCTGGCTCCAGTGCACGAGCTTGGAGACGCGCGCCTGGCGAGCCGCGTGAAGCACCTGCATCGTGCCCACGGATTCGAACTCGTGCGCCCAAGCCGTCGCATGTGTCGGATTCGACAGGAAAGCCACGTGCACCAAGGTCTGCACCCGCTCGGCGGAAAAGATCTCCGCCATCCGCTCCTCCGACGTCGCCTGGGAGAAGTCCACTTCGTAATAGTGGGTCTTGGCTCCCGCCGTCGAAGGGGGCTGGATGTCCAGGGCCACGATTCGCGCCACACGCCGGTCCTCCTCCAACAACCCGATGAGGTTCTTGCCGAGGAAGGAGTTGGCCCCGGTGAGCGCGACCACACGAGCACGCTCCGTCGGTTTGGACACCTGCCCACCGGACGCATCCGCCTCCGGGACCTTCTTGACTTGAACCTGTCGTTTCGCCATCGTGCTGGAACCGATCCGTTTGCGGGTCGAGGGACGACCCCCAACCCGGAAGGGCGGGCCGTCAGACGGCAAGTCTGCGACAAGGCGAAACACGAAGGCAACCCAACCCGTCGATGGCCGGTAACGACGCACACTTTCCCCAGAAGCTGGGGCCCTACGAGCTGGTGCGCCCGCTCGCCACCGGAGGCATGGCGGAAGTGTACCTGGCGCGGCGGGACGGGCCGCACGGGTTCACGAAGACGGTGGCCCTCAAGCGGATCCTTCCTCAGCTGGTTCAGGACCAAGATTTCGTTTCGATGTTCGTGGACGAAGCACGCGTGTGCGCCCAGCTCTCGCACCCCAACCTGGTGCAGGTCTTCGACTTCGGCGAGGCCGAAGGCGAGCTGTACATGGCCATGGAGTTCGTGGACGGGACCAACTGCGCCAAAGCGGTCCGCAAGGCATCGTCGATGTCCGAAACGGTCCCGCTCGATGCGACCATCCACATCGTGATGGGCGTGCTGCGCGGCCTGGAGTACGCGCACGCCGCCGTGGACATGAACGGGGTCCCGCTGGGCCTCGTGCACCGCGACGTGTCCCCCGGCAACATCCTTCTCGCACGGTCCGGAGCCGTGAAGCTCTCCGACTTCGGTATCGCCCGCGCCGACGACTTCGAGCGCCGCACGGAGGAAGGCCAGCTCAAGGGCAAGCTCGGGTACATGTCGCCCGAACAGGTCACAGGCCGCGCCATCGACGCGCGAAGCGATCTGTTCACTTTGGGCATCGTGCTGGCAGAGCTGCTCGTAGCCCGGCCGCTGTTCGGGACCGGCAACGAGCTCGACGTGCTGATGCGCATTCGAGACGCGGACCTTTCCACGTTCGAGCGGCACAGCGCGCACCTGCCCGTCGACATGCGCAAGATCGTTCGCAAGGCGCTGGCCCAGGACCCTGACGAACGCTACGCGGACGCAACGGAGTTCGCCGACGCGATCGAGGACTTCCTCCGTCAGAGCAGGACGCATACGGGTGCGCCACGACTCGTTGCCTGGCTGACCCATGCAGGCCTGATTCCGTCGACCAAGTCGAGCGACTCGTCCCTGGGCCCGGGGGCGCGCCCACGCTCCGCCACACCGCGGGGGGTCGCCCCTGTCGCAAGCCTGCGCGGCGTACGTCCCTCCGCGCCGACGGTCCCAGGCAAGCCACCTGACGAGCCAGCGCCTTCGGGCCCCGTGTCGCCGGCAGACTATCGGGTCGTGTCCGGGGACGACACGTGGGGTCCCGTCTCCTACGCCCGCATGGTCGAGCTGTTTGCGACAGGAAGGGCGCGCACGGATAGCCTGGTGGCTCGATCCTCGGGGCCGTTTCGACCGGCCCGGGAGCTGCCCGAGCTCGCTCGGCTTCTGCTGTCGCCAGCGCTCACCGCCCCCCCCAGCGCGCCGGAAGAGGCCGTCCTGCGATGGGACATGGATCGCGCAGACCACGTCCACCGGCTCTTCTGGCTCGTGTCGAGCAAGCAGACGGGCCTGCTGATCGCAGCACAAAACAATCGGCGAAAACGCTTCTTCCTCGTCGAAGGCTCCTTCACGTTCGCCACGTCCACGGACAAGTCCGAGCTGCTGGGACAGCAGCTGATCGCACGGGGTCAGGCATTGCCGATGGAGATCGACATGGCCCTCGCGCTCTGCCCCCGCTACGGCGGCCGCCTCGGCGACGCACTCGTGGGGCTCGGCGTGCTCCGCCCCGTCGAGCTCTTCCGCGCACTCGTGGCCCAGACCCACGACCGGCTCGTGGACCTCGTGAGCTGGCGCTCCGGGAGCTTCCAGTTCATTCGCAGCGTGCGCGCCGAAGACGAGACGATCCTCCACGGGATCGCACCGATCGAAACCCTCGTGCGGGGCGTCGTGGAAGGGTACGACGCGGACGAGCTTGTGCACGTCTTGGGTCCGTACATGCAAAGCGAAATCCGAACCGCTCCCCCCGGCGAGATCACGACCGCTTCGCTGCGGCTCAAGCGAAGACACCAACACATCCTCGAACAGGCGGACAAGCCCACGCTCCTGCAGGTCATGGTCGATCGCGCCCAGACTTCGGTCGACACAACGAGGGATGACGTGCTCCGCGCCGTGTTCATCGGGCTGAGCGCGGGGCTGCTCATCGCGACCGGATGGCCCCCCACCCGACGGCAGCCGTCCGTCCCGACGCAGAAAATGTATTGAGCAAGGGGCGAGGCGCCTGCGCCCCCGCCGCCGACTCACAACCTCATGGCTCGCACTTCGCGCGGATCCAGGTCACGCCCCGCGGGTCGCTCAGCCAAACGTGAACCTCATCACCACGCGTGGTCACCGCGTGGCCGTCGGCATTGCCGAGGGCCATCGTGCTCGATGAAGGGGCACCGTCAGCCCGCAACAGCACGCCGTACACAACCTTGCGATCCGGGACCTTGCAGTGCATGGGGGCCGCCCAGGTCATGAATGCGCCCTTGTTCAACGCCCGAACGTAACCCGACGAAGGCGGCACCGGTGTGGGAAGGGCGTGCGGCGGCCGACCCGGCATCGCGATCTCCACCTGCGCCCCAGCCGCTACGCACCCGTTCGCATCCGGCTCGCCTCGCGTCATCACCACCAACGGGCCATCCCGCATCGCAAGGAAATCGAGCACCACATGCCCTCGGGCGATCTTCCCCTCCCCCGTCACCGTCGCCCCCGTCGCACGTACAAAGGCCACATGCTCGGGGTCCTCGAACACCACCAGCACAGACCGCGACGCCACGTCCCACTGCGCCACGCCCAACGCAACAGCACCTTCCTCCACATGCTCGGCCGGGATCTCCACGCGAGTCCAGCCCGAGAGCGGCGCGCCAGGGTCTCCAACCCAAGCTGTCGCTCCCCTCGTCGCCACCTGCCCCGCGTGGGTCGTCAACACCACGCAGCCGGATGCGTCACACCTCGCGTCGACCGGAGCGAGCCGGTCGCCTTCCGCGAGCAGGTCCAAGTGGCCACCTTCCCGCCACAACCAGACTCGATTCGAAGGTCCCAGGCCATCGTGCTCCGAAAGCAGCGCGATCCAACCCTTGACAGACGAAGCCATGAGCGGTGGGTCGAGCAGGTGAAGCCAGGGCACGTCCCGCACCGAACCGGGGGCGTCGGTACCCAGGCCCACCAGGCCCCTGGAGTCCGTGACGTGCCCCGGGGTCGGGTCGCCGGACGCCACCGCGAGGGTCCCTGGGTCACCGGCCGCTGCAAAGAAGAACAGGTTGCGGGTATCGCGCAGGTGTCGATGGGGAGGTCCCATGAGCGTGCACCCGGCAGGAACGGCGACTTCGCGGGCATCCGTGGGTGTCCAGGACCAGGGCGCCTGGAGACGACCCGGAGCGACCTCGAAAGAAGCGGTGGGCGGACCCACCTGTCCCGGTTCTCGGCGCGACTCCTTGCGACACGAAGAGCAACCCATGCCGATTGCCACAGAGCAGACGACGGGAACGACTCGCAACAGGCGGGTCCAACGATCGACGTTCGGGTTCAACGTGCCTCCGGGTCAGGGGAGCCGCCATCGCGCACGCACTCCCACGCACCAGCGATACGGCAAAGAACGTCCTCGCGCCACTTCGGCCCGATCAGTTGCAACCCCACCGGCAATCCTTCCGGGGTCGAGCCGCAAGGCACGGACAAGGCTGGCAAGCCCGCCAGGCTCGCTGGCAACGTGCAGGCATCCGCAAGGTACATCGCCAACGGACCGTCCAGCTTCTCTCCCAGCAGCCAGGGGGGAACCGGCGAGGTGGGCGCCGCGATCGCATCCACCGATCGGAACGCCTGCTCGAAGTCCGCCGCCACGTGCCCTCGCGCCGCGAGAGCACGCGCGTAGTACGCATCGCGAAAGCCGGCAGACAGCACATAGGTGCCGAGCATGATGCGACGCTTCACTTCCACGCCAAACCCCTTGCCACGGGTGGCGGCACGGAGCGAGTCCACGTCTTCGCCGCAAGCTTCGCACGCGCCGAACCGGATGCCGTCGAATCGCGCGAGGTTGCTGGACGCTTCGGCGGTCGCAAGGACGTAGTAGGCTGCCACGGCGAGGTGCGTGTGCGGCAACCGGACGGGCTCGACGCGACAACCAGCGGCTTCGAGCCCTCTCAGCGCATCACGAACGCACCGTTCCACGCGAGGGTCGAGGCCTTCGGAGAAGTACTCGACAGGAACGCCCACCCGAAGACCGTCGGCCCCAAGCCCACAACAGGATTCGACGGGATGAGCGGGAGAGCGGCTCGACGTGGCATCCCGCTCGTCCCACCCCGCGATCACGTCGAGCAACCGCGCGGCGCTCTTCACATCGGTCGCCAGGGGACCGATCTGGTCCAGACTGGAAGCGAACGCCACCAGCCCGAACCGAGAAACCCGCCCATGGGTCGGCTTGATCCCCACGATGGAAGTGAAGGACGCGGGCTGGCGAATGGACCCGCCCGTGTCACTTCCGAGGGCGGCAGGGACCATTCTGGCCGCGACGGCTGCCGCACTTCCCCCGGACGATCCCCCTGGCACATGCTCCGGGGACGCTGGGTTGCGCGTGGAGAAGAAAGCGCTGTCCTGCGTGGACGATCCCATGGAGAACTCGTCAAGGTTCGTCTTGCCGAAGATGATCGCGTCGGCCTGGCGCAAGCGGGAAACCGCCGTGGCGTCGTGGGGGCTGCGCCAGCCTTTTCCTTCGCGCACGAGAATGCGCGAAGCACATGTCGTGGGGGCATCCGCCGTGCAAATCGAGTCCTTGATCGCCACCGGGACTCCCGCGAGAACCCCCAGTCGTCCTCCCTCCCGGCGCTTCCTGTCCAACTCCGACGCCTGCTTCTCGACCCAGACCTCGTCGACGTGAAGGAAGGCGCGCACGTCAGGGTTATGGCTGCGCGTTCGCTCCAGGCACGCGCACGCCACGTCGTGCGCCGTGAGGTTGCCTTCGATCACCGCGAGGGCGAGGCGATGAGCGGGCATGTGGAGGATGTCGGCCGGGGAGGTCACGCTGCGACCCTACGAACGCCAGGACGGCGAGGTCAACCGATGCGATGAAAGGTCGGCACCACGAAAACATCCTGGGCGGCTCGACCGCTCTGCCCAAGCGCTTCGTCCCGGGAAAGGCCCTCGCGACCCTCGTCCTCGCGCAACCCCATCGCATCGGCCAAGCCCGCCTGCGACGCCTCCACGTCCACGTCTCGCAAGACCGCCATGTAGTCGAGGATCGTCGACAGGTCGTTCACCATCACCTCCACCTCGTGGTCCTCGAGCCGAAGGCAGGCAAGGCGCGCGAGGTGCCGCACCTGGTCGGGAGTGATGGCCGGCTGCTTCATGGTCAGCTCGTCGCGCGCGGAGCCGATCAACGCTCGGCGATGTGGATGATCTGCTGCTGCAACAACGTGTACAGGATGCGAAGCGCGTCGAGGGCGGGCATCCCCGACACGTCGAGAATCTCCTCGATGGTCGATCGCCCGTCGACACAGGACAAGAGGAACCCGGTGCGGTGATCGAGGCTGAGCCACTGCAACTCGGCAGCAGGGATGGCGAGCCGCGGAATCCCGGAAGACGGTCCCAGTCGCGCCGTGTACATCTGCGACAGGACGTCGCGACAGCTTTCTCTGAACCGCAGCGCCTCTGCATTGTTCGGCTGCTCGGCGAGGATGGACTCGGCGATCTCGTTCGCACCGGTGAAATCACCCACGGCGTAACGGTCCCTCAGATCAACGAGCGGATCGCCGGGGTCGGGCACGAAAGGCGTGGCCCTCGCAGAAACCAAGTCGAGCGCATCCCCGCTGCCTTCGAGCGACAGTTCCAGGGAATCGAGCGGCTCGGGCTTGGGCCGAGGCTTCGGGTCCAACTCCAGCGTGGGCGAAGGCGGGAAGTCGAAAGGCAGGGGAGGCACGTTGTCGAGGGACATCTCGAGGGAGTCCTCCATGTTGATCCCGCCAGGCTCGTCCAGCTCCAGATACTCCTCTTCCCCCACGGTGACGGTCACGTCGGGCTCCGCGTCCGGCGCGTCACTCTCTGCATAGGTCTCTGCATACGTCTCCGCGTAGGTCTCTGGCTCGGGCTCTTGCACCGGAACACCGCTGCGGATCGCAGGCCGACCCGGCGTGGAGGCGTGACGAAACGCGCGAAGGATGTCCGGAAACGCCTTCAGGGGCGTGGGAGACTCCGCGCCCCACTCGCCTGACTGGGGAGCCGGGGCTTTCGGTGTGGGTCGCGATTCGGTCGGTTCGACGCCGGAATCCGGAGGAGGCTCCAGTTGCGGAATGGTCGGGTGCTCGCTCGCGCGAATCGGCTCGCCGTCATCCCCCAGCTCGAGGGGGATCGCGTAAGGCCCCGAGGGCTGCTGCCCCACCAGCCCCATGGCTTGCATCTCTCCCGAATCGTGGACGCATTGCTCGAGAAGCTCGTCGAGCACAGACGCGTCGAGGGCAGGAAGCCGCGGCGCAGACAAGGCCTTGCGGGCCTCTGCGCTCGTCACCTGGCTGGTGATTTGCCGTGCGTAGCGCTCGTAGGGCTCCGGAGGGACGGCCGTGGGAACGCCAGAGCCATCCGCATCGAGCACCGAGGAGACGTCGCTCCAGTCGGTGTCGATCGCACCGGTATCCGGCGGGATGGACGTGGTTTGGGGCTTGCTTGCCATCCTCACTACTGCGTCTTGGTGACGACTCCCTTGAACATCCGATGGGTACGCGACAGCGCCTCGGTCTGCGCCTTGATGCCATCCAAGTCACGACTCTCGATGGCTGCCTTGGCGTCCTTGAGGATGCGTCGCGCCTTGTTGACCGCCTCACGTCCGAAGTCGCTGGCGGCAACCACGACCTCGACCTGCGGGAAGAGCCGCTCGATCTCCGCGATGAGGGTCTCCACCTCCTGCCGAGCCGCCTCGAACTCCTCGCTCGACCGACGCTCGACCATGTACTCCTTGGCGGTCTCGATCATGTTCGTGATCTCGTCCTTGGTCAGACCGCTGCTGGCCGTGACCTGGATGGACTGCTTCTGCCCGGTCTCCAGGTCCTTGGCCGCCACGCTCACGATGCCGTCGGCGTTGATCTCGAACGTCACTTCGATTTCCACCTGGCCTTTGGGCGCACGTCGCAACCCCGTGAGGATGAACTCCCCGAGCAGCTCGTTCTCCTCCGCGCGCTGGCTCTCCCCCTGCATCACAAGGATTTTCACCGCCGTCTGGTTGTCCCGGCTGGTCGTGAAAATCTTGGTTCGCGCCGTCGGAACGGTCGTGTTCTGCGGGATGAGCTCCTCGAACAAACTGCCGAACGTCATGATGCCGAGGGCATGAGGCGTCACGTCCAGCAGGATCATCTCCTGCGTGTCGTCCACCAGCGCCGCACCCTGGATCGCCGCCCCCAGGGCCACCACCTCGTCAGGGTGCACGCCCTTGCATGGCTCGCGTTGGAAGAAGCCGCCCACCGCCTCCTGCACACGCGGCATCCGCGTCATCCCGCCCACGAGAATCACGTCCTCGATCTCGTCCTTGTCGAGCTTCGCGTCCAGCATCGTCTGACGGCAAATCTCGACCGTGCGCTCGACGAGGTCCTCGCAAAGCGTCTCGAGGGTTTCGCGCGAGATGGTCTGCTGCAAGTGCAGCGCTTCGTTGCGTCCGCTCGAGATGATGAAGGGAAGGTTGATCTCGGTTTCCTTGACCGAAGACAGCTCGCACTTCGCCTTCTCTGCTGCATCCTTGAGCCGCTGCAACGCCATGCGATCCTGGCGCAGATCGATTTCGTGCTGCTCCTTGAAGGACTGCACGAGCCAGTCGATGATGCGCGCGTCGAAATCCTCGCCACCGAGGAACGTGTCGCCCGCGGTCGCGATCACCTTGAAAACACCGTGCGCCCCGATTTCTAGGATGGAAATGTCGAAGGTTCCTCCGCCGAGGTCGTACACCGCCACGAGCTTCTCGAGGTTCTTGCCGAAACCGTAAGCGAGGGCGGCGGCCGTCGGCTCGTTGATGATCCGAATGACGTCGAGGCCCGCGATCTGCCCCGCGTCACGCGTGGCTTGCCGCTGGTTGTCGTTGAAGTAGGCGGGCACCGTGATGACGGCCTTGCTCACGGACTCCCCGAGAAAGTCCTCGGCAATGACCCGCATCTCCTGCAGCACCATGGCGCTGACTTCGGAGACCGAATAGCTGCTGTCACGCAGCTGGATGCGCACGTCCGCGTGGGGCCCCTCCACGATCCGGTAGCTCGACGTGAGCACCGCGTTCTTGACCTGCGAGGAGTTCCACTTGCGCCCGATCAGACGCTTCGCAGCGGACACGGTGTTCTCCGCGTTGGTGATGGCCTGCCGCTTCGCGATGTGCCCCACGAGCCGCTTGCCGGCCTCGGTGATGGCGACCATCGACGGCGTCGTCTTGTAGCCCCCACGGTTGGGAATGACGGTCGGCGTTCCACCGTCCACGATCGCCACGCAGGAGTTGGTCGTACCTAGGTCGATGCCAATGACGCGATCCATTCAGGGATCCCTTTCGGTCTACGGTCTTCCGCCCTTGCGAACGGCTTCCACCAGCCGGGCGATGGTAGCATCGTTTGGCGCGAGTTCGGCTGCCAGCTCTAGCTCCCGTCGCCCGTTGAGCAGCAGTCCCGCCGCTAGGTAGATCTTTCCTAAAATTACGTGGTAATTCGGGTTCTTCGGATTGAGCCCCGTCGCACGCTTGGCATACTCGGCCGCCTTGCGCATGTCGAGGTTCGCCTTCAGCATGGTCTCCGCCGCCTTCGACTGAACGTCCGCGTCCTCCAACATCCCGTCGGCCGCCCGCGTGTACGACCGCGCGGCCTCCCGCCAACGCTCCGCACGCTCCTCGTACCGAGCCTGCTGCAAGTAGCTGTCGGCCAGCAGCGAGGTGGCCGACGACTGCGCCTGGGCATGAGCCCGCACCAGGTCCGGGTCCTCCGGCGAGAGTTGCAGCGCCAACTGGTAGGCGTTGGCCGCCGCCGCGGGGTCGCCTTGGTCTTGGGCCCTCTGTGCCGCATCGACGAACTTCTTGATCTGCGCCCGCCGCGCCGCGTCCTTGCGCTCCGCCACGTGACGTCGCAAGGCTTCCCCCGCCTGCGCCGCAGACACCGGTGGCACCGGCGGCACCGACTGCCGCACGGGCGGCTCGGTGGACGGGGGTGGCGGAACCCGGCTCACCCTTCCCCCCGAAATCCGCGCCGCAAACGCCTCCCTCCGCGCCCTCATGCTCTCGCGCGTCGCCGAGGGCGGGGCCGTGGAAACCGCCGGAGCGCTCGGCGATCGCTGCGTCGCCACCTGCCCCCCACTCGTCGCCGTGGGCGCTCGCGGCGGCGCCCACGCAGCCTGCACGTCGACGTCCGGCGCCACGCGATCACTGTCCGCCCGTTGCGTCGGGTCGGATGGCGCGGGCCTTGGCTTGGGCGAAGACGCTGGCGCGGGCGACGACTTGGGCGGAACGCTCGGAGCCACCCGCGAGCTCTGCAAAGACTCCTCGATACGCCGCGTGCTCTGCAGCGTCTTCAAGTAGGCGTCGTATTCATCACGCGTCAGCTTGCGAGTCAGCGTGTCGTGCGCCTGCGTGATGCGGCCGAACACCAGCTCCATCTTCTGCTTGAACGCCCCCAAGTTCTTTCGGAAGTACCGGTCCGGGTGGTACTCGGACGCAAGGCGGTAATAGGCGTCCTTGATCTCCTTTTTCGAGGCGGTCTGCGGTACGTCCAGAAGCTCGTAGTGCGTCAAGTCGTCGAGCCGATAGAACGTGTCGAGCACGCTGCGCCGACGCTCCTCCGGCAGCTCGCAGTCTTCGTCCAGCTCCGCAGGGTCGTACAGCGCCAACGCCTTCGCCGGCTCCGGCTCCGGCATGGCGTGGTACGTCTCCACCGCAGGCTGACGCATCCGACGCGGCGGCGGCTCCGGAGGTCGTTCGCCCTTCGGCTCGACCCGAACCACCGGCTTCCCGCCCTCCCACGTCACCGCCCCCAGGTCCGCCAAACGATGCAGCGTCCCTTCCAGCGTCGCTTCGTCCATGCCGGTCATCGACGCCAGATCCCGCGCCGTGAGCTGCCCGTCGATCCGCGAAAGCACGAAGGCCTCGGGAGGCGTCAACGGCAAGGTCCGCAAATCACACCCAGGGACGAGGCGCGGAATGCGTTGGCTGGCAGGTTGGGTCGTCACGGTCCGCTCGGCATCTCCAACAGCAAGGAAAGCACAGTCTACCGACAAACGTCACGACCGGGCAATTGCGCGTTCTTCGGAGCCTCGCACGGCAGAGTGCATCCAGGGCCAGTGAGCCGGAAGCGCCCGGATCCGATGCTCCAGAGCCATCGCCATCGCCCCCACGGCCTGCACCTCGTCGCCGCCAGGTAGCTCCAGCGGTTGCACCGTGACCTGAAGCCCATCGTCGACCGGCGCGGGCGACCCCACCACGACAGGAACGCCCAGCCGTCTCGCCAGCGTCGCGGGACCAGCCGCAATCGGCGTCTTCTCCCCCAGGAAGCCGACCTCACACGTGCGCATGCCCCGCCCCGCCAGGTCCATCGGGAATCCCACGAGCATCCCACTTCGTAGCGCACGGATCACGGCCGTCTCCGTGCCCGCCCGCCCGCGATAGATCGTTCGCACTCCCCTGGGCGTACGCAACGCGTCGTACAGGGCTGTGAAACGAGGGTCGTAGCTCTCGCGCGCCAGCGTGGCGACACGGTACCCCTGCTCGGCCACCGACGCTGCCATCACGTCGATGGGACCAAGGTGCGCGGTCACGAAGATCACCCCCCGGCCGCGCGACAGCATCTCGTCGAGCACCGGCTTGGCCTCGGAAGCCAGCGGCATCCGGTCGCTCGCCCGAACGCAAGGGTGCAAAAGCGAAAGCGTATCCGCCAGGTCCCCCCCCAAGGTTTCGAACACCTCCCACGCCGTCACCGGCGGCCTCGGCCCAAACACAGCGCACAACCGACGCTGCGCACGGTCGAACCCACCTGTCCACAGCCACGCCCCCAACCGGCCCAGCCGACGTCCCGCCGCCCTGCGCGATCCCTCCGACATGCGCCGCGCGCCCCAAAGCCCCGCCATCGCCGCACGGAACAACACCGCGTTTTTCCACCGCTGCGCTGGCGTCCACGCCTGTCCGAGCCGTCGGTCTCCCACCTCGCCCACCTAGCACCAACCGCCCCCCCGGCGCCAACTCATCCGCCCACCGTCCTGTCGAGCAGCGGCCACCGGGAGCCGCTTCAGTCAGTCCCCAAATTCGGGCCGTCATCACACTGCCGACAGTTCGACCGCACCGTGTCCTTGGCCCAACGCACCCGCCGCTGCGCCTCGTCGCAAACCCGCTTCTCGGCATCGTCCTCGGCCATCGCGCACAGACGGTCCGCGGATCGGATCATCGACCGCAGGGCTCGGCACGCCCGTTCGCACCCCGCCTGACCGGACAGCGCCACTCCCTCCGCCACCGACAGGTCATCCAGAAGCTGCCACGCATCCCGGTCGGGCTTGTCCACCGACGACGGGGGCCGTGCGTAACGCTCCTCCATGGGTCCCACAGACGTCGTCGATGCGGGAGCCGGGGCGCACTCTGCCTCCGCACCCGCTGCATCTTGCGAGGGCGCTCGCTGCATCTCGCCAGGAGGCATCGACTCCTCGGACTCGGGGTGAGCCGCCTGGGGCGACGCGGGAGGCATGGCCGCGCGCGCGCACCCCACGAGGCCGAGACAACCCAGGACGATCATGGCTCGCGCTCTCATCGCCTCTCTCCCGCGTCCTCCGTCAACTCCTTGCGAATGACCCCGTCCTGGATCTCGATGGCCCGCTCGAACGCCTGGAACGCCTGCCGGCGCGCGGCCTGCGCTCCCGGCTCGTCCCCGGCCTCGGCTCTCGCCTTGGCGCGACGCTCCTCGTTGACCCCTCGCATTTCGTACAGGTGGCCTTCGAAGTAGCTGCCCTTCGGAGACAACTCGAGCCCCTTGCGGACGTCGCGTTCCGCCGCATCGTGGTCGCCTTGCTGTCCTCGCAGGTCCGAGAGACGCGCCAAGGTATCGGATTGCACCTCCCGCACCTCCGCTCGCTCGCCAAGTGCCATGGTCGAATCCACCACCTTCTCGAGCGCCTCGACGGCTCCTTTCCTGTCACCGGCTTGCTCGCGAAGGTCGGCCTGATGGTGCGCCGCCCGGGCCTTCGAGAGGAATGCCATCAGCGGAGCGTCGACCGCAGGCGACTGCTCGCACACGCATGGCTGTACGGGCCGTTCGGAACAACCCACACCGACGAGCGTTGCGAACGACAACGCGGCCGCAACGACGAACGCAAGGGAATCTCTGCGTCTCATGGCTGCACCCCCCTGCGCAAGAACAGGTTGGAGCGATAGTCCCGAGCTCGCTCCCGCGCGATCCGATCCATCCGACTCGACGTGCCCCCGTGCCGCTCGAAGGGCTCGTCGAACAGGGACTGGGTGGAACGCGAGGGGATCAAGCTCGCTTCCACGGGTGTGCTCGCCGGTGGGGACCACGGGCCCGTCGACAGCACGAGGGCGACACCCGCTGCCAAAGCGAGAGCCGCCCCCACGCCGCTCGCGACCCACAACGTTGCGCGGGAGGCAGACACGGCGCGGTGCATGGCCCTGCGCACGAGCCACTCGTTCACGCGAGGGTCCAGTTCCGGCGGGTCCTGCACGAAGCGCAGGGAATGAAGCAGCTCCGCGTCCGGGTGCTCCCCCTCGCCTTCGAGGGCCTCCCGCAGCGCTTGCGCCTGCTCCAGTTCCTCCTGTGTCGGGGGAGTCAGGTCGTCCCAGGCTCTGTCGTCGTGTGCCGTCATGGCTCCGATCCTTCCGTCCCTCGAGACCCCATCACCTTCTTCAACGACGCCATCGAACGATGGAGAAGCACGTCGAACGTGGCAGGCGTGACCCCCATCTGCGTGGCAACCTCCTCCCGCGGGCGGTCCTCCAGAATGCGGAGGCGGATGGCCGTGGCGTAACGCGGGTTGATCTGCGCGAGGGCGTCGCGCAGCTTCGCTCTGGCAGCGTCGAGCTCGTCGCGCTCGTGCAAGGCCTCGACCGAAGGCATCGCGTTCGAGAGCTGGACCTCGGCGGCCTCGATCTCCCGGTTCACGTCCTCGGTATCGTAGAGCAGTTCCCTGCGCCCGGAGCGCAGCATGTCGAGTGCGATACGCAAGGCCACCACGCGCAGCCACGGGTAGATGCCACAGGGCTGCCACTCGTACTGGTGGAGGCGCTGGATGGCCCGCTCGTAGGTTGCGCTGAGCGCATCGCGGGCGCGGGCTTCGTTGCCGAGACGCGGCAGAAGCACGGCGCGATACAGCCGAGGACCGTGGTTGGAAAGAAGGGTCCCGAGCGCCTTGCGGTCCCCGGCCTTGGCTCGCTCCACGAGCAGTCGCTCGTCCGTTTGGTCCGCCGGGTCCGACAGGGTCACGAGCCCGACCTTACCCGCTCGGCGCGCGGGGCGCTGCATTTCTGGGACCCACCGAGTGGGTGCTGGACTCCAGAAGGGGTGGAAGGTCAGGGTTGCCGTGCTCACGGGGGGGAAACGAAGCAGGCCGCCTTCACCTTACGGTCGAGCCCGTCGGATCCGGCTCGCACCCCCGCAAACACGTGCCATCAGTTCATCATCGCCGCCGGGGGCGGCTCGCTCGTGGACTCGAGGAACGTCGCCTCGATCTCCCGCTCCAGCGCCTCCACGATGGTCGCCTCCAGCCGGTCAGGAGACCCTGCCACGCGCTCGACGTTGCGTTGGTACACGAAAATGCGCCCGCAAGGCGGCCCCGGGAACTCCGGTGTGGCCAGGGCGTCCAGCAGCAGCAACGCACGGGGGTCCACCCCGTCGGCCACCAACTCGATACCCGGCACCTCCGAAAGGAACACCTCCGCCTGGTCCACGAACGTCCGCAACGTGGGCGGAAGGGCCAGGAGCGACTTGACCACCGCCTGCTGGAACAGCTCTCGGGGAGACGACCAAGGCAGCGGAGGCTCTCGCAGGTCCACCTCGCGGGCGCGAAGGAACGCCTCGGTCGCGCCGCGTGGGTCCCCTCGCTCGTCCCGAATGAGCCCGAGGTAATACCAAGCCTCGCCCTGCATCGGGTCCTTGCTGGCAGCCTCCTCGATCAGGGGCGCCGCACGCGCCACTTCGCCGATCTCGTAGAATGCCCGCCCCACCAGGAACGTGTGGTTCGGATTGTCGTAAGGCCCCGTCGGTATCCTGAGCACCACCGACCGGGCCGACGCCACGTCCGCCTTGCCCAGCATCGCGTCGAACATCAGCAGCAGGGTGTCGATGATCTCTTCGTCCGATTCCGTGAGGCTCAGGGCTTGCTCACACATGCCAATGGCATCGTCGTACTGCGCGAGAGGGTGGATGTAGACCTCCGCAGCGTTGAGCATGGCTTCGAGGTAGGTCTCGTCCAGCGCTACGGCCTGACAGTAGTGCTCCACAGCCTCGTAGGCCTCGCCATCGAGGGCCGCGACGTAGCCGAGCAGGTTGTAGGCTTCGGGGGACTGGGGGTCGAGCTCGAGGGCTTGCCGGGCAGAGGCCTCCGCCCCCCGGGTGTCGCCTTTCTGCACGAGGTCCCAGCCGCGATCGAGGTGAGCAGAGAACTGGTCCATGGTCTGTTCAAACCGCCAGCGGAGACGGCCGGCTGCGTTCAATGGCGCGCCCCCCGGTTTCTGTCAAGGCCGCCCTGGGCTTCGCCCTTGGCGGGCGCAGGCGTGAGATCGAACGGGCAGAGGGAATTGGACAGATTGTCAGCGTGTTGACAGGATGACACCGTGAACGAAAGCATGGAACCCCCTCGAGACTCCCAGGCCCCCGGCACGGAGGTGCGGCCCGACGCGACCACCGTCTTGGTGGTCGACGACGAAGCTTCGCATCTCGAGTCGATCGAGAAGATCATTCAGCGGGAGGGGATGCGAGCGTTGACCGCGCCGAACGCCCGCACCGCGCTGGAGCTTGCGCGCCGTCATCGGGTGCACGTGGTGCTCACGGACCTGATGATGCCGGGCACCAGCGGGATCGAGCTGCTGCGAGCCGTGAAGGAGATTTCCCCGGACACGGAGGTCGTCGTGATGACCGCCTACGGCACGGTGGAAGCCGCCGTGCAGGCCATGCGGGAAGGAGCCTACGACTTCATCGAGAAGCCACTCAAGCGCGTCACCCTCGTGAAGAGCCTGCGCAAGGCCGCGGAGCGGTGGCTCTTGCTGACGGAGAATCGAACGCTCAAGCGCGAGCTGAAGCTGCTGCAGCGACGCGAGATCGTGGGCAACAGCCACGCGATGCGACGTGTGCTGGACATCGCGACCCAGGCGGCGCCGTCGATGGCGACGGTGCTGGTGCTGGGGGAAAGCGGGACCGGAAAGGAGCTGATCGCACGGTTCATCCATGACCAGAGCGCGAGACCGACCGGACCGTTCGTGGCCGTCAACTGTGCGGCCATCCCCGAATCCATCCTGGAAGCGGAGCTGTTCGGGCACGAGAAGGGCGCCTTCACGGGCGCCATCGCGCGACGGGAGGGACGGTTCGCGAAGGCCGCAGGCGGTACGTTGTTCCTCGACGAGATCGCGGAGCTTTCGGCGTCCGTACAGGTCAAGCTGCTGCGCGTGCTTCAAGAGGGAGAGTACGAGCCGGTCGGAGGCGACACGCAGCGCGCCGACGTTCGCATCGTGGCGGCGACCAACCGAGACCTTCGCGCCGAAGTGGCCGCCGGTCGCTTCCGGGAAGACCTGTTCTACCGTCTCAACGTCATCGCCATCACCGCTCCCCCGTTGCGCACCCGCAGGGAGGACATTCCCCTGCTCGTCGACCATTTTCTGGGCGTCTACTGCGCGAAGAACGGACGCGTGCGGCTCGAAGTCTCCCGCGAGGTCGTCCAGGCGCTGATGGACTACGACTGGCCCGGCAACGTGCGCGAGTTGGAAAATGCGATCGAACGTGCGGTCGTGCTGTGCAGGGCCACCGTCCTGTCCGAGGAAGACCTGCCCGACGTGATCGCCCAGGCGTCGAGCCCCGTGCCTGCCGTGCTCTCGGTTCCCGTCGGCACCTCGCTAGACGAGGTGGAGCGCAGGCTCATCCGCGAGACACTGCGCCACACCCGGGGCGACAAGTCCCTGGCCGCTCAGTTGCTGGGGATCTCGACCCGAACCATCTACCGGAAGCTCGACGAGGTGGGCTGGGAAGAAACGGAGTAGAATTCCTGTCCGAATAGGACGGATTCTGAGTCCCCCGGAGGCGAAATCGGAAGGAATCAGGGTGGCGATGTAGGTAACATGGAGCTAGGTTCAACGAATCGTGGAACCGGGGCTTCGCATCGCCGACAAATATGACCTGCTGCGCCTCATCGGCGCCGGCGGCATGGGCGAAGTGTGGGCCGCTCACCATACCCGGATCGATCGAAACGTCGCGATCAAGTTCCCCAACGTCGACCTCGCCCAGCGTCCCGAAATTCGTGAGCGATTCCTCGACGAGGCGCGCGTGCTCGGCAGGCTCCGACACCCCAACATCGTCGACGTGATCGACTTCGGAGAGCTGGACGACCGAAGCTTGTACCTCGTCTTCGAGTTGCTCGATGGAATGTCGCTCGACGCCTACGTGCAAGAGCTTGGGCGGTTGGCTCCGCGCAACGCGGTGACCATCGCGGTCGAACTGTGCCGTGGGCTAGCCTTCGCGCACGGGGCAAACGTCGTCCACCGAGATCTGAAGCCCGCCAACGTGTTCTTGCACAACACGCCGAACGGGCGGATGCAGGTGAAGCTCCTGGACTTCGGGATCAGCAAAACCTGCTCGTGCGAGGGGAAGGTCGGCCTGACTGGCGCCGATGCAGTGGTCGGAACGCCCGCGTACATGAGCTACGAGCAAGCCAAGGCGCTGCCGGACGTCGATGCACGCAGCGACATCTGGAACGTCGGCGTCATTCTGTACGAAATGCTGGCGGGGATACCTCCCTTCGAAGCACCCACCTACAGCGCAGCCGTCGCCAAAATCGTGGAGGAGGCCGTCCCGCCCTTGTCCACCTGGGGCGCCGTCGTCCCCACGGAGCTCGAGACCATCGTCCAGCGCTGCCTGGCCAAGAACCGCGACCAGCGATTCCAGTCCGCCCTTGCCCTGCAAGCGGCCCTCGAGTCCGTGATGCCTCGTCTGTCGGAACCTCCGCTGTCCCGAAGGCTCCAGCTCGACAGCTTGACCGATCTGCCTAGCATTCCGCCCCCCCCGACCTTCTCCATTCCCTCGGAGCCATCCTCGTCGCTGCGCATGTTCTCACCGTGCGCGGTCACTGGGCAGAGGGAGAGCGTCACCTCCCAGTCCTTTCGGCCGACCCAGGTCACGTCCACGCCTGAGAGCGAGCACCCACGCGCGCCGCGAAGGCGGGCCCTTCGCCTGTCCCTTGGCATCATCGCCCTGCTCGGCCTCGGCGCCGGGATCGCTACCGTGACGTCTCGCACGTTGCTTGCGGACTCCGTGCCCATGCCGGACACACGCCCAGGCTCCGGGGCACCCCTGTCCTATCCAGAAACGGTCAGGTCGGAACAACCAGCGATCACGCCAAAGCCCCTGGCCTCCGACGTCGAGCCCAGCGCCTCCACCCAGGTTCCGGTTCCCGCCAAACCCGCCTCGTCCCCCAAGGCGCCCCCCCCCGACAGAGCCGACAACGCCAAGCCACCAGCCAAGCCACCAGCCAAGCCACCAGCCAAGCCCACCGCCGACAAGCCGCCCGCCACGCTCGTCGACGACCCGGGCTTCTAGCTCCAAATCAAACATCGTTAAGAAACGTGCTTGGGGCTATCCGAGCCGAAGGCGAGGCGTTTGGGGGTGGCCGCGATGAGCGCGGCGAGCGGGCTTTGCGAAAGCCTCCGCCGAAGGACCTGGAACCAAAGCAGCGCGAAGCGCTTGACTTGGGTCTGGCGCGAGTCCCGCCTCAATCCGAACAGCACCGGAAACCCACGTGGGGCTGTGCTTGGTTGCGCGGCACGACGATCGAAGTCCGGCACCGCAGGTCGTTCATGCCATCCAGGTAAGAGCCCCCCCGGGCGCGACAATTGCTCGCGGCCGCGGCGCCATCACAACAGTCCTCCCACTCCGCCACGTTACCGCTCATGTCCATCAGGCCGGGGAATCCACCCTCGCACGTGGTGGCGAGGCCCACATCCACGGTGGCGCCCGTCCCAAGTCCCTCCCCGTTGCACGCCGTGGCTTGGTAACCACCCGCGTACGGATACTGGTTTGCCCCCTCGGCTGAGCACGCGCACATCCACTGGCTCACAGTGGCGACTTGAGACTGGTTGTAGGCCGTTTCTCCCCCCTGCACCGCCCCGCAGAGCCGCTTGCCCGAAGCACGACAATAGGCCTGTGCATCGCACCAGTCCACGCACGTGACCGGCTTGTGAGGCGCAGTCGACGGCGCATAGCCTCCGCACGCGACGTTGGGTTCGTACGCGTCATTCGCGTGACACGGGATCGCCTGCATGGCTGGATCGGGAGAAGTCGCCAGCCACGCCGCATAGGCCTGTTGCGTCACCTCGGTCCGGTCGATGCAGAACGATGTCCCGTCGAGCAGAGCGGCGGGGACCATGTCGACAGCGCACGCGGGGGTGACATCCGGCAGGACATCGGGCGACAGGTCTTGCGTGATGTCCCCGGGAACGTCGTCGACGCTGTCTTGCGCGACGTCCTCTTGCGTGTCGTGCGCGACGTCTTCTTGCGTATCGGGCGCGACATCCGGGGAGGAGTCTTGCGTGACGTCCTCAGGGGTGTCGGGTGCAGGTTCGGTCGCGACATCGTGGGCCTCGGAGGTTGTATCCACCGGGGCATCGGTCGGGGAATCAGTGGTCACGTCTGCGGTCTCGGCCGGGGCATCGGAGAGGTCCGCGCCGGCATCCTCGGGAGCTTGGCGGTAGGTCAGGTCGGGGGCGCCGCAGGCCGTGAGCAGCAGGAGCAAGGCGATCGGTGGGGTGGTCTTCACCATTGGACGGCTCCGAACATACCGAGGCTGCCGGGCTGGGCAACCGGGTGGATGGACAGGGCGACGTCGTCGCCATGAGCGCCGCGCAGCAGGTAGCCACCGGTCACGGCGCTGGCGATACCGAGACCTGCGAGCGCGACGGACAGCATGCCGAAGGTCTGGGCGCGGTCGCGGGTGCTCTCGAGAGAGGGGTCGCAGTCGCGATGGGAAGGGCAAGCGTCGTCGATGTCGGAGATGGCGGAGGCCCGAACGAAAGCGGAGACGGCAGACCCAGCGAGCATGGCCCCCCCGACGCCGACAACCACCCAACCGAGGGTGGGGTCCGGCGCAGACGCCTCGTGAAGCATGTCGGACGCAGGAGGCGGAGGGGTCGCGAGGACGGAGGACGAGGGGGGGAGCGGGTCGAGGGTCACGGACAGCTCGAGGGTGGTCTGTTCCTCGAGGTCGAGCTTGGCCTCGAAGGGCGCGTGTCCAGGGGCCAGAACGCGCACGACGTGGCTGCCGGGGTCGAGGGGGACGGGAGCGGTCAGCAGGCCGGCGTGAATGGGAGCGTCGTCGATGCGCACGACGGGGTTGGCGGGTTCTTCGGGCAGGCCGATACGGACGGTGGGGATGCGCGCTTTGAGCGCCTGGATGTGCTCGGAGGCTTCGTGCACGACCTGGTCGGCGTTCTCAGCCCGGGCTTCCCGCAGGGCGGTTTCGAAGCCATTGCGAGCGGCGACGAGCTTGCCGGTATGCAGGTGGCACAAGGCGATGTGGAAGCGAATCTGGGGGGTCATGCGGACCTGTCCGATGGCCTCGAGCTTGGGGAGGGCATCCGCCCAGCGTCCCTGTTGTTGGAGCTGGCGCGCTTCGGCAAAGAGGTTGCGCGCGGTCGCGAGCTCCGCGTCGCTCGGAGGGTTCGAGGGTTGCGCCTCCGCGGGAGACGGCAGCAGCAGGGCCAATCCCAGGAGGCCTGCACGTACGAGACGAGCCATGGGGGCCGAGGCTAGGAGACCTCGCGCCAAATGGCTAGCGGTGTGGGGGGAAGGTCAGCTGTCGACGAAGCTCTTGAGCTGCTTGGAGCGGCTCGGGTGACGCAGCTTGCGCAGGGCCTTGGCCTCGATCTGGCGGATGCGCTCGCGGGTGACCTCGAAGTCCTGTCCGACCTCTTCGAGGGTGTGGTCGCTCTTCTCGCCGATGCCGAAGCGCATGCGAAGAACCTTTTCCTCGCGGGGGGTAAGGGACTTGAGGACCCGTCGCGTCTGGTCGCACAGGTTCATGTTGATGACGGCGTCGGAGGGGCTGACGACGGACTTGTCCTCGATGAAGTCGCCGAGATGCGAATCTTCCTCCTCGCCGATGGGGGTTTCGAGGGAGATGGGCTCCTTGGCGATTTTGAGGACCTTGCGGACCTTGTCGAGGGGCAGCTCCATCTTCTCGGCGATCTCTTCGGGGGTGGGCTCGCGGCCGTATTCCTGGACGAGATATCGCGACGTGCGGATGAGCTTGTTGATGGTCTCGATCATGTGGACGGGGATCCGGATGGTGCGTGCCTGATCGGCGATGGCACGCGTGATGGCTTGCCGGATCCACCAGGTGGCGTAGGTGGAGAACTTGTAGCCGCGTTTGTACTCGAACTTGTCCACGGCCTTCATGAGGCCGATGTTGCCTTCTTGGATGAGGTCGAGGAACTGCAGGCCGCGGTTGGTGTACTTCTTGGCGATGGAGACGACGAGGCGGAGGTTGGCCTCGACGAGCTCGGCCTTGGCGCGCTCGGCGAGTTGCTCGCCGCGACGAATGGCGGAGTAGCAGCCGCGGACTTCCTCGACGACGATGTCGAGCTCTTCCTCGACCTTGCGGACGCCGGACTGAGCGCTTCGGAGGCTGGCTTCGATCTCGGAGATCTCCGCGCGGCTCACGCCGAGCCGCCGGGCGACCTTTCGCTCGATGGCGGGGTTTTGCTTGGCCGACTGGACGAGCTTGGAGATCTGGTCACGGGGCACACCGGTGCGCTTCTCGAGCTCGGAAGCACTCGACTCCGCGTGCTCGACCTTCTGAATCAGTCGCTTGAGGCGCCCGACGATCTTGTCGATCGTCTTCTTGTTCAGGCGCATCTCCTCGAGCGTCCTGACGAGCTCCTGCCGGGTGGCCTGGATCTCCTCACGTAGGGCCGTCTTCTTGCCATCGATCTCGACCTTCAACGCGGCCAGCGCGTCCTGGTGCTTCTTGTCCAGGCGCTTGACCTTGTCGATGAGTCGGATGATGCGACGATCCGCCTCTTCCTCGTCGAAGTTCTGATCGTCGTCCTCGGCATCGCGAATGATGTCCTTGACGCGAATCTTGTGCCTGCGGAGCTTGTCCCCCAGCTCGATGATCTCGCGGACGGCGATGGGCGAGTTCAGGATCGCGTCGAGCACCATGAGCTCGCCATCCTCGATCCGCTTGGCGATCTCCACCTCGCCCTCGCGCGTGAGCAGCGAGACGCTCCCCATCTTGCGCAGATACATGCGAACGGGGTCGTTGGATCGGGAGTAGTAGGCGTCGAGGTCTTCTTCCTGATCTTCCTCGCGAACGCGTACCTTCTTGGCTTCCTCGGCCTCCTGGTCGGCAATCCGCTTGGGCCCGATCTTGACCTGCGTGGCCACGTCCACGATCTGGATGTCCTCGTCGCCGAGCGCACTGATGACATCATCGATCTGGTCAGGCGCGACGACGTCCTGAGGGAGAGCGTCGTTGACCTCCTCGTAGGTGAGGAACCCCTTGGATCGTCCGAGATCGATGAGCTGTTGTACTTCCTTGCTGCCCTTGGCCCCCTTGGGTTTGGATGCCTCCTTGGCTTTCACGGGCTTTTGACCGCGTGTGGGCGCGTCGGAATCCCTGCGGTGCTTGGTCCCGCTCCGGGCTTGGGTGGAGACGTCCGACACAGCGTGGTGGTCTTTGCTCTTTCGATCGGATTTTGTTGCTCGCACCGGCTCCCTCGTTCTCGACAATCCGCGACTTCGGTCATCTTGACGTCAGAGTCCCAGTCGCTCCTTCTGCTTTCGAACAGCTTCAAGGAGCAACTCGTTCTCTTCCTGGACGTCACCCTGAGCCCCCGCTTCATGTATGTCCCTGACGACCTGGGCATGCTCCCGCGCAAGATGGAGTCGCTTCAACTTCTGCGCATTCCACAGAAACTCGGACCGCGCCTGCGCCGCATCCTCAATACGAGGTACGGCGAGCCGCTGGGCCGCGAAGTCATGGATCGAAGGCTGCAGATGTGCAAGGAAAGACTCTTCCCAATCTGATTTCGGGATGTTGCGCACATCGCGTGCCAACTTGAACGCGTGAATGATGTCTCCCTCGAGCGCCGACATCGACGCACTCACGTCTAGATCATCCAATATTTCCGGGAACTCGATCGCACACCCAAGCATTTCCAAGGCAATCTGGGCCTCTCCCCACTTCTGCTCACCTTTGCCCTGTTGTCGCCTGTGCGACCCCGACTCGTCGGGCCCCGTCGCCGCCCTGCGCAGCTGCGCGTGAAGCGCCCGAATCGTCCGAACATCGCTCACGCCAAGCCGGGCCACAACCTTGTCCGCATATCCCTCCGCCATCGCACGAACCGTCGGGTCCGTCTCGTCGCGAATCAACTGCGCAACCATGCGAACACGGGAAGCCTGCTCGTTCGGGTTGCTCCGTGGGAAGCTCTCGTCGAGCACCTGATCGATGAGGTACTCGAGAATGCTTCGCGCCTGGTCCAGCACTCGCTCCAAGGCCTCGGGTCCGCGCTCCCTCACGAAGTCGTCCGGGTCCATGCCCGATGGCATCGCCGCCACGCGCGTGTCCAGCCCCGCCGCCGCACACACCCCGCGGCTCTTGCCCACCGCCTCCCGCCCCGCCACGTCTCCGTCGAACAACAACGTAGCCCGCGGCGTGAACCGCCGGATCGCTCGAGCCTGCGCCTCCGTGAACGCCGTGCCCAGCGGCGCCACCACATGGTGAATCCCTCGCGCGTGCAACGACACCACGTCGAAGTTGCCCTCCACCACCACCGCAAGCTCACGTTGCCGTATCGTCTGGCGCGCCTGGAACAGCCCGAACACCGTGTCGCTCTTCTTGTAGATCGGAGACTCCGGCGAGTTGACGTACTTGCCCGTCTGCTTGTCCACTTCGCCCGTCTCAGGGTCCGGTAACACCCGCCCGCTGAACCCCACCACGCGACCCTGCACGTCGCTGATCGCGAACATCAGCCGGTTGCGGAAGAAGTCAAAGTGCCCGCCCCCTCCCTTGCGTGACACGATCAGCCCCAGCAACTCCGCAGCCGACGGAGAAACCCCCTGCGTGCGAAGGTGGGACAGCAGCGCGTCCCAACCCGCAGGCGCGTAGCCCACGCGAAAAGCTTGCAGCGCATCGGCGATCGGATCCGTGGGGGCCTCGGGCACGAGCCCCCGACGAGCCAGTTCCTCGCGCGCCACGCGGGCCGATGGGTGCTTACGCAGCTGGGTCTCGAAGAACGACGCCGCCATTTGCGCAATGTCGTAGAGCCCCTGCTTGGTGCGCGACGCATCGCGGCTGGCACGGGCGGCGGCGCTATCGGCGGCGACTTCGCCGATGTCGATGCCGATGCGCTCGGCGAGCACGCGGATCGCTTCAGGGAACTCGAGCCCTTCGAGCTTCATGACGAAGTCGATCACGCTTCCCTTCTCGTGACAGCCAAAGCAGTAGAACCTGCCCGTCTCCATGCTGACGTGGAAGCTCGGGGTCTTCTCCTTGTGGAACGGACACAGGCCGATGTGATGACGACCACGTCGCGTGAGCTTCACCGTCTCGCCCACGATGGCGACGATGTCGGCGCGCTGGCGCACTTGCACGATCGTCTCTTGCGAGATCATCCGGCACGCATTCCGTCGGGCTGCGCCGTAGACACGGCCGCTCCATGGGACAGGAGAGCTCTCATCGAACGGAATACCGTAGCGCCAACGCGCAGCGCGCGCCACGGATGCCCGCGCGCGCCTTCGGCCCCCCCTGCCACCTGCGCGTCACTCGCCGGAGATTCGAGCCATCTCCTCGTCGGAGATGTCGAAGTCCGCGAAGACGTTCTGCACGTCGTCGTGCTCGTCGAGGGCATCGGTCAGGTTCAAGGCAACCTCCGCATCACGGCCAGCGAGGGTCTTCTTGGCCTTGGGCAGGTGCTCAATCCCGCTCTCTTGCACCGCGATGCCGGCCGCATCGAGCGCCTTGCTCACGGCGTCGAACAGCTCGACAGGCGTCAGCACTTGCCAGCCTTCGCCCGTGTTCTCGTAGTCGTCCGCGCCCGCGCCGACCACGATGTCCATGAGCTTGTCCTCTTCGGTCGACCCGTCGAGCTGGAAGACCCCCTTGCGGTCGAATGCCCACGCGGCCGTGCCCGAAGAACCGAGGGTCCCGTTGTGCTTCTCGAAGATCTTGCGCAGCTCGGCGACGGTGCGGTTGCGGTTGTCCGTCACGCCTTCGACGAGGAACAAGGTTCCGCCAGGGCCCGTGCCTTCGTACAGAACCTCTTCGTAGTTCGCGCCTTCGAGCTCCCCGGTGCCGCGCTTGGTGGCTCGCTGGATGGTGTCGGCCGGCATCTGCTGTGCCTTCGCGTCCGACACCGCCTTGCGCAAGCGAGGGTTGGAGTTGACGTCACCGCCGCCCATGCGCGCGGCCACGGTGATCTCACGAATCAACTTGGTGAAGAGGCGCCCGCGCTTCGCGTCCGCGGCGCCCTTCTTGTGCTTAATCGTTGCCCACTTGGAGTGTCCACTCATGCTCGTTCCGTTTCCCTGAAGAGAGAAGGTCGCACGCTAGTCTTGGTCCCGCGCGCGGGTCAACGGGTCACGACGGGGACGACGTCGTTGGTGCTCTCCCAGCGGGATTTGCCGACGTGGGGCAGGGGCCGGGAGGCTGCGGACGGCTGCGGACGCCTTCCGTCAGCGGCAGCTACCCCCCGCGTTGATCCACTCCTTCTGTAGCGTCGCGAGCAGCGGGCTGGACGCCGTGTAGGGCCACGTCGTGGCGGCCGGCAACACAGCCCCAGGAAGTCCCGACTGCGACGGCAACCCCACGAAGGTCACTTTGAGCCGGTACTTGCCCCCGGACAGCTCGCTCATGCTCCGCGCCATCGCGAGAAGGCTGAGCTTCGCCGCCCGCACCGTCTTGAGCCGCCCCATCGAGGTCGCACCGTTGGCCTTCGCGAGCGCCGTGACGTCGACCTTCATGGCGTAGTTCATCGTCCCGTTCGCATCGATGCTGTCGGACACGTACGTGGGCACCATGGGCGGCTGGGTGGACACCAGGTTGATGTCGAGGTACCGCGAGGGCATCCCGCTCTGGTTGTAGATCTGGACCGGCGCGAACACCGCCAGCATCAAGCTTCCCCCCGGAATTCCCAACTCCGCATGCATGGGCATCGTGCGGTAACAGAAGTCTTCACTCTGGGGCTCCTGATACACAATCGTGTAGTCCAGGATGGCATCGACGGTGGCGTCCGCGGAGCTTGCCATCGTCACGGTCCCAATCAGCGCTGCGAGCAGCGCAAACGTCTTTCGCATCGCTCTCTCCCTTGGCTTGTCCGGCGCGAACGCCGAATGTGCGCAAGGCTAGTCCCATGTAGGATACTGTCAACGACGGTTTCGGGCCAAATGCGGAGTCAAGGGGAAGCGGACGACGGTGGTGCCGCGGCCTCGACGAGGGGCAGGACGTTTCGAGGGTCGCAGACCATCGAAACCGTGGGGTCCGCCAGGGTGCTGGAGCGGAGCAACGACGGCTCCACGCCGTCGCGGATCTGGCGCACCTCCAGATGAAGGTGCACGCGTCCCTCGCTGCCCGAGTCACCGACCGCACCGAGCAGGGTTCCCGGGGGAGCCTCGGCGCCGGGCCCGAGTCGTGGCGCGATGTCGTCGAGGTGACCGTGAATGAGCAAGTAGTCTCGGTTTCTGCCTGCTTCCGCGAGGGTGTGGCGGGTGACGACGGTCTTGCCGAAGAGGTTTCCGACGAAGACGACCTCGGCGATTCCGCGCTGGTGAGGCAACTGCATTGCGCGAACAGCGGTCCCGCGGGGTGCGGACAGGTCGACGCCGCCGTGCCCTGTGCTGGAGAACCCGCGCCCGCGGCGCTGATAGGCGTCGGGGCGGTCCAGGTCGTAGCCGCTGAGCACGACGGGGTCGGGCAAGTCGACGGGGAAGCGGTATGCGCCGTAGCGAGCGGGGCGGTCGGGACGGCGTGGGATCTGCTCGTAAATTTTCCACAGACCGGACTGGTCGCGGTGAGCGCTGACCTCCTTGGGCAGGCCGGGGCTCTGGTCGGTGTCGGGGCGGTCCGGAAAGGGAACGCAGACGGTGGAATCCGGGAGGAATCCGGGCGGACACAGGGAGGACAGCGGAGAATCGACGTCCTCGTCGAGGGTAGCCACCACCGTGGCGGACCGATCCCCCGTGGAACGCCCCGCCCAGGCGGACAAGGCGCTCAGGATGGCGACGGCGACGGCGGCTCGGACCAGGGGTTGCACGCGGGCAGGGTAGCTTGCGAGGGCTTCTGGGGCCAGGGTGTGGTTTGTACCGTTGCGTCGCCTGGCAGGCAGGGGTAGCCGTGGGCCATGGCGAACACGGATCGAGTGGACATCGAACGGACCCTCACAGCGATCTTCGAGGCGGAGCGAAATCTGCGTCATCAGTCGCAGACGCTTCTTCGCGCGCCGCACGGCGCTGTGCTCGGTCAGATGCGAACGGCGTACGAGCAGGCGAGCCGGTTGGAGGACGAAGAAGAGGCTGCACTGCGCCTGGTGTGTCTGACACGACTGTTGCGGACCCTGCCGGGGCCTGGCGCGATCGACTTGCTGATCGACATTCTCGGCAACGACAGCGAAGAGGCGCGTCAGGGCGCGGGAATCGTGCTCGAGGACGTGGCGAGCGACCGCATGGGGGAGGTTCGCAAGGGCATCGAGCGCGCGCTCAAGCGCTTGCCCAAGGGCAGTGTGGCGCTGTGCGAGCTGCCCTTCGTGATCCTGGGGCTCAGCGACGCGGACGTGTTCGCGATGCTCCGTCCCTTCCTGTCGCACGAGGACCCGGAAGCGGTCGCAGCGGCCATCGAAGCCTACGTGGAGTACGCCGACCCAGCGGCCATCGAGCTGATGGAACCGTTGATCGCCGACGCACGGCCCATCCAGATCGAGGACGAGTCGACGGGCGACGCGGAGGAGATGAAGGTCGGTGACCTCGCCGCCGATGCGATCGAAGCCTTGCGAGAGGTAGAAAGCATCATGGCGTCGGAAGCGTCGACCCCCGCGAGTTGAGCATGCCGCTGCTCGTGTCGCTCGACGCGCAACAGGTCCCTGTGTTCGAGACGTTCGTCGTCCCGCGCTTTCTGTCTTTGTTCTGGACCTTCGCGCTCGAAATGCTTCTGCCCTGTGGGAGCGCGGTGGTAGCCAACCTCGCGTGCCGCACGGGCTATCCGGACTCGGAGCTGCCCAAGCTCCTGCCGGATTGCAGAATCTACGGGTACGACGCGAGCGAGGAGGCGATCGAGCTGGCTCGCGCCAAGGCTGCCCTGTTGCGTGGCGCCCACGCCGAATATTTCGTCGTCGACGACGCCCCTTTTCCTGTCGCTTCGGCTTCGTTCTCCCACGTGCTTTGCCTGTATCCCCTGACGGAGCCGCCACGCTCCCAAGAGCTGGTGGCGGAGGCGGCCCGGCTGGTGGCACCGGGAGGACAGGTGCTTTTCGCGATGCCTTTGCGGGGCTCCTACCAGGAAGTGGCGGACCTGCTCCGGGAGTATGCGCTCAAGCACGACGTGGGGAGCGTGGCGAAAGCGCTGGACGCGTACCAGGCGGCACGGCCGACGATCGAGACCTTCAGCGAGGTGTTCGAGGAGTGCGGCCTGACGGAGGTCGACGTCGACATGCGGCAGGTCACGCTGAAGTTCGAGTCGGGACGAGAGTTCTTCGAGGATCCGATCACGCGATTGATGGTGGTGCCGGACCTCGAAATGCTACTTGGCCTGGACGATCTTGCGCGTCCGATGGACTACGTTCGAGAGGCGATCGATCGGTACTGGTCCGAGTTCCCTTTCGAGCTGAGCGTCAACATCGGGTGCGCGAGCGCGCGCGGGCTGTGAGGGGTACGTGGCGCCAGTGAACCGCAGGCGTCAGCGGCATTCCCCATTCCCCATTGCCCGCGGGATTGCGTACACTGCCAAACCGCAACCTGTACGTCCCCTTGCCCACGGACCCCAGCTCATGATGCAACCGCTCCGCCCCTGGCACCTCGCACCCCTCAGCATCGCGCTCGGCCTGCTGATCGTCGACGATGCGACGGCGCAAACGCCGGCCCCCGAAGCGTCGGCGTCGGCGAGCCATGCGCTGGTGATGGGAGACTGGCACGTGCGTCCGCTGCTGGAGCTGCGAAGCCAGGCAGAGGTCCGGGTTCACCCCTTCGACACCGGAGGGGCTTCGATTCCGGCCGGCCCTTCGACATCCACGGTCGGGTCGGCGCAACCGCAGGTCGACAACCAGTGGTGGGTGCTGTCGCGCGGTCGGCTAGGGATCGCCGCGGAGCGTGGCCCCTTGCGCGCGGTGCTCGAGCTGCAGGACGCTCGCTTGTGGGGTGAGACATCAGCCTTGCGATTCGATGCGAGGGACGGTCTGCCGGCCACGTCCGCCAGGCTCGCGTTCGCAGAGGTGCGGGACACGGGCCCGCGTGCATCGTTCCTGCGGCTCGGACGGCAAGAAATCGCCTGGGGCGACGGCCGCTTGCTGGGCGCGTCCGACTGGTCACCGACGGGCCGGTCCCTGGACGCCGTGCGGGGACAGTGGGTCCTCGGCAACTTCGACTTCGAAGGGTTCTCCAGCATCCTCGTGGCTCCCGGCGCCACGCCCCCCGGGATGCGCCGCGGTACCGATGGCGACCCGGAAGGCGCCGGCGCACAGCTGCATGGCGTGCGACTCGCCTGGCACATCGCACCCTTGCTACACGTCGAATCCAACAACCTCGGACGCTTCGCTCGCCAACCCACGGACGACCTGCTGGACCCCAGCGACCTGTACCTGACGGGCCTGCGCATCTGGGGCAGCTACCCTGGTCTGTCCTACGCTCTCGAGGGCGCCTACGAGGCTGGACGCACAGCGGTCGTCGGCACCACGCGTACGCGAGGCGCCTGGGCCGCCGCCGCAAAGGTTCTCTATGAGCCGGGACTGTTCTGGGACCTTGGCCTCGGGGTCGAAGGCGCCTACGCCACAGGACAGAAGAGCGGTGAAGAAGACAAGCTCACCCGCTTCGATCCCATCCTCCCCGACGTGCGCTTGGGACTCGGTCCCATGGGCCTGTATGCATGGTCCAACTTGATCGAAGCGGCGGGACTCGTTCACCTCTCCCCCCACGAGAACGCCATGCTCACCCTCGGCTACCGCTACGTCGCCATGGCCGAGCCTTCCGACGCATGGCAGACGGCGGCGCTGACACCGGTCGGGCAAGCCCCCGACAACGACGAGCCGTCGCTGGGACAAGAGCTGGATGCGAGCATCGAGATCAAGCCCTGGGCCCCCATCGGCGTGGTGGCAGGGTACGGCGCGTTCCTCACGGGCGACGGGGCAAAGAACGTGCTCGAAGCGTCGGGTCGAGGCCGGCCTGACCTGCAGCACCATGGGTACTTGCAGGTCACGATGCGGGTTCCCTGAGGTCGAACGGCGCGTCTCAGAATCGACCGCTGAGCATCCAACCGAGGACACCGAGCACGGTGAGGGCCGACACGACGCTCGACAACGCGAGCGCTTTGAGCCAGACCGGCGCTGCGTCGGGGTCGACGAAGGTGGCCATGGGCGTGCCGGTCGGGGTCATGAGTCCCGAACCGGTCTGTCCCGGGATGAACTGGGCAGGGGCCTGCGCGCTTGAGACTTGTTGTGTCTCGAGCATGCGCGGGTCCACCTGTGGACGCGTGGGCTGCGGCTGCGGCTGCGGTTGCGGTTGCGGTTGCCGCTCGGACTGAACAACCCCCGGTGGCATGAAGGGCGGAGGCTTCGCGGGCGCACCTGCGGCAGGGACCGGCGCTCTCGGTACGACGGGGGCGGGAGTCGCGGAAGGCACCTGCTGAGCCATCGCAGGTGGACGCTGGATCTGTCCGAAGGGCTCGGGTCCACCGGCATCGCCCCGGTACGGGCTCATGTGGATGGCGGTGGGAGGCTCGTAGTCGTCGTCGTCGTCGTCCTCGAGCGAGGCGGGCGCTCCGGGCGCTCCGGGCGGGGCATCGGGGTCGTAGGTGTACTTGACCGGATGAACGAACATCGCGGTCGGGGCCTCGTCGAAGTCCTCTTCCTCGGGGGGATCCGGTTGTCGCGGGGGAGGAGGCGCCTTGGCCGACGCGGACGGGGGGGGCGCAGGAGGCGCAGGCTTGGGCGCGGGAGCCCTGGGAGCACCTTCCATGCGCGTGGGAACGGACGGAGGGTTGGGACGCTCCGGGGCGACAGGGCTCGGCAGGCCCATGATGGTCTTCTTGTGAGGGCTGACCACGGGGCGTCCGGCCGCAGGATGGGCGGGGCGGGCGGGTGGAGAAGCGGGCCTCGGGGGAGGCGCCGAAGGCCGTGGGGCACCACGCGCGGGACCCGGCTTGCCGCCTGGGGCGTTGTTGGAGGAGGCGGAACTCATGAATGCCAGCTCACTACCCTCCGGTTTTCCGGACCGAAGTGCAAGCTTTTCGCTCCTTGCTCGTGCACATCATCGCCCCCCACCCTCGTTGCCAGCCGATTCAACCGTCCGCTTCCCGAGCTCCGCCTTGCGGCGTCGCACCTGGGCCTGGAACTTCCTGAAGTCTTTCTCCTTGGCCGGCACCATGGCGGCCCCCTGCCCGAGCACGTCGAGCGCTTGGTCGAAACGTCCGGCATCCGCCAGCACCACGCCCAGGTCCCAGTACGGGTCCGACCACGCGGGCCGAAGCGCGATGGCTCGCTCGAGGGAGGCAATGCCCTCCTCGAGCCTCCCTTGCCTCGCCACGCACAACCCTAGTCCTTTGTGCGCATACGCGCGGTCCGGGTCCAAGGCCAACGCTCTGCGACAATGCGCCTCGGCCTCGGCGAACCGTCCCTGAAAGAACCTCACGAAGCCGAACAGATCGAGCGCCTTCAGATGGTCGGGGTCGACCGCAATGACCTCGTCGAGCAACGCGGCGGCCTGCTCGAAGCGCCGCGCCTTCGCCTCCTCGGCGGCTCGTGCCACGATGGATCCCAGGGAATCCTGGTCATGCATGAGGATGTTCTAGCACCGATCCGGGCAACGCGTCATCGCCGGACCACCGAGACCCCCTTGGCCCGCCACCATGATATGACGCAGTGGCATCGGGCATTCCCATGGGTTCGGACCACACTACGGCGAAGCCAAAAGAGGGCGGGCAGACTGCCTTCGCCAGGTGGATCGCTGCGTCCGGCCGACACGCGCGGGCCCTGCCCGGTTGGGCTCGTGGCAGCTTCCTTCTGCAAGCCGCCCTCGCCCTGCTGTCCCTGACCCAAATCGCAAACTTGCTCCACCTCTTCCGCCTGCGCGTCACCTTCCCCTTCGAGCACGAGTGGATGGAAGGCGCCGTCGTCGACCACGTCCAGCGCGTCCTCGCGGGCGACCCCCTGTACGTCGAACCCTCCCTGTCGTTCACTCCGTTTCTCTACACACCGCTCTACTACGGCGTGAGCGCGGCCGCCTGCCACGTGCTCGGCATGGGCCTGTTAGGCCCCCGCATCGTGTCCATCGCCGCCACGGTCGCCTGCCTCGCACTCATCGCCAGCTTCGTGCACCGCGAAACCCGGGACCGCCTGGCCGCCCTCGTGGCGGTCGGCTGGTTCGCCACCACCTACGAGCTCACCGGCTTCTGGCTCGACATCGCCCGCGTCGATTCCCTGTTCCTCTTCTTCCTGCTCGCTTCCGCATGGCTCGCACGCTTCGGCAGAAGCTACGCCGCGTGCGCAGGGGCAGGGGCCGCGCTCGCGCTCGCGTTCTTCACCAAACAGAGCGCCCTGCCCTTCCTCGTTCCCGTCGCCTCCTTCGCCTTCGCGCTCGGATGGAAGCGCGCACTCACCTGCGCCGCTTCCTTCGCCCTTCCCACGGCGGTGGTCGTGGCCTACCTGCATCGCGTCTCCGACGGCTGGTTCTCGTACTACGTCTTCGATGTGCCCGGACAGCACACGGTGCTCTGGGACCGCCTGGGCCCGCACCTGCTGGACTTCTTCGTGAAGCCCGTGATCGTTCCCTTGCTGCTGGCGGTCACCGCCCTGGTCCTTCGCCCTGGTTCACTGCGTCTGCCCCGGGTCCTCGCCGCCTACGCGCTGCTCGGCACCTTCGCCTTCGCAACCTCCTACGTTGCCCTGCTCCACCGCGACGGTTACGTCAACGTCCTGAGCCCGGCGTACGCCGTGCTGGCGATCCTTGCAGGGTTCGGGTTCGCGCGAGTGCGGGAGGACCGGAGCGATCGCCCGAGTGCGGTGGGCGAACGCGTCACCGCCATCGCGTGCGTTGCCTGGGGGTTCGCGTTCGCCACACTGGCCTACGACCCGTCACGTGCGTTGCCATCGCATGCGGATCAGTCGGCGGGACGTACGATGGTCCAGGCCTTGAAAACGCAGCCCAAGCCGCTGTGGATGCCAGGGACGGGCCACTTCGCCCACAGGGCCGGGCACACGGAAGGATCGGCCCATGCGATGGCCCTGGCCGACATCTTCAAGACGCGCGAGCCTCGCATCAGACAGCGGCTGCTCGACCAAACCCTGACCTCGGTACGAGAGCAACGATGGGCAGCGATCGTGTTCGATCGTTCCTTCACGTTGTTTCCCCCCGAGGTCGCCGAGGCGGTGCACACCCACTACCGCCTGCACGTCCGCGTCTACCCGCCGGACGCCCAGAACGCGGGATGGCCGCGGACCGGCTTCCATTCCCGGCCCGAGGAGATCTGGGTGCCTCGCTGAGTCAGGGCCCGTCTTCGTCCTTCTCATCCCCTGCGGACACCACGAACGCACACATGATACGGTGCCGGGGTCCCCAGGAGGTAACGCATGCGTTCGCTCTGCTCCGCTCCCTGTGTCGCGGTCTTGTTGTACGGCGCGACAACGTGGGCTCAACCCCAACCGGGACAGCCCGCACCCGAGCCGCTCCCACCGGGGGAGGAACCCACGGACATCGCACCGCCTCCCCCGCCTCCAGCGCCGCCAGCGGCCACCCCGACCCAACCTGGGTACGGACCGGGATACCCACCATCCGGATACGGACAGGGATACCCACCGCCCCCCGGGTACGGTCAGGGATATCCTCCCCACTACGCAGCGCCGGCACCTCCACCGCCGCCGCCCCCCGATCGGACCGTGTACAAACACGATGGGTTCTACCTGCGCTTCGGCATCGGTCCTGCCTACGGGAGCGCGAAGAGCGAAGCCGAGGGCGTCGAGGCCACATTCGAAGGGGGAGGGCCGGCCTACGAGCTTCTGATCGGAGGCACGCTCGGCTCGGGTTTCGTGTTGGGCGGCGGCTTCGTCGGTCAGGACATCCAGGACCCGGAGGTCACCGTCGACGTCGCGGGAGCCGGCTCCGCAAGCGATGTCGCCACAGACGACGCCCTCGGGGTCGTGGCGCTGGGCCTGTTCGGCGACTGGTTCCCCGACCCGGAGGGGGGAGCCCACGTAGGCGCCCTGGTCGGCATCGGCGCCGTGGGACTGCAGGGCGACAACGGCGAGGCATCCACGGGTGCGGGCGCGTCCCTATGGGGCGGCTACGACTTCTGGGTCGGCAAGCAGTGGTCCATCGGCCCGGAGGTGCGGGTCGTGGCCGTCAGCGCCGAACGACAGGTGTTGGGAACAACCTTCCAGGACTCGGCCACGAGCTTCGAGGTCTTGTTCTCTGCGCTCTATCACTGACCCGTCACGTGGCGCCTTTCGGCCAAACCCGAAGCCGTGCCTGGTCATCGAAGAGCGAACGGCGCGCCATCACAGCCGCCAGCGACCCAGCCACCGCCGCCACGCACACCAGCTGGTACATGATCACCAGCTGGTAGCGCACGGCGTGCGTCGGGTCCGTCCCGCTCAGGATCTGCCCCGTCATCATCCCCGGAAGCTGCACCAACCCCAAGGTCAGCAGCGCGTTGATCGAGGGAAGCATCGCCGCCCGAACCGCCTTGCGCTGGACCGGTGACAAAGCCTGCGCGGGGCTGGCCCCCAGCGCGAGCGCTTGCTCGATCTCGCGGGCCTGCTCGTGCGCGGAGGAAAACACTCGCTCGAACACCAACGTCACCGTGTTCATCGCCGTGGCCAGGACCATCCCCCCGATCGGAATCGCATAACGAGCCGACCACAGCGGTCGAACCGGAATCACCCACACGAGCACGGGCAACAACGCCACCGCAAAGGCGATGCCGATCGCGAACAGCGACCCGGGAACCAACGACCGCCAACCAGGTCCGTGCCGAACCCGCCGCGCCGCAGTCCACGCCGCCACCGACATCATCGTCGCCAACGCGAGCGTCGTCAGCCACGGCTCTTCGCTCGCAAACAGCAACACCAGAAGAAACCCGATCGCGATGAGCTGCACCGCCGCCCGCAACGCCCCCACCAAAAGGTCCGCACCGAGCCCCAGCCGCTGCTTCCACGACAACCCCAACGCCACCACGATCAACAGCAGCGAACCCACCAAACGCACCCAAGGGATCTCGACGTAGCTCACACCGTCCTCCCCATTCGGCCGTCGCGAAGACGGTAGCAGGCTCCCCCTAACGCCCGCGCCTGGTCCTGAACGTGGAGCACCGCCACGACCGACACCCCCATCCGGGCAAGCTCGAGGATCCGCGCGAGCACCTCCTCCGTGGACGCAGGATCGAGCGCCGACGTCGGCTCGTCCAGAAGAAGCACGTCCGGCTCGTTGGCCATGGCCCGCGCGAGGGCCACACGCTGACGCTCCCCCCCGCTGAGCTCCTTCGCCTCCCGCTTCGCCATGTCCGGCCCCAACGCCACGTGCGCGAGCAGCTCCGCCACGCGCTCCTGCGCGAGCCGGATTCCCCGCAATCCTGGCCCGAAACCGACGTTCTCCGCCACCGTCCCGTCGAACATCGGGGGCTCCTGAAACACCAGTGACACGCGCCGACGGTACTCCGCGTAGGGCAGCGAATCGGCAAGGACCCCGTCGAGCCGCAACTGCCCCTCGGCAAGCTCCAGCCTAGCCAGCGCGCGCAGCAGGGTCGACTTGCCGCAGCCCGAAGGTCCCGATACGCACACCACTTCGCCATGGTTGACGTCGAGGTCCACGTCTTGGACCACCGCGCGACCCGCGCGGCGAACGGTCAGCCCGCGTGCTTGCAGTCGTACCGCGTCCATGGGCTTCGCAAGGTAGGCTGACGAACGCTCACGAAGCGCCGGCCCTTTGCCGCAGGCGCGCGAGCACGTCCACGGCTGCCGCAGGGCCCTCGAACCCTCCCGTTCGCGAACGCAGGCGCGCAAGCACTGCTTCGACCTCGCCCGAACCTGGCGGCCTCGCGGGCTTGGGCGGGGGAGGAGCTTGGGTTGCGAAACGTCGCGGCTCCGGAGCGTGCTTGACGGGCTCGTCCTCCGGCTCGAGCTCCTCGGGCTCGAGCTCTTCCGGCTCGATCGGCTCGGGCTCGGCCAATGCCTCCGCGCCCGCTCCAGGAGGTTCGTTCGCAGACTCGCTCCGCTCGTCCTCGAGTTGCTCGAGCATGACCGGCGGCGCGAACGGAGTCGGGTCCTCGTCCAGAGGCGGCTCCTCCGTCGCATCCCGTAACCCCTGCTCCTCGACGGTCCCTGCAGCCTGTTGCTCAGCAATTGCCTGGGGAGGGGCCACCTCGAGACGCACGCGCTCATCTGGCGCGACGGGCTGCGCCGGTGCTGACTCGATGGGCGCGAACTCTGCGGAGTCCAGGACTTCGGCGGCTTGCGCCGAAGGGCTCGCATCCACCACGACGCCCGCCGAGGGCGACGCGTCCTGCCCTTCCAAAGAGGTGAATTCGCCCTGCCCGTGGACCCCGGACGGCTCCTCTCTCATGGACGGCGGGGGCATCGAAGCCGGAGCCAGGGCTCCCGTGCGTCGCAGGGTGAGCACCTGTTCGACCAAGCCCTTCGAGCGTGAGTCCAGGCGCGTGAAGCGAATCTCGAGCCCTTCTCTGCCGTTCGAATGGACCCGATGCGCGACGACCCGCCCTTCGCCCCGGAACACGGCATCGCCGGAGCGAAGCACGACCTCGAATCGTATCGTGATCCCGGGCGGCCGTTTGGGGGCCCCGATCAGGATCATGCCGAGCCGTCCTATCGCCAGCCCGTCACCACGAATGAACTCGTCGTCCGTGTCGTAGGGGCGCTGGATGCGAATGCCGGCTGGTCGCGGTTGAGACACGAATCACCTCGATGCGAATCAGGCTGGGGAGACCTTCGCGCTCGGACTCGGAGGGCGAAGACCCAGGGACCGATAGAATAGAAGGGCGGCGGCGACGGAACAACCCGATGCCGATCCGGGTTGAATTTCGCGGAAGTTGCAGCGGTCTTCCGACGACAAAGCCGCCGAGCTACCCGACCGAGAACTTCACCGTCTCCTGGTACTCGTCGTCGATCAACAGGTCCGCCTCGTAGGAACCTGTCGGCCAGGGTCCGTCATCGTCTTGGGACCCCTGGCCGTCTTCCATGATCAGCTTGATGTCGATGCGATGCTCGCCCTTGCCTGGAGCGATCTCCAGCTTGTCGAGCTTCGCGGTGCTTCCCTCGGGGACGTAGAGCTCGGCGTACAAGACGGCGTCCTCGCGCCCCGACACGAACTCGACAATCAAGTGGATCTCGGTCTCGTCGGCCTTGAAGGACTCGGTCCTGAGGCGTCCGGCTGCATCCCGCGAGGTGTAGGCGTCCCTTATGCCGGCGGACTTGCATCCACCGAGGGCGCTGGGGAGCAACAGGAGCAGCGGCAAGGGCAGCAGGCGTCGACGGGACACGGGCATGGGGATTCTCCACCCCTATTTCTACATGGAGACGCGGCCAGCGGCAACGCGCACGAGCACCCCGGCGCCAGAGGGCTCGGTCACCGCTTGCGAAACGCGTCCATGGCAGCCAAGTGGTCGGGTTGTCCCCAGAGAGAAGCGAAGACATCCGCCTCCCTGGCCAACGCCTGCCCCCTGTGCTCTTGACGCACGCGGCCCAGCATGCGCTTGAGGCCGGCCACCGAGGCGCGGGGCAGGCGCGCGACGGACTCCGCCCAGGTCAGGGCGTGTTGCAACGACGAGCCGCGTGCGGTCACCTGCGACACCAGGCCGACGCGCATCGCCTCGGCCGCGTCGATCTTGGCGCCGAGCAGCAGCAACCGGGCCGCCTGCATGGGCCCAACACGCTCGACGAGCCGGGTTCCGCCCCCCCACCCCGTGGAGAGTCCCATCGCTGCTTGGCGAAAGGAGAACGAGGCATGCTCCTCTGCCACCACGAGGTCGCAAGCGAGAGCGAGCTCGCAGCCGCCGCCGAGAGCGGCGCCCTGCACAGCAGCGATCACCGGAACCTCACACTGCTCGACCGCGAGCGTCGTGGACCCCATGTCGATCACATGGGACGCCCCGCCGGGTTGCCGCGCGTAGGTATCGAACTCCCGCAGGTCGCCCCCAGCCACGAATACGTCCTGGCCCGCGCCCGTGACGATCGCCGCACGCACGTTCTCGTCGTCGGACGCTTGGTGAAAGAATGCCTCGAGCTGCTGCGCGGTCTCCCTCGCGATCGCGTTGCGGGTTGCGGGTCGGTCGATCGTGGCAACGAGCGCGACGCCGTGCCTTTCCACCCGCAGACTCGAAGCCGTCATGAAGCGCTACGCTTTCGGACGCGAACGCGCTCGTCGTCCACCACCGCGGACAGACGGGACACGGCTTCCCTTCGCCCTTGACCTCGCCTTCGCATGGCGAAGCGCTCGGCGTAGTCGATGACGGCGCCAGCCACGTCGATGCCGCTGGCGCGTTCGATCCCTTCGAGCCCGGGCGAAGCATTGATTTCGAGGATCTTGGGTCCCGTGCGCGTCTCGACCATGTCGACGCCTCCGACCTCGAGGGCCATGAGGCGCACAGCCTTGATCGCCACGGTGCGGTACGCGGGGTCGAGCTGCACGCCGACGGCGACGCCGCCGCGGTGCAGGTTCGAGCGAAACTCGCCGGCTCGTGCGGTCCTTCGCATCGCGGCCACCACACGCCGGCCCACCACCACCGCGCGCACGTCGCGCCCCTTGGACTCGCGAATGTACTCTTGCAAGATGATGTCCTGCCCCATCGCCCAGAACGTCTCTAGCAACGACATCACAGCTTGGGGCGTCTCGGCGATCATGGTGCCGATGCCCTGACTCCCTTGCTGCAGCTTCACGATGACGGGGCAACCTCCCACGATCTTGAGCGCGCTCTGCACCGCCGCCGGGGACCGGGCACACACCGTGATCGGCACCGCGATCTTCTTGGCCGTCAAGATCTGCAACGACCGGAGCTTGTCCCGGCTGCGAGCGATCGAGACCGCAGGGTTCAAGACCGGAACCCCCATCAGATCGAACTGGCGAACCACGGTGAGCCCGTAGCTGTTGATGCTGGTTCCGATGCGCGGAATGACGACGTCCACGCGCCCCAGCGGCTCCGACCCGTAGATGAGCGCCGGCTTCGCGTCGGAGACGACGAGGTGCAACTCAAGGGGGTCGATGATGGCCACCTTGTGCCCGCGCGCGCGCGCTGCCAGGGCGAGCCGGCTGGTGCTGTAGAGCGAAGCGTTGCGGGAGAGGATGGCGATCCGCATGGGGGGGGCACGTTAAACAGAGAGTGGAGGTTTCGTCCACCCGCAACCGTCCACACGGGCGGACGGGGTCCGATGTCGTACCCGTCGGGCACCGAGAAAATGCATAATATTCCGGGAAATCACGCCTCCCCGTAGACACCTGGGGGAGGCACGGGCATGTTCCTTTTGGAATTTTCAAGGCGCCAGCTGCCCGGGGGAAGTCCATGTTCCAGCCGTTCACCGAAGAGCACGAGCACTTTCGAAAAACCGTTCGCGACTTCGCCGAAAAGGAGCTGCTGCCCCACGCCGACGAGTGGGAGGAGAGCGAGTGCTTCCCCAACGAGGTCTTCAAGCGCGCCGGAGACCTCGGCATCCTCGGCGCTCACTACCCCGAATCCTGCGGTGGCTCCGGCGGCGACTTCTGGTTCAGTGTCGTCAAGGCCGAAGAACTGCCTCGATGCCAGATGGCCGGCACCACCATGGGCCTGCTCGTCCAGAGCGACATGGCCACCCCCGTCATCGCCGACATCGGCACCCGCGAGCAAATCGACGAATTCCTCGTCCCTGCCCTCGCCGGCGACAAAATCGCCGCCCTCGGCGTCACCGAACCGAACGCAGGAAGCGACGTCTCCGCCATTCGCACCGTGGCCCGCAAGGACGGCGACGACTACGTGCTGAGCGGCTCCAAGACCTACATCACGAACGGCACGCGATGCGACTTCGTGACCCTGCTGGCGAAGACCAACCCGCAGGCGGGCGCCCACGGTTGCTCCTTCTTCCTCGTGCCCACGAACCTCCCGGGCTTCGGCGTGTCCCGCAAGCTCAAGAAACTCGGCAACAAGAGCTCCGACACCGCCGAGATGTTCCTCGAGGACGTGCGCGTACCCAAGCGCTACCTGCTCGGGCAAGAGAACATGGCCTTCATGTACCTCATGCAGAACTTCCAGTCTGAACGCCTCATCGCCTGCGCGAGCACCACCGCCGGCCTCTTCCTCGCCCTCGAAGACGCCGTCACCTGGGCCAGGGACCGCGTCGTGTTCGGCAAGCCGATCATCAAGCGCGAGTACTGGCAGCAGAAGCTCGTCGACCTGTACACCAAGGTCGAGGTCGGCAAGGCCATGACCTACCGCTGCGCCGACCTGTACAACCACGAGAAGTTCGTCCTCAATCAGCCCCTCTCCTTCGAAACCGTCAAGCTCATCTCCATGGCCAAGGTCTACGTCGCCGAGATCGGTAGCGAGGTCACCGACCAGTGCCTCCAAATCCACGGCGGAGCCGGCTACATGGACGAATACCGCATCTCCCGCGTCTGGCGCGACCAGCGCCTCGTGCGCGTCGGTGCCGGCACCACCGAGACCATGCGCTACTACATCGCCAAGCTGCTCGGCTTCTGACCCCTCACCCGCACTCGCATCCCGCCGCCTTGCACGTCAACTTCACCCGAAACGTATAGTCCCCCTCGTCGTCGAACGCGCTGCTCCCGTCCACGATCAGGTAGTACCAGCCGTCCGCAGGCGCCGTATAGCTCGTCACGTGCTCCGTCTCCTGGTCCACGCAGAACAACCGCGACCCCTTCGTCGTTCCCTGGCACCCGCCCGTCGCCCCGTACACCGAAAACGTCGCATACCAGGATGAGTAGTAGCCGCAAGGCTCACCCGTCGTCAGCGTCACGTCGATCTTCTCCGTAGCGCGAAGATAGATCCGATACGTGTGGTCCGAGTTCGCGTCCCAGCACCCCGACGACTCGTCAAACCGATCGTACGCGTAACACGTGTGATCGCTGATCTGGTACCCGCTGCCCGTCGCCGCCGCCGTCCTGCCGATCGTGCGCGCGTTGTTCCACCCATCGCGACTCTGCGTCCCCGTCGTGCACGACACCACCGGCGGCCAGCACGGATCCTTGCAAACGTGCAGCGACAAATCGCAGGTGTACCCTCCCGTGCAGTGACCGTCGTTCAGACACTCGACACAGCTCGACGTCGCTGCTTCCGCGAAGCAATGGGGCAAGTTGCTCGGGCAAGCGGAGCACGACGCCCCGCACGCGGCGCTGGTCTGGCACAGCCCGCAAGCTCCACTCACGCATTGCTGATACGACGGACACGATGTCGGGGTGCACTGGCATTGCGACCCGTCGCAAGTCGGGTGCGTGGACTCGCACGCCACGCAGCTTGCGCCGCAATGGTCGCTCGTGTTGCACGCCGTGCACACGTTCGCGCTGCACCACTGCCCCGACCCGCAGTCCCCGTCGACGTTGCAGTCCACGCACATCGTGGAGCCCGCATTGCACACGTCGCCGCTCGCGGTGCAGTTCGCGCAGGACGAGCCGCAGTGTGCGTTGTCGTTGCACAGCACGCACACGCCGTCGCTGCACCAGGTTCCGCCCGCACAGTCGAGGGTGACGGTGCACTCGCGGCAAACGCCGCCGCTGCAACCATGCGCGCAAGGCAACGTCGTGGCGGGGTACGAGCACACGCCCTGGCTGCAGGTTCCTTCGGCGCTGTACTGCTGGAGCGTCGTGGAGTTGGCGCAGTGGCTCGCGGGCGGTGTCGTGCAGGTCACCCCCACGCACGGGTTGCCCTCGCAGCTTCCCTGCTCGCAGCCGAACTCGCAGTCGTGTTCTTGCGTGGTGTACGAGCACACGCCGTCAGTGCACGTGCCCGTGGCCGCGTAGACCACGAGCTTGTCTGCCGAGGAGCAGTAGCTCGCTGGCGGGCTCGCGCACGTCACCCCCACGCACGGGTCCCCCTCGCACGAGCCGTTCGCGCACCCATGCGCGCAGTACTCGTTGTGCGTGGCGTAAGCGCATTCGCCCTCGTGGCAGGAGCCCGGTACGTCGTACACCGCCAGGTGCGTAGCGTCCGCACACGTGTTGGCGGGCGCGGTGGTGCAGGTCACGCCGATGCACGGGTCCCCGATGCACGCGTTTGCGTTGCACCCCTGCGGACAGTCCACGAGCTGCGAAGCGTACACGCACGCGCCCTGGTCGCAGGCGCCCTGGCTCTCGTGGACGCGAAGCTGGTTCTCGTTCGCACAAGCGTTGGAGGGGGGCGTGTTGCAGACGACGCCTTCACAAGAGGAGGGCGCATCCACGCCTGCCTCAGAAGGAGAGCCTCCCGTGCCTCCCGTGCCTCCCGTGCCTACCGTGCCTCCGGCGCCGGAGTAGGACCGATCCTCCGACGTGGCCGCGCAGCCCAGCCACAGGATGCCGGTCCAGCCGATCAGAACCGATGTTCGTGAAGCTCCTCGCGATCCCACCGCTGACCTCCTCCGTCCGCTAGCCCCACAGAGCACGCAAAGGGCCGCATGAACTCTACCTGAAGGAATCGCGGGCGGCCAGACAGGCTTGGGGCGTGGTCCTTGCCGATTTGGTCATCCCGTCGTGGTGTTCTTCAGCACCAGTTCCGCGAGCCGCAGGTGGAAAGGCTCGTGCTGACCTTGGAAAGGCTCGTGCTGACCTTGGAAAGGCTCGTGCTGACCTTGGAAAGGCTCGTGCTGACCTTGGAAAGGTGAGGAAGCCCCCTTGGAAAGGAAAGCTCCCGCCAAAGCGAGCCCAGGGAACGAACGCCCGCCCACCCTTCACTCCACCATCGCCACCCCAAACTTCCTCGGGTCCGCCCCCGCCTCCACCCCGTCCCCCTTCTCCCCCACCCCCATCCTCACCATCTCCACCGCCGCCGGAAACTCCTCCTCCCGCACCCGCTGCCCTCGAAACACGAGGTCGTTCACCCCCCGCGCATCCAACAACCCCGGCTCCACCACGAGGTCCGTCGACCGCGCCCCGACCATGAACCGCGGCAGCAAAACCGCCTCGGCCGCCGAACGGTCGAACACCAGCGCCCGAATCACCGCCTGCGCCACGTTCGGCCCAATCCTCATCCCCCCCGACCCTCCCACCGCCAGCACCGGCCTTCCCCCGCGAAACACGATCGTCGGCACCATGCTCGACACCGGTCGGGCTCCCGCCCGCGGCGCGTTCGGCCCCGGTCCCGTCTCCCCGAACGCCCCCATCAACCACGGCGGCGAAAAGTCGTCCAGCTCGTCGTTGAGCACCACCCCGCTCTCGGACACCACCCTCGCCCCAAACGCACCGTTCACCGTCGTCGTCAACGACACCACGTTGCCCTGCCCATCCACCACCACAAGGTGGCTCGTGCCCCGCTCCGGCACGTCGAAACGCTGTGGCGCGTGCGTCCGATCCCACCCGATCCTCTGACGACGCCTCTCCAGGTGCTCCTTCGACCAGAGATCGTCGACCCAGCTCGCGCTGTCCATCGGGTCCCCAACCCGTCGCACGCGGTCGGCGATGGAGCCGCGAAACGTCTCCGCGAGCAAGTGCACGCTGTCCGCCGATCCTTCACCAAGGCCAGCGAGCGTTGCCTTGTCGTGCATCAGGAGCGTCTGGGCGAGCAGGATTCCCCCAGCGGACGGGGGCGGCATCGTGTGCACTTCATACCCCTCCCACGAGAAGCGCAGGGCCGGCCGGTCGATCACCGCGTAGCCCGCGAGATCCTCGCGCGTCATGGGACTCCCAGCCCGTCGCGCCGCCGCCACGAGACTCGCCGCCACCGCCCCCTCGTAAAACCCACGAGCTCCCTTCGCGCTTATCCCCCGAAGGGTAGCTGCAAGCGCCGGACTTTTCACGCTACTTCCGCCTACGATTACAATGCCGTTTGGGTAGAACAGAGAGCTCAAGTATCCGTCCACGGATAGGTACGCTTGGTGCGTGCGCAACGTCCGATCCATGTGCGGACCGAGGGGGAAACCTCGCTCCGCCGCGCGGATCGCCGCCGCCGCGTTCGAGGCAAACGATCGACGTCCCCACCGTCGGTGCAGCTCCAGAAGCCCCGCCACCTCCCCCGGCACGCCGATGAGCACGCCCCGATTCGCGTCGGCCACGGGCCTCGTGTCCAGGGCACGCGGGTCGATGCCCGCTGGCGCGGTCTCGCGAAAGTCCAGCACCACGGTCTTACCCAACCTCGCGTCCCAGACGAGCGCGAACCCGCCGCCGCCGAGACCGCTCGACACCGGGTTCACCACCCCCAGCACCAGCGCCGCGGTAATCGCCGCGTCCACGGCATGCCCCCCCGCACGCAACGTCTCCATCGCAGCCAGCGTCGCGACCCCGGACTCGGTGGCGACCGCCCTTCGCCCCGCGGGCGCCTGCGCCGTGGCCGACACCCCCGGCCACAGGCCGAGCACCAAGCACACGGCCAACACGACAGCCCACCACGAGAGACGCTGCATGCCTCCGATTGTGCCACGTAAAGGCGGGGACGAAACGGTCCTGCCGCACCGCGGGCCACGATGGTATCTTCCTTCGCCATGCGCTTCCTGTTCGTGATGGACCCGCTCGAAACCATGCACCCGGAGAAGGACACCTCCTTCGCGTTCATGCGCGCTGCCCAGAAGCGCGGACACACCAACCTGCACTGCCTCCCTCGAGACCTGTCGGTGGAAGAGGGCAAGGCCTACGCCACCACCCGCGTCGCCACGGTCGACCCTTCCCCGCCCTACGCCACCTACGGCGCCACCCAGGAAGTCTGCCTGTCCGAGGTCGACGCCATCCTCATCCGCAAGGACCCACCGTTCGACGTCGCCTACCTGAACGCCACGCAGATCCTCGACGTCGCGCGCGACGACACCTTCATCATGAACGACCCACGCGGCCTGCGCGACGCCGACGAGAAGCTGTACGCGCTGCACTTCTCCGAGTGGACCCCGCGCACCTACGTGACCGCGAGTGCCGTGCGGATTCGCGCCTTCCTGGACGCATGCGGCGGGTCGGCCGTGATCAAGCCCATCGGCCGGGCGGGTGGGTACGGCGTGCTGAAGCTCACATCGAACGACATCAACACGCCGTCGATCATCGAGCTTCTCACCGAGGAAGGGCGGCGGCCGGTCATGGTCCAGGAGTACCTGCCCGCCGTGCGCGAAGGCGACAAGCGTGTGCTGCTGCTCGACGGCAAGCTGCTCGGGGCCGTCCTCCGCGTGCCGCGCAAGGATGACCTGCGCGCAAACATCCACGTCGGCGGACGCGTTGTGGCGTGCGAGGTCACGGACGAGGAAGCCACCATGATCGCCAGCGTGGGTCCGCGGCTTCGCTCCGCAGGGCTGTACTTCGTGGGCCTCGACGTGATCGGCGGCCGCCTCACGGAGGTCAACGTCACGAGCCCCACGGGCATCCAGGAGTTGGGTCGCCTGTCCGGCACCACGCCCGAGGATGACGTCGTACGCTGGCTCGAAGGCAAGGTGGAGCAGTTCGGAAAGCAGCGCGACGGTCACTGACCCCGAAGCGGCTACGCCCCACCGCGACTCGCGCCCGTGCGCACGGCCCCGCCGATGAGGTGCGCGATCCGCAACGCTTCCGGGTAGCCCCCGTCTTCCGAAGCGTGCGCGAGGATGCCCCGCGCTTCGACCACACTCGCCCCCGCGACCTGAAAGAGCACACCGTCGCCTTCGTGAATCTCCCCCGCCCGCTGCATCGTCCGCCACCGACGGTCCGCATGGCGTGTCTTCGCCAGCGCACGCCGGATCGCTTCGAGATTGGGCCGTCGGCGCATCACCGCGACCACGGGCGCACCGATCCCTTGGGCGAGCGCGGGCAAGTCGATGACGTTGAACCCGCCCACGGCGACGCCATCGAGAACCACCGCCTGCGCCTGGTTCGCCAACCGCCCCGTGGTGAGCATCGTGCGAAGCGTTGCGGTGGCCCGCAGCCCGTCACGCACCACACGCGTGGTCATCACCCCGTGCACCCGATGGCCGCTCATGAGCACGCCCACCACCATCACGCGCGAGCCGGCACGCGCACCGAACGGCGCATCGTCGATGCCCACGACCCGGCTGCGCGGACCGAACGCCACGACCTCAGCTCTCCGCTTCCGGTGCCACGAACGGGAGCAACATCTTCGCCACGACGCGACGGTACCCAACGAAGAAGTGATCCGCCCCGTCGATCACGTGCAGCTGCGCCCCGAGATAACGAGCCAGCTTTCGAGCGGAGGTGACCGGCACAAAGTCGTCCTTGTCGCCCACGATGATCTCCGTGGGCAAGGGGCGTCGACACTCCTGGTCCTCGGCATAGGAGAAGATGCGCGCCGCCGGGGCGACCAGGGCAACACGGTCCACCTCGGGGTGATCCCACGCCGCACGCAGCCCCACCCAGGACCCGAAGGAGTACCCCACGATCGTCACGTCCACGTGCGGGTGCAGGTTCCTCAAACCGTCCACCGCCGCGATCACGTCGAGCTTCTCCCCCCTCCCTTCCTCATACCCGCCGGTCGATCCCTCCACGCCGCGGAAGTTGAAACGCAAGCTTCCCACGTTGCCGCCCGCATCCGCGAGCGCCTTGGCCAGCGCCACAATCACGGCATTGTGCATCGTCCCGCCGTACAGGGGATGAGGGTGGCACAACACCACCACGCGTCGCGCGTCCGGAGGCAAGCGCAACCGAGCCTCCAGCGACTGACCGTCCGACGTCTCGATGCGGAAAGGTTCCTCGCCGGAGATGGCGACCGGCGGGGGACGGGTGGGGTGTTCGGGTGGGGGAGGGAGTGCGAGGCTCAAGACAGGGCGGCCTTGTCCACCACACCCTTGACCCAGGACCGCAGAGCCGGAGGCGGCAGCGCCCCCGTCTGCGTGTCGATGGCCTCGCCGTCCGCGAACCCCATGAGCATGGGGATGCTGCGTACCTGGAACCGAGACGCCGTCTTCGGGTTCTCGTCCACGTTGAGCTTGCCGATGAGCACGTCGTGGGACATGTCGCCGGCGATCTTCTCGAGGGCGGGCGCGATCATCTTGCAGGGGCCGCACCAGGGCGCCCAGAAGTCGACCACGACGGGGACGGGCGAGGTGGCGATCGTTCGCTCGAAGTTGGCGTCCGTCAGGGTGATGGGTCCGCCTCCGAGGGGCAGCTTCACGCCGCACTTGCCGCACTTGGGGTGGTTCTTGAGCTTGGCCAGGGGCACGCGGTTGACCGCTTCGCAGCTGTCGCACTCGATGGTGGTGGTGGGTTCGTCAGCCATGGTTCTCTCGTGGGAAAGGGGAAAACGATCGGTCTTTCATGGGAGCCGCCCCGGCCCCAAAGGGTTCGCCTCGCGCTCCATGGCGGCCTGCCGGTCATGCTCGGGCTGCTCGTCGTCCGCCGGACGATCGCCCCGATCCGTGTAGACGGTCAAGGGGCCCTGCAAACCGGACAGTCCGGGGTCGGGCATGCGAACCCCCCGGTCGGAGAAGACGAGGTGGTTGTCGGTCGTGCTGAGCGGTCGCTGCGCGATGAAGAGCATGGCCTCGCCTTTGCGGGTGTAACCAAGCTGCACGAGCGCTCCCTTCGGCCAGGCGCCCTTGGCGAACCGAAAGGTCCCCGCCAGCACGTAGTAGCCCTGCTCGGGCAAGCGAACGAGGGATTCGACCCAGGAGAACGCCCGAAAGCAGATCCCCTCCCGTCGGAATCGCCAACGATTGCACAGGATGTGGTCGGGAACCATCACCCGCGGCAACCCGGCATCGGAATGGTTGTGGAAATACACCAGCAGGTCGGCCGGGACTTGTTGCTCGTGCCCGGGCAAAGCACGGGTTGTGCGGTACAAGCCGCACGCCGCGAGCCGATCCGTCCACCCCGCCATGCTCAGTCGGAGTCGGGCTCCGGCTCCGGGTCGGGGTTGGGAGCGGAAGGAATGGACGAGTCCTTCGGCGTCACCGAGGGAGGAGGCATGCTGTCGTCCGCGTCCAGGAATTCCATGCCCACCACCGAGCCGTCCGGCTCGTCCTGAGACCAGACCACCCGGGCTCGACGCGCCGGCGCGTCCATGTTGTCCGCATCGTACCCCTCGACAGCAAGCACTTGTCCCAGGTGAACTCGCCCCTCGATCACCACCCGAATCCCACCCCGGCTGATGTTCAGCGCCCAACCGTCGTACTCGGTCGTCCCGCTCCGCAGGGTCAGGCGCGCGGAGATCTCACGACGCGCGCCTCCCGCCCCGCGTCGCTGCGCGAGGATGCCTTGGATACCGGTGGGGGGCGTTAAGCTTCGACGATTCAAGACGAACTCCTGCACGGATGATTCCCCCTGGGGCCGCCCGGGCGAGCGGCGGGAGCGGCACGCAACGTCCACTCGTGATCGCCCCTTTTGCATGCGAGCATCCTTCCGTCAAGGACACCGGCCGAAATTGAAGCTGGACGCTGGGCAACCGGTTTGCGACAGTGCTCCCTCGCCAACGAGAGAAAAGCCATGGGTGGACGTACCCCCTCCGACATCAAGCAACTCCTCAAAACCCACGGCATGGTGGTCTATCGCACGATGGGAGACACCGTGACCGTGGCCGAAAGGGTCCGGGACAACCTCATCATGGAAGCCCATGTGAGCGTCGTGACCGGCCCCTCCCTGCGCGTGCGATTCGCCACGCGCGCGCAGCGCTCCGACTTCCCCTCCTCCTCCGAGACGGAGGATTCCCTGCTCCGACGCGCCCGCGCCATGGGCACCCCCGCCCTCCCCCAAGGATTCTCCGAGGTGCGTACTGTGGTCGAGCCCATCCCCGACCCTATGGACCCCTCCCGCCACCTGGACACCTGGTACCAGGTCCTCTTCGAAAAACCCGTCGAGACCGACGATGCCCTGATCCAGGCGGTCCGCGATGCGGTCTCCGTCGAAAAGGTCGCCCCCCGCTGACCTGCCCCCGCAACCACGCATGGACCTTTCTTTAATCGCGTGGTATGCGCCCTGCCCTACCCAAACCGAGAGATAACAGTCCGAATGTTCGGTGGCGGCGGCACACAAAAGGGTCTCATGTCGATCGTGTACGGAGGAATCGTCTTCGCGATCGCCATGGTCTTTATCGTTCAATTCCGTCCAGGATCGGGCCAGGAGACCGCGTCCTTGACCCAGCAATGCGCGGTCACGGTCCGTGACCGTTGCGTGGAACCCAAGGAGTTCCTCGCAAGTCTGGGCTTGGCCGCCCCGCGCGGCGCGGACGAAAACCGTCTGCGCGCCATGGGGATCCGACGCCAGCTCGCGGACGGCGTCGTCGAGCGCACCCTGCTCGTCCAGGATGCCAAACGCCTCAACATCACCGTCTCCGAGGACGAGATCAACGCCGAGCTGGTCAAGGGCCGCTTCCGCGTTTCCCTCCCCCAAGCCCGAAGGGACCTCGCCTTCTACCTCCGCCTTCAAGACGAAGGCGCTGAGGGCGTCCGCTTGCTCGACGTCAACAACCCTGACACCGGCAAGTTCGACTACAAGGTCTACTCCCGCGTCGTGCGGCTCACCACGAACCGGAGCCCCTCCGAGTTCAAGGAGATGCAGCGCGAGGAGATCATCGCCGAACGCATGCGAAAGCTCGTCGCGTCGCGCGCCAGCGTGACAGACGCCGAAGCCTTCGACGCGTTCCAGCGTGAGAAGAGCAGCGCCAAGCTCGAGGTCGTGCGCCTCGACCGCGACTACTTCGCCACCAAGTACGTCGACGTGTCCCCCAAGAGCGTCGAGGCCTGGGCCAAGGATCACGGCAAGGACATCGACGAGTCCTGGACCGCCCGCAAGTCTTCCTTCCCCGCGGGCTGCGTGAAAGCTCGTCACATCTTGGTGCAAGTCCAGTCCACCACCGTCCCCCAAGGGCATCCTCGTGAAGAGGCCCAGTCCCTGATCGAGAAAGCTCGCACGCGCCTGTCCAAGGGCGAGCTGTTCCCTGTCGTCGCTGCTTCCATGAGTGAAGACTCCGCCAGCGCCGAAAAGGGCGGAGACCTCGGGTGCATCGCCAAGGGCAAGTACCCCCAAGCGTTCGACGACGCCGTCTTCGCCCAGAAGAAACCCGGCCTCATCGATACCGTCGTCGAGACCAACTACGGCTTCCACCTCGTCGACGTGGAGCTGATCGTCAGCGACGACGCGGCGAAGGCAGAGGCCCAGGGCCGGATGCAGATCGCCAAAGAGCTGATGCTCTCGTTCGAGACCGAGAAACTCATCTCCGAGACGGCCAAGCGCATCCAGGAAGCGGCCCAGAAGGGAACGGCCCTCGCCCAGGCCATCGACACCGTCCTTGCCCAGCTCGACGAAGAGCGCGGGCTGAGCAAGAAGAAGGACGACAAGAAGAAGGACGACGAAGAAGCGCCGCCCGAGCCGGGCCGCCCTTACGTCGAAACCACGGCTTCGTTCTCGCTCGTCGACGGCAACCCCATCGACGGCGTGGTGCAAGGACAGAACGTGGTCGAGATGGCCTTCCGGCTCACGAAGCCTGGCGAAGTGGGCTCGGACCTCGTGCGGCTCAAGAACGGATACGCGGTCATCCAGCTCAAGGAGCGCAAGTCCGTCACGCGCGAGGACTTCGACAAGGAGCGCAACGACTACCTGTCCCGCATGCTGTACGTCAAACAGCACGACCTGGTCGTGAGCTATGTCGAGCAGCTGCGAAAGGCCGCCGAGAAAGAGATCACGATCGCCGAGAAGTGGGTCCAGGAGCCCAAGCGCCGCGGCGGCGACTCGGACGAAGAGGAGTAGACCCGTCGAGCCGATCATGCAGTCGTCCGACGTGCGGGTCCATCGTGCGACCCTCGATCGCGGTCTTCGCCTGGTGTGCGTGAGCCAGCCGCTGCTTCACGGCATCTGTGTATCCCTCCACGTGCACGCGGGCCCGCGCTTCGAGCAGATCGACAGCAACGGGTGCTCGCACATGCTCGAGCACATGCTGTTCCGTGGGGTCCCTGACCACCCCAGCGCGCACGCGTTGGCCGTCGCCATGGAACGACTGGGGGGAACGCTGTATGGCGCCACCCACACCGACCACGGCCACATGAGCGTGACCCTTCCGCCCGAATCCTTCGACGAGGGGGTGAAGCTGTTCGCCCAGGTGATGACGCGGCCCGTGTTCGCGGATATCGAAGTGGAGCGGAGCATCATCCGTGAGGAGATCCTCGAGGGGCTCGACGAGGACGGCAGCGGCATCGACCCCGACAACCTCGCGCGAGCGCTCATGTACCCATCGCACCCGCTGGGCATGCCCATCACCGGGTCGCTCGCCTCGCTCGATGCGATCGGCGAGGCAGTGCTGCGCGACCATCATGCGCGCCTGTATGCCGGGACCAACGCCGTGCTGTGCATCGCTGGGCCGATCGACCCACTTCGGTGCGAGCAGCTGGCCGCCGAGCACTTCCGCGCGATGCCTACGGGCTCGCCCATCGTCACCTTGCCAGCACCCGGCCAGGACGGACCTCGTTTTCAGTTCACCGAGAACCAGGGGAGCCAGACGGACCTGCGTCTCGCGTTCCGGGCACCCGGGCGGGACGACCCGGCCGAGCCCGCCGCCGAGATGCTGATGCGGCTGCTCGACGACGGCATGTCCACGCGGCTGTACGCACGCGTCTGCGACGAGAAGGGCCTGTGTTACGACGTATCGGCGGACTACGAGCCGTTGGCGGACGACGGGGTCCTGGATCTGGCGGCGACGGTGCGTCACGAGCGGGCGCCGTTGGTGATGCGGGAGCTGTGCGGGATCGTCGAGGACTTGGCGGAGCGGGGTCCGACCGAGGAGGAACTCCGGGTGTGCAAGAGCCGGCATCACTGGGGGCTGGAGGCCTTGCTGGACCATGTGGAGGGCCTGGCGGACTACCACGGGCTTTCCCAGCTGCACGGGTCGGAGGAGTCTCTGGTGGCGCGGCGTGAGAAAATCGAGCGGGTGACCCGGGACGAGGTGGTGGAGGTGGCGCGACGGGTGTTTCGTCCGGAGGTCGGGTCCGCGGTCGCAGTGGGCATGCTTCGCAAGGGGCAGCGCAAGGAGATCGAGCTGGCTCTCGCGTCCTTGCGACCTGGACGATGACCCAGGGGCTTGACTCTCCTGGACTCCCCGCGACAGGCCGTTATGATGCGGGCCATGCATGACGGGATGCGACGCCCTCTTGCGCTGTGCGTGACGCTGCTTGGTCTGACGAACCTCAGCGCCTGCTCGGCGCTCGGCCCATGCGATCGGTCCGACGACGGGAACCCCGCGGACCCGTACTATGACGGGACGACCGTGGAGGGGTCCTACATGTCATCGGAGTGGACGGGCCCGTTGTTGCCTTTCACGGGAGGCAAGCGATACAAGCTGTACCATGGGTTGGGGTGCACACCGCGAATGCTCGAGTGCTGGGCGTCGTTCAATGCCAACGGGATCGACGACGGGTCGATCGCGCCCCCGGCCGGCAACATGTGTGTGGTTCAGGAGATCAATGACGAGTTCATTTTGATCAAGAACGACACGTGTTCGGACATGTACGTGCTGGTTGCGGCGTGGGCGCCTTCGTGTGAGGGGGACGCTGGGACGAGCGGCGACGGAGGCGGGTCGTGAGGGCTTGGCAAGCGTTGGCACTGGGACTGGTCGTGGCCTCGTGCAAGTCGGACCCGATCGACGCGGAGGAACCGTCGGGGGTGGTGAGCCGTTGCTGTGCGGAGGCTCGGGACCGGGTGGAGACCGTGAAGGATCGGGAGACGGCCCAGTTCCAGAAATGGTGCAACTCCTGCCGGCGGGGGGATCCGAAGGCGGGGTGTGCATCGGCCGCGGAGAAGATCCTGCACGCGGCCAAGGGTGCGTACGGGGACTTCGGGACTCCCGCATCCTGCTCGGCCATGATGGGCCAACTCCAGGAGTTGGGGATCGAGTAGCGATCGTGATGATCCGTTCAGGGGTTGAGAGGCCGGGAGAATTCGATCGGAACCGCCCCTTGACACGACGGAATCCGTCACTACCTTCCGCCCCGCCCCCGTTAGCACTCACCGCAAACGAGTGCTAACAGCTGGCGGCCAGGAGGAGCCTCACGGCGCCTTCCGATCCCGACACCATCCCAGCCAGGCACGGCACGGAGGAGACCCATGAACATTCGACCGCTGCATGATCGCATCATCGTCAAGCGAGTTCAGGAAGAAGAGAAGACCAAGGGCGGCATCATCATCCCCGATACCGCCAAGGAGAAGCCGGTCGAAGGTGAGATCATCGCCGTCGGCAACGGCAAGATTCTCGAAGACGGCAGCGTGCGGAAGCTCGAAGTCAAGGCCGGCGACCGGATCCTCTTCGGAAAGTACTCCGGCACCGAGGTCAAGCTCGATGGCGAGGAGCGCCTGATCCTCCGTGAGGACGACGTGCTCTGCGTGGTGGAGCGCTGAGTCCGCAAACAACAACGTCTATCTCTGACATGCACGGAGTGAACTGATGAGCGCTAAGGAAATTGTCTACACGGAAGCTGCCCGCGGCCTGATTTTGAACGGCGTCAACGCCCTCGCGGATGCTGTCAAGGTCACCCTCGGCCCCAAGGGCCGCAACGTCGTTATCGAGAAGAGCTTCGGCTCCCCCACGGTCACCAAGGACGGCGTCACCGTCGCCAAGGAGATCGAGCTCGAGAACCGGTTCGAGAACATGGGAGCCCAGATGGTCAAGGAGGTCGCCTCGAAGACCTCCGACGTAGCGGGCGACGGGACCACCACGGCGACCGTGCTGGCCCAGGCCATCTACCGCGAGGGCTCCAAGCTCGTCGCCGCCGGGCACAACCCGATGGAAATCAAGCGTGGCATCGACAAGGCCGTGACGGCCCTCATCGAGACCCTGAAGACCACGGCCAAGCCCACCAAGGACCCGAAGGAAATCGCCCAGGTCGGCACCATCAGCGCCAACGGCGACGAAACCATCGGCAAGCTTCTGGCCGACGCCATGGAGAAGGTCGGCAAGGAAGGCGTCATCACGGTCGAGGAGAACAAGAGCGCGGAGACCACGCTCGACGTCGTCGAAGGCATGCAGTTCGACCGCGGCTACCTCAGCCCCTACTTCGTGACCGACCCGGAGCGAATGGAAGCCTCCCTCGAGGACGCCTACCTGCTCATCTCCGAGAAGAAGGTCACCAGCATGAAGGACCTGCTGCCGGTGCTCGAAGCGATCGCCAAGCAGCAGAAGCCCCTGCTCATCATCGCTGAAGACGTGGAGGGCGAAGCGCTCGCCACCCTCGTGGTCAACAAGCTCCGCGGAACGCTGTCCTGCGTCGCCGTCAAGGCCCCCGGGTTCGGCGATCGCCGCAAGGAAATGCTCAAGGACATCTCCGTGCTCACCGGCGGACAAGTCATCTCCGAAGAGCTCGGCCTCAAGCTCGAGAACGTCACCATCAGCGACCTCGGCAAGGCCAAGCGCATCCAGATCGACAAGGACAACACCACCCTCGTCGGCGGCGCTGGAAACAAGGACAAGATCAAGGGCCGCATCGCGGAAATCCGCGCCCAGATCGAGAACACCACCAGCGACTACGACCGCGAAAAGCTCCAGGAGCGCCTCGCCAAGCTCGTCGGCGGCGTCGCCGTCGTCAAGGTCGGAGCCGCCACCGAGACCGAGATGAAGGAGAAGAAGGCCCGCGTCGAAGACGCCCTGCACGCCACCCGCGCGGCCGTCGAAGAAGGCATCGTCGCCGGCGGCGGCGTCGCCTACCTCCGCGCCCAGTCCGCCCTCGACAAACTCCAGGTCACCGACGAACAGAAGGTCGGCGTCCAGATCATCCGTCGCGCCATCGAGGAGCCCATGCGCCAGATCGCCGCGAACGCCGGCGAGGAAGGCTCGATCATCGTCAAGACGGTGAAGGACGGCAAGGGCAACTTCGGCTACAACGCGCAGACGAACCAGTTCGGTGACCTGATGGCGATGGGCGTCATCGACCCGCTCAAGGTCGTGCGCACCGCCCTCGAAAACGCCGCGAGCGTGGCCGGACTGTTGCTGACCACCGAGGCTCTCGTCGCCGAGAAGCCCAAGGACGAGAAGGAAGGCGCCCCCTCGATGGGCGACTACTGATTCTGTCCTGACACCCATGGAACGACGGCTCGCGGCTCGCGGGCCGTCTTCCTTTTGTGCCCCCAGGGCTGCGCAAACTTGGCCGCCCGAAGGCGGTCGCGGAACAATCGTGCGAAGAACGGCTGTCCGCCCGCGTTTCCCCGGAGGCTTCGATTGGAGTTGCTTCTCGTCCTCGCCGTGGTCCTTCTGGCAGGTGTGCTTGGCCTGACCGCCTGACGCGGGGGGGCGCCGAGTCCCCTTGGTCCGGTGGTTTCGCGGCGTCCCCCTTTCCCGCGAATCAGATTCCGTCAGCACTGAACGGCTTTCCCGCGGGAGCTGGACGGATCCGTCCACCGTTCGGACGAAACCGTCCAATCTCGCTCCGGATGCCCACCTGCGTATTCATACAATACTAGCAGTTACGCCCGAGCCATCCGCGGCCCGCCACGTGCATTGGTTTCCTCCCCACGGAGGACACCAGAGTGCAGAACACCGCGCGAAAACTACCGTTTCAGGACCCCGCCGCACAGTTGCGGGCGCTGTACATGGACTTGCTGCGAAACCAGTCGCACTTCGAGGAGTTCCGCCACTTGCTCGCCCTCTACCACCCGGCCGACGTGAACGGCGAGAGGGAGAGCCCGCGGGCCAACGAGGTTCGGGAGCGGCTCAACGACCGGATTCGTGCCTGGCTGGGCGCCGACATCGACGATTTGACGCCCCCGCAAGTGCTGCAGTGGCGAGCCGTGGTGGTGGAGGAGAGGTTCTCGGGAACACGCGACGCGTTCCGCTTCGGTGCCCCCTGACGACAGCGCCCATGGGACCTCCCAAGGACGACCAGATTCGGGGCGGGCCAGGTCTGTTGGTGGACGACGTGTACGCCACGTTTTGCGAGGACCTACCCGCTTCGCTTCAGCGACCGGCCCAGGACTTGGCGGCTTCGCTCGGCCTTTCGGCCCCCGGTGTTCCCTGGAGCCGGGTGTTTCCCCACCCCTTCACCCTGACCGTGCCCGGGATTGTGGCCGACGCTTCGCCGCCGGTCGACGCTAGCGTCATGCGGGCCGCGGTGAGCGCACACGTGATGGGGCTCATTCAGGCCGTGGCGATGGGGCGGGAGGCCGCGGGGGCGGCCTCAGTGACACCGGAAGTTCGTCGGGTACTATCCGCTGTGCGAGTGGCCAGGGAGCAAGCCTGTGGACGACTGGGAGGGGCGTCGTTCTGGGCGCAGGGACGGTTCGACCTGGCGATCCAGCAGGTCGAGCAGGCGCTTTCGGTGGAGACGACGTGCCTGGGCAATGCGCATTCGGCGGATTGGACGACCTACGAGAGGATCGCGACGGCAAAGCAGGCCGTCATGCTACCTGCCTCGCTCGCGCTGGCTTGCGAATCGCGATGGAGTCGTGACCGGCGCGAAGGGCTGCGGCGCATGATCACGGCCATCGCGTTGGGGCTGCAGCTCGCGCGCGACGTCACGGAATGGGAAGACGATCATGCACGCGGCGGGGCCTGGGCGCTCGCCCTGGCGAGAGGGCTGTCTGACGCCGATCCCGAGATCGAGCCGCAGGTCGGATCGGTGCACAGTGAGGTGCTCGGGTCCGGTATCCTTGCCCGGTTGCTACGCCGCGCACACGAAAACTTTCAAACTGGCCACGAGCTCGCCATCGCCTTGAGGCTCAGCCGAGTGGCCCAATGGACGTCCACGCAGGCGCTCGCCCTGGCGGACTTGCACCGTGCAGAGTCCTCTTTCCCTGGCTATGCCGTACGCGCCGCGGTGCTCCAAGCCTGGGCCGAGGAAGTGCTCTCATGAACCCCGCCCGCACGGGCCCATGGCTCGCCGCCGCGACAGCCTCTGTCATCGTCGTGTTCGGGTCCGTCGTCGGGGCGCTCGTGGCCTACCTGTTCGGGGTGGCGCTGGAGCAAGCGCTGATCGCTTCCATCATGACCGGGCTTGTGGCCGCCGGCATCGCTTTCGGCGCGCTGGACCTGCTGGACCGGAAACACGCCTCGAATCGGGCAACGCTCTGGACTCCCGTCGAGCGGTTGATGGACCTGCTCGCCCAGGCCACCACCCGCGAGGACGTGACCGAAGTGGTGGAGCGCACCGTGCGGACTTCGTTGCGGTGCGATCAGGTCTCCTTCACGGCCTGGCCCCACACCGACCAGGCCCCTGAGCCGGACGCAGGCGCTTCGGGCCCCACCATCAGCATACGGTGCATGCTCCACGGACAGCCCGTGGCACTGCTGCGGGTGAGGGCGGCGCCGGACACGGGATTCACCTGCTACGAGGTCGACCTGCTCCGCACCCTCGCCAACCATGCGACCCTCGCCCTCGCCTACATCGAGCGCATGACCGTGCTGGACCGTCGCCGCCGGGAGCAAGCGGATGCGTGGGAGAACGAGCGGGCGGCCGTCATTGAAGCCCTGGCCGCGGAGATCGCGCACGAGGTCCGTTACCCCATCAACTTCTTCCGATCGGTCTTCACGCAGGAGCATCCAGCGGTCCTCGAACCGGAGGAGGTCGACATCGGTTGCGAGGAGGTGGAGCGCCTCGAACGGTTGGTCACTGACCTGCGCCGCGTGGCGGTCCGGCACCTCGAACGAAAGGACGTTTCGATCGTCGACCTCGTCGCGCGCGCGGAACGCCTGCTGCGGGACCGTCTCGACGGACGAACGTTCGACGTGACGGTGCCTTCCTCCGTGCGAGTTCGCTGTGATCCAGACCAGGTCACGCAGGTGCTGGTGAACCTGATGTCGAACGCCGTCAGCGCCACCAAGAGCGGCGCCGCGATCGGCATCGACTGGTCGATCACGGGGGCAGGCGCTCACCTCGTCGTCTGGGATTGCGGGGAAGGCTTCGTCTGTCCTCCAGCCATCATCTTCACGCCGTGGTTCACGACAAAGAGCACGGGCACGGGGCTCGGGCTCGCCATCACGCACCGCATCGTGCGCGCCCACGGGTGGTCCGTCGATGCGGTCCGTGAGGATCAACGCACACGTTTTCTGGTGTTCATTCCCTCCTCGGACATCGTGTCGGCGACGGAGAGCACGCAAGGCAACGAAGGGAAGGGCGACGACGCCCTGGAGGTACAGTGAAGGTCCTGATCGTCGACGATCAACGCAGCGCACGACGCGTCTTGCGCCGGATGCTGATGCAGCTCCGGGACATGGAGGTGCTCGAGGCCGAGACGGCGGACGACGCGGTCCGGGTCGCGGAGGAGGAGCAGCTGGACTTGTTGCTCGTCGACATCCGGCTGTCGGACGATCCCCGAGACCGAGCGGGCCTGGACGTGGTGACGCGGCTGCGCGCGCTGGGCAACACGACGCCGGCGGTGGTGGTCACGGCCTTGACCGAGGTGGCTGAGGTTCGGGAGGCGATGCGACGCGGTGCGCAAGACTACGTCTTCAAGGACGAGCTTGCGCCGGAAATGCTGCTGCCCATTGTCGAAACCCACCGCAAGCAGCGGGTGCTCGAGCACCAGGTAGCGGTGTTGAGCGAGCGCGTTCACGAGACCTGGGGCGTGTCGGCCATCGTCGGGTCCTCGCCGGCCATCGAGCGTTTGAGGAAGACGATCGTCCGGCTGGCGAGCTCGGACGTCAACGTTCTCATTCGCGGTGATACCGGCACGGGAAAGGAGCTCGTGGCAAGGGCGCTGCACGAGATGAGCGATCGTCGGGCCTCCCCGATGGTGGCGGTCAACTGCTCGACGTTGCCGGGAACGCTGGTGGAGTCCCTGATCTTCGGCCACATGCGCGGGGCGTTCACGGGAGCGGAGAAGCGCGTGCGCGGGCAACTCGAGGTCGCGGGCGAGGGGACGTTGCTGCTCGACGAGATCGCGGAGATGCCCGTGGAGCTTCAATCCAAGCTGTTGCGCGTGATCGAGGACCGTTCCTTTCGTCCCCTGGGCTCCGAGCAGGAGCTTCCCCTGCGAGCCAGGGTTCTCGCCGCCACCCATGCGGACATCGAGGACCGCATCGCCGACGGCCGCTTCCGGGAGGACCTGTTTTTCCGGTTGAACGTGGTGACGGTCCACGTGCCGACGTTGATGGAGCGCCAGGGCGACATCCCTGAGCTGGTTGCGAAGTTCGTACAGGAAGTGGACCGCCCGTTGCGATTCAACGAGGAGGCGATCGCGTGGTTGATGGCGCGTCGATGGCCGGGCAATGTGCGTGAGCTGCGCAACGTGGTGAGTCGACTTGCCTTGCTCGCGGACGAAGACGTGATCGACGCGGACGTGCTGGAGCGATACGTGCGGGATGTTCCGAGCAAGGACGTGGCTGCGGAGGTGGATCGAATCGCGAGGGCGTTGCTGTCGCTTCCGGAGCGGCTCGGGTCGAAGCTGGCGGTGATCGAGCGTGCGGTATTGCATCACGCCATCGAGGCATGTGGGGGCAACAAGTCGGCGGCGGCCCGGTTGGTGGGTGTGCATCGCAAGGCGCTCGAGCGGCGCTGGGAGCGGCTGACGGACAACGGTGACGGCGACGGTGAGGATTCGTGATGGAGTCCACGCGGAGAGTGCTTCTGGTGCCCAGAGAGGAGGTCGAGCGGCTTCTTGGGGCGCAGGCGAGGAAGGACGTCAAAGTGGTGGTGCCAGCGATGCTGACGGTTGCGGAGGCAGCGTTGCTGGCGTCCCAAGGCCGGGAAGTAAGGCCGGAGGTGGCGCTCGCGGGGGTGCGGTGGACGGCAACCCCCGGGGCGATCCCGGTGTGTGAGGCGGGTTCGCTTCTCCCCACGGGGTGGACGACGGCGGGGCCTTTGGCGGTGTCTTTCGCGCTGCCGGGTGCACGGCAGAGGCTGCATGCTCACGAGGCGCACTGGGAGCTGTACTACGGGGCGGAGCGGATGCGGCTGTGGTACGGGATGCCTGGTGGTGAGCTGGTCGAGGACGAGCTGCCCCAAGGCGGTCTCGCGATGTTCGGTCCGGGGGTAGAGCATCGCGTGGAGCCCGGAGGGTTGTTGTTGGTGGTGGAGGTTCCTGCGATCACCTACCGGACCGCGCCAGCGAAGGATACGCTGATCCCATGAGCGGACTGCTTCTGCGGGACATCGACGTCTTGCTACGTGGTGCGAGTTGGGTGCGAGAGGAGGTGATGGGCGGGGACGAGCCGTACAAGTCCTGCCGTGTCTGCGGCAAGCGGATCACGGTCGTGACGCGACTGTGGCGGAAGCGATGCCGCCTGTGCGGGCACCGCACGTGTCCGGATCACCTCGCCCCGTCGGGGGAGTGCCATCTGTGTGTCCGGGAGGGCCCCCCGGGATCGGTCCAGGCGCTGTCGTCGAGGCTCGAAGCCAAGCTCGCTCAGCTCAAGCGGCTTCATGAGCAGGGGCTTCTCACGGACGAAGCCTACGAGCGCGGGCAGGCGGGGTTGATCGAGCGGTACACGGACGATTCTTGAGAGCGGATTCCGTCCCGGCAGCAGAGGGTAAGTAGAGAGCGTGGCCCGACAACAGGCTCGAAAACTCAAACCTTGTTCGGACGCGATCCTTGGCCTAGCATAAGTGGATTGCGGGATGGGCGTATCAGCCAACACGGAGATCGCGGGTAAGCTCCGCCTCGTGAAGCCGTTGGGCCAGGGGTCGGCGGGACAGGTGTGGCTTGCGAAGCACCTGCATCTCGGCTCGAAGGTCGCCGTCAAGTTCCTCAACCGTGAGGTCTCGCTCTCGAAGACCGCCAAGGAGCGCTTCGTCCGGGAAGCGCGAGCCATCGCCCGCATTCGAAGCCCTCATGTCGTGCAGGTGCACGACTTCGGCTTCCACGAGGAACAGGCCTACCTCGTGATGGAACACCTGGTCGGCGAGACCCTCGAGGACCGACTCGACAAGGTCGGAAAGCTCACGCCCGACCAAACCCTGCGCGTCGTCACCCACATCGCAAAGGCCCTGCAGAAAGCCCACGACGCGGGGATCGTCCATCGCGACATCAAGCCTGCCAACGTGTTTCTCGTCGACTACGGGGACGAGGAAGTCGCGAAGGTCGTGGACTTCGGTATCGTCAAGGCGAACGCCGATGCCGTGACCACCACCGGCGCCATGAGCACGTTGACCCAGACCGGCTCGTTGCTCGGCACGCCGTACTACATGAGTCCGGAGCAGATCCAGGACAGTGGAAGCGTCGGGCCCCAGTCGGACTTGTGGGCGCTCGGCGTCATCGCCTACGAGTGCGTGGTCGGCCAACTCCCCTTCGATGGCTCCAACTTCCCCACGCTCGTGATGGCGATCTGTCGCGACCCGGTCGTTCCACCGTCCTCCCTCGCCAACGTGCCCAAGGCGTTTGACGCCTGGGTGGAGCGTGCTCTGCAGCGAGACCCCACGGCACGCTTCGGCTCGGCGAGGGAGCTCGCCAGGGAGCTCTGCCAGGCGGTGCTGTTCCCGGACTCAGGTGAGTGTCTGTCCATACCGGACACGCTGTTGCCCCCGGACTTGCTCTGGTCGGGCGCCTTCCCTACGGCGCGGTCGTCCATCACGGCGTGGGGCTCGGACCCTCCTCCCTGCAAGCTCACGGACAGCAGCCAGGGGTTGGATGACCCTCTCGTGTCGACAGCCCCCGCAGGAGAGACGCTCCTCGACGTGCCTGAGGACGCCACGATCACCCTCGCGGTCGCGCCCGAGGAACCTCCGCCGGTCGCGGCCACGCCGGAGGATCGCCTGGATGGCTCGCTGGCGTCCCAGGTGTCCGCCCCGAGCCCGGAGAGGAAGCGCTCCTGGGCGATGCTCCGCATTCCGCTCTTCGCCCTCGGGGCGGCAGCGCTTCTTGCGGCGGGTTGGTTCGCGGCGCGCCAGACGGGTCACACCTCGGGGGAGCCGTCGGCTGCGTCGTCCCCGGCCGTTGTGTCCGCCGCGGTCCCTGGGACCGTCCAGGCCCCAGCCACGGAAACGGCAGGGGTGCCCGTCGCCCCATCCGTTGATGCCGTCGCTCCCCCCGGAACCGCCGCAGCCGTTTCGCCTGCGACCCATCCAGCCGGTACCGCGTCGGAGACTGCACCTCTCGCGAAACCGGCGCCGACGCGCGCTGCTGCGGGAGGGCAACCGTCTTCCGCCGATGTCGAGGCAGCTCCCGAGCCTCCCAAGGGGCTCGACCCCCTGTCTGAGCGCCAATAGGTTCGGCCCACGGGCGGGCCAGCGCGCTGTCTACTTTTCTGGGGTCAACGGGGTAACGGCGCAGGCTACGGACGCCGTTAGGTTTCTGACGAGGCGGAGCGCCCGGCCCCTTCGAGAATTTATGCATCGGAATTCGTTGGGTTAGAAAGTAGCCGGCTGCGGGGGACTTGGTACGCATCTGGTATGCACTTGGGTATTCTCCTCCTTCCTGCCCACGGTGAAGCCGATGCTGACCGCTCTTCCCACGGCCCAGGTCCCACCGGACGCCATCCAACCCGAATCGAGCCCTCGCCCCTGCGGCCTGGCACAACTCGACGCCCGCGTCACATCTCGGCACACGGGGGTGGTTCTGGCTGAGACGACGGACGGTCCGACCGCACACGCGATCCGGCAGCATGTGGTGAGGCGCGCGAGTCGGCAGGCGGGCCGCGTGGTGCTGACGGCAGACGCTTCGCATTTGTGCGGATGTTTTGCGGACGTGGGGATGCGTCTCGGGATTCCCCGGCTCTCGGCGGATCCGGCGGGGGCTTCGCGGCAACTGGCGGAGGCGAGCGAGGGGGCGGTGGTGGTGATCGAGGGGAGCCTGCCGGAGGGGTCCTGGGACAGCCGGGTCCTTGGGCAACTGGGAAGGGAAACGTGCCGGGGCCTATTCGTGCTGGTTTGCGCGGGTGTTGCGGGCATGGTGGGGCGCGAGAGGGGCCGAGAGCGGGTGGAGATTCTGGGAGAGAGCAAGGAAACGGCGCGCGTGTGGTGGGAGGGCGTGATCGAGGCCCTCGTGGAGGCCGGCCCTCCGGGCTCCCTCGCGTCTCTCGAGCGATGGTGGCATGGCATGGGCGGGCTCCCGGCGCTCCCGGAGCAGGCCCACTCTGTGTTGGGCGAAGCGGCCCAGGCGTTGTTGACCGGCCTGGAGCTGGCTCATCGGTCGTGGCCTGTGGCCCGCATCGACCTATTGGGCACGCGTCGCGATCTGGACGACCTTCTGCAGACGGGCCTGGTCAGGCTCGAGCAAGGCTTCTGTGTCGTGGACCGGACCGGCCAGGTGCTCGCGCCTGTGACGGTGGAGCTTCAGCGGAAGGTCTCGGGCGCGATGCTCGAGGTCTTCTCGGATGACCCTTGGGGACGGCTGCACGCGTCGGTGCTGCTGTTGGATGCCGGTGCAGGAACGGAAGCCGACGAGCAGTTGGCGCGGACGCTGGAGCTTGCGGGGACGACGGCGCAACGTCGTGATCTGTGGGCGATCTGGGTTCCTGAGCTGACGCATCGCGATCCGGACGCCCATCGGGACGTGTCGTTGCGTTCGGCGCGGCGGGCGCTCGCGCTCGATGACGTGGATGCGGCGTTGGAGCTGGCGGGCGAGGCGCGCCGGGGGCTTGCGAATCCGCCCTATGAGGCTGCGTTGTTGATGGGGCGAGCGCAGCTGGCGCGGGGAGACATCGTGGGAGCGCGGGTTTCGCTGGAGAAGGCGCGCGAGGTCGCGCCGGACGGACCTTCCCGGGCGCGGTGCTTGGCCTCGGAGGCGGAGGCGGCGTTCTGGGCAGGGGAGTTGGGCCAAGCTGAGGAGCTTGCGGAGCGAGCGCTGGGGTTGACCCCTTCGGCGACGACGCGTTTGCGGGCGCGCAACGTGTCGGGCCGGGTGCTTCTGGCGAAGGCGAAGTGGACCGAAGCGGAGGTGAGCTTCGCCGAAGACGAGGCTTTGGCTGCGAGCGAGCGCCTATCGGACGCGCTGTCGCGAGCCCGGGTGAACAGGGCGGTGGCGCTCTTGTCTGGGGGACAGCTGGACGCGGCGTCGCGGGTCCTGGAGGAGGAGTTGGAGGAAGGGCAGAAGCAGAGGCGTCCGCGAGCCATCGCGATCGCGCTATCGAACCTGGGGGTCGTGGCGCACATGGGCGGGCGCTACGCGCAGGCGCAGGTGCTGTACGAGCGCGCGATCGAGGCGTGTCGGGAGTTGGGGGATCGGTTGGGGTTGGCGAGACCGGCCGCGAACCTCGCGGAGCTTCGTTTGGAGCTTGGGATGGTGGACGAGGCGGAGCAAGCCCTGCGGTTCGCGCAGTGCACGTTGCGCGCTGGGGTGCCGGCGAGCCTTGCGCCTTTGCTGTCGGTGCTGGAGGCGGAGATTCACCTGGAGCGAGGGGAATCTTCCCACGCCGCGCGGTGCGCGCAGGACGCCTTGCGCAGCGCTTCCCGGTCCTCCAACGGGGCGAAAGCAGGCGAGTGCTGTCGCTTGATCACGCGCATCTCGCTGGAGGACGGCAACTTGGCGGCCGCTGAGGAAGCGCTCACGCAGAGCTACCAGCACGTGGACGGTCCGCGGGTGGAGGCCGAGTGTGCGTGGCTCGAGGCTCGGCTCGCTCGTGCGAGGGGAGAGGACGCGTCGGACCTTGCGCGCAGGGCGTCCTCGCTGGCGCGGGTGTGCGGAGAGCCCGAGCTATGTCGCGCGACCGCGACGCTCGAAGCGGAGATCGCGCTTTCCGAGGACGACGTGCAGGGGGCGAGGGGGCATCTGCGCGCCGCGCGCCGCGCCCTGCGGGCGATGACCGAGGGACTCTCGCCGGCTCTGCTGCGTTCCGTGCAGTCGCGCAAGGACATTCGCGCGATGGAGTCGTTGTCTTTCGCGATTGAGCAGCGCGGGACACCGTTTCAGCCCTCGGACGAGCGCGAGGAGTACGCTGGGCCTTCGGGCGGGTTCGTGGGCAGGGATCCCAAGATGCTGCGCCTGATGGCCGTGGTGCGGCGGGTGGCGGCGGGCTCCACGGCGCCTGTCCTGATTCACGGAGAGAGTGGAACGGGCAAGGAGTTGATCGCGGAAGCGATCCATCAGTGCAGCGACCGTCGAGACAAGCCGCTGGTCAAGGTCAACTGCGCGGCGCTGGTGGAGACGCTGCTGTTGTCCGAGCTGTTCGGGCACGAGAAGGGGTCTTTCACGGGGGCAGCTGCGAGGCGGCGAGGCCGGTTCGAGTTGGCGGACGGTGGGGTCTTGTTCCTCGACGAGATCGGGGACATCTCGCCTCGAACCCAGGTTGCGCTGTTGCGGGTGCTGCAGGACGGGACGTTCGAGCGGGTGGGGGGCGGCACGCCTCTTCGCGCCGACGTGCGGGTGGTGTGCGCGACGCACAGGGACCTGTCTCGCATGGTGGCTGAGGGGACGTTCCGGGAGGATCTATACTACCGTCTGTGCGGGGTGGTCATCGAGGTGCCGGCCCTGCGAGAGCGCGGCCAGGATCTTCTGCAGCTCGCGACTTACCTCCTCCAGCAGATCGCGGCGGAGCGCAAGGAGCCGGTCAAGTCCCTGTCCGACGACGCGGTCGAGTTGCTGTCGCAGCATGGGTGGCCGGGCAACGTGCGTGAGCTACAGAACGTGTTGCGAGCGGCCACACTGTTCGCGGACGGTCTTGTCATCGACGCGAACGTCCTCCGTGACCAGATTCACGTGCCCGCGTCCCAAGAGCCTGATGACGGCCCCGAGAGCGGCCCGGCGCCTCGGTCCGCGGCTTCCCGGTCCTCTCCTCCCACGCAGGACCCGGTCGATCTAGCCTTCGAGAGCATCCGGCAGGGCGACGCGAGCTTGACGGAAATGAAGCGTCGCATCGAGCGGGAGTGCATCGTGCGTGCGCTGGACGAAACGGGCGGAAACATCACTCGCGCGGCCACGTTGCTGGGGATGAAGCGGCCGAGGTTGTCGCAAATCATCAAGGAACTCGGACTCCAGAAGGGCGAGGGTTGACATGCTCACACGCATTCTGTTTCTCGTTTCGACCTTGGCGCTGGTGTGCGGAGCCACGGGTTGTTTGCTGGAACCACTGACCCCGGAGGAGGAGGCTGAGCTGCTGGCGGAGATGGAGTCGAGCGGCATGGAGCCTTCCTCGGTGGGTCGAGATACCGAGCCAAGTCATCCCGAGGCTTCGTGGCCTGGCCTGCCCGGTCACAAGGAAACGTCCTTGCGAACGATGGGCGGTACGACGGGCGCTACGAAGCCGGACCCCACCCCGTGGTTATCCACGGGCCGAGACGGCAAGCCCGATCCGACCCCCTGGAACGCGCAGCAGACCGAGGCCGAGGCCGAGACTGACACCGAGAGCGGCGAATCGATCTGGGGCCCGTCGGACAAGCCGGACCCCACGCCGTGGAAGAACCTCCTCTGACCTGCCCGACCTCCCTGCTCAATCCAGAGTCTCAGACGCCCTTTCGGTTCGGCTTCGGTGGTACCATCCGGGGCAGGAGGAAGTTGTGTCCGCAGAACCACGCTTCAACGGCGTGATGCTCGTCAACAGGCTCGACAACCTCGGGATGCTCCGAGGGCAGCCGGTGCTCGAACAGACGCTGCGGACGGCCACGCGAGAGGTTCGCTACGCTTACCGCGACCGGAGGGTCGTTTCGCAGCGATGGCTGCCCATGCCGTGGCTCGTCGACTTGCATGAGGCGGTCGAGCAGGTCACGCACGCGGGGACGGCACTGTCGCGCCAGCTGGGCTACTTTGGAACGCGTCGGGCCTTCGGAGCGGTAGGAGGAACGCTCGCGGGATTGGCCTCTCCGGAGGGGCTGTTCCGCGCCGCGTCGAAGCTGTTCCGAACCTACTACCGTCACGGCGCCCTGACGATCCTTCGGTCCGAGTCCCAGATGGTCGTGGCGCGATGGGATGACTGTCAGGGGTTCGACGCGCACAACTGGCAGGTCACCTTCGGCAGCTGTGAGGCGCTGCTCGAGCTGACGCGGGTGTCGAGCCCGCACGTGCAGGTGGTGTCAGGGGGGGGAGACGGCGATGCCCACGCGGAGATCACCGCGCTCTGGCGATAGCTAGACCTACGTCGAGCACGGTTCGAAGAACGTGCTGCCGCGGTGAGCGCGGCGAGGGGCGTTTGATTTGGGGCTAGCCCACGACCAACCGCAACGAGGGCGGGGCCACATCGTCGTCGGACTCCGAGGTCTTGACCATGGGGATGGCTGGGCAGGTCCAAGACTCTCGCGGCGCATGGGCGAGCGATGGCGAAAGCGTATCTTCGAGGTCGTCGTGGGGAGCGATGCGGTCGAGCACGGACGCGACGGTTGCGGCGTGGCGACGCTCCGCGTCCGCGATGTCGAGCAGCTGCTGCGCCTCCTCGCCGGGGAAGGCACGAGCGAGCATTCCGTGGACGAGGGCCGCTCGCTTCTGGGCGTGCATGGCCATGCGCAGTGCCGCTTCGAAGTCGAGGTCCTCCACGGGACAATCGAGGGCCGGAGCGGTAGCAGCCGCCAGTCCCTCGAACACCGGGTCCTCCACATCGATCGGCGTGTCGCCCATCAGCCCCTGGATGTTGGCCGCGTGCAGGGCGCACACCTCCTGCATCCCTTCGAGGAACTCGCGGGTCCGTGCGCGAGAAGTCCGGCGCGCGATCCATGCATACGCCTTGCCCGCGTGTCGAACGGCATCCAGGGTCTCGGCCAGGACCCTTTTCACGTCCTGTCCCGCTGTCAGCTCCTTGAGCCTCCGGTCCAGGGAGTTCTCGAGCATGGTGGCTCGGTCTTCGTCCGATTGGGCTAGCGTGAGGAAGAAGTCGAGGGCCGGCCCGTCGAGCTGCGCGGCCATGTCGGTGAGAAAGTGCGCGGCTCGTCGGGTGCAGTCCAGCGCCATGGCGATCGCTTGCTCGAAGGTGATGAGCCGCAGATGGGACCACTCGGGTGCGGTTTTGATGCCCACGATGTGTTTGCTGGGGCGATCGGGCAGGGGAGAGTCCGTGAGCTGTCCCACCATCGCATCGATCTCCAGGGACATCAGCTGCTCGATCCGAGCGAGGTCGAACAGGAGCTTGCGAGCTTCGGGCACGGTGGCCTGTCGGGCGAGTTCCCCCAGAAACAAGGCCGAGGCGGACTGCATGTCGAGGGTGTCGCGAAGGGCGCGAGCCAAGGCCGGAGGCTTGATCGTGCGCGCTTGCACGTGGGTTTGCGCCTCCCCTTCCCACGAAGACTTCCGCACTGGGAGTTGTGGCTTCCCGTTCATGATCCACCTCGGCGACTAGCTTGTGATGCTCGCAAGCGACGGTGCGTTGCTGCACCCAGGAACACACCCGTTCCTACGATGTGCTCATATGACCGCACATAGCACACATCACCCAGGGGGACAGCGCGTCGAGGCTCGACCGTGGCTTCGTTCGAACGATTTTTGTCCGGTTTTCCGCCCCAGACGAACGACTTGTAGCTTGAACGAATCAATCCAAGCTGACAGCAACGAACCGCCTCAGGGGAGCGTCGTCGGCGTTGCGTACCCCTCCATCTCCAACAGCTCTCCCAAGCTGAACCCGACGAAGGACTGACGGGGAACCGGAACCTTCCCCGCCGCCACCCACAACGACAGCGTCTCGGGGGCGAAGACCACCTGGTACAAGGCTCCGTTGGTAGCCAAGCTCAGACCGTCGTCCACCGTTCCCTCCGGGCTCTCCTCACCCGTCCACGGGTTCATCCGGTCGCGCATCAGCTCGATCAAGCCCTCGGGACCCAGCTTCCCGAAGCGCGACTCGGGCGTGGACCGAGAGACCAGCTGGGTCAGGCGGTCCCACCGGATCATCGTGTTGTCGCTTGGGGGCTCCACATCGAGCTCGGAGGTCTCGGCGCCCACGAAGTGATTGGTCGCGTACACCACACCGTCATGCAGGGGCCGAACGCTGACGTGACCCGGGGCCATCTCGAAGACCTCCGCACTACGCGACTTGCCGTCGGACACGACGAGGGTCTCGAGGCTCATGTGGTTCGAGGTCGTGGCGATAGTGCGCGCATCGTCGAGCGTGAAGGCTTGGGTGAGGATCTCGACGACCATCTGCACGTGGCTTCGACCGGTGAGGTCATTGACGGTGTTGTCGCGCGGGTGAACCTCGTTGGAGGCGACGACGATGCCCTCGGCGTTCATGCCCTGGTAGCTCGAGAGGTTGCCGGGGAAGCCGACGAACAGGTGGGGGATACCGCCGTTGGGGCGTCGCACGAAGATGACGGGGTTGTTGACGACGAAGTCGACCGCGAACCAGTCGAGGACGCGTGCGTGATAGAGGGCGCCGTCGGGGGTTGCGTCGCCTGCGGCGACGACCTGGGAGCAGCCGGGTGCGATGTCTTGGATGTCGGGCATGCCGTGGTTGAGGAACTCGACGGCGACGTCGCCGAAGTTGACGAGCAGGCATTCGAACATTTGGAAGTTCGGGTCGGCGACGGCCTTCACCATTCCCCTGCATTCTTCGAGCATCCACGGGTAGGAGTTGGCGATCGCGAGCTCCTCCATGTTCGCGATCTTCGCGGCGTCGCGAAGGATCTTGAAGAGGGGGTCGCTCAGGAGAAACTGGCCGGCTTCGCGCAGCTTGTCGCCGAGGAGCGTGCCGTGCTGGTAGCCCATTTCGTAGGGCGTGCCGTGCAACCACACGATGGTGTAGCCGTCGCGCTGGGCGATGAGTCCCGCGGGGATGGCGGGTTCGTCGGGGTCTTGCTCGCTGGAGCACGACGGCAGGGAGAAGGTCAGGGCGAGCAGGGCAGCGGCGGTCAGGTGAGCGAGACGCATGGGGAGAATCTAAGGGGGTCGGAGTCCCGCCGCCAGCCAATAGAGAGTGGCTTGTCAGCGGTCACGACTCATCGATCTCCCACGTTCCGGTCTGCGTCGGCACGGCAAGCGCACGGGCGAGGGCGTCGAGGAAGCGTGGTCGTGGCCATTCGAGTGCGCCGAGACGTTCCAGGTGCTCGGTGTACATTTGGCAGTCGACGAAGTGGAACCGGCGCCTGGAGAGGTATTGCACGAGGGTGACGAAGCCGACCTTGGAGGCATTGGGCACGAGGGAGAACATCGACTCCCCGAAGTAGGCGGCGCCCAGAGACACGCCGTACAGACCACCGACGAGCTCGTCTGCCTGCCACACCTCCACGCTGTGCGCGAGCCCGAGGCGGTGCAACTCGGTGTAGGCGTCGATCATGTCCTGGTTGATCCAGGTTCCGCGCTCGTGGTGGCGTGGGGTGCTCGCGCACCCACGGATGACGCGCGGGAAGGCTTGGTCGAGGGTGACGCGGAGGTTGTGGCGTCGCATCACCTTGGCGAGGCTGCGTGACACGTGGAGAAGTTCGATGGGCAGGACCATGCGTGGGTCTGGGCAGAACCACAGCAAGGGCATGCCTTGGTGGGGCCACGGGAAGATTCCCGACCTGTACGCGAGCACGAGCCGCTCGGGGCGGAGGTCTCCACCGACGGCGATCAATCCATCGCGCCTTGCCCAGGAGGGGGGAGGGAAGACCAGGTCATCGGAGAGCAAGACAGGACCGGGCATGGGGACCTTCTGTGATCGGAGCGAAGGATAGTCAATCCGAGACCCCGATGACGAGCCGCGTCGTGGGAAGGCGGAGCACGGAGAGCCTGTCCTTGCCAAAGCTCGGGGGGCGTGCCAGAAGGACCTCGTGGTGCGATGTGAGGACCCACCCGGCGAGGGGCGCATGTTCGAGCAAAAAGCCATTGCCATCCCGAAGGACTGGGGACTTCGAGCCTTCGCCGACGCGGTGGAGGCCACGCTCGAGGAGCTTGCGACCGAGCGGTGGGAGAGTCGTATCTTCCAGTTCGGCCCGCAGGGCTTGTTGATCGTTGCGCGCCGCCCTCGGATGTTCGAGATCGACGACCCATCGATGATCGATCCACCGGATTGGATGGATGACGGCGAAGCTGAGGAGCAGGACGATCTCGAGCCGCGCACGCGGGAGATGCTCGACAAGATCTTCGACCTGGTCGGTCCGGTGTCTTTGGACACGGCCCTGGACGGGATGCCCAGCGCGGTGCAGGGCATCACGCGTCTGTATCCGCTCCGGTTTCTCGAAGACGCATGGTCCGAGTTGCAGCGTCATCATCAGCTGCACATGAGCGAGCACGACGACGGGGAAGAGGCGTGCGAGTACGCCCAGGTCGTGGGGGCCGTTCTCGAGGCGATGCGCTACGGGCTTCGTCAGCGCGTGAGCTGAGGGGCTTCTATCCCGATCGGGTCACACGTGAGGTGGTAGAGGGCCGTTGCGGTCACGCCAAACACGCTGCACTTCCATCATGATGCGGGCGCAAGCCTCCGCGTCGGAGAGCGCCTGATGATGGTTGAGGTCGATGCCCAGGTGGGCGCACACGGTCGGCAGATTAGCCCTAGGCAGATCGAAGGTTCGACGCGACCACTTGACGGTGCACTTGAACCGAAGCGCGGGCATGGGCAATCCCGATCGGGTGCAACAGGCACGGAGCACGGCGCGATCGAAGGGGGCGTTGTGAGCCGCCAGGAAGTCCACGCCTTCGAGCATCGGCGCGACCTCGGGCCAGACGTGGCCGAAGCTCGGCGCGGTCGCCACGTCGTCCCACGTCAGCCCGTGCACCCAAGTGAACATCATGGAGCGGCGGGGCGGACGAATCAGACGGTACGCTCGATCGACGATCGTTCGGCCGTGCACTCTGACGAGGGCCACGGCGCAAGCGCTGTCGGGTTTTGGGTCGGCGGTTTCGAAGTCGATGGCGACGAAGCGCGATTCTTGTGGGGCGATCGCGGGGGGCGGACCTGCGTGCTGGGAGCGCTCGAAGCCCACTTGGTCGAGTACGGAGGCGAGGGTCTCGGGGTCGAGGGCGGAGAGGATGCGTCGCGCGGTCGCCTGGGGGTTTCCGGCGAGGGCCACGCGCAGGGCGACCAGACCTGCGGGTTGGGGCATGTCGATTCCGAGCGTGGTCGCGACCTGGCGCAGGCAGGACCGGTCCAGGGCACCCAGGAGCGCCTTCTTGTTGACGACGGGGCGGTGTCGCATCGGCAAGGTATGGTAATCACGGGGGCCAGACCCGGCGAGTGTCCCGTTTCTTGGCACAACGACGAGGGTGAGCTACGACCAGACTTGGTGTGGAGGTGTCGGACATGGGCGCTCTCAACGATGATGCCGCAAGCAGTGGGTCGGACCGACCTCCTTCTTCCGAATCGCGACCGATTCGTACGAATCTGAACGACACGGATCCTTCTTTGCCTCCTCCCGATCCCAATCGTCCACGGCTTCTGCTGCAGCCCGAACCGGCTGCCCTTCCGGACGCGCTCGACACGCCGGAGTACGTGGCGCCGACGCCACCGCCGCCGGAGACCGAGCACAAGACGTTCGAGCTGCAGACGGTGAAGATCCGGGCGGAGCTGGAAGAGATCGAGGAGGAAGGCTCGGAAGCGCATCGCAACCCGGATCCCGGTTTGCGGCAGGCCGACATTCCGACGGTGCTCGTCAGCCGGGTCCAGCGGCGTCGATCCTGGGCCGTGGTTGGGGTACTGGTGGGGTTGGGGGTCGTGGCTGGGGTGGGCATTTTGGCGGTAGCCCAGCTGACCCGGGAGGAGCCAGTGGAGGCTGTGGAGGCTGTGGGGACTGTGGAGCCTGGAGCCGCGCTGGAGGCGCCGGCAGGAGCGGTTCCCACGGCAAACGAAGCGCCTGCGACCACGGCGGAGCCTTCCGCGGTGCCGAGCGTCGAGGACACGGCCGCCGGTGAGGGAGGGGTGCCAGCGTTGTCCGCGGCGACCGTGACGCCCGAGCCGCCGGTGTCGAGGGGTGCGGAGCCCCAGGGGGTAACGAGGCCGCACAAGGGGGCGGATCCCGCGGTGGGACCGAAGGCTCCCGAGGGGCCGATCCCGACGAGCACCACAACGATCCCGCTGGGGCCACCGGAGTTCTGATGAAACGAGTGCGACACGCAATGCTGATCGCGATGCTGCTGACGACGGGGTCGTTCAGCTTCGCGCAAGGCCTCGGCCCGATGCAGGCGCCTGCGGAGAGCGAGGCGATGACAGACAAGGCTCGGGACCTGTACATGGAAGGGCGGACGCTCTACGGGCAGAGAGCGTGGGACAAGGCGCACGCGGCGTTTCTGGCCGCATGGAGCCTGAAGAAGCATTGGCAGATCGCGGGGATGCTTGGGCACTGCGAGGTGCAGCTGGGCCGACACCGAGACGCCGCGGAGCACCTCGCCTTCGCGGTGCGAACGGGCTCACCGAGCGCAAACCCGTCGGAGCTCAAGGTCTTGCAGGACCAACTCGCCGAGGTGAAGCGCAAGGTCGGCGTGGTGAACGTGCAGGTGGAAGGGCAGCAAGCGGAGGTGTTGATGGACGGCAGGGTCGTCGGCACTTCGCCCCTGCACGACCCGCTGTTCGTGGACCCCGGGGAGTACGTGCTGAAGGCGCGAACGGCGGACCGCACGTCCTCGGAGGTGAAGGTGACGGTGGGTGCTGGGAGCGTGAAAGAGATCATGTTGCGGCTGGACCGGGGTGTCGAAGCGGAGCCCAGCCCGGCGACGCCGGCTGCGTCGAGCGCGGACCCGAAAGGCGAGGGAGAACGTCCAGAGGGCAACGTGCTGTACCCCGTCCTCTTCGCCTCGTCCGGGGCGCTGTTCGTGGGTGGGGCGGTGCTCGGGGGGGTGTTCTGGAACAAGGCATCTGGCAACGCGGACGACGTCAACGAGCTTCGGGACAGCCTGCCTTCGGACGGGTGCGCGAACCCGGCTCATGTCTCGGACTGCACGCGGCTTGCGGAGGCGCGGGACGACTACGACAGCAACCGGTCGCGCAGGAACATCGCGCTGTTGGTGGGGGGCGTCGGGCTGGTGGGGGCGGGCGTGACGGGATACCTCTGGATGCAGGAATCGAAGCCGGAGCAGCGAGCGGTGACCGTCTTGCCGTTCTCGGACGGGGCTACTGCGGGGGTCGTGGCGGCGGGGTCGTTCTGACGGGATCACGCAGAGCCACGGCCAACGTGAAACGGGACCGGTGATTTTCATCACGCGGGTGGACCCAACCGGATCGGGCTCGGGCTGACTCGGGCTCGGGCGGGGACTATCCTCGCAAAGAGCCAGAAAACACATCACAACCCTCTGCCTTCTGTGCTCTCTGCGACCTCTGTGGTTTCTCTTCCGGCGCGCGTTCGAGCTCGGTTTTGAGACGGCCTCTGAAGCCCACGGCAACTTCGGGGAAAGCCCAGTGCGACATCTTGCCTTGAACGACTTTGACGTCGAGGCAATGGGGGCCGCGGCCCTGTGGTTCCGGGGGAGGAAGCGGGCTATGCTTCCCTCGTGCTTCATTCGATGTTGTTCGCCAACATGCGGACCCTTGCGGGGGCGGTCACGCTCGCGCGTTCGAGCGCGGGGAGGCACCGGGCTTGTCTCGAGGTCGGGGTGGGCGCGCTTCCCCACCACTGGGGCTTCCTGGTGTGCACGGACACGTCGGGTCTGGCGGCCGCGCTCGAGGGCATGGGTCCCCGGCCCACCGAGATCGAGGAAGCGCTGCAGGCGCGCTGGATCGACGAGGACTTCGCGGAGCGATTGACGGAGCCTTTCCGGATCGACGTTAACGCGCCGGCCGATGGGAGCTTGCTGTTCGAGCGGGACCCGCTGGTGACGGTGGAGGGACCTTTGTGGCAGGCGTGGTTGGCCGCGCACTGGGCCAGGTCGTGGCTGGAGCTTCCCTGCTCGGTGGCGACGCGTGCAGCCCGGTTGACGATGGCGGCCGGGAAGATGGGCGTGATGGATGCGGCTTCGTCTTCGATTCCCGACGCGGAGCTCGCGATCCGGGTGGCGCGGGCGGCGCACGTGGGGGGACTTCGAGCGACGCAGAACGCGGTGGCAGCTTCGCGGCTGGGCATCAAGCTTCGGGTGACGAAGCCGCCGGAGGCGCTGAGCTTGGCTGAGGAGGCGGACATCGTGCCGGAACGAGGATGGACGTTCCGGTCGACGGCGGTGGGCGCGGTCGCGCATCTGGGACCTGGCGACGACGAGGAAGAGACGCTGGCGGACTTGCAGCGGCACGGTCTTCAAGCGGCGGAGTGGGCGAGCCGCGGGGTAGCGGGGGTCCACGCGGGGTTGCAGTTGCGGGTGGACCTGGTGGCGATCGAGGAAGAGGGGGCGTGGGTACCGAGGCTGGGGGCGATTCCGGACATCACGGCCACCCCAGGACGCAAGCTCGTGGTTCGCTACTTCGATCGAACCGGCCAGCCCATCGCCGATGTCGTCCACGGCGTATCTGAGCGGCTCATGCCTGCCGAAGAAGCGATGCTCATCGGTCACCTCGAGGTGCCGGCGGCCATCCCGATCATCGGTGCGACGTCGAGCAAGCCGGTCCTGGAGCCCTTGATGAGGACGGGGCGAGCGGTAGGGACGTCGAGCTCGGTGGTGAAGGCGCGCGGTGAGTTACGGAGCGCGCTGGAGGTATTGCCGGCGGCATACGCCCGTCTTCGCCACCCGGCGCGTTTTCCGGTGGGCCTCACGCGTGCGCTGGCGGACTTGAAAGCGGAGCTCGTGTCGATGCACGCCTGCTGAGGCTAGTGCTGCGTGCCCGAAGTCCCGACCGGGTTGAGGCCCGGCTACGACGATGGACGGATGACGGACATCAACTACGAGCTGAGAACACGGAAGGCGATCCGGAGTGGACGGAGGCCAGCTCTGCTAGCTCTGCTAGCTCTGCTGGCTGGAGTCCACGGAGGACGACGAAGCCGAAGGCGCAGTCAACAGAGAACCAGGAACGGGCGGAGTTGTGACTGCGAGGGCCTTTCGTCAGGCGTGACCCGCGCGTGCTACCTCCGCACCACCCTTCTGTGCCTTCTGCGTCCTCTGTGGCTCTCCGGACTGCGATCCCGGTACTCACTTCGGGCACACTGAACTAAGGGTTGCTCTTGGCGGTTCGGTCCGCGCCCTTACAGCATCGAAAGCCGGTGGAGTAGTCGTGGTACTTCGGTTCGTGGCCGATGGTCACGAAGGCGCAGCCGCGACCGTGTTCGCTGGTCGTGCTGTAGAAGCCGCCCATGAAGATCCCGTGACCCGTGTTCTTTTCGATCTTCTTGCGGATGTCGTCGCGCAAGGGGATCTTGTTCTCGAGGGATGCGTCCACCGTGTCGCTGATCCACTCGTGTAGGTTACCGACCATGTCGGCCACGCCGTAGCCGCTGACGCACTGCTCGTACTCGCCGGTCTTGGCGAGGAAACCCGGTTCCTGGTTGAGCTTGGGGTCGTTGAAGTGTTCGTCGTACTTCCATGCGTGGGGGTTGGTGCCATGGATGCGGGAGAGCAGATGGTGCTTGCTCGCGTTGCAGGCGCCCTTGGTCATTTGGGGCCCGTAGGGATACATGAAGCCGCGGGGGCCGCGACAGGCGCGGTACCACTCGTGCAGGGAGCAGAGGCGCTTGCCGGCGGCGTCGCAGGCCGCGTGGGCCTCGGACCGACTGATGTAGGCCTGGGGAACGACTCCGAGTGCCGATCGCGCCTCGTAGCGAACGCCTTGCGCGGGCCGCTCGTAGGGGGAGTACGGCGCGACGGCGCCGCCGTCGGCGACGACGACCAGGTGGGCTTCCCACTTGTCCACGCAGGACCGTCCGACGTGCGCCATCTCCGGGGGGCATGCAGGCGGTTGGGGGGCGGAGGCTGCCGGGAGCGCGCTTGGGGCAGAGGAAGCGACGGGCACGGTCGAGGCGACCGATGAGGCCGAGGCGCTCGCGGACACTGCCGGGTTGGCGGTCTCGACGGCGCGCGCGTTCACGGCGGGGCTGAGGAGGGCTGGTTCGTTCGACGTGCAGGCGATCGCGAGGGTCCAGAGGGCCGCGGTGGGGACGCGCATGATGGGGAAGATTACTCCGTGGGCGAGGCGTGGCTGTCGGAATCGGTCGACGGTCGGAGGATGGCGAGCAGCCTTCGGTTTACGGTGTCCGGTTGTTCTTGATGGACGAAGTGGCCGGCATGGGGAATGCGATGGACTTCGAGGTCGGGGGCGAAGCGTTCGGAGCCTTCCAGCAGGGACTCGCCGAGGGCGGAATCGTCCTGTCCCCAGAGGATGGACACGGGGACCTGGATGGGTGCGTAGGAGGCACGCAGGGTGCGCAGGCGCAGGGGGTGGAACCAACCTCGAGCGGCGTGGCGGTAGTACGCGATGGCGGCGCGTGCGGCGCCGGGCTCGAGCAAGGCTCGTCGTGAGGCCTCGAGGAGCTCGGCGGGAGGCTCGTGGGGTCTGCGGAAGCTAGCTCGAAACAGGCGCACCAGGTTGGCCCCTTCGTTCTTCGTGAGCCACCACTCCGGCAGCAGAGGCAGCTGGAAGAAGAGCATGTACCAGCTGCGGGCGAGCTGGCGAAGGTCGGAGCTGAGGGCCTCCGCCATTCTGACCGGATGCGGACAGTTGAGGATGACGAGTCGTCGCAGCAGCGAGGGGTGGTGGGTGGCGAGGTGCCAGGCCACGGCTCCCCCCCAGTCGTGACCGACCAGGGCGAGAGGCTTGGGGGAAGTGCATCGAATGAGGGATTCGATGTCGGTAGCGAGAGTATGGATGTCGTAGCCGGAGCGAGGTCGGTCGGAGCTACCGTAGCCGCGCAGGTCGGGGGCGATGACGCGGAAGCCGGCGCGCACGAGGGTGGGAAGCTGCAAGTCCCAGGAACGGTGGGTCTCGGGAAAGCCGTGGAGCAGCATCACGGTGGGGCCATCGCCGGCCATGACGTAGTGAAGCTGAATGCCGTTCACCTCAGCGAAGTGGCTTTGGGGGCGTGGGAATTCCATCGTCGTGTTCCTTGCCGGCATCGCGGAGAGGGTGGTCGATTGGTCCGGTCCTGGTGAGATGCGCGAGGGAGCCGGAGCATCGTCAAGTGGAGCGTCGTTCGCGAGATGGTCGCGACAGGGAAGGGCGGCGGGCGAACGTGCGTATGACGACGATGGAACGCGAGCGCTGTGTTTCTAGCGGATTGTACGAATCCAGCGCGCCAAAAATGCCTGTCCCGCCATGGTCAATCCCCAGGTCGCGGAGTAGAGTTCAAGCATGCGCCTTACCCTTTTCGTCGCCCCATGCATCAGTGCACTCCTTGTTCTGGCCGCTGGCTGCGGACAGGAGACTGACGACTCGTCACCCGAGGTCACGGAGCAACGGTTCGACCCGATCGTGGGTGGGACGAAGGACACGAGCACGGCGGCCAACGATGCGGTGGTGATGGTCTACATCACGTCGAACGTGAACGACCCCTACGCGGGCAAGGGGGCGTGCACGGGGACGGTGATTGCCCCGAACGTGGTGATCACCGCGCGGCACTGCGTGGCTCAGACGCAGCCAACGGTGAGTTGTTACAACGACATCATTTCGAACTATCCGGCCAGCTGGATCTACATCCTCAAGGGTGTGGAGCCGAACGTGATTTACACGTCGGCGAAGCAGATCTTCCACGACGGTTCGAGCAGCCTGTGCGGGCACGATGTGGCGCTGATCGTGACCAACAGCTCGATGCCGAGTACCGCCGTGATTCCGAAGAAGGTGCGGGTGAAGAACGGGCCGTACGCCGGGGAGACGTTCAAGGCGGTGGGCTATGGGCTCACCAATCCGAACGACGAAGAGTCGTCCGGGGTTCGATACTACCGAAACGGGGTCCAGGTGTTGGGGTACACGTGGGGAACGGGAGACCGGGACTTTGACGGGACGGTATCGATTTGTTCGGGTGACTCGGGCGGTCCTGCGCTGTCTTCGCAGGGAGCGGTGTTCGGGATCACGTCGCGGGGCGGGGGTTGTTACAACGACGACAACGTCTGGACGCGAACGGACATTTACAAGTCGCTGATCGACCAGGCGATGGCGGCGGCGAACTCGTCGTACACGGGTGAGGATGGGACGGTGTACGGGTCGGGTGGCAGCGGGGGGACAGGTGGGAGCGGGGGCACGGGTGGCAGTGGGGGAACGGGCGGGACCGGGGGCACGGGTGGCTCAGGTGGGACCGGAGGCACCGGAGGAAGTGGCGGCAGCGGCGGCACGGGCGGGACCGGGGGCGCGGGTGGCTCAGGTGGGACCGGAGGCACGGGTGGCTCTGGTGGAACCGGGGGCACCGGGGGCACCGGGGGCACCGGGGGAAGTGGCGGCACGGGGGGCAGCGGCGGCACAGGCGGCACAGGGGGCTACGGGGGTTCTGGTGGCACTGCCGGTACGGGCGGCTACGGTGGCACCGGCGGAGCGGGAGGGTCAGGAGGTGCTTCGACCGGCGAGTGCGGGCCGGACATCGCCTGCCCGGGGGGTGACCTCTGCGTGCAGAGCTTCGGGCAGTACTACTGCTCCCAGTCGTGCAGCGCAGAGAACCCGGCCTGCCCGCCCTACTACGAGTGCGCGACCAACCTCGGCGCGTGCTTCAAGTCGGACCAGTGCGACAACGACGCCTGCGCGCCCGGTCTGATCTGCGTCGACAACGGGGGCAAGTACTGCACGACGTACTGCGACGCGGCGGGCGGGTGTCCGCTGGGGTACGCGTGCGATGCCGCGTGGAACGTGTGTTTCAAGTCCCAGGCCGAGGGTTGCGGGCCCTACAACGACTGCGGGACGGGAAAGGTGTGCGTGGACGACGGGGGCAAGTACTGCACGACGTACTGCGACGCGGCGGGGGCATGCCCTGCGGGTTACGCGTGCGCGGCCGAGTCGAACGTCTGCTTCCGTCAGAAGGCGACGACGACGCCGACCTTCGGGGACAGCTCCAGCTCCGGGTCCTGCTCGGCGACGATTGCGCGGACGCGCACGTGGACGCCATCGTGGATGCTTCTCGGTTTTGCGGCGGGTCTCGCGGCGCTGCGGCGGCGGCGCGGCTAGACCCAAATCAAGCGCTCTGCGCTGCTTTGGGTCTAGGTTTTTCCAAGGGGGCTTTCGCAAAGCCCCCTCGCCGCGCTCACCGCGGCTCGCGCCAACACGCCTCGCCTTCGTTCTTCGAACCGTGCTTGGTGTGGGGCTAGGGTTCTATCCCTTCCGGGACAGTAAAGACGGTGATCAGGCCCCTGCCGGTGCGGTGGCGGGGGCAAGGTCTTGCGGCATGGGGGTCGCGTCGGCGTTCATGCCGCCTTCATGGATGCCGCTGACGTAGTAGGACGGGTCGTCGAGGAAGCTCATGAAGATGACGATGAACGCGAGGGCGCTCTTCACCATCAGCGGCTTGTCCAGGTAGAGCCGGTCCAAGTTTGCCTTTCGCGCTTCGGGGCTCGAGTCCTCGAAGCAGGAGAGGAAGAGACCATCGAGATCGTGAGGCGCCTCCGGGGGCGTGACGTGCTGCAGTCCCCCCGCCTGGGCGTAGCGCATGACATCGATGATGAGCGCACGCTGGTCCTGCAGCTCGATGCCGTGGTAGGCGAAGATGTGGAGCACGATGCGCTCCGCCTCCTTCATGGAGGCGAGGGCGAGCATGTCGAAGATGCCCTTGCCGGTGGGCTCGAGGTTCGTCACCTTCTTGCGCACCAAGGACATGAGCACGGCGTTCTTGAACAGCTGGTAGAGGCGCTGCGCACCGTTCAGGGGCGTGGGGTCGGGATGCTCCACTTGCGGGTCGTACCCCTTGTAGCCGTTGACGAACATCAGCCGAAACACCGTGGCGAAGAAGTCCACGCCGCGGATCGGGTCCTCCACGTCGATTCGCATATCGAGCGTGTTGTCCAACCGGTCCGCGAGCTTCACGCGCACGAGGGAGGGCGCCTGCACGGCGTGATCGAGCAACTGACCGATGTACGCGTAGTAGGTGTCACCGGGCTGGCGCGTGAGCCAGTTCACGCGTTCCATCAGGTACCACTTGCGCTCTGGGTCCACGGATTCGAGCATCCGCAGGAAGTGCTCCTCCGCCCGCTGCGCAACTTCGGGTGGCGTGTTCTTGAACGGAATGTCCTCGAGCTTGTCGTGCAGCAGACAGGTCAGCAGATCGAGCTGCAACGGCTGTTCGGAAGACCGCGCCAGAAGCGCCGTCGCTCGGAGCGGATGCAGCACCGCCAAGGGACCCAGCTTGCGTCGCTCCGTCCCGTACGCCTCGTCCAGGTAGGAAAGGACGTCGAGCAAGATGGCCTTCTCTCCCTCGGGGAGGGAACGACGGCCGAGGATCAACGAGAGGATGTTGCGGCTGCCCACGCCCCTGGCGCTGAGCTGCAGGTTGAGGATGGCGGACAGACGGAAGAACTCGCCGAGATCATGAAGTTCCATGGCTCTCCTCGATGGCGCTGATGCCGGTGCCGGCGCGTACGACACGCACGCGACTCAGTGGCCGGAAGCAACAGCAGCACATGGCAATGTTCACCTTAACCGAGACGGTCCGAAAGCCAAGCGGTTCTACGTTACACTTGGCGAGGTGCACAGACCATCTGCCCGGGCGGAATCGAGTGTGACGGGACGGAATGTCAGGAAGCCCGTGGTGGCCAGCTTTCGACGAAGGGCTGCACGAGGGAAGTCTTGACCGGTCCTACGTGCCGACGCATGCGCCGATCGCCGTCTGGAGCCTGGCGAGTTCGGACGGCGTGGTCATGAGAGCCCGAGCTGGTTGAGGTAGCGGTAGAGGGTGGCTCTGCCGACGCCGAGGATTTCCGCGGCCTTCTTCTTGTTGCCCTCTGCGCGGGCGAGGGCCTTGAGGACGTCTTCCTTGGCGAGCTTGGGCTGCGGCCCCGGGCGGGTTGCGGGCAGCGAATCGGCCTGGGTGATCTCGGCGGGCAGGTGCTCGACCCCGAAGACCCCCGCGTGGCACTTCACGTAAGCGTACTCGATCGCGTTACGTAGCTCTCGCACGTTACCAGGCCAGCGATACCGCGTCAGCGCGTCGAGCGCCTCGGTGGACGGCGTGAGCATCTGGCGCCCGGTCTGCTTGGCGATGACTTCCACGAAGTGTTCGACGAGCATGGGGATGTCGAGGCGCCTCTCGCGCAGAGGCGGAAGGGTGACAGGAACGACGCACAGGCGATAGAACAGGTCCTTTCGGAAGGCCTTGCGCTCCATCATTTGGCGAAGATTCTGGTTGGTGGCGCTGATGACGCGCACGTCGACCTGGATGGGTTTCTCCCCGCCGACCCGCTCGAACTTCTGCTCTTGGAGCACGCGCAGCAGCTTGACTTGCATGGCGGGGGACAGCTCGCCGACCTCGTCGAGGAAGATCGTGCCGCCGTCCGCGAGCTCGAAACGACCGCGCTTGTTCTGCACGGCTCCGGAGAAGGCGCCTCGAACGTGGCCGAACAGCTCACTCTCGAGAATACCTTCGGGCAGCGCGCCGCAGTTGATGGCGACCATTGGCTTGTCCGCGCGGCTGCTCATCTCGTGGATCGCGTTGGCCACGAGCTCCTTGCCCGTGCCGCTCTCGCCTTCGACCAGCACGGACACGTCGACGTTGGCGACCTCGCGCACGAGGTCGAACAGGGCGAGCATCTTGGGGTCCTTGCCCACCATCCCTCCGAGGGAGTGGTGATGCCGCAACCGTCGTTTGAGGGCGTCGAGCTCGGTGTTGTCCCGGAACGAGACGAGGGCGCCGACGTTGTGCCCGTCGGGGTCGACGAGGGGCGTGGTCACCATCTCGAGCTTGCGCTCGGCGCCGTCGGGCCGGACGAAGGGGACCTCGGACCGGGTGACCCCCGCGCCTTCGGCGGTACCGTCGCAGAAGTTACAGGTTCCGCCACAGAAGCGTCCGGGAAAGACCTCGTGGCAGTCGTTGCCCAGGATGTCCTGGCGACGGCGTCCGGTGATGCGTTCGGCGGCCTGGTTGAAGTAGAAGATGCGACGGGACGTGGTGTGGGCCATGACGCCGTCGAGCAGGTTGTCGAGGATGAGCTCGAGGTTTTTGCGGGTAACGAGCAGGGCGTGGAGCATGCCTGACTGGAAGAGGGTGTCGATGCGCTGGCGGAGGGCGTCACGTGCGCGCCGGAGTTTGTCGAGGGCGACGTCCTCGGCGTCACGACGGCCGGGCTCGGGGACCTCCCAGTGCAAGTGGGGCGGCATGCCGGGCAGGTTGGGCCGGCAGGCTTGGTCGAAGTCGCCCAGGGTGATCACGAGATCGAACATGAACAGCTCGATGTCGAGGGGCGTTCGCTGGGGGAGGCCGACGATCTCGATCCCGATTTCGCGCATGACGCGTGCGGCCAGGGGGCGGATCTCGGGGGGGCTCATGGTGGCGCTGATGGGCTCGACCTGATTTTGTTCGAGCTGGCGGGCGATCCCCTCGGCCATGAGGTGCACGTTGCTGCGGCCGCTCGCGAGGAACAGGATGTGGTGCCGGCGGTTCACGGCGCGGCGCTCACGTTTCCCCGCTCGGGTCGGTGGGCGGCTCGAGGGAAGGGAGCCTGTCTCGGGGCAGCACGATGCGGAACGTGGTGCCCTGTCCGGGCTCGGACTCGAGCTCGATCCTGCCGCCGTGCTCCTGGACGATCTTGCGCGTGGTCAGCAGCCCCAACCCTGTCCCTCCGAGTCCCTTGGTGGTGAAGAACGTCGTGAAGACCTTGCGTTTGACCTCGTAGTCCATGCCGCAACCGTCGTCCGTCACCTCGTAGACCACGGCCTCGTCGTTCTCGAAGGTTCGCACGTGGACGTGGGTACCGCCCCCTTCGCTCATCTGGCACGCGTCGATAGCGTTGCCGACGAGGTTGGTGAGGCATTCGTGCAGGCCTTCGCGGTCCATGGGGGCAACGGCCACGGGCTCGGGGTCGTGCGTGAGCGAGATGCCGAGGCTCTCGGCCTTCGTGGCGTACAGCTGGACGACTTCGCGTGCGATCGCGGCGGGGTCCGCCGGAATCACGGTGATTTTTCGACCCTTGGAGAAGCTGAGGAAGTCCTTCACGAAGACGGAGATGCGGGCGATGTTGCGGTCGAGCATTTCCCAGCCCTGTTTGATGCGCTGGGTGTTGTCCTTCTTGAGCCCGGTGTTGAGCATGTACATGCCGCCCTCGAGGCCCGTGATGAGGTTCTTGATGCCGTGAGCGAGACCGGCCACGGTCTGCCCCACCGCCGCGAGCCGCTCGGCCTCGAGTTTCTCTCGCTCGAGTTGCTTTCGCAGGCGAAGGTCCTGGATCGAAACCGCCAAGCCGAGCACCCGATCCCGATCGTCGAGGCGCGCCCCCACGACACGAGCCGGAACCACAGTTCCCTCGAGCGTGGTGACCGTCGTGTCGCGCAGCAACACGTGGCTCGCGCTGGCGCGCACCTGGTCGATGAACCCCGGGGGCATCATGGCCAGGAACTCGGCGGGCTGGACCACCCTACCCTCGGGGACCTCGAGCAGCCCACGCGCAGCTTCGTTGAACACCGTCACCTCCCCACGCGCGTTCAACCCCACGACGGCGTCCTTGGAGGTGGCGATGAGGCGTTCGAGAAACGCGTGCGCCACGCGAAGCTCGTCCTCGAGCTTCAGCGTCTTGGTGACGTCTACGGCCATCTCCATGACCAGGTCGGGCTGCCCGCCATCGATGGACAGCGGGGCGGTGGTCACCTGGAAGTGAATGGGCCGGCCGTCGCGCGCATGCACGAGGGAGTGGCCCGTGTGCACCTGTCCGTCTTCGAAGGTCCGTTGGGCGGGACAGCTCGCGCACCTGGATTCGATCCCCTTGAACACGTCGTAGCAATACCGTCCCTCCACATCGCCAAACTTCTCGTGGATGCGGCGGTTCGCGCGGACGATGCGCAGGTCGCGGTCGAGCAGGGATACGTTGCAGGGGACCTGATCGAACAGGGCACGGTGCTCACGACGCAGCCACTCGATGTCGGTGGTGTCGGTGGACATCTCGACGAGGTAGGGGATGCCCCCGTCTTCGTCGATGATGGGGAAGGTGTGCTTGATGTAGCGGGCTACCTGGCCGTCGGGGCCGTATCCGACCTCTTCGGACACTCTGGGTTGCCCGTCGCGGAAGGTGGCGCCGCCCTGGCATCGGGGGCAAATGGTGTCCCGGTCCTTGTAGACCTCGTAGCACTTGCGAGCCTTCCAGGAGCCGAACATGCGCTCGAAGGCGGGGTTCGCGTACACGATCTCGTAGGCATCGTCGATGATGGCGATGCCGACAGGGACGGCGGCGAAGAGCCGTTCGCGGATCCATTCATCGAGGTTGGAGCGAGGTGCGATCATGGCTCATTTCGGCAGGAGGGCGCTTACGGCTTCGAGGAAGGAGGGGATCCGGACCGGCTTCTCGATGAACGCGTCGGGCAGCGGAAGTTCGGGGTCCTGCACGAGACTGCGGAAGCCGTCGGGCATGAAGTCCTTGGCAGAGGACATGCCGCTGATGAGGACGATCGGGACGTGGCGGTAGCGGTCGTCGGCGCGCAAACGCTTGTAGATGGAGATTCCGGATCGGCGGGGCATCATGATGTCGAGAACGATCAGGTCGGGCTTCTCGGCATCCAGGGTGCCTTCGACGGAGGAGCCTGGCTGCAGGGAGCAGGTCTCGAATCCTTCGTCTTCGAGGGCGGCCATCAGGTAGGCCTGAATGTCCGCCTCGTCGTCGATCACCATGACCTTGCTGGGCATCATTGGTTGGTACTTCGCGAGCCGCCGGCGTTTCGGCACGTCAGAACCCGCAGATAACTAGAAACTAGGAACACGGGAAGTCGAACAGGGAATGCAAATCGGACCCGAGGAGGAGCACGCGTGTCGCCGGGTTCTACACCATGACCCCGCGAGGACAACGGCTCCGACCGTTCCGTGTTCGCGTTCGCACTCCTCTTCGTAGTTCCTAGTTTCTGGTGCATGCGTTGCCGCCACGGGGTCTTATCAAAGGGGGGCGGTGGGACGCAACTGCGGGGGGACGCAGATTTCGCGTAGATGGATGAGAACTGGTGAGCCGGGAGCCGGGAGCTGGGAAGGTTGAATTGAATGGGGGGCCGAGGAGAACTAGCCGGGAGCTGGGAAGGCTGAATGGGGGAGAACCGGGAGCCGGAAAGTTGAATGGCGGCGCCGATGAGAACTGGTGAGCCGGGAGCCGGGAGCTGGGAAGGCTGAATGGGGGAGAACCGGGAGCCGGAAAGTTGAGTGGCGGCGCCGAGGAGAACTGGTGAGCCGGGAGCCGGGAGCTGGGAAGGCTGAATGGGGGAGAACCGGGAGCGGAAAAGTTGAAGGGGGGGTTGCGGATGACGGTCGAGGTCTGTCCTTGACGCCCACGCGGTTCACGTATTCGATCCTGCCATGAACGAAGCACGAGGATCCGCGGTGGTCTGCTACGGCCACGACGTACCGGCCTTTCACGTGGTCTTTCCCAAGCTTTTCCGGCTGGGTCTCGATCTGATGTCGACCGAGCAGGTGCGGGAGGCGGTGGCGTCCCTACCGGAGAGCCAGCGCAACGCGCTCGGAGATTTCCTTGGCGAGGATGGCATCGCGCGCGTGGTGGAAGGTCTGGATTCGGAGAAGCAGGACTTGGTGAGGTCGAGCTACACGAAGCCAGGGACGACGTCGGCGGAGGATTTCGTGCGGGCGTACCCGGACATCATGGTGCGGCTGCACAACACGCTGAAGCCCGAGCAGGTGAAGAAGTTCGCGGAGAGCCTCGGGGCCGAGGAGATCGCGGCGCAGAGTTTGTTCTTCGGGAACGAGGGACGGGAGAAGGTGTTCTCGGGGTTGCGGGAGGACGCGATCCGCGCGGTGCTGGACCGGACCGACGACTGGGTATTTTTGGAGACGGGCAAGCGGGCGCTGGCCGCGCTGCCGCAGTTCGGGTGCACGCTGATCAAGCAGGAGCGTGTGGGCAAGAAGCTGCAGGACGCGGAGACGGTCCAGCTCAAGTATCGGGAGAGCCCGAAGGCGATCTACATGAAGTGGCTGGCGGGGCCGTTCAAGGGTCGGGAGCTCGTGTACAACGTGGCGGTGCTGGGCGCGGACAAGCTGCGGGTGCGCGAGGGCGGGGTGCTCGGCATCGTGCCGGTGACGATCGGGTTGGACACGCCGGTGGCGAAGCGAGGGACAAATCACCTGGTATCGGAGGTGGGGTTCAGCCACCTGCTCTCGCTCATCGAGAAGGACTACGTGAAGGCGGCGCCCAAGGGGCACATTCGACGGGTGAACCACGGGTTCGAGACGTTGGAGGGGCGCAAGACGTACAAGGTGGAGAGCATCCTGCCGCGCGACGAGAGGCTGGGGTACTACTGTTACCGGATGATGCACTGGACGGACTACCTGCGAGGGATCGAGGTCAAGTCCGAGGTGTTCAACTTCAAGGACGAGTTGCAGGAGGCGTACTACTACAAGGACGTGAACGGCTCGCCGGGGTTCACGGACGCGGACTTCGATCCGCGCAACAAGGCGTACAAGCTGTAGGGGCGGGTCCTTGGGTTGGCGGTCTAGTTGGCCGCGGAGTTCGCAGACGGCCGGGCTCGGGCTAAGGATTCACCCACCATCGGGAGGCGCGGTTTCCGGCGACGTCGGCGGTGCGCCCGCCACGTCCTTGCAGCAGCGGAACCCGACCTCGTAGCCCGTGTACTTCTCGTCGTGCGAGGTCACGATCGGACGGCAGCGTGACCGCACGGGTCCCCACCACCCTCCCTTGATTGCGCCGCGAAACGGCGCCTTGCCCCAGGGGACGAACACCCACTCGTTCACGTTGCCGTTCAGGTCGTAGATGCCGAAGGGCGAAACGCAGGTGGTCCGCTCACCGATGGCGTGACGCTGGTCGAGTTTGGCGAACTCTGCGGCGCACGCCTTGTTCTTCATGCAGTCGGCGTAGGGCAAGAGGTCGCGGCTCTTCTTGCGCCACTCCTTGTCGATGTTGCACTTGGCCGGATCGCGCTCGAAGCCGGTGGCGTACGGCCAGATCTCCTCGCCCTCGCATGCGAAGTTGAACTCGGCGGGGGTGCAGAGGCGTCGTCCCTTCTCCTGGCACAGCCGCGTGGCCTCGTGAAAGTCGACGAGGACCAGCGGCTTCTCCCCCACCTTGTTGGGATACTCGTAGCGGTCCATGCAGAAGCGCAGGTGCCACTTGCCGGTGGAGTTGCACTTGCTCGGCTTCTCGAACCGAAGGCACACGGCCTCGATGGGCTTGCCGTCCTTGTCGAGCGCGTGGTCCAAGCACTTCTGCTCCGCGAGGGAGCAGTGGTCTCCTTCGACCTGAGCCATGTCCTCGGGGCAGAGGGGCTCACCCGAAGGGGATGCCGAGGCGCTGGCGGAGGCGGAGGCCACCACATCGGGGACGGCTGCCGACTCGACCGGCGCGGCCGCGGAGGCAGACGCGACCACGGAGGCCGTCGCAACGGGCGGAGGTTCTGGCGCGGGGGGAGCCGGGTCCTTGCACCCGACCAGGAGACCCACGAGGAGGAGGGGCCGCAGGTTCATGGGGCGGGAACCTAGCACAGAGTGACCGAGGGCTGCCCTTTCTGGGGTCCCGAGGACACGCCCCCGCGTCCCCGCAGCCACACCCCGCCCGCCCCAAGATCCTCGAAAACCCTCACGCCTCGCCCTGGCATCCCCCTTGCTCAACCCGGCATCACCATGAACCAGAACACGAACGACATGGGCCAGCGGCTCGTCGGCCTCCGACGCGAACTCTTCACCCACGCCCTGCGCCTGACCCGAAGCATGACCCAGGCGGAAGACCTGGTGCAGGACACGGTCGAACGCGCCCTGCGCTTCGAGGACCGCTTCGAACAAGGGACCAACCTGCGGGCCTGGGCCCACCAGATTCTGGCGAATCTTTTCATCTCACGGTGCCGGCGCCAGCGGCGCGAAGGCAGGGCGCTCGCCGTGCTCTCGAGCGACCCGTGCGCGTGGACGACGTCCGACGGGGACCGGGTGACGGAAGTGGGGCTCTCGCGGTCGACACAGCGGGCGATCGACGAGCTGCCGCAACCCTTCCAGGGGACCCTCGTGCTGATCGACATCGAGGAACTCTCGTACAAGGCGGCGGCGGAACGTCTTGGGGTCCCGATCGGCACGGTGATGTCACGGCTGCACCGTGGCCGACGCTTGCTGGCCGAGGCCCTTCGCGACACGAGCGACCACTCGCTCGACCAGGCGGCGTAGCCCTACTTGTCCCTGAGCTTCTCCTCGAGCTCCCGGACCCGTTGCTCCGCCTCCTTGCGCTTCTTGGCCTCGCGCTCCACGGGGGTGGGGAGCAGCCGGCCGCCGCTGTCGTCCTTCGCCAGACGAAGCATCCGCCCCAGCGTTGCGTCCTTGATCACCACCCAATGGAGCCCGAGCACGGACGACTCCGCCATCATCGGGTCTTGCAGCTCGCGCTCGACCAGGTCTTCATTGACACGGTCCCACACGCGCAGGCAGTCCGCCGGGGCGATGGGGTCGAAGCGAATGAGCTCCTCGACCCCCAGCTCGTGGTAGCGATGAAGCCGGCCCTCCCAGGCAAGCTCGGTGGCATCCGAGTCGCTGAGGATCTCGACTGCCACCTCGGGCGCCCCACGCTCCCACGTCTTCCAGCTGTCGAACAAGGAATCCGGGGCTTCCAGTCGGATGAACAGGTCCGGCGCCACGCTTCGCGTGGGGTCCGCCGCGTTCCAAAACACCAGCTGCGCCGAACCGATGGATGCTTGCTCCGCAAGAGCAAGCTTCGCGATCTGAAAGAGCGTCGTGCGCAGCTCGTAGTGCCGCCGGGTCTCGGGCACGCCCGCATCCGTCGGGAAGTCGAGCTCCTTCGGCTTCGCCCGGTACCTGAAATTCCTTCGTCGTTTTTTGCTCGATCGACGGCTCGGCGCTTCCACCACGGACGAAGCTTATCACGAGCCTCCCAAGGGAGTGCGTTCAACCTTTGTTGGGAACCCAGGGGACGTCGCTGACGCCGGTACCGTGATTGGCCCTTCGGGCGAGAACGAAAAGCAGATCGCTCGCGCGATTGACGTACTCGATCACCTCCCGGCGCACCTCTTCCGAAGCGGCGAGGGCGACCAAGGATCGCTCGGCCCGGCGCATCACGGTGCGTCCGAGGTGCAGGGTCGACGCGGCGGGTGAGCCGCCGGGCAGGATGAACGACGTCAGGGGAGCGAGCTGTTCTTCCGCCGTGTCGATGGCCGCCTCGAGGCGTGCCACGTCGGCCGCGCCAATCAAGGGCATGCTCAGCTTGCTTGCGGCGTTGCGGCCGCTCGCTACCTCGGCCCCCAACGTGAACAGGTCACGCTGCATGGCATCGACGACCCCGTCGCTCCACGGGTCGAGGTTCATCGCCCGCGCCATGCCGAGCACCGAGTTGGCCTCATCCACCGTACCGTAGGCTTCGACGCGCCCGTCCGCCTTGGAGACCCTCCTGCCCCCATACAAGCTCGTGGTGCCGTCGTCCCCGGTTCGCGTGTAGATCTTCATGGCTCTTCCCTGTTGATGCGCGGCCCGGTCATCGCGTCGCGTCGCCCAGGTCCAGAATGTCCCCCAGGTCCGCCGCCACCGCATCGTGTAACCCGTCGACGAGCCGAGCACCGTCCAACCGCACGTCCAGCGCGATCATGTCGTCGCGATCGAACACCGATGGCTCCACGAGCGGTTTGTCAAGATGCAGCAGTCGTCCGACAGGGCTGCGTGCGACCTCGAACCATCGTTCGAGCAGAATCGTCGACGCGCGCACCGCATCGTCGCCCCACGAGCCGGCCAAGCGAACGGCAAGGTCCATCGCGCCGTCTTCCGCGACACGGGCGCGCGCGCCGAAGACGGACGTGACGCGCAGCAGCCCTCCGAGCGCGTTCTCCCACTCGCCGAGAAAGGGTCCGGGAGCGAGGGCCTGTACGGCGCCGTCGCCTAGCTCTTCGAGCATGGTCTTCATGTCGGGCAGGTCGAACGCGCGCGGCGAGCGTCGCAGCCTCCCGAGAGCAAGCAGCAGCGCCACCTTCGACCGAAACGTGTCCCCTCCCTCGACCGCGACCACGTTCGGAGGCATCGCGGCGAACGCCCTCACGTCGCCCGCGGCGGTCTTGCCGTGGGTCCAGATCACGTCGGGCCGATAGGCGGTGCGCGTCATGTCCCGCACGAGGCGGTCGCGGAAGGCCTCTTCGGTCGCGAGCGGGTCCTTGATTCCGTCCATCAGGAACAAGACGGATCGGTCGTAGCCAGCGACGACGAGCTGCTGGATGGCGTCGAGGTCGATGCCCGTGAGCTGAAGAAACACACGGCGTCGCACGGGAGGAGCGAGCCGGGCCACGCCGTTTGCGAGGGCGGGGTGGCGCGCGAGGTCTTGCGGCTTCGCCAAGACGATCCAGCGCAAACCAGCACCGATGGCGAGGCCGTGCAGGGGCTCGAGCGCGAGCGGCTCGTGCGACGGGGAAGGTGTGGTGACCTTGGGCGGAGGGGCGGACGACTGGCACCCGGCGAACCACAAACCGAGAAGGCCACCGAGTCCCCCGCTCAGGTGCACGAAGAAGTCGCGGCGCGTCCTGGCACCCGCGTGCGCCACGGGCTCAGGTCTCGTCGCTATCGCTGCCGTCCTTGATGCTACCCAGCTCGCGGCTCGCGTTGACCAACTCCTTGAGCTCCTTGCCGACCTTGAAGAAGGGGCGAAGCTTGGGGGGCACGCTCACGGCTTTTCCGGTGCGCGGATTGCGGCCCTGATAGGACTTGTGCGCCCGTGCCTTGAGGCTGCCGAAACCACGAATCTCGACGCCCTCCCCGCCTCGAAGGGCCTCGGTCATGGCGTCGAACACGCAGTTGACCACCATTTCCGCCCGTGCCTTGCTCAGCTCCGCACGCGCCGCGATGGACTCGACAAGCTCACTCTTCGTCATGGGTGCCGTTCCGTGGGCAACGTGGTCGCCCTGATCGAGACCGGCAATGTACCACGAGCTTCCCGTTCGCAAGCCTGTTAAGTCACGGCGCCCCGACGGCCCGCAGTTCCATGCGATCCATGGCCACCCAGCCGCCTCGGGAACAGGCCTCCCACACCACGGGCGCGCCGCCCGCACGCATCGTGACTCGCCCCGTAGGCAGGCAGGACCGACCGTCAGGAGAGGCTTGCCGCTCCGGCCAATCCTCGAGCGTGCCGTCGTGCAAGGGCAGCATCACGCGCTCGCTGCCCGCTCGAACCCACGTGCGCAGCGAGGGAAGCTCGTTGCTCACGAAGAACCCCTGCAGGACGTAGGTCCCTGGTGAGGGCAACGGGACCTCCGTCGTCACGCACACCTCTTCGCCGGTGCGCTCGAGGGACAGGGCCCGGCCTCGGGAGATGCAGCCGTCCGCGGCCAAGTGCGTGGGGGCGGCGTAGCCTCCGTTCTGCGCAAGAGGAGGCCACTCCGCCTCCGCCTCGAAGACGTAAACGCCTTGCGGCTCGGGCGGCGACCACGGTTGCACGCGAGGCGCGATCGGGGGAACGGCCCAGGGGTCGACCACGTACCGGAAGGCTGGCGGACGTCCGAGCTTGTCCCAGCGCAAGAAGTCTCGTGCGTCGTAACGAGCCCGCGCCACGACGAGGGATCGCGCGGGGTCTCGGGATGCGGGGTCGTGCGCGAGGAGGAAGCCGTGATCGGTGTCGACGAAGAGCAGGCCGCGGGGCTCTTTGCCGAGCGTGGCCTGCACCCTCGAAGGTTCGAACATGGGCTGGCCCCCGTCTCGGTCTCGCAGCGATGCATGCATGTGGCTTCCGTGCAGGGCAAACCCGAGCAAACACAGGGCCGCCGTCACCGCCAGGGTCCAGGATTCTCCCCTCGCGGGGTCGCGGAACCTTCGCGCCCACGACGCGAGCCCGAACGCCACCAGCACGTGCTCGAACGCCATGGCATCCACCAGCAAGCGTGCCCCTCCCCCCGGGTAGCTGCCGTCGAAGTAGAACGGCGAATACGCGACCACGAGCGCAAGGGGCACGGCGACGGCAAACCGCATCGCCCGGCTGCGACGTCCTTCGACGATGCCCCAGGGCAAGAAGACCGCGAAGGGGGCGTAGTTCAGGAGGTCCGCCAGGTGCAGGTACAAGCGGCGCCCCGTGGTGACCCATGCCGCGCGCACCCCGAACCCATCGGGAGCCACGGAGGCGACGTAGGGACCGTGCTCGGCGAGGCAGCCGATGCCCGACCCAAAGCCGTAGCGGAAGCAGCCGGGGGGGCCGTCTGCGAGCAGGTAGTAGCTCCCCTGGGCGGTCGCGAGCCACGCCCCGGTCAACGCGTGCTGGTGCAGCACGAGAAGCAGGAACACAGGGCCCATCCCTGCGATGATCCAAAGCGGGGCGAGGCGACGCCGAGAGACCATCCACCCGACGACGGCGGGCAGACCAACAAGGACGAGGGCCAGGGCCGTCGCTGGACGCGTTGCGACGAGCCAGCCCGACAGAACGCCGCAGAGCAGCCACCAGCCCCACCGATGGGTGACGGCGTGCAGGGCCGCGACGACCGCGCCTGTGAGCAAGACCGCGGCAAGCCCGTGGGACATGGTGTCCGCGGTGTGATAGCGCAGGCACGCATTGAGCGCGGACAAGACGGCGACGATTCGCACGACGTCTTGCCGCTGCGTGAGGGCGTGGGCGAGCAGGCAGGATAGGACGGTGAGGACGCCGGCGAGCAAGGGGCCGACCAGCATGGGAGCGCGCGCGAGGAACCCGACGGCAAGCAACGCGGGAAAGCCGGGGGGGAAGATCACACCGATCCGCAAGCCATCCGGGGTGGCTTGATGGAGGAGGAAGCGTCCGCGAACGGCCGCGGTGGGCTCGTCGACGAGCCACGTCACGAGACCCGACGCGAACCCCCGCGCCTCCAGCCAGTAGCTGGTCGCGTCGATGATGCGCGGCCCGCCATGCAGGTAGCTTTGGACGTAGGCCGCGGACAGGAGGACGGACAGGGCGGCCCACGCGACAACCCACGAGCGGAGGGACAGACGCGGCACGAAGCGCGCGATCAGTGGAGAGACGAGGGCCCCACCGAACGCGAGCAGTGCCACCCAGGCGGGCGTGTCGGCAGGCCATGCGACGTCGAGGATCGAGTCGAAGGACGTCACGGGGAGGCGACCAGCCAGACGTGGTAGTGGACCCAGCGTGGCGTCGAGCGGGCGGTGAAGCTGAACTTGGCGCGCTGTCCTGGCTCGATCGGCGCGGGGAGCGGCAGGGACAGCTCGACCCACCGCGCCGACGGTTCGAGGGCGAGGTTGCCGATGTGCTCTCCGTTCATCGCCACCTCGACCTTGCCGGGAAACGATGGCGCGGTTCTCACGATGAGGCGCATGGCGGGCGCGCTGAGATGCGGGGTCAGCTCGAAGTGCTCGACCCCGCCGTCGGGAATTCGCCGACCGCCGTCGAGCACGTCCCGGGCATCGTCGAAGGGGTCCGTCAGGATGCGAAGCTCCACGTAGCCGGCATCGGGGTACGGGAACTGGTACGCATGATTGCGCTCGTCGACGACGTCGGCGACGTCGAGTTGGTCGACGATGACGTCACCGTACTGGAGGGACGAAGGCCGGGCGCCGGAGTTGAGCAGGCGCCAGTCGGCGGCGTAGATGACCTTTTCGTTGCCGCCGCAGATGACGTTGCCTTCGACGGGGACAGTGGCGATTTGCTTTCCGAACCAGATCGGGATGACGTCCCACCACGAGGGGTAGATGGCGAAGACGTCGGGGCGGTCCTCGGGAGGGATGCGTTCGATCAGCTCGATGATCGCACCGGGGCCATGCGAGGAGGCGCGCGCGAAGGGCAGGCCTCGGAAGCCGCCGAGGCCGATGATGTCGAGGCCGGGCAGGTCGGAGGCGTAGATGATGGCGCCTGCGTCGCCGACGAGGACGCGGTGAGGGGGCGGGCGCATGTGGTGGCGGAGCAGGCGTCCGGTGGTGATGTGCTGATCGCGGATGTTGCGCGAAGCTCGGGCGAAGAAGCTGATTTGGTCACGCGTGCGCGGGGTTTGGACGATGACGAAGGCGACGACGGCGGCGACGGCGAGGGTGAGTCGAGGCACGGCTGTGAGCGGGGGGAGCACGGAGCGAGGACGGAACAGCAGGACGCCCAAGCCGAGGGCAGCGGCCACGAGGAGCCAAGCGACGGCGGGCATGGTGTAGCGCTCGTTTTGCCATCGCACCTGACCGTTCATGGCGACGAGGAGGAGGAAGGAGACGGCGGAGGACAGGAGGATGGCAGCGGAGGCGCGGGTTCGCGGGGAGAGCAAGGCGATGACGGCGAGGGCGACGGGGATCCAGCCGAGGACCGGGACGGTGGAGAAGTGGTAGTCGATGTTGCGCAGGAAGGCGTACTGAACGTGGAAGAGATAGGTGGTCCACTTCTCTTCGGGCGGCATGTAGGGGCTGTACCAGGCGAGCTTGACGAGGGCGCCCGCGGCGGCGAACTCGCCGGTGAGGAGGCGGTTGACGATGGCCTGGGTGAGGAGCGCGGCGAGGGAAGGGAGGCCGGACCGCAGCAAGGTCATCAGGGCGGGGCGGAGGCTGTGGGACGAGCGAGCGACGAAGACGGCGGCGGTGCAGCCGAGGACGGCGATGGAGGTGGAGGCCTCCGGGCGGGTGGTGACGAGCAGGACGCCGGCCAAGCCGAGTTTCCAGCCGAGGCTGGGCTGTCGAAGGCTGGGGGCACGACGATGGTCGAGGGCAAGGGACAGGGCGATGGCCCAGACAGCGAGGAACCAGGCGACTTCCATGCCGCTGAACAGGGACCAGGAGAGGGCACCGACGGAGAAGACGGCGATGGGCAGGAGGAAGCGGGCGGATGGGGGCAAGCCGCGGGCGAGGCGCGGGACGACGAGCAGGAAGGCGAATACGCAGCAGCAGGCTACGATGGCGGCCCAGACCATGAGGTAGGTGTCGCGAAAGCCGACCCAGTAGCCGAGGGCGAGGACGAAGGGGTAGGTGAGGCTGGTGTTGCCGCTGGAATAGCCGTTCCCCTCGGACCACTGGAAGGGGTACCCGCGGGCAGTGGACCGTGCGAAGTCGAAGTGGATGAAGACGTCATCCAAGGGGGCCGACCATTCGCCCCCGGTCTGGGTGAGCATTTCCCCGTAGAAGAGGCGGGCCACGTACAGGACCAGCCACCCCGCGAACAGGGGATACGCCATGCCGAAAACCCGACGGAGCGTCGGTCGGCTCGGGGCGTAGCGGGAAAGGAAGCGGTGCAGCATCGACGGTGGGGGGTGGGTCGTTCGGTCTTGCATAGACGCAAACGGGCGCGCTGAGAACGGGTGGTGGGTGTTCAGGCTTTCCTTGTGCGTTGGTCCTGCGCAAACATCGTTGACCCTTCGTGACGCACTCGGTACACCATCCTCTACAGCGTGTCGCCCCCTTGGCGGCAGCAACAGGCCTTCATGCGTTGGTTCGTCGAGATCAGTCCCCTGGGCAAGTCGGGTGCGGAGCCTGTCTGCCTTTGCTTGGAAGCATCCCAGTGGCAGCAAGCCCTTCGGGACGTGCGACGATCGAGCGGGCAGGACGAGTCCCTGGGGACCTTTTCCATCGAGGTGCTCGAGGACGGCGTACGGGCGGTCGAGCCCATGTCGCGCCTGAGGTACCTCATTCGACGGGCGCCTGACGACGCTCCGCTCCGTTCTGAGGGGACGGAGGCAGCGGCACCGAAGGCTGCGGCCGCAGATATGCCTTCCGTACCGCCTCAGGCTGCACCCGCGCGCTTCCCCTCCGTACCGCCTCAGGCTGCCCCCGCGCATGTACCTTCCGTGCCGCCTCAGGCTGCGCCCGCGCGTATGCCTTCCGTGCCGCCTCAGGCTGCGCCCGCGCGCATGCCTTCCGTGCCGCCTCAGGCTGCGCCCGCGCGTATGCCTTCCGTGGCGCCTCAGGCTGCGCCCGCGCGCTTCCCCTCCGTACCGCCTCAGGCTGCGCCGGCGCGCATCCCCTCCGTACCGCCTCCGGCTGCGCCCGCGCGCATCCCCTCCGTACCGCCTCCGGCGGCCATGGCTGCGGCGCCCCCGCCCGCAGAGGCCGGACCCCGACCGAGACCGCAGACCATGATGTACGGGTCCCCAGGATCGGCAGCGGTTTCCGAGGCTGTCCACCAGGCCTTGTCCCGCCCCTCTCCCGCCGGCCTCGCTCCCATCCCCGACGAGCCCTTCCAGGTGCTGGCAAGCCGCGAAGAGCAACCCTCCAAGTCCTCCCCTCTCACGTACCGGGAGTACGCCTACGCGATCACGGAAGGGTCCTCGGAAGGCGACGCGGAGAAGTTCATTCTCCAGCGCTTCGCAGAGATCCAGCAAGACCTCGCGGCCACGCGAACGGCCAAGCTCGTCAACCTCGCCGTCTTCGACCACGCGTTCAAGGACAGGCCCAAACGCCCGCCCCTCGTCACGCTCGTGTGGAAGGATTGGAAGGGCGACCCTGAGCTGCGATACACGTCTCGACCGGGCGTCTCCATTCCGCCGCCTACGCTGGGACAAGCCTCGTCGGGACCACGCGCGCAGATTGTCGAACCCGCCCAGGCCCCCAAGCCCGCCGAAACCTCGAAGCCGGTGAAGCCCGCGCCGGTCGTGCAGCCCGCGCCGGTCGTGCAGCCCGCGCCCGCGCCCGTCGAGCCCGCGCCCGTCGAGCCCGCGCCCGTCGAGCCCGCGCCGGTCGTGCAGCCCGCGCCAGTCGTGCAGCCCGCGCCAGTCGTGCAGCCCGCGCCGATCGTGCAGCCCGCGCCGATCGTGCAGCCCGCGCCGATCGTGCAGCCGATTCAAGTCCCTCAGGCAGTCGAGCCCGCGCAGCCCGTCGCGACGTCGTTGCCCGACTCGCCGCCCGAGAGCACTTCGCTGCCCGCGCAAGGCCAGCCCGCACAGCCCACGCAGCCCACGCCTCCCTCCACCCCGGCCGCTTTGCGTCAGAACCGGGGCAATCTGGGTCCGCCGCAAGCCACCCTGCGGTCCGCGGAAGCGCCCGCCGACCCGGGCACGCCCAGCGCAGCCGCGGTTCAGGTCGTGGAGACGCCCGCCGCTGCAACCAAGCCCCCCGCTTCCGCCCCTGCGTCGCCGGTGTCCCAGCGCGGGTCTGCTCGCTCCGTAGGGCTCTCACGTCCCTCCCAGGGGGAAGAGATCATCGCCGACATCTTCGAGTCGATGCATGACCTCTACTTCCTGCGCGACGCGTACGAGGGGGCAGACTTCGTCATCGCCCTCGCCCTCGACAAGATGCACTGCAAGCTAGGCATCGCGCAGCTGTACGACATCAACCGGCGCGAGTTCGTCGTGGCCCACGCGGTCGGTCCGAACGCAGAGGGCACTCTCGGAAACCGAGTCTCGGAGCACGATCCCCTGATCGTCGAGATCATGAACCGTCGCCTCCCGTTCCTCATCGACGGGACGGACGCGCGGGTGAGTCTGGGTCGATGGAAGAGCCTCGGAGGCGAGCCACGCTCGATCCTGGCCTGTGCGGTGGCGCAGGGGGGACGTTTCCTGGGCATTCTCGAGCTGGCGCACATGGATGGGGAAGGGGCGTTCCGCAAGACCGACGTGGACGCGATGGCGTACATCGCCCAGAGCTTCGCCGAATTCGTGGCCAGGACAGGTCTGCTGTTCGGCAGCGAGACGAAGCTGATGCCGAGGTAGGCGAGCTTCCGGATGGCCGAGCGTACCCGACGAGAGCAGCTGCTGACGTTCCTGCTCACGCCGGTGGTGGTGCTCGGCGTGGTGGCGCTCGCGGTGATCACGTTCCGCACGACGTTCCAGATCGAGCGGCTACGGCAGCAGTCTGTGCTCGAGGCCACGGTGTCCGTGGCCAACGAGAAGGCGGACCGGCTCGACAAACGGATCATCGAAGAAGACAACGTGGTGGTGGCCGAGGCGGACGTCACCGTGCTGGGCTCGCTGGCGCGTCGCTGGCTGCCCACCGCCTCGCGCGAGACCCCCACGGTGCGCGCCGTGATCATCCTGCGCGGGGACGGGGAACACGACGTCTACGACTTTGCGACGCAGAGTCCGGGTCCTGAGGACGACGTGTTCCGCCGCCTGTTGATCCATCGGCTCCTTCCCCATCTCGAGCTGCAGCGGGGGCCTGCGGAGGAACTTCGCCACCTGCACCGGACGGTGGATGGCCGCTCCTACCTCATCAGCTACTGGCAGCGCACGCACGAGAATCGAAAGTACCTGGTGGTGGCGTGGCACGACGTCCCGCGCATCGTGCACGATCTGTTTCCGCGCATGCTCGAGGACGCGACAGGGCACGCGCGGGTGCACGTGGCGGACGAGGAAGGCAGGACGGTCTACGGGCAGCAGACGGCGGGCGGCGCCTTCACGGTGGGCCGTCCGTTCGAGACGACGCTCTACGGCTGGCGGCTGTACGCGACGTTGACGACGGCCGAAGAGCTGAGCGAGAGCGTGGAGCGACGGCGCGAGCTGGAGATGGTGTCGGTGGCGGCGTCGTTTCTGGTGGTGGCGGCGGGTGTGATCATCGTGGTGGTGGCGGCCGAACGAGAGCGCCGGCTGGCGATGCTCAAGAGCGAGTTCGTGGCGAACGTGAGCCACGAGCTGAAGACACCGTTGTCGCTGGTGAGGATGTTCAGCGAGCTTTTGTCGACGGGGCGGGTGCGAGACGAAGCGAAGCGGCAACAGTATTTGTCGATCATCTTGCGAGAGAGCGAGCGATTGTCGGCGCTGATTGAGAACGTACTGGACTTCGCCCGGGTGGAGAGAGGGAAGGCGGCCTACCAGTTCGAGGAGGCGGACATCGGGGAGGTGGTAGCCCGGGCGGTCGACATGTACCGGTACCGGATGGAGCGCGAGGAGATGGAGCTTCGGGTGGAGGTGGAGCCGGACCTACCGCGCACGGTGCTGGACGAGCGCGCGCTGGAGTTGGCGCTCGTGAACCTGATGGACAACGCGGTGAAGTACGCGAAGGAAGGCAAGACGATCGACGTGGGGGTTCGCTTGCGTGGGGCGCGATCGATCGAGGTGCGGGTGACGGATCGGGGCCCGGGGATACCGCGAGACGAGCAGCGTCGCATTTTCGATCGGTTCGTGCGCGGCAAGGGTGCGCGAGACCAAAGGGTCCGGGGAAGCGGGATCGGGTTGGCGCTGGTGCAGCACATCGCGCGGAGTCACGGGGGGCAGGCCTGGGTGGAGAGCGAGCCGGGCAAGGGCGCTTCGTTCTTCCTCACGTTGCCCGTGCGCGTACCGCCTGGCCCCAACCGAGGGGAGAAGCAGGCCAAGGCGGAAGCTCCCGACGAGGTGCGGCATGGCGCGCCAAGCTGAGCCGTGGGTTCACGCCGTGGACTGGGGCCGGATCGCGCCCCTGCGACTGCGCGCGAGAAGCGTGGCCGATGGCGTGTTCGCTGGCGTGCACCGAAGCAGGCGGCGGGGACCGGGCGTGGAGTTCGGAGGACATCGCCCCTACGTGCCGGGCGACGATCTGCGGTGGATCGACCGGCACGCGCTCATGCGGCACGACCGCCTGATCGTGAGACTGTTCGAGACCGAGACGGACCGTGGGGTCTACCTTTTGGTAGACGCCACCGCGTCCATGAGCTTTCGGGGCAAGGACGCCCCGGGCGCGAAGGTGGGGTTCGCGGCATTGGTCGCCGCCGCCCTGGCCCGCGTGGCACTGTCCGCGGGGGACCCGGTCTCCCTCGACTGGATCGGCGGCAGGGGCATCCACCCCGTGCCCCCGTCAGCGAGCGGAGAGACCTTCGACCGGATCGTGGGCGCCCTGAGCGCACTGCAGGCCACCGGAGACGCCCTGCGAGACGCCAACGCCTTCGATCGAGCCATGCAGCCCATCGCGCGAAGGGCTCGTCGCGGCGCCTGCGTCATCCTGCTGTCGGACCTGCTCGACCTGCCCGACGGTGCGGCCGATCGGTTCGCTGCCCTCGGCACGCAGGGTCGCCGCCTTGTGGTCGTGCAAGTCCTCGATCGGGAAGAGCTGACGCTGCCTTACACGGGAACGGTCCGGCTCGCGGCGCTCGAAGGGGACGTGGTCGTGGAGACGGACGCGGACCTCATGCGGGAACGCTACCTCGAAGCGCTGGAGGCGTGGACGCAACGATGGACGCGCCCCCTGGCAGCGAGGGCCGGACGCTGGCTCCGCGCCACCACGGACGATGACCCGGTCGACGTCGTGCTTCGGATCTTGCGCGCGATCGCCGAGGTTCCGGCATGACGTTCGCCTTCGCGGCGGCGCTTGCCATCGCACTGCTGGTGGTGGCGCCGATCGCCGCCCACTTGCTGCGCGTCCGTCGCGCCCAGGACAAGCCGTTCCCTCCTGCGCACCTGGTGCCCCCGTCGCTGCCGGCCTCGCGACAGCGCAGGAAGCTCGAGGACCGGGCGTTGTTCGGCATTCGTCTGCTCGCGATCTTGGCACTCGCCTTGCTCGGTGCGACCCCGCTGTTGACGTGCTCACGGCTCTCCATTTTTCGCGAAGGCGGCGCGTCCGTGGCCATCGCCATCGTGGTGGACGATTCCATGAGCATGCGTGCGCGAGACGACGGCACGACGCCGCGCTTCACGCGCGCCAAGCAGGAGGCGTTGGACCTGTTGGCAGGCGCGCAGAAGGGCGATGCCATTGCCGTGGTGCTCGCAGGGGACCCGGTGCGTGTCGCCCTGGCGCCTTCGACGGACCTTGCCGTGGTGGAGCGATTGCTTGAAGGCCTGCAGCCGTCCGATCGCGGGACGGACCTGGAAGGGGCCATCTCGCTGGCGGCGTCCCTGGTGTCGGGGATGCCGCAACCCCAGCGGCGCGTGGTCGTGCTCACGGACCGGTGCGACGGCAACCCCGAGGGCGCGCCCTTGGGAGACGGCGTGGACGTGCCGGTGTGGGTCGTGCCCCGCACGCTGTCGGAGGACGCGCACGACTGTGCCATCTTGCACGCGGAGGACCGAGGCGGGCGCGTGGTGGCGAGGGTGGTGTGCACCGGTGCGCGCAAGGACCTCGACCGAAGCCTGGTCGCGCGGGCAGCAGGGCAGGAGGTCGCGCGCGTGGTCTTGCACACCCGCATGTCCCGCGAAGATGGGGCGACGGACCTCGAGCTCGTGTTGCCGGCGTCGTCGTCGGCGGACCAGGTGGTGCTCGAAGGGGGCGCGGACTTCGTGCCCGAGAACGACCGTGCGCCGGTGGCAACGCACTTCGCGAAGCTGACGATCGGCGTGCTCTCGGACCGGACCTTGTCGAAGGTGGAGACGGGCGGGGCTCCGCCCGTGGAGCAAGCGTTGCTCGCGCTGCAGACGGGCGCGATGCTGCAACCGATCCCGGTCGTTCCGGACACGATGGAGGATCTGGGCAAGCTGACAGTGCTGGTGCTCGACGATCCTCCGGGGCTGACGCCGGAAGCGCGGGAGGCGGTGGGGCGGTGGCTGCAACAGGGGGGCATCGTGCTGGTCGGTCTGGGTCCCCGTGCAGCGCGCGCGCCGCTAGGGGCCAGCCTCGAACCGTTCGTGCCGGGCGTGCCTCGCTGGCTGGAGGACGCGCCGGAGGGTGTGAACGAGCAGGACGCCGCAGGGTTCGGGCCGAGCGGACCGAGTCTCGCGCAGCTTCGCGCCAAGGGCCGGGCGCACCTCGAGCGCGAGAGGCTCGGCGAGGCGAGCACGATCCTCCGATGGTCCGACGGCGTTCCCCTCGTGGTGGAGCGAACGGTGGGGCGCGGCCTCGTGGTGGTCGTGGGCCTTCCGTTCAACCCATCGTGGAGCGATCTTCCGCTGCGCCCTGCGTTCCTCGCGCTGCTGTCTCGGGTCACGGAAACGGCGCGGGCGCGCGGGGGCGCCAAGCGGATCGACGTGGGCCGGTCGTGGGTGCTCGACGAGGGGGCGGTCGAGGTGCGCACAGAGGCGGGTCCGTACCCTGTGACGCGAGCCCAGGGTAAGGTGCGGATCACGCCGCACGAGGCGGGGCGCTACGACATCCGGGTGGGAGAGGAGGTCGACACACGTTATGCGGCGGTTCCGTCGCGAGAGGTCGACTTGCGTCCACGAAAGGCGTCGGAAGCGAGCCTGGCTTCGAGCCTGGGGGCGACCTCGGGGTCGGTGGACATCTCCCGCTGGATTGCGCTGTTCTTGCTCGCGCTGCTGGCCGCGGAGCTGGGTGTCAGGACGTTGGGGTCCCGTACCCAGGTCACGAAGTAGCTCCAGATCAAACACTGTATCCGCAGGAGTGACGCCGCCGGTTGGTGACGCCGCCGGTCGAAACCGACGGCTACGTTCACCGGTTGGACACATCTCAAAGCCCGCTCCGCGGGCTCCCCAATCGTCCCCACCCTCGCATACCCGTCGAACGCACAACGGGAGCCCGCAGGGCTTTGGGCTCCGTGCATGAGGTCCAACTAGCCGTCGGTTTCAACCGGCGGCGTCGGGCTTCCGCACCAACCCCATCCCCTTCTGTGATCTCTGCGCCTTCTGGGGTTCTCTCGAAACCTGCGAGGCTCGTGGCCGGGTCACATCCGCGGTGTGCGCGGGGGCTTGGGAATGTTGGGCGACGATCCGGGCTTGCGAACCTCCTTGGGCCCGTCTTCGGAGGCCACGAACAAGGTGGTCACGGCGTCGTCATCGAGCTCGTCCGGTTCGCTCGGGATCCGCGGCCGCTTCGGGGCGGACGGGCGCAGCGCTCTCGGCGCCTTACGAGCCTTCCCTTTGGGGTCGGCCGGACGCCCGCCGCGGAGCGAATGAACGTGCTCCTCCTTCGGCGGACCGTCGGCCTCCGGGAAGCTCGAGATCATCGAGTACCGCCCGCCGCCCTCGTCCTGGGTGGTGCCCCCGTCCGGGTCCTCGACGCTGTCGATGATCTTGTCCGCCGCGTCCGCGTCCAGCGCCGACGTGCGTGCGGTCGCCTCCGACTTCGCGGTGGCCTTTCCCAGCTGAGCCCACAGCTCACCGAGCATGGCGCCCGACGGGTCGACGATCGTGTCGTGGACTTCCTCTTCGCCCGTCGGGGGAGCGCCGCGTGGAATCCCTCCGGGGCCAAAGGGGACCTGATCGCCGACCACGGTGGGGTCCTCCTCGACGGCTCGCGGCCCTGTGTCGAGGTTCACCTCGACCTCCCCCGTCTCGAGCGTGACCGGCTGCTGTCCCGTGCCCGTGTCCGAGAAGTGCACGGGGATGTCCAGCGCATCCGAAGGCGGCACCTCGCTCGCCAATCGGGCGGGCGGTTGCGTGCTGCGTCTCGCCTCCTCGGCGAGCCGCTTGATCTGGGCGTTGGTCGGGCTGCGTGCGAGCTGCGACTCCACGTCGCTCAGCGCGTCAATGAAGTGCCTGGCGTCCTCGTAACGTTCGGCGCGATGCTTGGCGAGGGCCTTGTAGATGACGGGCACGAGCGCGCTGGGGATCGCGGGCCGGATCTCCCGGGGATCGCGCGGTTGTGTCGAGAGGATCTGGAGAACGAGAGCGTTGTAGCTGTTGGCGAGGAACGGACGACGCCCCGTGAGGGTCTCGTAGAGCATGATGCCGCAGGCGTAGATGTCGACGCGATGGTCCACGTGCTCACCGCGGGCTTGCTCGGGGGCCATATAGAACGGCGTGCCCATGACCATGCCGGTGCGCGTGAGGGAAAGATCTCCCGATTCGTCGGAGGACTTCGAGATGCCGAAGTCGAGGATCTTGGCGACAGGGGCGCAGCCCACGCGTTCGGTGAGGAAGACGTTCTCGGGCTTGATGTCTCTGTGGATGATGCCCTTGGCGTGCGCCGCCACCAAGGCCGACAGCACCTGCTTGAGGGTGCTGATGACGTCCACGAAGGGCAGGGCGCCCTCGATGTTGATGCGGTCGGCGAGCGTCTGCCCGTTGAGGCGCTCCATGACGAGGTAGGGGGCCCCGTCGCTGAGCCGGCCGACGTCGTAAATCTCGCAGATGTTGGGGTGGCCGATGGTGCCGGCCGCACGCGCTTCCTGGTGGAAGCGTGCGACGGCCTCTCTGCGCCCGAGGTGAGCGCGGTTGAGCACTTTGATAGCGACGCGACGTCCGATCTCGAGGTGTTCTGCTCCGTAGACGGTACCCATGCCGCCCTCACCGATGAGGTCCGTCACGCGGTACTTGTCGCCGATGATGCGCCCGATGAGCCCGAGCTCCACTCGGGGGGGCGGCGGAGCGGACGAGGACTCCTTGCCGTGGCGCGGGCTGACCAGGGGGATCGGCTTCGCGTCGGCGTTGGAGGGAGCATCGGAGACGGCGCGGCGGAGGCGCTCCTTGCGGATCGGCTTGCCCGTAATCGGGCACACCTCGTCCGTGAGGTCATGCGGCAAACCGCAGTGGTGACAACGTAGGAAGCGCTGGCTCAACGGCGCGGGGTCTCCGGGACCGACAGGGTGGCTAGGCGAAGCTTCTCGCCATGGTGGAGCCTAGCGGACGGAGGGCGTTCGCTCAACGGGGAGAAAGGAGAAGCTCATCGCTCCTCCTTGCCCGACTGGGCGGAATTGGCGACACTCCTTCCGTGACCGACACAGTCGCGCCTGCCGAGTGGCCGTCGTAGCTCTCGTTGCTCCGCTCGGGCGCTCTGCGAGCGCGGGTGGACGCCGCCCGCCAGGGGCTGGCCTCGTGCCGGATGTGCCCGAGGGGCTGCGACGCAGACCGCCTGCACGACGAACGGGGGGAGTGCCGCACCGGACGCATGGCGGAGGTGAGCAGCGTGCAACTTCACTCGCAACACAACCAGAATGAAGCACTGCCTCAGAAGACATAGGTCGCTGATATCTGAGGAACGAACAAGAACAAAGGCCCATACGCCCGCTCCCCCGCGACTCCCCCGTAGGCCGGCGCACACGCGACGTTCCCGGGATTGTCCAAGTCGCACCCTTCCCGGGACACGGACAGCGCTTCGTGCGCTGAGTCTGGTCCTTCCGTCGGAACGTACAGCACCCCGAGCGCGCCCCCTAGGTTCCATCCCCCCACTTTCGTCTCGGCGCCGATCTCCGGCATCACGAACACCGGACGCGACGTCACCGCGCCGCCAGTGCCATCCACATTGGCCTCTTGCGTCGTGCCGTTCGCGGTGGCCTTGCCATCGATGACATCGTAGGACGACGCGAGCACGAGTCCCACCGTGAGCCGTGTGCGCAGCGTGACTCCACCGTACGGACCCAGCCCGTAGCTCGCTCCTCCCCCGAACATCGGCCCCCGAAACCGCAAAACATCATCGAGCTCGTACTGCACCGCCGCCTCCGACTCGCCCGCCGGGAACGAGGACGACGCCTCCCGGGTGATGCGCCGCTGCACCGAAATGAACCCGGCCGTCAGCTCGAACGACAGAGGGAAGGGCAGCTCGTAGCCCATGCGGAGCCCGGCAACGAAGCCGTAGGCCGGAGGGCTCTTGGGACACGACGACGGGCACCCCTGCTCCGCACCGCTCTGCAGCGCAGGACCGAGGGCCCCTCCGAGCCATGGACTGACCCATAGCTTGCCCTTCGGCGGACGCGGCCACCGCGGGTGCTCCGGATCCATCCGCAAGCGAACCTCCACCTCCTGGTCCTCCGAGCCCACCCGCAACGCCACGCTTCGCGCCTTTTCGAAATACCCTTCTTCCTGCACAAGCAACTTGTGGTCCCCAGCCGGCAATCCGCCTTCCCACGACCCTTTGCCCAGCGGCACGCCCTCGAGAACGATCTCCGCCGTCGCAGGGACCGCCCTGATCGTCACCTGGGCCGCCACCGGCTCGGACCGCAGGCGCGACAGCACCGTCTGCCCCTGCACGACCATCACCCGCACGGGCATCGACACCCTCCCCTCCCCTCGGGCCTGCAGCACGTGCACCCCAGGCGCCAGCATCCCCTCCCACGGCGCAGCCCCCATCTCCGCGCCGTCCACCAGCACCATCGACCCAGACTCCGACGCATCCTCCACCCGAAGCCCCCCCGCCGCCGCAAGGGGCGACAATCGCGCATCCACCAAATTCCGCTGCGACGCCACGATCTCCACCGTCGCCTCGAATGGCATGTAGCCGTCTTGCACCACCCGCACCACGTGCCGTCCGGGCAGCACCCGCAGGGGCGTGGACAGCGGCAATCTCCCCCGCAAGCGACTGCCCACCAGCACGCTTCCGGTCACGTTCGACGAGATCTCCAGCTCTCCGACCTTGGCGCGCAAGGCCGTCATGGACGCGGCCGTGGCCGCCCGGTCCTCGTCGTCCATCTCCCCCGAATGACGCGCAATCGCCTGCTCATACAGCTCGAGGGCCTCGTCGTACCGCCCAAGCTTGTCCAAGCACAAGGCTTCGTTGATCGTGTTGCGCGCGGAAGGGTACTCCTCCCGAGAGCGACGGAAGTAGTCGGCGGCTCGAGCGATGTCACCGGCTTCGTAGACGGCAACGCCTTGGCGAAAGAGGGACTTGGCGCGCAGCAGGCTCTCCTCTCGCTCGGTGTCGGGAGTGGCAGATGGCGTGGGTTCTTCGGGGGCCTGACCGAGCGCGGGGAGGACGCACAGCAGCACCGCAGGGACTACGACCCAAGGACCACGCTTCAGGTTGAGCATCGGAGAGCACCCCCGCTGGCGCGCTTGGCGCGACGTGACGACCGTGTGGGAACGTAGCATGACGGCGCGAGGGGCCGGAAGGTCCTCTCGGTGCTCGACCCGTCCTTGCTTCCCAACCCCTCCAAAGAGTGGACGCCGGTCGAGGGAGCCACCGTCGCCGTCGATCTGCCTTCAGGTCCACGGGTCGAGCTGGTCAGCGACAGCGAGGGCAACGTGACCGTGCCCGCGCCAGGGCTCGAGGAAGATGCCATCACGTTCGTGGCCCACAAGCAGGGCTACGCGGTCTGGTCCTCGGATCGTCTGGATAGCCACGGTGACCGATGCCTCGCGGCTGCAACTTCCTCCGCCTCCCACGTCCGTCGACGCCCTCGATCTGCTGGGCACCGAGGCTCTCGATGCCTACTTCTATCTGCTCGCCCACACCGACGAGACCAACAAGCAGTACGAAAAGGTTCTGGTCATGTATGGGTACAAGGTCACACCGTAGGCGTCGAGTTGCCTTCAATTCGCCCAACGCGACCCCTCGCAATCCGGGAGTGCCATTCCACGATTCCAAGCTTGGCCCTCCCCTCCCTCAGGTAAGATGCCCCCCCATGCAAGAGGGCAAGACCGTCCCCATCAAGCGCCCCACCTCCGCCCGGAAAGGCCTTCCGCCCGGGGGACTCCTGCAGTTCTCCCCCCTGCTCGACCCGCCCGCCTACCGCGTCTTCCCCCTCGAACAGGGCACCTCCACCCTCGGGCGCAACCCCGACTGCTCCCTCTGCCTCCCCTACGAAGGCGTCTCCCGAACCCACGCCCGCCTCACCCACGTTCCCGGAAGCCTGCACGTCCTCGACCTCGGCAGCGCCAACGGCGTCATCGTGAACGGACAACACGTACGCGAGGCCACCCTCCTCGGAGGCGAGGTCCTGCGCTTCGGCGACTGCTTCCTCCGCTTCATGACTTCTCTGCCCTCCGCGGTCGCCGGCCCCGTGCCCGTCCACACCCAAGGCATGATCTCGGGCCCCTGTCTCGATCCGCTCCGGCAGCTTCTCACCCGGGCCGCCGACACCCGCATGTCCATGCTCATCCTCGGCGAGACCGGCACCGGAAAGGAAGTCACAGCCGCGTACGTCCACCGCGCCAGCCCGCGACGGGACCACCCCTTCGTCGCCGTCAACTGCGCCGCCCTGCCCGCCACTATGGTCGAGGCAGAGCTGTTCGGACACGTGAAGGGCTCCTTCACCGGCGCCACATCCGACGCACCAGGACTCTTCCGACAGGCCGAAGGCGGCACCCTGTTGCTCGACGAGATCGGCGACCTTCCCTTCCCCATGCAAGCCAAGCTCCTGCGCGTGTTGCAGGACCGGCAGGTGCGCCCCGTCGGCTCGCCTCGCAGCGTCGAAGTCGACGTGCGCGTGCTCTGCGCCACGAACCGCGACCTCGGCGCCCTCGTGCGCGAAGGCTCGTTCCGTCCCGACCTGTACGCACGCATCGCCGAGCTCTCCACCACACTCCCTCCCCTGCGCGATCGCATCGAAGACCTCCCGCTGCTCGCCACCCACTTCATCGCCAAGCACGCCGTACCAGCACCGTCGCTCTCCCCCGCGTCGATCGAGCTGCTATGCACGCGCCCATGGCCGCTCAACGTGCGCGGCCTCGAGAGCGCGATCCGCCGAGCGCTCTTGCACGCCGGCAACGCGTCCACCCTCGAGCCCGAGCACTTCCCCGAGGACGGGCTTGGCGATGCGGCGTCCATCCCATCCTCACCTCCCGGCCGCGCCCCTACCCCGCCCGCAGAGCCACAGAATCACGCGAGGGCCCTGCGTATCGTCGAGGCGCTCCGCAAGCACGGAGGCAATGCCGCATGCGCCGCCGAGGAGCTCGGCATCAGTCGCAGCCAGCTGTACCGCCGCGCCAAGAAGTTCGGCATCGACGTGGGCAGCTTCAAACCCTGACGTCGTGCAGGTCACGCAGAACCGTTGTCGCGTCCTGGTACCGATCGTCCGGGGCCTTCGCGAGACACCGGCTCACCACGGCCTGCAGCGCTTCGGGGACGTCGCTTCGACCGGACGCCTCCGCCATGCTCGGCGCGGGTTTGCCCACGTGATGCGCGATCAACCTCGCGCGAGGCCCCGTGAACGGCGGCTGCCCGCACACCAGCGTGTGCGCCAACAGCCCGAACGAATATACGTCACTGCGACGGTCCAGGGGCTGTCCCAACCCATGCTCGGGGCTCATGTACTCCGGCGTGCCGAGCTGCAATCCGTTGACGGAAAGCACGGAGTCGAGCTTGCGCGCGTCCACGATCTTCGCGAGACCGAAGTCACAGATCTTCACGGTCTCTTCGTGGCTACCCGCGTTGGCCAGGATCGCGTTGGCAGGCTTGAGGTCGCGGTGGAGCACGCCGGCGTCGTGCGCAGCGCAGAGCCCGTCGGCAATCTGGCGAAGGATCCGCAAGCTGCGGCCGATCGGTTGCGGCCCTTCGGTCTCCACCACATAGCGCAGCGAGGGTCCCTCGACGTATTCCATCACGAGGTAGGGGATGCCTTCATCCGTGTGACCGAAGTCGGCCACGCTCGTGATGTTCGGATGGTTGATGCGGCTCGCGGCGCGGGCTTCTCGCTCGAAGCGTCGAAGGCTCTCGGTGTCGCCGAGGCGGTCGGGGAGCAGGACCTTGAGGGCGAACCGGCGGTCGAGCACTTCGTGGTGGGCGAGGTACACGGAGCCCATGCCGCCCGTCCCGAGGAGGGCTTGCACCCGAAATCGACTGGCGAAGATCGTCCCTGGTTCCAGCGCCTGCATCCGTACTGCCTGGTAGCATCCTGAACCCCATCGGGGTCCGGGTTGTCAAGGCGAATCACGGCGGGGCTTGGGTAACTCCTGCATGGTTCTTGGGCACGGCCTTGCCGTGCCGGGCTGGACTCGGCGGTGCCGAGTCGCCACGGATGCGGACTCGTACCGACGCGACGTCGTCGCGCCCAGCCTCGGTCAGCGCCACCGTGCCCGGATCCTTTCTTCGGTTTCCTGTACAATCTGCGACCAGCTGCGATGGCTCCGGATGGGGGCATCGACCTGCCCATCCCGAACCCAAACCGTTTGTTGTATATCTTCTGGGCTCATGGTTTCTCGAAACCTCGATGTCGGCGCCGTCATCGACGGGCGGTATCGTTTGTGTGAACGGATCGGGTCCGTCGCACAAGGGCAAGCCTTTGTGGCCGAGGACGACGACGGTCGGCGCTTTCGCTTGCTCATCGTCTCCTCGGCATCGGCTGACGAGATCGAGCAGAACGTGATCTCGGCCTCGCGGCTGTCGTCGCCTTATGTGATTCCCATCGCGGGCTACGGTGTGGATGACGCTTCGGGGGCGCGATACTTCGTGATGCCCGCGGTGCAGGGCGAGACGCTCGAGAGCCTGATCGCGCGGCTGGGACCGCTGGACACGCAAGCGGTCGCGCGTGTGGGAATTCAGCTCGCCCGGGCGGTGGACGAGGCGCACTCGAAGGGCATCGCCCTCGGGGCGATCCGGCCCATCGACGTGGTCCTGGAGCGCAAGACGAACGACATCGCGGTCGCACGGCTGGCTTGTTCGTGCCTGTTCCAGCTTGATCTCGCCCGGCTCTGGCACGGCGCGCAAGACAGCCAGACCGCGACGTCGCCGGCTGCCACCACGCGTTCGGGCAGGCGTGGGGACGCGGCCTCGGACATCCTGGCCCTCGGCACGGTGCTGTATGCCGCATTGACAGGCACCTGGCCGGATCCGGCGAGTGACAGGGAGATTCCTTGGCTGCAAAGCGTGGCACCGTGGGTGGACGGCGGGCTCGCGAAGGTCGTCCAAGCCACCGTCCTTCGCGACGAGGAGAACCGGTGTCCGAGCGCTCACGCGCTCATCGGGGCGCTCGCGCGGCATGCGTCGGGAGACCCGGACCTGTCGTGGCAGATGCTGGGAGTGAGCGAGATGCGTCGTGCCTCCGCCGCGCCACCCGTCGAGCCACCAGCGAGTTGGCTCGACATCAGCCTTCCCTCTCACGCGGACGACGAGCAAGCGGATCGCTTGTTGGGCGCGACGCTCGACGGGCGCTATCAGCTCGTGGGACAGGTGGGCTCGGGAGGCATGGGTGTGGTGTACGAGGCGCTCGACCCAAGCGGCAAGCCGTGTGCGATCAAGGTGATCAAGCGCGACATGCTGCTGCACGGCGGCGACACGGTTCGTCGCTTCGTGCGAGAGGCGCGGGCGACGCGAGCCATCGAGAGCGAGCACGTGGTGCGTGTGATCGAGGCGGGCACGGACGCGGACCGGGGGCTCCCGTACATCGTGATGGAGATGCTGCGAGGCACGGACCTCGCTACGTTCCTGAGCACGCAAGGCCCGATGGACCCACGGTGCGCGGCGTGGGTGTTCTGGCGTGCCTGCCTCGGGTTGGGACGCGCGCACGAGCTGGGCATGGTCCACCGTGACGTCAAGCCCGCCAACATCTTCCTGCACGAGACCGACGACGGCGTCATTCCCAAGCTCTGCGACTTCGGCGTGGCGAAGATGGATGCGTCGCTACGGGAGCACTCGGCAACGGCGTTGACGCAGACGGGAGGCATCCTTGGGTCCCCGCTGTACATGGCGCCCGAGCATGCGGAGAACGCCAAACACGCGGACGCGCGTTCGGACGTGTGGAGCCTCGGGATCTCGCTGTACGAGACGCTCGCAGGCGCGCGTCCGTGGGAAGACTGCTCCACGATCGGGGAGCTGCTGCTCGCGCTCTACACGAAGGAAGTGGTGCCCCTGCAGAATCGCGCCCCGTGGGTGAGCCCGGAGTTCGCGGCAGTCGTGCACAGGGCGCTGCAGCGCGAGGCTTCCGCGAGGTTCGCGGACGCGAGCGAGATGGCCGCCGCGCTCGAACCCCTGGCAGGAGACCTCGGGCCGCAGGGCCCCACCAAGTTGCAGCGCGTCTCCCCGGAAATCCGATCCCTCTCCGCGCCAAGACTCGACGTCGGCGCCATATCCGGCGCTTCCCCCGTCACCAGCCCCCCGGGTCCCCTTTCCCGCTCCCGCCCGACGAGGTCCGTGATGGTCGGGGCTATCGTTCTCGTCACCGCGGGCGTAGGGGCCTTTCTCGCCGCACGCGCCACGGCACCCGAGACGCCCACCGCACCTGCCGCCTCCCCGGCCGTAGCCGATTCCGTCGCTTCCCCCAAACGTACCCAGGCGCTCGTGCGCATCACCCCCGCGTCGGCCAGCGTCTCCGTCGACGGCACGGCCACATCGCTGGACGGCGGGACGCTCACGCTGCTGCGCGGCCCAGGCGAAACGGCCCGGATCATCCTCGAGGCCGAGGGCGTGCGGAAGGAGGCCTCCGTCGTCATCACGGCGGACGGCAGGGCCATTCCGAGCGTGATCACGCTCTCTGCTCCGGTACCCTCCGCGTCGGCCTCCGGTCCCGTGGTGTCAAAGCCCCCTCCCCGGACCGGTGCCGCCAAGCCCACCGCGGTGGAGCCGCCCAACACGGGCGTGCCGACCCCTGCCGCGACCCCGTCGGCCCCCAAGTTCAACAAGGACTGGCAATAGTGAGGTTCGCGTAACTTCGCTCAGGGATCGACCGCATTCCTGCGGTACCAACTTGCGTGGGCGTGTACTACGGTGGTTCCTTTCTGGAGGTATCGAGGAAGTGGCCATACCGAAGTTGATCGAAGTTGCCGACGGCGCCCTCGCGTCCGTCGACTCCGAGGCATGGGACGCGGTCGTGGTGGTCTCACCCACCCTGAACTTGACGGACCTTTCTGCCATCCATGGCCCCTTGCGTGCGGCGGCCGACGTGGACGCGTGCGTGGGCAAGGACGTCGTGGTGGTGCATGCGAAGGGGCTCGCGGGGGGGCGTCTGGTGTTCGCGCCGACGGGCCCGATCCACAGAGACTGGGACGACGTGCGACGCTACGGTGATGCGGCGAAGGCGGGAGTTCGGCGCGCGCGGGACGCGGGAGCGAAGCGTCCGCTCTTGCTGGTGCCGCGGGTGCCGGTCGACGGACCGTTCGACAAGGCGCTCGAGGTGTCGTTGCTCGGGGCGCTCGAGGGGTTGTGGGAGCCGCTGGAAGCGCGGGAGGCGAGGGGTGAACAGGAGCTCGAGCCCGTGACGCACCTTGGGTTCGCCGCGCCCGCGGGCGCCGACGGGGCGCGCATGGGCAAGGCCGTGACCGCGGTCGAGGCGGGCCGTCGCCTCGCGCGAGACCTCGCTGGCGCGGAACCGGAACGGATGACGCCGTCGGCGTTCGCCAGCTTCTGCCGCGACGCGTTCGCGGGCTCGCGGGTCGAGGTCGCGGTGGTGGACGACGCGGGGGAGATCCGGCGGAGCTACCCGTTGCTCGCCGCGGTGGCGAGGGCGTCCTTCGGGGTCGAGCGACACCGGCCCTGCGTGCTGCGGCTGCGGTACCAGGGAGCGGGACCGATCCGAGAGACCCTGTTGTGCGCGGGGAAAGGCGTGACGTACGACACGGGAGGCGCAGACCTCAAAGTCGGCGGGCACATGGCCGGCATGAGCCGGGACAAGGGCGGCGCGGCCGCGGTCGTCGGGTTTCTCCGCACGCTTGCGGAGATCGCGCCCGTTGGGCTGCGGGTGGTCGCGGAGATCGGGTTGGTTCGCAACAGCATGGGTGCCGACGCCTACGTGGCCGACGAGATTCTCACGTCTCACGCGGGAGTCCGCGTGCGGGTGGGCAACACGGACGCGGAAGGGCGTCTCGTGCTCGCGGACCTCTTGTCCCACCTGCGGGAGGCTGCGAAGGGGGCCGAAGCGCCGCGGATCTTGTCCCTCGCGACCCTGACGGGACACGCCGCTCGCGCGGTGGGTCCGTACACGGTAGCCATCGAGAACGGACCTGCGCGCAAGCTTCGCCTGGCCGCGGGGCTGTCCTTGGTCGGCGACCAGTGGGGAGACCCGGTCGAGGTGTCGCGTCTCCGTCGGGAAGACTTCGACTTCATCCGTCCGCGAACCCCCGCGGACGACGTGCTTCAATGCAACAACGCACCCTCCTCGGCGACCGACCGTGGACATCAGTTCCCGGCGGCCTTCCTGTTGCGAGCTTCCGGACTCGAGGCCCACGGGGCGGATGCGCGAGCTCCTCTGCCCTTCGTGCACCTCGACCTCGGCGGCAGCGCGTGTGAGGGAGGGGACTGGCAGCATGGCCGTCCGACCGCAGCGATGGTGACCGGCCTCGCTGCGAGGTGGGCAATCGAGGAGCACTGACACCCGCGCCCTCTCGTCCCGAGCAAAGCAACCGGCGGAACGCGACCTCTGCGTCGTGCTCCGCGAATGGCCTGCCACCGATAAGGGGGGTGGTGCTCCTTCCCACGAGGCGTGGTCTGCACGGGTCGCTTCGGACGCACAACCCGTCCCACATCTGCACAAGCAACGAAACCATCTGCGATTCTCTGCGGAATATGCGGCCAAATCCGATACCTCCGGATCCGGGTCGCCCGTCCCGCGTTGACGATTCGCCCTCGCTGCTGTACGGCTTCTTCTCCACCTTCACCCGACTGCGAAGAGGAAGGAGCGGCCATGGCAGGCAAGCTGCTGATGACGGGGTTCCCTGGGTTCATTGCCAAGCAACTCGCCCCTCGCCTCGGCCGGAAGAACCCCAATACCCACTTCCTGTTCCTCGTCCAGCCGTCGATGCGAAAGCTCGCGGAAGCCTCCCTCAGGACGCTCGACGAGCAGCTGGAGGGGCTATCGACGCGCTGCTCGATCGTGGAGGGCGACATCACGCAGCCGAGGCTCGGCATGGCTGCCGGGGCGTACGAACGCTGCACCAAGGAAGTGTCCGCGGTCTGGCACCTCGCCGCCCTCTACGACTTGGCCGTGCCCGCCGCAATCGCCTATCGCGTCAACGTCATCGGCACGGCGCATGTCCTCGACTTCTGCGAAGCATGCGAGTCCCTCGAGCGCCTCGACTACGTGTCGACCTGCTACGTGAGTGGCACGCGCCACGGCCTGGTCCTCGAGAGCGAGCTCGATGAAGGCCAATCCTTCAAGAACCACTACGAATCCACCAAGTGCTGGGCGGAGATGGAAGTACGCCGTCGCATGGGCAGGATTCCCACCTGCGTGCACCGCCCGGGCGTCGTGGTGGGGGACTCGCGCACAGGAGAGACGGACAAGTACGACGGCCCCTACTTCCTGATGCTGTTGCTGCTGCGGTTGCCGGCCCGCTTGCCGATGCCGAACATCGGCCGCGGCGATGCGCGCGTGAACCTCCTGCCCGTGGACTTCCTGACGGACGCGATGGCCGCAATCGGCACCAACCCCACCGCCCTAGGCAAGACGGTGCACCTCGCGGACCCCAACCCACGCTCCGCCCGTGAGGTCGTGGCGAGGCTCCAGGCCGAGCTGGGACGCCCCCGGCCCGCAGGCCTCGTACCGCCCACCCTGGTGTCCCGCGCCTTGCGCATCCCCGCCGTCCGTCGGATGGTCAAGATTCCCGAGCAGACCGTGGCGTACTTCAACCACGAGGTACTCTTCGACACCACGAACCAGGCCTCCTTGCTCACGGATACGGGCCTGTACTGTCCTGACTTCTTCTCCTACCTGCCCACCCTCCTCGACTACGTGCGCGCCCACCCCGAGAAGGCCTTCCTCGACGGGCGAACGTGGTAGTTCGCGGGGTCCCGATGAATGGCATTCCCGTACGCTACAACGCCGTATTCGGACTCGGCATCTTGCTCGGGGGCGCGTTCGTTCTGTTGTCGGGCTTGCTGCTGGGGAAGGTGCTGCTGCTGCTCATCGGCGTCATCAACACCCTCGCCGGGTTCGGCTTCACGACCCAGCCTTGGTTCGTGGTCTTCTCCGACCGCATCGAGATCCGCAACATGATCGGCATGACGCTCAAGACCCACCGGATCCCAGGGCTCGCGGACCTGGAGGTCCACGCAGGCCGCGTCTGGTCGAAGCGGTCCAACGCCGGCTTCAGCGGCCTGGGCGGATGGCTGGCCCGCGGCCGGGACATCGATGCGGTTCGCACCGCGATCCGTCGCGCCGGCGAAACCGTCGGACCAGCGCCATCCTGACCCCGTCGAAGACCGGGCCTTTCCGAACCCTTGGCCCCCCCCGTGATCCGGGGCGGAGCGACGGGCTGAGAGAGTAACCTCTGGATCTTGCTCTGCGAATGGCAAGGCGTCCTTCCACCCATGAGGTGGGTGGTGCTCCTTCCCATGAGGCGGGTCAGCATCCGTCCCTTCGGACCCACAACCCGTCGCTACGCGGCTACCCATATCCGCACAAGCAACGAAACCATCTGCGGCTCTCTGCGGGATCTGCGGCCAACTCTGATGGGTGCAGACACCACTTTGCACAGGTACCCTTGGGGGAACTGGTGAGCCGGGAACCGGGACCTGGGATTCATCCTTCCCGGTTCCCGGCTCACCAGTTAACTTCGGACACACTGATGGCTCCGGATCTGGTTCCCCCAGAGCCCTCGACCGTCTCCGGCCGCTTCGGCTATACTCGCCCGATGGTTGGTCGCCTTCGACGGGTGTTGCCGGTTGCCTTTCTATGCCTGACGGCCTGTGGCCCAGAGGGGAGCAAAGGCCCCTCGGCCCCGCTGCCCGCGGTCGCCTACCCACGCATGATCGCCAAGCCAGAGCACAAGGCTCTCGTCCTGGAAAGGATCGGTCGCGAGCCCTACCGGATGATCTTCGAGCAGGTCAAGGCGCAGGCGGCGCGCCCGTACGAGCAAGACCCCGACCCGCTGAAGTGGGACCACGGCACGAACGGCCGCAACGGCGAGACCGCCCAGGCCAACGCGCTGCTCGCCTGGCTCTTCGACGACGCCGCCGCAGCGGACAAAGCCCGCTCCTTCTTCCAGAACCTTCGCACGGACTGGTTCACCAACGGCGTGGCCGACGTCAACATCCGGATGCCGCACTCGCTGATGGGCTACACCAACGCCTGGGACCTTTTGATGGCAACGCCCTTCTTCCCGCCGGACGAAGCGCGCGGGGCCCGCGGCAAGATCACCGAGATCAACAAGCAGTTCTACGAGCGGTTCGTGCAGAACGGGATCGTCCGCAGCCTCTGGCTGGGCCCCGCCCAGAACAACCACCCGATCCGAACCGCCTGCGCCATCGGCTACGTGGCGATGGCCTTCCCCGATCACCCCGACGCCACAGCCTGGGCCAACTGGTCCTTCTCCGAGCTCGATTACCTCTGGGGCCCGGACGGACGCTACGTGCAGCCCGACGGAGGCGTTTCGGAAGGACCCTTCTACTTCGGCTTCGCCTGGGGCGTGAGCGCGGCATTCTTCATCGCTGCCCACAATCTCTACCCTTCCCCCCCCACCTTCCGGCGCGATTGCATCAACCGCCAGGACATCGACCCCTGGACCGGCCACGGCTGCATCGACGGCGAGCCCTTCGCCTTCCACAATCCCCTGCACGGGGACCTGTTCCCTCGCTCCGTCGAGTGGTCCGTCGCCCTCCGACTGCCCTGGGGCAGCCGCCCTCCCCTGGGCGATGCCTACTTCAACCCCTTCAACGGCAATGCCCTCCTCACCTCCTTCGGCCAGGGCGGCATGCACGTATGGGACTGGGAATCGAACCGCGACCGCCCCTTCGAAATGGGGCACGGCGCGGACCTGCGCACCCACCACCTCCTCTACTTCGACGACAGCGTCGCAAAGCAGACTCCCCCCTGGACCACCCGCTTTCTGCCCGACGCCGGCAATGCCATCTTCCGCTCGGGCTGGGACGAAGAAGCACGGTGGCTCTTGCTCCTCGGAGAGCACGGTCCCGCGAGAAAAACCCTCCACGACCACGTCGACGGGACCTCCCTGTCCATGGCAGCGTACGGCGAATACCTGCTCGTGGACCCGGGCTATTACAAACCCAACGACCTCGACAACGCCAAGACGGCCCACTCCCCTTCCCACAACCTCGTTCTCATCGACGGGGTCGCCGCCCCGGACAAGGGCCTTCTCACCGACTTCCGGGACGCAGACGCCTGGATTCGCAACACCCACCAGGGACAATCTCTCCACTACGCGGAAGCCCACCAGACCTACCAGCAAGCCACCGTCGAACGCTCCGTGATATTCGTCGACGGCCGATACTTCGTCGTGGCCGATGCGCTTGCGACGTCGGTGGCGGAGGCGAGGGAGCACCGCTGGCGCATGGGCGGTCATGCGGGATACGACGCGGGGGGCGCCTTCGTGCCTTCGGAGACGGGCGCGCGGTGGGAGAGGACCCTGGCCGGGGTGGACGTGGCCCTCGCTTCGACCGCACCGTCCCTGGTGGTGGAAACACCCCCATACGAAGCGGGCAAGTCTCCCCATGTGCACGAGTTCGATCTCGACCGAGCGGTAGGGGACCACGGCGTCATCGATGGGGTCGTGCACGCACGCGCCCCTGGGTTTCTCGCCCTGCTCCTGCCCTATCGGGTGGGCGATTCGGCCGGATCGGAGCACGGCCCTCTGTCCTTCGAGCCCATCGACCTAGGGGACGGAATGGCCGCCTTCACGGTCGGGACCGCCGACGGAACCGACCTCGCTCTGCTGCGGGACGCATCGGCCCCCCAGCAAGTCACGTTGCCGCTGGGCGTGGTGGAGACCGACGCGCGGGTGGTGGTCTTCCGGTGGCAAGGCACCCGGCGATTCGCCCTCATCGTGCGGGGCACGACCTTGAAGGTCGACGGGACCACGGTGCTGCAGGGCGGCGACGCCTCCACCTTCGCGCTCGAGGAGTCTCTGCCATGATCGTGAGGTCGCCACGGCCCCCTCGAGCGCTCCTGCTCTTCGCGATGCTCGCGGCAGGATGCAGCGCCGAGAAAGGGGGGAACGATCCTTCCACCTGGGTGTGCGAGCCGACGTCCCCTTCCCCTTCGGACCCCTTCGCCCTGGACCGAGGTCCAGCGTCCGAGAATGTGGCCCTCGCCAAGGCGGTCGCGGACCGTTACGTGCAAGAGCACCCTCCCACCGAGCAGTCCTGGGACTGGGGCGAAGCCACGTTGATGTTCTCGCTCGTGGACCTGTACCGGGTCACGGGGGAAGGCCGTTATCGGGACTACTACCAAGCGTGGATCGATCACCATGTCGAGCGGGGTTACCTCATCACGATGAGCGACCGCTGCCCTCCGGCCCTCGCGGCGATTGCCCTCTACCAGCAGACCTGTGAACCGCAGTACCGCAAGGTCGTGGACGACGTGCTCGTCTACCTGTACGAGACATCCCCCCGCACGGAGCACGGGGGAATCAGCCACATGGGGACGGTCACGATTTTCGGGGAGACCCTCTGGCTGGACTCCTTGTTCATGTTCGGTAACGTCCTCGTGCGTTGGGGGGAGCTCACGGGCAACGAGCGCGCGTTGTCGGAATTCGCATCCCAGTACCGCATCTTCCAGGGCTTGTTGCAGCAGGAAGGGGGGCTGTTCACTCACGCCTGGGGATGGCCTGGCTACCAGGACGAAGGGGTTTTCTGGGCACGCGGCAACGCCTGGGTCACCGCCGCCGGCTACGAGTACCTGCGTGTCCTCGCCCTGCGCGGGGCCAACGACGACGCCGTCGAGGGGTCGCTCCGCCGCCAGGTCGAAGCCATCGTGGCCAGCCAGGACGCCGCGACCGGACTCTGGTGGACCGTCATGAGCCACCCCGGCGAAATCTACCTGGAGACCAGCGCCTCCGCGCTCTTCGCCCTGGGCATGGCGCGAGGCTATCGCCTCGGCCTGCTGGACGACTCCGTACTGCCATCTATCCAGCGCGCGATCGCGGGGGTGAAGACCAAGATCGCACTCGATGAGACCGGACGCCCCATCGTGACGGACATCAGCGGCCCCACCACGGTCGGCCAGCTCAAGGACTATGCCGCCGTACCGCTCGAGAACGACGTCAGCTACGGCGTGGGCGCGGTGATTCTCGCGCTCGTGGAGACGTCGGGCCTGTAGGGCACCTTTCCCTCGGGTAGAACGGATAGCGCCAAACCCAAGCACGTTCTTCGAACAGTGCGTGACTTGGATCGAAGCTGAATCACGTTGAGCCGTGGCGAAGCCGAGGTCATGGAAACTAGGAACAGGAATGCGAACACGGAAGGTAGAATGGGCTCCCCACCGCAGGCTTCGTGATCACCCTCCGCGACACGCTGGCGTTCGCATTCGCGTTCCGTGTTCCTCTTCCTAGTTCCTAGTTTTCCGCACGGATCAATGTGATTCTGTTTAGCTTCGCACGGCCTTGCCGTGCCGTGAGCTGGACTCGACGTTGTCGAGTCGCCACGGATGCGGACTTGTAACGCCCACTCCAATAACCAGCCCGAGGCGGTACACATCCGCACAAGCAACGAAACCATCTGCGGCTCTCTGCGGAATCTGCGGCCAACTCCGATGGCTCCGGATCTGGCATCCCGCCCATTCGGTGGCCCGCCCCCTTCACTTTCGCTATCCTGTCCGACCTCCCATGTCCGACCCTCGGTCCACCGTCCGCTCCGCCCCAGACCTCCATCCGGAGCAGCCTGCGACCAAGGACGCTCGGGAGCCTGCCATCACCCTCCCTGCGTCAGCCCTGGCGTCGCTGGAACCCCTGCAAGAACCGGTCATCACGGTCAGGAAGAGACCCGAGCAGGAGGCAACCCCGGTGGTGCCCATGGCCGGGGCCCAGGCCCTCGCGCCCGGTACCCTCGTTGCCCCCTACCGCGTCGTTAGGCTCGTGGGGCGGGGTGGCATGGGTGACGTCTACCTGGCGCGCGACACGCAGCTGGGAAGGAAGGTCGCGCTCAAGGTCGTTCGGCCTTCGGCGATCGGAAACCGCGAGGAAGTGGCCAGGTTCCTGCTCGAGGCGCGCATCACGGCGCGATTCAGCCACCCCCACATCGTGACGGTGTACGGCGCCGGGGAGCACGAGGGGCACCCCTACGTGGCGCTAGAGTATCTCGAAGGGCAGACGCTACGAGCGCGCATGGACGAGCAGCGGCTCGGGCTTCGCGAGGTCCTGCGCGTGGGTCTTGCGGTGGCCGAAGCCCTGCAGGAGGCGCACCGACACCGGGTGCTGCACCGGGACCTCAAGCCGGAGAACGTATTCATGCCCAGGGACGGCCGCCTGCGCGTGGTCGACTTCGGCTTGGCGGTCCCCTTGCACTTGCCCGACGTGCTGGCGGAAGCCAGGGAGCTCGACGAGCTGCCTCGAGGTGTCGAAGAAACGTTGCAGCGCAGCTTCGACCGGGGCGGGATCGAGGGGACGCCCCTGTACATGGCGCCCGAGCAGTGGAAGGGACAGGAATGCTCCCCCGCCACGGACAGCTGGGCCTTGGGTGCAGTGCTCTACGAGCTTCTCAGCGGCAAGCCGCCCTATGACGAGGAATCGAACATGGTGCAGCTGCTCCGGGTCTGCTCGCCGGATCCCGCACCGACGCTCGAGCCGTTCGAGCCGGTGCCGGAGCCCCTCGCAGACCTGGTGGCTCGCTGCTTGGAGAAGGACGCCGAGCGACGCCCCGCGGCCAACGAAATCGGTCGGGTCTTGCACGATCTGCTGCACGAGGGCAGGACCCGACTCGAGGCGGAACAGTCGCCCTTCCGGGGGCTGCTTCCCTTCTCGGAGGGCCAGGCGGACATCTTCTACGGCCGGGACGACGAGGTGGCGGCATTGCTGGAACGGCTGCGCCACGAGCCCTTGCTGCCGGTGGTGGGTCCCTCCGGGGCGGGCAAGAGCTCCTTCGTGCAGGCCGGCGTGATCCCCCGGCTGCGGGAGCGCGGGCGCTGGATCGTGCTCCGCCTTCGGCCCGGTCGTGAGCCCTTCGAAGCCCTCGCCATGCGTCTGGTGCGCGGCGAGCGCGACGGTTCCTCGCGTGGCACGTCCTCGAGCACGAGCCGCGTCATCGCCTTTGGCGAAGGGGCCAGGGACATCGAGCACGAGCTGGGCGTGCAGCTACGCGAAAACCCAGCCCTGCTCTCGCTGCGCCTGCACCAGATCTCCGAGCAGGAGGACGCCTGGGTGCTGCTGTTGGTGGACCAACTCGAGGAGGTGTACACGCTCGTGGACGATCCGGAGCTGCGACGCCGCTACATGACGGCGGTGTGCGGCGCCGCGGACGACGCAGAGAGCCGCGTGAGGGTGATGTTGACCCTGCGCGACGACTTCCTGGTCCGACTCGCGGAGACGCCCCTGGCGCGTGAGGCGCTCGGGCATGTGACCGTGTTGCGGAGCCCCGGCCCCGACGCCCTGCGGGACATCCTGCTGACGCCCGTACGCCTGGCGGGATACCGCTACGAGGACCCTGCGATCGTGGAGGAGATGATCGACGCCGTCGGGTACCAGCCGGGCGCCCTGCCTCTCATCCAGGTGGCGGCCACCCAGCTGTGGGAGGGTCGGGATCGCAGGACCAAGACGCTGCAGCGAAGCGCCTACGATGCGATGGGAGGCGTGGTCGGGGCGCTCGCCCGACAGGCGGACGGCGTGCTCGAAGGGCTCACGTCCGGGCAAGTGCGCGTGGCCCGGGAGATCTGCTTGCGTCTGGTCACGCCGGAGCACACGCGACGACTCTTGCCTCGTGACGAACTGCTGGAGGGGTTCGGTACGAATGGGGAGGAAGTGCTGCGACGGATGGTGCTGGGTCGCATCGTGATCGTGCGGCGTGGGCGCTCGGCGGCGGGAGGCGACGTGGAGCTGGTGCACGAGTCGCTGGTACGCAGCTGGACGAGGCTAGCGCGATGGCTGGAGGAGAGCCGGGAGGAGCTCGCGTTTCTTGGGGAGGTGGGACAGGCGGCGGAGCTCTGGGAGAAGCGAGGGCGGCCCAAGGACGAGGTCTGGAGGGGACCTTCCCTTCATGCAGCCCTTGCCAAGGCAGACAGGGTTTCCGCCCTGCCCGAGCGAGCACGAGACTTCTTGGAGGCGGGCAGGCATCGAGAGCGCAGGGGTTCGCGACGACGACGGGTCGTGGCTGCGGCCGCCTTCGGTGTGATGACGGTCGTGGCGACCGTGTTGGCCTTGCAGGGTCACGAGGCCTCGACCCAGAGGAACGTGGCCGAGCGGGAGCGGGAGATTGCCGAGGCGCAACGTGTCCACGCCGAGGAGAAGCGCGCCGAGGCGCTACGGGAAGGAGCCTCCGCCGCCCTCTTGCGCAAGAACATGCTCGAAGCACGTGCCAAGGCCCGCGTGTCCCTCGAGGCCCACGACACCCCGACCTCCCGCGCGCTCTGGGATCAGCTCCGCAGCCAGCCCCTGCAAGCCGTCACCCGCCTGCCCGCACGCGCCTGGACGGCCAAGTTCATGCCCACGGGACAGTCCGTGGCCGCGCTCGACATCCAGGGCTTCGTCCACGACATCGACGTGGCCACCACGCGGAGCCGCCGACTCGCCGACTGGAGTGCGGCCAGCGTCGCGGAAGCGTCGTTCTCCGAGGACGGGCGTTTCCTCGTGTCGACCGGCAAGACGGGCGACCTGCGGGTGTGGGATCTGGTGAAGGGTTCGGTATTCAACCTCGGGCGGCCGCCGCCCCGCGTGAGCTGGTTCGCTCTATCCCTAAACGGACAAAAGGTCGCCTCCCTGCACGCCACGGGAACGGTGCACCTGTGGGACGTTCGCTCGGGCAAGCAAACCCGGGCCCTGGAAGGGCACCGCGTGGGCGCAACCCGTGCCGTCTTCGACCCCCGGGGAGAACGGCTCGCCAGCGGTGACCTTTCCGGCGAGGTTCGGGTCTGGGACCTCGCATCCGGGCAGAGCAAGCCCCTGGCACAGCGCCATGACAAGCTCGTCTCCGGACTCGCCTTCGACGCCACCGGACGCCTGCTCGCCACCTCCGACTGGGGCGGGCAGATCCGCCTCTGGGACCCATCGTCCGGCGCGCTGCTTCGCACCCTCGAAGGCCACGCTGGCGCCGTCTACCGCGTCCGCTTCCATCCCGACGGCAAACGTCTGGTCTCCGTCAGCGGGGACAAGACGGTCCGCATCTGGCGCGTGGAAGACGGCGCCCTGCTCCGTACGCTCCACGGGCACCTGGACCAAGTCTACGACGCCGACTTCGACCCTGCCGGCCACACGCTCATGACGCTCGACGGCCTTGGCGCCCTGCACTTCTGGGCGCTCGAGGCGGTCTCCGGTCCCACGCGGCAGAGCGGTCACACGGGCAGCGTCTTCGGCATCGACTTCCATCCCCGCGAGCATCAAATCGCGTCCGCCAGCCGCGACCAAACCATCCGGATCTGGGACGTCGCCACGGGCCATGTCGATGCCGTGCTGGAAGGACACGATGCTGGCGTCCTCGGCGTAGCCTACAGTCCCGACGGCAACCTGCTCGTCTCGGGGGGCAACGATCACACCGTGCGCATCTGGGACGCCCGACGCTACGTACAGCTCGCCGCGCTCAGTGGTCACCACGACGCCGTGGTGCACCCCACCTTCAGCCCGGACGGCAAGCTCGTGGCTTCCCCGAGCAACGATGGCACGACCCGCATCTGGAACGTCGCCACGGGGGACAAGGTGCACGAGCTCTTGGGCCACACGGGGGGGGTCAACCAGGCGAGCTTTGCCCCCGACGGCAAGACCCTCGCCACAGGAGCCGACGACGCCACGATTCGGATCTGGGATGTGCGCACGGGCAAGGAGCTCCGGGTGCTGCGCGGCCACGAAGCCGCGGTCTACGGCCCGCGCTTCAGCCCCTCGGGCGATCGCCTGATCTCGGGCGGGTGGGATGGAGACACCCGGCTGTGGTCGCTCGCCTCGGGCGAGAGCAGCGTGGTGCATCGATGCCCCGGGTACGCGTTCTTCCCTTCGTTCGGGCCGAAGGGAGCGCAGGTGGGTGCGACCTGTGCCGACGGGACTGCCGTGTTGATCGACCTGGGAGGCGGCAACGAGGTGCCCCTGCAAGGCCACGCCGGACATGTGACGGACGTTCTCTTCTCCCCTTCGGGACGTTGGGCGGCCACGTCCGGCGACGACGGCACGGTGCGTCTTTGGTCTGCGGAGACGGGGCGCCCCGTGTGGCATGGGGCCATGTTGCGGGGTGAGCCGGCCGAGGTGTGCTCCCACGAGGGATGGGTTGCCCTCGATGGCCAAGAAGAACCACCGGCCGCCGCCTGGCGTGATGTCGTCGCGTCACGCGCTTGGCTCGCATCAGCAAGCCAGGACACGGTCTGCACGTTCGCGAGCGACGGGACCTTGGACCGCTGGGACCTGGCCTCGGACACGAGAACATGGGGCAAGCCCGTGCCCAACGTGCAGAAGGTCCTGGCTCATGAGAAGGGTTGCTACGTGCTGCAATCCGACGGCGTCGCGTCGTTCTGGAACGAACGTGGGGAGCGGGCGCTCGTCGGCCATGCCGCCACCGCGATCGCCACCTGGGAGCGCGAGCTACTCGTGGCATCCGCCGGCAAGGTGATGCGCGTCGCGATCGATGGAACCGCGGTGGGCGAGGTGGCAATCGACGAACGGGTCACGGCCCTGGCGCGTGTGGGGTCATGGATCGGCGCGGGCACCGTGCACGGGGACATTCGCTGCCTGGCGCGCGATGGCCGCGATACGCACCAAGGCATGAGCCTGTCCGGGTTGCCGTCGACGGCCGTGCAGGTGCTGCTCGAAGGGCCGGCGGACACCGTGGTGGCAGGCTTCGCCGACGGCACGGTCGGCGTGTGGGATCGCAAACGCGGTTCCCAGGTGCACACGGCCTTCCTGCACGGCAAGGTCGCCTTCCTCGAGCGAAGTGGGGGAAAGGTGCAAGCCATGTCCGAGCTGGGAGATCACGTCGTGCTGGACCTTGACGTGTTGCAGCGCCCCTACTGCGAGGTCATGCACGACGTGTGGAACCGGGTTCCCGTGGTGTGGGAAAACGGAAGGGCCGTCCAGCGCGGGGAACCTGCCGACCATGTCTGCGCACGCGGAACGACGAGACCTCAGAACCACCCGTAGGCCCCGACCCCAAGCCCGTCGTCGCCCTGGATCGCAGGCATCACCGTCCACCGAACCGCCGCGCCGTCCTCAACGGGCGCCTCCTCCCGATAGTGCCGCAGCAGCGGAAGCACCAACCCCGACCCAAACCCGATCGCCGCCCCGCTGACCACGTCCGTGGCATGATGTCGGTCCGCCACGATCCGCAGCACCCCCGCCCCCACCGCCATGGTCACCGCCGTCCCGCACACCAATCCGTCCGCCACGTCGCTTCCCAGCAATCCCAGCTTCAGGTGATGTGCACACGCGAGCCCGGCCCCGAGGGATGCCGTCGATGTATGCCCACTCGGATAGCTGGCATACGATCCCGCAGAACACCTGTCGCCGTTGTACGCGGGATCCTCCGCGCAAGGAGCCACGTCCGGGCGCTCTCGTGCAATCAACCTGTGTCCCGATCGGGTTAGAAAGCCCGAGATGGCGAACGCCTGAACGTTGACATGCGTCATCTGCCACGCCGTGTCCCAGTTGCCCCTCCCCGCCGGGATCGTCAGGTCCAACCACGGCAAACCCATCGGCGCGTACCAGAACAGGTCGCTCCAGAAATCTGCGCGCGCTCGCCCCTGCGCACTGTCCGCACGCAACCAGTCGCGCACCGCGTCGTCGACAAACGTGGTCGAAGACCACCGCGCCTCGGTCGCCGGCTCCACCCCGAGCTCAACCGAAAAGTACCCCGCCGCCACCACGCCCGTCACCGCATAGTCAAGGACATCGAACCGATGAAAGCGCCACGGGTACGCCTCCGGTTCGACGTCCTGGGCGCGAGCGGGCCCGACCAGCAACACGAGAATCAAGGTGCCTAGAAGACTGCAGCGGTTCACGGCGCTCGGACCCTAATGCACAGAAGCCGCCTTCGTAAGGGGCCGCGCAGCCTTCGATGCGCCCGGATGCCGTTCTCCGCCCCCGTGCTATACAGGTCCCGTGCGCCTCGTCCCCCAGGATTCCAGCTGCTTCAACACAAGATTCGCCGTCGAGCTCGACGATGGCGCCGTCGTGGAATCCGTGGTGTATCGACAGCACACGCTGTGCGTCTCCTCCCAGGTCGGGTGCGCCGTGGGTTGTCCCTTCTGCGCGTCGGGCAGCCGCGGGTTGCTCCGCAATCTGACCCTGGACGAGATGGTCGCGCAGGTCGAGCAGGCTCGCTCGTTCGAGCCGTCCCTCCGGCGCATCACCATCTCCGGTGTCGGGGAACCGCTGCATAACGCCACCACCGTCGAGGCCTTCCTTCACTGGTGCCGCAAACAACGCCTCGCCCCGAGCCTCACCACCTCGGGCGGCGCCCCCGACAAGCTCCGGCACTTCATCGATTTGCCACACAACGGCTTGACCATCTCCGTGCACGCCGGCTCCGAGCCCATGCGCCGCAAGCTCGTGCCCCACGGACCCGCCCTCGCCTCCGTCCTCGATACCGTCGAATCGTCCTTTCCCAAGCTCAGCCGCTCCCGCCGTCGACGGCTATCCCTCGCCTACCTGCTGCTCGAAGGTTGGAATGACGACCCGAACGAAACGCGCGCCTTCGCCGAACGGGCCCGAAGCATCGGCGCGTCCGTCTACCTCTACCGTCTCAACCCCGTGGCGGGCAGCGCGTTCCAGCCCGCCCGCGAAGAGCGTTACCAGCAGGTCGTGACCGCGTGGCGAAGCGCTGGCCTCGAAGTGCGTCGAAGCTCCCTCGCACGCACCGAGGACAACGGGGGGTGCGGCACGCTCGTCGCCAGACGTTGTGCCCCGCCCGAGTCGCGCGCAGCGCGAGCTTGATCCGCAGCGACAGTCACCCTCCGTCGCCCTCCCCATCCGCAAGCGACGCGCGCACCGCAAGCACTTGCCGCAACACATTCTCAGAATTCGTATCCGCCATCCTTGCGCCTTCGGAGGAAGAATGCCCGACGCTCCAAGGGCATCAGCATGGCGTGCAGGATCGTGTGGAGGTCGAATGGATGGATCTCCGGAACCCGCAGGCGCACCCGCTGCTCTGCCTCGGCCAGACGCCTCGAAAACAGATCGACGTCGAACACGTGATCAACGGGATCGGGTTCGTCGGGGGAAGCCACGTGTTTCAGCGTAGCGCAGGGTCGGCGCTCCGTCACCCTCGCCACGTCGTGGGCCCCTCACCCCACCAGCATCGTGCGCCGAAGATCCTCGGCGGTCTCCTTGCCGCGAAGCAACCCCGCCAGCGCGATCGCAAACTCGAGCGCCGTTCCCGGCCCCCGGCTCGTCACCACCAAGCCATCCACCACGACCCGGTCCTGCACGTACGTCGCGCCGTCGAGGTACTTCTCGAACCCCGGGTACGACGTGACCTTGTGCCCGGTGTGGACCCCCGCGGACGCGAGCGCCATCGGCGCGGCGCAGATCGCCGCCACGAGCTTCCCGTCTGCCGCGACCTGCTTGATCAGCGCCTGGGTTTCGGGGTCCGCGGCGAGGTTCTTCGCACCCGGCATCCCGCCAGGGAGCACGACGGCCACAAGGTCCCCCGCCCTCACGTCGCCAAGGGCATGGGTCGCCGTCACCTCGATCCCATGGGACCCTTGCACGGAACCCCGGCGCTTTCCCGCCACGATCACCTCGAGGTTCGCGCGGCGCAGCACATCGATGATCGTCACCGCCTCGATCTCCTCGAACCCTTCCATCAACGGGACCAGCACCGCCTTGTCTTTCATCTTCGCCTCACTCCCCAAGCACACGCCGCGTGAACCGGTTGTCGAACAGCTTGTGCGGGTCGAGCATTTTCCGCACCTTCAGAAACCTTCGCAAGCCGGGGACCCGCGTCCGGAGGTCCGACTCCCTCGCTTCGAACTCCTTGCCCCAGTGGGGCCGCCCGTCAAGCTGACGGCACAGCGTCTCGAACGCGTCGAAGTAGATCGCACGGTGGGGATGCTCGCCAATGTACGCACCGATCTGGCAGCTATCCCTGCGGTACGCGTTGCTCAACAAGATCGTGTCGTGCGCGACGAAGCGGACTTCCACCACGAAGTCCACGGCGATCCGCAAGCCACGCACGAGGTCCCGGAGGCGCCGCAAAGCAAGCGACGCCACATCGCACGGGATCCCGTACTCCATCTCGCGATGCTTGGGCGGCATGGGCAGCGTGAGGATCCGGTCCGACCGGTCCGTACGCTGTCGGGAACGAAGGAAGAGCCTGCCCACGCCACGATTGATCGCCGGCACCGCCGACGGCGCCCACGCGCCCACCCGCAGCAGTCCCGCGAAAACCCCACGGTTCACCACCGTATCCAGCACCCCCGCCACGCGAACCCGCGCGTCGTGGCCACGCCACGACCTCTCGTGCGGAACCCGACGCATCGTGATGACAAGCACCTCGTCCGTGTGCGGGAGCCACCACAGCTTGACGTGATCGTACCGGTCGACGAGGCTCGGGATCGTCTCCAGCACGTCGTCGAAGCGCACCGAAAACACCTTCTCGCGCAGGCTAAACGCGGGCTCGCACCGCAGCGTGACCTGCGTCACCACCCCCAAACACCCAAGGTGAAGCCGGGCAGCCTCGAAGACGTCACCGTCGGTGCGACTCAGGTCGAGGACGCTCCCGTCGGCCTTCACGAGCCGCACGTTTCGCACCAGCGTGGATAGAGACCCCAGCCGAATGCCCGTGCCGTGGGTCCCCGTGGCGATCGCGCCGCCCACGGTCTGCTCGGACACCGACCCGAGGTTGCCCAGAGCGAGCCCATGACGAGCCAACTCCGCGTTGAGCGTACGCAAGCGCATGCCAGCCTGCACCGTCACCAGCTTCGCGTCGCGGTCGACACGAATCAGACGACGCAGGCCGTCGAGACGGAGCATGTAGCCGTCCGTGCAGGCCACGTCCGAGAAAGAGTGACCCGCGCCGACGACCTTGCACGGCACCTTCGCGTGGCTGGCGTGGCGAAGAACGTCGGCGATCTCGTCTTCGGAGGAAAGGTTGTGAACGCACAGGGGCTGACACCGCTGGTTGCCGGCCCAGTTGGAGAAAGCGACGCCGCGGGAACACCGAAGCAAGGGGCCCTCCGTGCTCGCGCGCTATTCGACGGTGACGGCGGCTTCCGCGATGCGATGGGGCGCAGGCTCGGTGAGGAACCCATGCACGACGATCTTGCCGGTCCCGGCCGCCTTGGCCCGGAAGGTCGCGTCACGCCGGTTGGCAGACGCTTGATCGAAGTAGACCTCCCCGAGGCTCTCAGGCTCGACCTTCCACATCTCGCGCCGCACACCGTCGAACTTGCTGGGCACCACCAGCGTGAGCGAGACCGTGTCGCCCACCTTGGCTTGCACCTTCTCTGGCTTGATGGTGCCCGTAGGGGCTTCGCCCTTGCACCCGAGGGAAAGGGGCAGGCTCGACACCAGAAGTGCGGAAAGCATCAGCAGGACGGCTCTTCTCGTTCGCATGACGGTTCTCCCTCGGATGGACACTGGACCGGCCGGTCCTTGGGTGTACCACACGCGGGAGCCGCGAAGGGAATCGGAGTTGCCCGAAGGCGAGAGGATCAGAGCTTGTGGACGGCCTTGTAGGCGGACCACATCTTGCCAAGTCCGTCGGCGAGGCCGGCGTGCAGCTCCTCGACGAGCTTGGGGTCCCACTGCGACGGCTCCTCGCGCACGAACGTGGTCTTGTCCACGCGATTGTCGAACCGACCGATGGGTAGGTGGAACTCCTTGCCCTGCGCCAGGATCGTGATCGCGTTCGGGACCTTGCCCGTCTTCAGCAGATGCGCGATGTCGTCACAGCCGTAGTCGTTGATCATCACGGACTCGGGAGCCGCATGGAACAGCACCGTGTTCTCGGCGTTGGGCACCGCGCGCGCCAGGTTCTTCCGACGCGACTCCTCGGGCTCCACCCACACGTACAGCACCGCGGCCTTCTCGAGGATCTCCGGTGCGAGCTGCGCAAGGCTGTACTGGTAGCCGTGCGGTGCCTTCAGCGGCATCGACGAACCCTGGGGCCCGCCCCGCGCAAACTCGATCACCACCGTCTTGTCCGCGAGCGACGTGGGCCGGTTCGAGAACAGCTCGTGCACCACCCACGCGATCTTCTTCTGCAGCCGGTCCCCGAGACGCCGGCGAAGATCCGCAGTCATCGGCCCGAACACCACAGGGATCCCCACCTTCTCACGCGCCGCATCGATGCGGGCAAACATCGCAGCCGGATCGGCCGTCGGCGTCGGCAACTTCGGGTTCGTGATGACCCGGTAGTCGTCGTTCACCAGCTGAAGCAGTGTCCCCCAGTCCTGACCGTACTGAAAGCCGTCGTCGTTGCCCTTGAAGAACTGGCGGGGCTCGCCCAGCTCCACCAGCGCGTCGTCCACTTCGCGCATCAGCTCGACGTAGGGGTAATCGTCCAGCTGGACCGTATCCGCGAGGTGGAACTGCTCGATCCGCTTGGTGCGGTCCACGTGCATCATGTAGCGGCGGACTTCGGACTTGCCGGAGGCAGGGAGGGCGAGAAGCAGGACGGTGTCGACGAAGTTCGGGTTGACCATTTCGATTCCTTTTGGAGGACCTGGGAAAAAAAGTCCGCGAATCATACCCAAGGTCGCCTTGGGGTCAACCAGAGGCGGCGCCCCGCTCTTGAGTTTCGCCCCAAACTGTGACTAGGCAGCGGTGCGAACGCGTTTGGAGCTCCCCCGGGTTCATCGATGAACTACTTGCAAGCAGGAAAGAATTGGCTGCACGTGGGCGGCCGCGCCGTCGTGTACGGAACCATCAGCGTCACCACCGGCGTCGTGACCCGTCGCCATGACATCGGCCAGTGGTGCATGCGCTCCTGGTGCGAAGGCTCCCTGGCCGGGATCGGCATCCGGCACCACATCCAGAACGAAGAGCTGCTCGAACGCGAGCCGCAATGCGTCTACGTCGCAAACCACCTCAGCCAGCTCGACATCCTGCTCATCGGGTCCTACCTGCGAAAAGACTACCGCTGGCTCGCCAAGTCGTCGCTGTTCAAGATCCCGTTCCTGGGATGGCATTTATCCCTATCCGGACATGTCCCCGTCTACCGGGGAGAGCAGCAAAGCAAGAACGAAAAGCTCGCACAGCGCATTCATGCGGTCGTGAAGCAGGGCGCGAGCTTGCTCTTCTTCCCGGAAGGAACCCGCAGCCGCGACGGACGCCTGCAAAACTTCCGCATTGGCGCGTTCCGAACGGCCGTGCGCGAGGGGCTCCCCATCGTGCCCTTGGTGGTCCGGGGGACACACGAGCTGTTCGTCCCCGGGTCCGTAGACCTCGCGGTGCGCGCGGACCGACAGTGCTCCATCACCGTACTTCCCGCCCTTCGCCCGCCGGACGAGGGCACGGAGAAGGTGCGGGCCGAGGCCCTACGCGACCTCACCCATGCGGCCTACGTGAGCGAGCTGGTCAAGGCAGACGACAGCCAACTCTAAACAGCATTGCGCTGACTCATCTTCCCGCCGCGGCACGAACCGCCGTCATCAACCGCCCCAGCGACGTCTCCACCGGCTCCTCGTGCGTGTGGATGCGCAACTCCGGCGCGGCCGGCTCCTCGTACGGGTCCGATACCCCCGTGAACAGCGGGATTTCCCCGCGGTCCGCACGACGGTACAACCCCTTCGGGTCCCTGCGACGACACTCGTCCACCGTGCAATCTACGTGAACCTCGAAGAACTTCCCCTGCCGAAGGCGCCCCCGCACCGCACGACGGTCTCGCTCGTAGGGCGACACCAGGGCAACAATGGCCAAAATCCCCTGCTCCGCGAGGATCTTCGCGATCTCGCCCGCGCGACGCACGTTCTCTTGACGATCCTTCTCCGAGAACCCCAGATCGGAGCACAGCCCCTGGCGAAGCACGTCCCCGTCGATGATGCACGTCGGGATGGACTCGGCAACGAGGCTCTCGCACAGCGCCATCGCCAGCGTGGACTTGCCCGCGGCGGGCAACCCCGTGAGCCAAACCACCAACCCGTTCGCTGCGCTGGGTGAACCGTCCTTCATGCACCGAGGCGTAGCACGGCGACCGCGGCGAAACGAAGCGTTGTGAATCGCGAATTTGAGCTTCCACCCGCCCGCATGCGACAATCGGCCCATGCGCGATCGCGACGACCAGAGCCGACAAGACAACATCCTCAAGGATCCCCGCCGGGACCCCACGGATCCACCTCCCGCCCCCGCACAGGACGCGCCGGAGGTTCGTCTGGTCATGCCCGAGCCGGCGCCACCGCCGGAACCCGAGCCAAAAGAAGAAGAGCCCGAGCCTGAGCCCCCAGCCCCCTCGAGCCGTCGACGCCCCGAACGCCGGGAGATGCCCAAGCCCACGGAAGGGGCCTCGGTGGTCACCTCCTTCGACCCACGCATCACCGAGCTCGAACCCCTCGTCGCATCCGGCGACTGGGAAGCCGTGCGCAAGCTGCTCGGTTCCACCGAAGACGCCGGCAAGCTCCCCCCGAACCTCGGCTTGATCTATGCCCTCGCCCACAAGGAAAGCGTGGTCGAAAAGGTCCCCGACAAGACCGACACGGCGGACCCCTACGACCCCAACCTCGTCGCCATCCGATGCATGGCCGGCGTGTGCGGCCTGCCCGTCGACAGCCCCATCGCCGTCGTCCTCGGAAAACGAATCACCCGAAGCAACCCCGTCGCGTGGCAGAAAAAGAAGGCGCCACCTGCCCCCATCTCGATCCTCATCGTGGCCCTGGGGCTCCTGCTCGGCGCAGGCATCGGCTGGCTGCTGAGCTTCGGGTACGTCACCTTCAAGCTCCCCACGATCCCCTTCCTCCCCTGACCCCTCATGTCGCGCTCGCTCCCTTTCGTATGGCTCGCCTTGCTACCCCTCGCTTGCGGAGGCTCCGAACCTTCCGCCCGAGCCCCCGCGCCCGCCGCTTCCGCCCCCGCTCCCCTTGCACCCCAGCCCCAAGCCCAGCTCCTCACCGCTCAGGCCCTCGAGGCCTTGGCCGCACAGGGAGACCAGACGGCCCAGCCTCTGCTGCGCCAAGCCCTCGACACATGGGAACGTGAGTCGGCACAGCCCGCCCAGTGGTTCGAATCGTCCAGCGTCGCCTCCGCCCCGCACTCCCTCGAACAAACCCTCGCCGCCATCGCCCCCTCCGGCCAGTGGCTCGCCCGCTCCGAGCACGACACCATCTCCCTTTTCGATTCCACGTGGCACCGACGCTTCGTCCTCGACGCGCACAAGGGGCCGGTTCGGTCCCTCACCTTCGACCCCCATGGACGGCTCTGGTCGTGCGGCGCAGACCAAACCGTGCGCGTGTGGGATCCCAACGAGGGAAAGCTCGTGCACTCCGCCACGGAACAGCAAGACGCGGACCGGTTGGTGCTGTCCCCCGACGGCTCCACGATCGTGCATCGCTGCGGCCGCTACCTTTGCCTTCGCCCCACCGCGAAGCCGACCGCCGAACCCCGCCGCCTCCGCGCTCCCATCCCGTGCCTGGTCCCTCGTCACATGCCCTCGAAAGACACCTTGATAGCGGGCAACGAGGGCGACGAGATCTGCCTGTTGAGCCTGACGGCCGGGACCGTGGACAAGTCGCTTCCCTTCGTGTCTGGTTCCCTCGTGTTTCCCCTGCGGGGCGACACATTCCTGACCACCCTACCGGGGGCGAAAACCGTACGAATCGAGGTCTGGAGCGCCTCGGCGGGACAGCGTGTCCGATCCCTCTCGAGCGTGACGGAAAACGGAACCCACGCCGTAGCGCAGACGGTCCCGTCCCTGTCTCCCGACGGGAGTCAGGCGGTTGCTCTCACGCAGCTGCGGGAGCTCACGCGCTGGGACACCACCACCGGCAAAGTGTCAGGGCACTTGCCCCTGCCCTCGGACACGGGAAGGGCGGACTACCTTTCCGACGGGCGGGTTCTGCTATCCCACGCCACCGGCGGCGGGTTCGACATCGCGGAGGCTGGATTCGCCAGCGTTTCGCCCGGTCTCGTGGTGCCCCAGCTGACCTACAACACAATGGAAACGAGTCCGGATGGCACGCACTTCGCCGTAGGCGTGCAGGAAAGCGTGCAGCTCTGGTCTTTCACAACGGCGCTCCCGGTCGCTACCCTGCGAGAGGATGAGCCCCTGGGACGCGTCGGTCTGGTGCGGTTCTCCGCAGACGGTGCGAGGTTGGCCGTCCTGCACGCCCGCGGCCTGCGCGTCTGGGAACCGGCTTCCCGCAAGGTGATCCACGTCGCCCGCCCCGAGGCCGGAAAGCGCATCACCGCGGTAGCGTTCGACAGCGCGGGGCGTCTGGTCGTCACCAAGTCCGCCCACCCACTGCCTCCCAACCAGGACCCCAAGGCAGGAGAGAGGGTGACCGTCGACCTCGCGGACGCGACGGCCAGCCGTGCGGGGGTGTACATCGGGGCCCACACGGCGGTGCAACTCTCCGCGCACGCCGAGCGCATCGCGCTGGCTCCCCCGGGCCGAGGAATTCGCGTGTTCGACGACCGATCCTTCCTGCGCGAGATCCCGGTGGTGGGGACCTGGTCCCTGTCCCCCGACGGGGCCTACGTCGCCTACGTAGGAGTCTCGACCAAACCCGCCAAGCGAGGTTCGCCCGCTGAGACACCGTCGCTCCGCATTGTGCGGGTGTCCGACGGCACCGAAAAGCAGGTCGACGTGAGCACGCCAGCCGGGCCGATGAGCTGGAGGGCAGACGGCTCCGCGTTGGCCGCATCGGTGACCGGAGAGGATGGGGGGCACGACGTGGTCATCGTGGATCCGGCCTCGAGCGCTGTCACGGCGCGCCTGAGGCTGGGCGCCCCGTCAGGGACCTACTACTTGTCGCTCCTGCCGGACGGACAGCGATTGGTGACGCGGCAGCGCGACGGGGGCATGACGTTTCACGGACTCCGAGACGGAAAGGCCGTTGCCACCCTGGGGTTCATGGATGACGGGGAGACGTGGCTTGCGTTCACCGACCCTGGGGTCTACGACATGGGAGGGCCCCGGTCGGACGCTCTGGTGGGGTGCCGGGTAGGCTCCCGAGTTCTGCCGTTTCCGCTATGCGCGACCCGGTTCCGCGTCCCGGGATTGCTTGCCAACGCCCTCGCCCGGTGAGCCCATCCCTCTGTTCTGAAGCAACCACAGAAGCCGCAGAAGGCACAGAAGGGGTGGGGAGTTGGTGCGGAGGTAGCACGCACGGATCACGCCTAACGCAAGGCCTCACAGTCACACTCCGCCCGTTCCTGGTTCGAATTCGCATTCCGTGTTCTCAGCTCCTAGTTGATGTCCGTCATCCGTCCATTGTCGTAGCCGGACCTCAACCCGGTAGGGACTTCGGGCACGCAGCACGAGCCTCGAGCACGGCAACGCCGTGCCCTGACACCTATGTTACGTGCCCGAAATCGGTACCCGGCGTAGGAACCACCTCGCGGTATGGGCCCCTTTGCGCACGCCGGTTCGCACGACGCGCCCCGGCTCCCCTCGCGCCTCTGCCACTTCCAAAAGCTCACGATCGAAGTCGTGCTCCCGCATCTGCCCCTCCCGCACGAGCCTCGCCACGAGGTCGTCGTAGATTCGATCCCGGGAAGAACCAGGGTTCTCCCGCAGATACGCCGAGATGATGTCGCGAACGTGCTCGAAGTACGCTTGATCGTCGACGACCGGGGAGGGTCGCGCCACGACCGTCCCGCGCGGTTTGCGAAAGCTCAAGACGAGATCTCGCTTGGTTGACTTGTCCACCGTGTACTGGTTGTACGTACGGCCCCCCGTGTCGATGGCCACAGGGCCAGCGGCAGATTCGTGCACGAACCCTGCGTCCGACGCGGCTTGCTGCAGAGCGCCCCAGCTCCCGCGCGAGACATCGTGATAGCAGATCGAGAGCCACCTCCCGGGCTTGAGCACACGGTGGCACTCGGACAGAGCGCGTGTCATGCGCGTGGTCCAGGTGTCCAGCGTCAGGCCGCGCGTACGGTTCACGACGATCTCGCGCTCGTGCCAGCCCGTGTCGAACCCGAGCCAGGCTTCCCACAGGAAGTTCAACTCCGCATACTGCACAACGCCCCCGTAAGGCGGGTCCGTAAAGACATAGTCGATCGAGGCATCGGGGATGGCGCCCAGGTCCCCGGCGGATTGGGTGGACAGACACGCTTGCCCTCGCAAACCGAGTTGAAGAAGCTGCTCACGCGCCACGAGCGAGCGTCGAAACACCCTCCTCACGCTCTCCAGCACATTGCGCTGCTTGGTCATGGGCGGTAGGGCCCAGTTGCCGGGGATGTACCCGCCCCCCCCATCCAGGTGCTGCGCCTTGCGACTCACCGCGAGCATGCCGCTGGTCAATACCGCCTGCAGGTCGAGGTCCTCGCCCGCCGCGCAGCGCAACGCCGCCAGCGCCCACAGATTCCGGTGGGTGAACAGGTCCCGAATCCGCCGGAAATTGCGGCTCGGACGCCACTCGTCACCCCAAGGCGCCCCTTCGTCCTGCACGTGCATCATCGCCGCGTCAGGAACGGGGTGCGGAATGGGCATGCGGTCGAGTGCTTCGATCCCGGCACGATCGATCCGCTCGAAGGCATCGATCTCCTCCGGCGTGCCGCAAATCGATCGCCCGAGCCGACTCGGCTTGCAGCTTCCCAGACACGAAAAGCTCACCGCCACAGGCACACACCCAACGACGCCGAGCAGCGGAGAGATGGGCACCTCGCAACCACGCCCCCGACAGCGAGGACAGCACGGCGGCTTGCCCGCGTGGGACGCCTCGAACAGGCTCACCACGTCACCACAAGCAGGGCACGAATACGTGTTCGCGTAGATCACGTGGTGGAGCGTCGCAGCGCCACCGCACCGGTGACACGTCGTGCCGTACAGCCAGGCCATCTCTTCCCGCACCGTCTCGACCATCGCCTCGAACCGCGCCCGAAGGTCCACGGGGTCGATGGGAGAGAGGTAGTAGCGAGCAATGAACGTGGCCGCGGGAGAAGCATCGATCGCGATCGCATGGCGATTCTCCTGCAAGGCCGCCAGCGCCGTGCTTCCAGACCCCGCGAAGGGGTCCAGCACCACGTCTCCCTCCGACGTGTAGTGCGCGATGTACGCGCGAATCGCGTCGTGCGGCTTCTTGCCAAGGTGATAGCCATGCAGCGCGTAGATGGGTGACTGCTTGGTCGTCCGGATCGTTCGCGCGAAGGGCCCCCGTTCGTAGTCGTCCGTGACCGGGTCGAACGGGTCCGCCACACCCCGGACGAACGCGCGCAGCGCGGGATGGGGCCCATCCCCCACGTAGGAACAGACGTGCTCGAACTTGCTGCGGGCGCCGGTCATCGCATCAGGCGGCGAGCAACCCATGCCAGTCCAACGCCTGGACCGTCGCATGCAACAGATGATCGTCGTCCACCTGCCGGAACGTGAGCTGGGTGAACGATCGTTCCGCCCTGGTGCGGACCTCGCCGAGCGGGACGACCTCGTCGCGCGTCCCGTGCACGACGAGGGTGGGCACAGCCACGAGTCCGGGCGTCTGGAACTCGGGGTGGTGCAAGGCCGGGGCGAGCAGAATCAAGCGATGAACCCGGGTGGGTTGCTGGCAGGCGGCGAGCGCGGCCATCAACCCGCCAAAGCTCGACCCCACGAGGATCCAGGGGACGTTGCCCTCGAGCATGGGTTCGAGCTGCGCCATGCGCTCGGCCAGGTCACCCCGAAAGTCCGGCGTGAGCGTGTCGCCGTACACTCCCCGCAGCAGTCTTCCCTTGAACCCGCGACCGCTGCTCTCCAGCCCGTGGATGAACATCCGACGCACCTGTGTCGCTCCTGGCATGCCGCGGCTCCTGTCTCGCTCCGGTTGACAACCTTCGCATACTCCGATGGGATGAGCTTATGCAATCAGGCTTTCACAAGCTCGTCTCCCTGCTCGTCCTCGCGCTCCCGCTTTCAGGGTGTGGATCGGACGAGTCCTCGGACACGGGCGACACCGGCCCCATCGAGCAGCCTTGCGCCAACTACGCCACCGCGCGCTGCGAGGCGATGGAGCGCTGCGCTCCGGCCCTGTTCGACCTGGAGCACGGCAACACCGACGCCTGCCGCGCGCAACTCTCGGCCTGGTGCACCCACGTGGGCCACCTGCCCGGCGTCCAGGCGGGACCGAAGGCGATCGGAAGCTGCGCCTCGACTTTCGCTTCCATGTCCTGCGATACGTGGCAATCACGGCGGGACGACCCCCTGTGTGCTGCCCCGGGCGGCACCCTCGGCGCGGGCGACTCCTGCCTCGACGGCTACCAGTGCTCGTCGAAGACTTGCTACCTCGATGCGAGCGGGACTTGCGGCGCCTGTCAGCCCGCCGCGAAGACGGGGGACCCGTGCCGTCTCTCGATGGAATGCCCTACAAACACAGCTTGCGTCGGGTACAAGTGCGTGGAGGTCGCGGGCATCGGCGATGCCTGTGACAGCGCCCGACCGTGCGGGGGGGTGCTCATGTGCGTGGGAGGGACCTGCACGAAGAGCCCCGTCCCTGGGGAAGCCTGCGCCGACGGAATCTGCAACAACAAGCTCGCCACGACGTGCGACGGCGGGTCCTGCGAGGCCCTGCCCACCGCCTCCACCGGGGAGCCCTGCGGCCTCGTCGGAGGCCAGACCGTGTACTGCGGCGGCGGAACGTGCTCCAGCCAGAACACCTGCGTGGCCCCGGTCCCCGACGGCCGCCCCTGCAACGACACCTCCGGCCCCACCTGTCTGCTGCCCGCGATATGCGTCGACGGCTGGTGCAAGACACCCGACCCTTCGTCCTGCCCGTAACCTGACCTCCCGAAACTTGCAGGATCACTCCCGCGAGATCGATCTTCGGCCCATGCGAGCGACTCTCCCCACGACGATCGGATCGCTGCTGCTCGGGGCAGTGGTCCTGTCGTCGTGCATCCCCTCCCGCAGGCATCATCAGCCCGCGTCCCCGCCGATGCCGCCACCGCCCATGCCTTCCTGGGCCAGCCCCGCGCCCGCGGCTCCGCCCCCGATCGCGCCGTTCCCCGACGAACCCTCCCCCGCAACACCGCCGTGCCAGACCACGTACGTTCCGCCGTTTCCCCCGCCGCTCGTCTGGCGCGCTGCCTACCGCGGCACAGGAGCGCAGCACCATCATTGCCCTTCATGGAGCACCTTCGGGCCGGTTCGCCCCAACGGCAAGTGGCACAAGGGCCTCGACATCGCCGCTCCCACAGGCACACCGATCCTCGCCACCGTCGACGGCCGACTGCGCTACGCGCGGGACCCGAACGGTTGGGGTCTGTACGCCGAGATCACGTTTCGCCCCAAAACGCCCGACGCGAGCGGGACATGCGTCGAGCAGGAGCCGATGCGCTTCGTCTACGCGCACATCATCGACGACGACCCGGGTCTTGCGGTCGGCCCCGACCGAGCGGTCCAGGCCGGGCAGGTCATCGGACGTGTCGGGTGCAGTGGCAATGCGCGCGGCATGTGCTCGCCATCGCCGGAGTCTCACTTGCACCTCACACTGCAGCGCAAGGAGGGTGCCCGGGAGAAGGTGGATGTGCTGCCGATCGTGGGCTGGACGCTGCTCGCGCCCCCGCCGGCCGCTTTCGCCCCGCCCCTTTTGCCTTGCCCGTCCTGATCCTACCTCTTGTGAAGGCTCCCGACCCGTTCGAGGTCCGAGAAGCGAGGAAGTCGAACGGGAGGCCCCTTGGGAACGGCCTTCCTTGGCTCGGGAGGCAGCAAGGGAAACGATGGCAAGCTGTCCGCGGAGATTTTCCTCGGGGGCAGCAGAGGAAAGCGCGGCAACGAAGGCGCAAGGGGGCCGGGGGGCGGATTCCTTCGGATCTCGACAGCGGTCGCCTGGTCGCGCCGGCACACGCGGTCGTTCGTGTTGGAGGCCCCCATGCCGATCCAGGAGCGTCGGATGCGGGGCTTGCACCGCTTGCGGGCACGAGGTTCCCGGGGTTTTGCGGCGTGCTGGGTGGGCGGGTCGAGATCGTCGCGTGGAGAGTCCACCACGGTGTCGACGTTCCAGGGCTCACCGAACCAGTCGAAGGCTTGCATAGCGGAGGAAGTTGCACGGACCGGGCCATCGCGGGCGCTGCAGAAGACGCCTTGAATGGCCGGCTTTCCGCCTTGCGGGAAGGGGGACCCACGAGGTCTCACCAGGCACGGATCGTTCCTAGCAGCATGCTACCCTTCCGGCATGACCAGGGTGCAAACGGCGCTCCTCTTGCTCGTCGGCTTGGTAGGGTGCAGCTCGTCGAGCGCGGAAGACAGCGAACCGAAGTCCTGCGACCAGTATGCCCCGGCACAATGCCCTTCGGAGTGCATGACCACAGAAGGCTGGCCGATCGTGGACGGTTGCGTGGATTTTCGCAACAGCACGAAGCTCAGCTGCGAAGAACAGGGCATCGTCAACGGAATGACCTCCTGCGCCGAACGTGAGGACGACGGGGCGGTGTTCCATCTGCCCACGGATACGTATCGTCAACTCCTCGAGCAGCGGGCCGGGTGGACGTCTTGCTCCGGTCTGCGGGAAAACCTCCACCTGCGATTGAGTCTCAGGTCAGGTACGGAGCCAGCTCCGCCGCGCGCTTGGGGTGCCGAAGCTTCGCCAGCGCCTTCGCCTCGATCTGCCGGATGCGCTCGCGGGTCACGTCGAACCGCTTGCCAATCTCCTCGAGCGTCCAGTCCTCTTTCTCGTCGATGCCAAACCGCAAACGCAGCACCTGCTGCTCGCGCGGGGACAAGGTCGAGAGCATCTCGCGGGTGAGCACGCCCAGCCGGTCGCGGAACAAGGCTTCCTGCGGGGTCTCCCCTCGCGGGTCCTGGACGAAGTCGCCGAGGGACCTGTCATCCTCGGACCGCGCAGGCGCGTCCAGGCTCACCGGCTCCTCCACCGTACCCAGGCACTTGCGAACCCTCTCGAGCGGGAAGCCCGTACGCTGCGCCAACTCCTCGGGCGTGGCGGAACGGCCCAGCTCGCTCGACACCTGCTTCTGCAGCCGTCGAAGCTGGTTCAGCGTCTCGAACATGTGCACAGGAACCCGGATCGTCCTGCCCTGGTCCGCGATCGCCCGCACCACCGACTGCTGGATCCACCAGGTCGCATACGTCGAGAAGCGATAGCCGCGACGGTAGTCGAACTTGTCCACCGCCCGGATCAGGCCGAGGTTGCCTTCCTGCACACGGTCGAGGAAGTCCACACCGCGCCCCGCGTACTTCTTCGCCATGTGCACCACGAGCCGCAGGTTCGACTCCACCAGGGTCGCCTTCGCGCGCTCCGCGGTGCGACGCCCTCGGCCGACTTCGCGCGTGATCTCCCGAAGGGTCTCGCGATCCACGCCCAACGTCCGCTCCGCCGCCTCGATCCCTTCGATCGCATGACGGATCGACTCCGCCATCGTCGACATCTCGTCCATACGCATCCCACGACGACCACACACACACCCCTCGTCGGCGCCGGGCTTCCAGTGGCGAACCACCGCCAGGATTTCCTTCGAAGGCATGGACGCCCGCTTCTCACAGGCCTGAATGGCGCGCTCCGCGTCCTCGACCTGCCGCTGCACGGCGGTGACCTTGGTCGCGATCCGATCGATCTGCTGCCTGTCCCATCGCACGTCCTCGAACAGCACGGCCATCTGCCTGTCCAGCGCGGCGACCACGCCGTCCCCACCCACGGTGCGCAGGTTCCTCGAAGTTCGCTCGCGCTGCTTATGCAAAGCCGCAAACGCCTCGAGCGCCCCAAGGAGCCGCACCCGAGCCACCTCGTCGTCATCGTCGCCGTCCCGAAGCACCTGGCTGAGCCGAACCCGGCCTGCCTCCAGACGCTCCAGAAGCCGAATCAACTCCTGCCCCGCCAGACGCGTGCGAACCAAGGCCTGAAACATCACCCGCTCGCCTTGCTCGATTCGCTGCGCCAACTCCACTTCCCCATCACGCGTCAGCAACTGGGTGTCCCCCAACATCCGAAAGTACGCGTCGTGGGCGACGGGTCCAGGGTCATCGCCGGCGAGGACGGCGGGCGGGCTCGACTTCCGAGAGGACGAAGGACGACTCGTGATGGATGCCATGGGGGAGCTTTCGTAGTGAAGGCACCGGACACACCGGTGCACGCCAGCACAAGATAGCAGTGCACACGTCATGCCACAGACCCACATATCCTACACAAGGCCACCTATTGGAATTCGTGAGAGATTCGGCGTCGTGCAACGTTGCACGACCCCCAAACCGTACGTGGTTTGTGATCAGATCGTGCTCAGTTGGATCAACTGGATCATGGTGGTGCACACCGGCGACCACCCCTAGGCCCAAAACAAGGGAATACCGGGATCGCCCTCCGGAGAACCACAGAGGACGCGGAAGGCACAGAAGGGTGGTGCGGAGGAAGGCCGTGCGTGTTGCGCCTGACTCCGCCCGTTCCTGGTTCGAATTGACTGCGCACTTCGGGTCGCGTTCCGTGTTCTCAACTCCTGGTTGATGTCCGCCATCCGTCCATGGTCGTAGCCGGGCCTTGACCCGGTAGGGACTGCGGGCACGCAGCACGAGGCCCAAATCAAGCGCTGTTCGAAGAACGTGCTTGGGTCTGGGGCTATCCGAGCCGAAGGCGAGGCGTTTTGGGGTGAGCCGCGGTGAGCGCGGCGAGGGGGCTTTTCGAAAGCCCCCTTAGAAGAACCTAGGCCCAAAGCAGCGCGGAGCGCTTGATTTGGGGCTAGGCCAGCACGGTCAGCCCCCTTGCAACAACCGGGTCGCGAGGTCCCGAACCGCCGGCTCCTCGTCTTTCGCGGCTGCCTCCACGAGGACGGGCCGGGCCTGGGAGTTCGCCACGCGAGCGATCGCCGTGATCGCGGCTTCGCGTACAAGCGCGTAGGGGTCTTGCCGCGCGGCCCGGGAGAGCGCCTGGACCGCGCCTGTCGAGGCCTGCCCCGGCTCGAGTTGCCCGAGCGCCCGAGCGGCCCGAAGCCGCAACGACCAGGTGGGACTGTCCGCCAGCGTCTTGCTGAGCGCATCGACACCTTCCGAGGAGCCTCTTTCCCCGAGCACCGCGAGGGCAGCGCGCTGAACCCCCTCGTCCTCGTCTTGCAAGGCATCGATGACCGCAGCCTGGGCCTGGGGTGTGGCCTGGCGCGCGAGCACGCGGATCGCACGAACGCGAAGGTCCGCCGACGGGTGCCGCACGAGAGCCACGAAGGCCGGCTCCACCTTGGCCGAGACCCGCAGGGCGACCGCCTCCGCAGCCTTGCGCGCCTCCGGGTCGAGCCCCTCCAGACCATCGGTAAAGGGCGCCAGCGCCGACGCATGGCCGCGGGACAGGAGCGCATCGGCCACTAGGCGAGCCCCCTCGGGGGAGGTCCGGACGGCCTGCACCGCGGCCGCCGTCACTTGCTCTTCGAGCGTGATCAGGGTCCGCGCATGATCCGCCGCGTCGTAGCCGGAAGGTTGGAGCCTATCGAGAATGGTGCGCACGTCCAGCTGGCTATCGGGGACCTCCCACGGGTCGACCGTCCGCTTGAACTGACCGGTGCCCACGACGAGGGCGGCAGCGAGGGCAGCTTTGCGCAGGGAGGGGTTGGCATCGAACAGGGCGGCCGCAATGAGAGGCCGAGCGCGGTCTGGGGCGAGACGAGCGAGGGCCACGAGGGCAGCCTCGCGGGGCAGGGATTCGGGGCTGCGAGCGAGGGCAACGAGCGCGGGAACTTGGTTCTTGGCGCCCAACTCCGCGAGGGCGAGAGCGGCAGCGGCCCTGGCCACGTTCCCGGCATCGGGAGACCGGACGGCGTCGGCGAGCACGACCGCGGACTGCGGGTCCTTTCCGAACCCGAGACCGAGCAGGGCGAGGGCGCGGATTTCGGGCGCCCCTTGTCCCGCGAGCTGCCGGAGCAACGGTCGCGCGGCAGGGTCGTCGACGCGAGCCACACCCCACGCGGCAGCTACCGCGATCGGCCCACCGAGGGCGACCGGGGGCCCATCCTTGGGCGCGAGCAGATTCCCATAGCGAGCAAGCAGACCGGGGTCTCGCAGCGCACCGCATGCGAGCATGGCCCGAGAGCGCAGCTCCGGGTCCGCCTGGCCGGTCGCGAAGGCGAACAGGGCGGGCGCCGCGCTCCGGTTCTGCACGAACGCGAGCACTTCGATGGCAATGCGCTGCTGCGCCTGGTTCTCGTCCGCCAGCGCATCCAGCAAGGGCTTGACCGCACGTGTGCCGATCTTCCCGAGCTCTTCTCTTGCCGCTGCGGCCGGGGCCCCGGAGCCGTACCGCACCTTCTGCACGAGCGGGAAGGTCATCGCCCCGTACAGGTCCACGAGCAACCGCCGATACACACGCTTCTGCGGATTGCCCAGCGCCGCCGGCAACAGCTCCCGCTCCAGCACGTCGAGCGTATCCTTGCCCAGGTTCAGCTGCATGGACAGCCGCGCCGCCCTCGCCACCATCTCCTCGTCCGGGCACGTCCGCACCACCCGACGAAACAGCTGGTCCGCCTCGTCGGCTTCCCCACGCGCCAGCAGCAGCTCGGCGAGGTCGAAGTACACGAGAAAGAGGCGGTCGTTCTTCGCGATCGCCGCACGAAACTCCGCGATCGCACGCTCGTTGTCCTGGCGCCGTCGGTACATCTCCCCCAGCTTGCGATGCCCCTCCGCATCGTCCGGGGCCAAGGCAACAGCCTGGGCTGCGTACCCGACCGCATCGTCGTCGCGATAGAGCTCGGCGGCGTACTGCGCCATGCGCTGGTAGTACTGGCGGGCTCGCTTGGGGTCGATCGTCGTGAGCTTGGCGAGAACCTCGATGGCCTTGTCGAGCTTGCGTTGCAGCACGTAGACGCGCTCGAGGCTGAGGAACACGTCGGTTTCGCCGGGTCGTAGCTCGGTGAGACGCGCAAGCGTGACCTCGGCCTCGGCGAGGCGTCGGAGGCGGATCTGCACCTCGGCGAGCATGCGTCCGGCGGAGATGTCCGGCGGGCTGGCGCCGAACTTGGCGGCCAAGGGAGCGATCTGGGCGGGGAGCTGGTTGGACAAGGCCCAGAGAGTGACAACGTGCATGCGCGCTTCGCGGGCCTGGCCTTCATCGCCGGAGGCGTAGGAGATCTCGAGGATTTTCTCCCAGATCTGGAGGGCTTCGAGGTAAGGGCCGGTGAGGTTTCGACGCTGCGAGGTGGCGGCGCCGATGCGCTCGAGAGCGATGGCGAGGCTCTTGAGATAGCGGACGTTCTTGGGCTCGAGGGTGACGGCTTCGCGCAGGGCTTCGGTCGCTTCGGCGCCCATGTCGTGGTCGAGGTAGACCTCGCCGAGGGTTGCATGGGCTTCGGCGCGGTTGGGGATGAGGGTGCGGAGCCGGGCCCAGGTGTCGAGGGCCTTTTTCTTGTCGCCCTGCTGGAAGTAGCGGTCTCCAAGGTCGATGACGTAGCGAGGGTCCCGGCCGCCCCCCTGGGCGAGGCGCTGCAGCAAGCGCATGGCTCGGTCCTTTTCCTCGATGCGCTCGTAAAAGTCCGCCAGACGGCCGAGCTGGTCGTCGTCGCGCGTGTGTTGTTCGAGCTGCGTGAGCAGGGCGAGGGCCTTGGCTCGGTCCCCGCGCTGGATGAGGATCTCGCACAGCTCGAAGGAGAAGTCTGGGTTGCCTGGGACGGCGCGAATCAGGGCTTCGTACTCGCGGATGGCCTGGTCGAGCTCGCCCTGGGCCTGCAGGATGTGGATGACCTTCAGGTGCGTGTCGATGTGGCGTTGGTTGAGGCGCAGGGCGCGACGATAGACCTCGAGGGCCTTGTCGACCTGGCCGGTTTCCTCGAGGAGCAGGCCGAGGGTGACGACCTCGTCGAAGTCGTTGGTGCGCGTGGATTCGAGCAGCGTGATCAGCTCGGGCAGCTTGCCTTCGGCGCGGTAGGCTTCGGTGATGAGGGTGTGGATCTCGCGACGGACACCGGCGCCTTGTCCGGCGAGCTGCAAGGCCTTGCGGAGCACCTCGATGGACTCGGCGGTCTTGCGCTGGCGTACGAGGACCTGGCCGAGGTCACGCAGGGCGGGTGCGAGGGCGCGGTTGTCTCCGGCCGCGGCCTTGACGACCTCGCGGTACTCGGCCTCCGCGAGGGCAAGCTCGCCGCGTTGCATGAGCTCGCGCCCCAGCTCCGCACGAACGAAGATGGACCCCTGCGCCAGACGCACCAGCTGATCGTGATAGCGCTTGGCCGCGGCGTGGTCCTTCTGATCGAGCCCGATGCGCACGAGCGTGCGCAAGGCAGCTTCCTTGTCGACGCGCTCCGTGGTCTTCGCCAGCACCTGGTCGTACAGGTTCCTAGCTTCCGTGAGGTCACCGCTGTCCAGGACGACCTCCGCCAGCGCGCGAATGGCCCCCAGCGCGTCGGGACGCGCCTGGATCGCCTCGCGGTACAGGCGTATCGCGTCCGGCATCTTGTTGTCGATGCGGTGGATCCCCGCCAGCGCCACCCGGGCCGACCACGCGTCCGCGCCCCCCCCAGCCATCCGCTGCTCGAGCTCCGTCACCAGCTTCGTGAGGTTGCCGTCGCGCTGCCGGTAGAGCTCCGCGAGGCGACGCAGCGGGAAGACCTCGTCGGGCCGGGCCATCACGATGCCCATGTAACGCTTGATGAGGGCGTCCGTGCCCGGTCCTTCCTCGGTAGGCGTGCGCGGCGGGGCGACAGGAGGCGTGCGCGTACCCGGCTGCGTGCGCGGCGGACGTCGGCCATCCGGGTTGAAGTCCGTGGGCGCCAGCGCGGAGGCCACCAGTCCCTGCGTCAAGATGACGAGCAGGGTCCGCCCGAGAATCGTTCGAGGTCGTGCCGAGATGCTCACGGTCTCGCAAGCTTACTCTGACCCGGTCCGGCGAGCCATCCTCGGGTGGTGGCAGCCGGCGGTCTCCCGACGCCGCATCTTTCCGCTTGCAAGTCCCGACGCAGATGCCCGAGCATCAGCCGGCGCGGGAGGTCAGCCCCCTCGCGCATAGACGGGACGGCTCGCTAGCATGGGCCGTCGACAAGGAGTGACAAGACCATGAAGCGGACTGTTCTGGCTTTCTCGTGTGTGATGGCCCTCTCCCTGGGCATCGCCGCGTGCGGCTACTCGGAGGAGGAGTGGCAGGCACAGCTCGCGAAGTACAACGCGGAAGTGGCGAAGAACCAGGCGGCCAACAAACGGGTAGCGGACCTCGAGCAGGAGGTTGGGGTCGCGAAGAACCGGGTCAACGAGCTGGAGATGCAGCTCGAGGCCATGGGCCTGGACCTCAACAAGCTGAACTCGGCCCTCGCCGATCGCGGCCAGGCGCTCGCTGATCTCAACTCGGACATGGACAAGATGCGCAAAGCCTTGTCCGAGTACCAGGCCCGCGCCGCCACCCTCGAGCGCATCAAGGAGCGCATGCTCGCCCTGCGCAAGAAGCTCGAATCGCTCACGCGCCTGGGCCTCAACGTCAACATCCGCAAGAACCGGATGATCATCTCCCTGCCCGGCGACATCCTCTTCGATTCTGGCAAGACAGAGCTCAAGCCCGACGGCAGGAACGTGCTGCGCGAGGTCGCCAAGGTCGTTCGCAACGACCAGACCTTGATGTCCCGCGACTTCCAGGTGGCGGGACACACGGACAACAAGCCCCTCAAGGGCGGCCCGTACCTCGACAACTGGGGCCTGAGCCTGATGCGCGCTCGCACCGTGCTCGTGTTCCTCGTCACCCCCACGGACATCGCGCCCTCCGGGCACGGCGCCAACCGCATCGAACCCGGCGGTGGCCTGCCCCAGAACCGCTGGAGCGCCTCCGGCTACGGCGAGACCGACCCCGTCGTCGCCAACAGCTCCCCCGACCAGATGCAACGCAACCGCCGTGTCGAACTCATCGTCATGCCCAATGTCGAGGAGATGCTCGACCTCAAGTCCCTGACCACCGTGCCCTGACAGCGGCCCGGGGACGCCCCGCCGGGAGCCGATCCCACGCCGGCCCGGGGCACAAACTGATGCATTTTTCTCCGGATCAACCTACACTCACGCCGTGTTCGACCGGACCGATCGCCAGTTCTTCGCAGGACAGGACGTTCAGGGCGTCGTGGTAACCTTGGTGCAGGCCCTCCACGCCCAGGGAATCCCCACGCAGCAGACCGGACCAGCCACCTGGGCCGGCCGCGGCACCATGCCGTCCTGGGGCCTCGTTCCCAAAGTCTCCATCGCCGTCGCCCCCTCACCCCAGGGCTTCTACATCGACATCCGGGTGCTCGCAGACATCGAAGGCAGCGGTGTCGCTGGCTTCATCATCGCCTGGTTCCTCTTCTTCCCCGTCGCCCTCATTCTCGGCTACATGGCCTACCAGGACTTCATCCAGCGACGTGACTACCTCATTCACTCCCTGTGGTCCCCCGTCGGCCATCTCATCATCGCGCCGAACTACCCACCCCCCCAATTTGGTGTTCAGCCCCCAGGCTATCCACCCCAAGGTCAGCAAGCCGGATAGCACCCATCGTGTCGCCCACCGTCGTCGCCATCCTCGTGTTCCTGGTTCTCGGAACCTTCCTCGCCTTCGCCCTGTTTTCGAAGAAACGCGCACCGTCGACCGACGCCTCCGCCGCACAGCCCGACCCGCCCGACACCGATGAGCTCATCCCCCCCTCGCTCGTGTCCAACCACGAGCTTGAGCACGAGGAGGTCGAGCCCTCTCGCCAGCGCGCCCTGGTCACAGGCATCGGGATGACCGACGTCGGCTTGCGGCGCAAGCTCAACGAAGACGCCTACGTCTGCTTGCCCGAGCACGACTTGTACGCCCTCGCCGACGGCATGGGGGCCCACGCCGCGGGGGAGGTCGCCAGCAAGCTGACCCTCGAGGCCATCGCGGACGCTTTCGAACGAAACAAGTTTCTCGACCCCGAAGCCCCCGATCGCCCCGCCAATCGCAAGAAGCGCCTCGTCCAGGTCATCGAGCGCGCGAACCAGATCGTGCTGACCATGTCCAACGAGGTCGAAGCCTACCGCGGCATGGGCACCACCGTCGTCATGGTCCACTTCTCCGCCCACAAGAGCTACGTCTTCATCGCCAACGTCGGCGACAGCCGCTGCTACCGCATCCGCGGCAACCAGATCACCCAGCTCACCATCGACCACACGCTCGGCAACGTCGGCATCATGGGCAAGACGAGCTCTCTGCTCAGCCGCGCGGTCGGCATCGAGCAGTTCATCGACGTGGACGTCACGGTGCATCGGACGGAGGTGGGGGACGTCTTCTTGCTCTGCTCCGACGGGTTGAGCCGGATGGTGGCGGACGAGGACATTCGGGCGGCGGTGGTGGCGAGCTCGGATCTGAACGTGGTGGCGGAGACGTTGATCGCGAAGGCGAAGGATGCGGGGGGCAGGGACAACGTGACCACAGTGTTGATCCGGGTGGACCCGGCCCCGCAAGAGGAAGGTTGACCCGGGGCGCCGACGGGTCGCTTCAGGCGTCCGCGCGCATCCTTGTCAACAGGTCCTCGATGGATCGTGCGTGGTCGTCTTCGGTCTCGGCCATGTGCTCGAGGAAGTCAGCGGCCGGCCGGGAGAAGCATCGGGACAGCGCTCGATAGTACCGTCCTGCACGACGCTCCGCCTCGAGCGCGAGGGCGAGGGAGGTCTCCAGACGGAGATGGATCGGGGCGGGCCAGCTCGGAGGCATTTCGACGTCCTTGACCTCGAGGTTCGCGTGTTCGGGGATCTCACCCGTCTCCACGTCTCGGCCGAGGGCTTCGATCTGGGCCGCGTGCAGCTCCTCGACCTCGACCATGCCCTGCAGGAATGACTTCGCCCTGGGGTTCAGACACCGCTTCGCCAGCGCGCCGTAGAAGCGCGCCGCGGCTCGCTCGATCTCGATGAGGTTGCGCACCACCTGCCCGATCGTGAACGTCGATTGTCCCGTCCGGATTCGCTCGCGAAGCACGCCCTCGATCATGCTGCCGTGCTGGCTCTCGGAGGCCGACACCGCACGGAAGAACTCCCGCACCTCCCCGTCGAACAACTCCGCGAGGTCCGCGTAGTGCATCGCCGCCTGATGCTCGCACATCACCGCCACGTGCAACGCCTCGTCGAAACCGAGGTTCTCGGCAGACTTCCAAGCGGGAAGCGTCTCCACTCCCGACGCGTCCGTCGTGGCAAAGGCGGGGAGCACCGTCCCCACGATCTTGCTTCCGAGGTGCTCGATCTCGCGACCGTGCTCGGCCTCCACGCGGACCATGGTTTCGAAGAACGAACGCACCTCGGGGTCGGAGCTACGCGAGGCGAGCGTTTCGTAAAAACGTGCCGCGGCAGCTTCCGCGGCAATCGCGTTCCGCAAGGCCTGGGAGGGGGTAAGGGGAGACATCGTCGGCTTTCTTCCGGTACTGCGAAGAAGGGCTTGGCTCGCTGTGCTTCATGGGGGCACCGCTGCCGTCACGTCAACCGCCCACAATGAAACGCAAGCACGGTGGCACCGCAGCAGGTACGCTGGGCTCATGGGTCGTCGAGTCCTACTTCTCGCGTGGGTTCTGCTGTCGTGCGGGGGCTCTGGTGATTCCACGGGGGGAGACCGCCCGCCGTCGTGCCCGACGGTCGTGGACCCGGAAAGCGCCTGCACGACCGAGGGGATGAACTGCCCGGGCGAGGAGAAATGCGACTCGTGCGGGTACCAGAGCTACAAGGTGTACGCCCCGCTTTGCACGTGCACGGAAGGCCAATGGCTCTGCTCCCACCAGGACTGCGGACCGATGGCACCGGGCACCTACTCGGACTCTGACTGCACGACCTTGAACAGCACCGAGGACGCCGGACCGAGCGACGCCGACGACGAGTCGGAACCCTCGTGCCCGACGGTCGTGGACCCGGAGAGCGCCTGCACGAGCGATGGGATGAACTGCCCGGGCGAGGAGAAGTGCAACCCGTGCGGGTACCAAAGCTACAAGGTGTACGCCCCGCTCTGCACGTGCACGGAAGGCCAATGGCTCTGCTCGCACCAGGACTGCGGACCGATGGCGCCGGGCACCTACTCGGATTCTGACTGCACGACCTTGAACAGCACCGAGGACGCCGGGCAGTAAGCAGCTCTGCCCGAGGCCACCTGCGGGGTGCCAACGGATGGGGCCGCCGTCCCCCCCCAAATTCGGTACACTCCCCGACGACCTCCATGCCCCTGTCCCCCGCACAACGAGAACAACCCAGCATCGCCGGCATCCTGGGAACCCTCGCGCTTTCCGTCGTTCGCCCCGGCACGCCGACCATGGCGCTCCGCGCCCTGCGTTGGTCTCGCGACCTCGAGCGGCTCGGCATCCGCTTGCCGTTTTCCGTGGTGCACGACATCGGCATGCTCTTCGCCGTGTCCCCCGAGCATTACGCCCTTGGCCTTCGGACGGACCCCGACACGACCTTGGGCCAGGCCCCCGGCGGGCGCGCCCTGTGCGAAGGGTACGCCGCCTTGATCCAGGAGCTCGCCGCCTGTGAGGCCTCCCGTCGCGCCGCTTCCCTTCGCCTCTCGGACGACATGATCAGCGTCGTCCTGTCCAAGCTCCTCGGGTCGGTGGCGTCGAGGATGACGAGCGCCCCGGCCTATGCCACGGAGATCGCCTCGGACGCGGCGTTGTTCGATGGGATCGACGAGGAGCTCGTCGGCCTGTTCCAGAAGCGCGACCGGAGCTTCGAGCTGCAAGCGTTGTCCTTGATGCACCGGTCCCGGTTGTACCTGCTGACCGTGGCGGACGCCCTCGACTTGGACACGCTGCAGTTGCTCGGTGTGCTGGGGGCCGAGGCGGGAGCGGGGGCCGGGCTGCAGGTCGACTTGCTCGCTGCCATGGCGTCCCCCGCGGCACACGACGTGGTCAACTTCTCGCTCGAGATCCTGCCCAGCGTGCTCGAGACGAAGACACGCCCCGGCGCCTCGACCCGCGCTGGGTTCGGCTGCGGCGGCCTCGGCACCCGCGGGAGCATCGACAACCTCGTGCTCACGGAGCTCGCATGGGACGCGGACGACTTCACGCGCCGGGTCATCGACAACGAGGTCCTGTACTACACGAAGGAAACGGAGCGAGAGCCGGCGGGCCGACGCCACGTCCTTCTCATCGACGCCTCCGCGTCCATGCGCGGGGACCGGCAAGTCTTCGCGCGGGGCATCGCCCTCGCCACGGCCAAGAAGCTCGTGCTGGAAGGCGAAGACGTGGCCATTCGCTTCTTCGACGCGCGCCTGTACGAGTCCCAGGCCGCGCGGGGCGGCAACCTCCCCACCCCTTACGTGCTGTCCTTCACCGGCGAGAGAGGACGGAACCCCAGGCGCGTGTTCTCTGAGCTTTGCACGGCCCTCGACATCGAACAGGTCCGGGACCATCGAGAAATCGTCCTGCACGTGTTCACCCACGCCGCCCTGTACATTCCCCGCGACCTCGTGCAGACCCTCACCCGCATCGCCAAGCTGGGCATCGTCTTCATCTTGCCTTCGGGCGGCTCGCTCGAGCTCGATTACCTCGACCTGCTCCACTCCCACTACATCGTCGATCACGAAACCATCGCCTCCCACGGCGCGCGCGCCGCGAAGGCCCGCGACATCCTGGGACGCATCGGCGCCAAGGATCCTCCCGCCACCCGCGAAGAGCGACCGTCCCGCACGCACGTCCCAACCGGAGCGTCGTCATGACCCAGACCTTCCGGGACGTCGACCTCACCCAGGCCTTCGCGCAAGCCAAGCGCCATCTCGCATCGGGCCAGACGAACGAAGCCCTCGAGCTACTCGCCGCCGCGCTCGGCCAGACCTATGCCTTGGAGCAGGACTACGCACCGGCCGTGGCCTTGCTCGGCAACACGCTCGCACAGCAGGGCGACTCGCGCGGCGCCATCACGTGCGCGTGGTACCTGAACGACGATCGCATGGCCGAGGCGCTGTTGCCGCGGGGCACGGCGGGAGACCGAGCCCGAACGTACGTCAACCAAGCGTTGCGGCTCCCGGCAGGCGACGGGCGAGCCGCGTCGTTGTACGAGCGAGCGGCGCGTGAGTTCGAGTCGGTGGGTTCACTGGCGCAAGCGGCGGTGAACCTGGAGCGGGCGGGACGACACCGGGAGGCGAGGCCCCTGTGGTCGCGCCTGTGCCACGCGATTCCGCTGACCGACGAAGCCGACCTGTACGCGGGGGCGCTGGCCCGCTTCAACCTCGCGCGTACGTCGAGGATCGACGGGGACGAGCGAGAAGCCCATGCGGCCACGGTGGCTTCGGTGCACTTGCTGGAGGAAGCGGCGGATCGATACGAGAGGCTGGGCCAGAGGGAACGCGCCTTCGACTGCTTCCAGGTGCTCGCTGCGATCGGGCGCGATTCGGGGACGATCGAGCACGCGCTCGAGGGGTACGTGAACCTCACGCGCATCCTTCGGGAGGACCAGCTACGAACGTACGCCTTGCGTGAGTACACCGATGCCATTCGCTTCTTGCGGGAGCGGTCCGAGATCGCCGCGGCGGCCACGCTGTGCCGGGAGATGGCGGGCTACGCGCGAAGGGAAGGCCTCGGCCCCGTGGCCAACCAGGCGATCCTCGATCAGGCCGGGATGTGGCGTGAGCTGGCTGCCGCCGCCCTGCAACGTGGACACGCCCCAGAGATCGCCGAAAATGCCCTACTTGCCGCCGTGCTGTCCTACGCCGAGCTCGGGCAGTTCAAGCGCGCTGGGGACGCCTACGTCGAGCTCGCCCACCTGCCCCTCGACCCCGCACGCCGCGCCCACTACGCACGCGCCGCCGCGCGCTACCAGAACGCCCAGGACGACCCGATCGAATCCTCGCGCCAGGCCGATCCCAACCGCCAGGACTCCGCTTTCTCCGAAGTGTGGCACGTCGACCTCGTCGAGTGGGAGCAACGTGGTTCCGCCTCCGAGGTCTGTGCCGACATCATGATCGACCGGGCCACCTGGTCCGAAGTCATCCGCCGTCGCGCCATGCTCGCTCGGATGGTCGCCCTGCCGATGGAGGGCGCCTCCAGCGTCCCCGCCGCCTCCATCGTGCGACTCATCGAGCGGCTCGCCCAGACCGAGCTGTACGTGACCCTCTCTCCCCTCGAGACCTTGTTCCGTCGACACGAGCCGGAGGTCCGATCGGCCGTGGTCCAGGCCCTCGGCCGATTCCTGTACAAGCGATCGTTCATCACCTTGCGGCAAGCGCTGTCGGACCCTGAGCAGGCCGTGCGGTCCCAAGCGTGCGATGCGATCCGACAGCTCCACTTCCCCCACGCGTTCGATCCTCTCGCGCGCATCTACCGCGAGATGACCGACCCCGACGCGCGACGCGCCGCCTTGCACGCCCTGGCCTTGGTGGACAGCGACGAGGCCACCCACCTCGTGCTCTCGATGCTCCAGCAGGCAGGTCCCTCCGAGCGCGACGCCGTCGTGCAGGCGCTGTCGAAGTCGAGCGGGCCGCGGCTGATCCGGGCCGCAAGGGATGCGCTGTCTTCGGCGTCCGGCGACTTCGCGGATGTGCTGCGCGCGTTCCTGCAATCGCACGGGGTCCGCTCACGGTGAGTGCGCGTGCATAGCGCCGGCCCGGGCTCTGATCCCCTGCCCCTACCCTTGCCCTTTCCCCTGCCCGAGGCGCCGAGACCTTGGGCCGCCGAAGTGACCCATGGCGATGCCCTTCGCTGAAAAGCACAACGGGGCACCGTCCGGACCCGCTTGGTGCAGAACCCTTTCCCAGCGCGCCGGGAAAGGGAAAGGGCAGGGGAATGGGCAAGGGTCAGGACCCCTGAGTGCGCGTGCACCACACGCCTAGGTCGCGTAAGCTTCACCGACCACAGGAATCAGAACCGGGAGTTGGCGATGCGACGATGGTTGGCCTGGGTGATGTGTGTCGTGGGCGCGCCCACGGCGGCGCTCGCGGGGTGCGGCGGCGGGGATGAGTCGGCAGAACCGCCCGGGGGCAGCGGTGGAGGGAGCGCAGGGGATGCGAGCGTAGAGGGCGGAGGCGGCGAAGCCGGCACCGGTGGCGTCGGCGGCACGGGTGGAGGAACGTTCACGGGCGGCAGTGGCGGCGGAGACAGCGGAGACTGCGGAGGGACCACGTGCCCGGCGTCCTTCAAGTGCCGGTACGACGCGTGTGTCCCAGACCTTGGCACCTGCGAGTCCTTCGACGACTGTCCCGGCGACTCCTACTGCGACGCCAACGGGGAGTGCATTCCCTATGGCGTTCCCCCCAGTGTCACCAACGACCCGAGCTGCCAGCGCGAGACACCGCCCGACGGGGTGAAGCCGACGGTGCAGTGCGAGTGGCTGGGACCCACGGGTACGAGCGACCCCACCCTCGGCTCCGTCAACATCTACACCGCTCCCATCGTGGCGGACCTCAACCTCGACGACGACCCTGGCAAGCTGCAACCGTCGATCGTGGTCACCACCTTCGAGACGATCGGCGGGGGGCGCATTGGCACCTTGCGCGTGTTCGACGGTCGTACGTGCGAGGAGCAGTTGCGCCTCGGTGGCGCGGACGATCCGGTGTCGGGCAATCGTCCGGGGTACGGGACCCAGTGGGCCGTGGGCGATCTGGATGGGGACGTGCCGAACGGTGGGCGTCCGGAAATCGTCGGGCTGCACAACACGGGCAGCACCACCGACAGCCCACTGTACCTCTATGCCTTGAAGCTCGACGTCCAGGGGGGTGCCGCTTCGGCGTCGCGCATGTGGTACGGAAGGAAGTGCAGCGCGGGGGACACGCCGGTACCGATTCTCGACAACGCCGCCAACTTCGGACCGGGCCTGTGGGACCTCGACAACGACGGGCGACCGGAGATCCTGGTCGATGAGATGGTGTTCGACGCGGCCGGGTGTCTTCTGAACGACGGGACCGCGCTCGACTACCTGCAGCACGGCGTGATGTCCACGATCGCGGACGTGGACCTGGACGGCAAGCCGGACCTCGTTCGGTTCGACAAGATCGCCGGGTGGGACGAGGCAGCGAAACAGTGGGTGACGAAGAGCTGGTTCGTGCCGAGCGGTGCGCAGAAGGCGGGCCATGTGGCGGTGGTGGACTTGGGGAACTACTCGACGCTGCCGGGCGTGGGGCCGGGCGATCTGCCCGAGGTGGTCGTGGTGTCGGCGGAGACGACGACCTACAACCCGGACAGCACCGGGACGATTCGCGTGCAAGCGCTCGACGGGACTGTCGTGTGGGGACCGATGCAGCTGCACCATGACGCGGGCGTACCGGGCGGGCACGGCGGGCCTCCGACGGCAAGCGACTTCGACGGCGACGGGCAGGTGGAGTTCGCGGCAGCCGCGAACCAGTACTACGTCGTGTATGACCCGGACTGTAAGGCATCGCTCGGAGGGGGCAGTCCGCCGGAGCGTCCGGGGGGCAAGTGCGACCGCGCCGCGGCCATGCAGGACCTGCCCGACGGCCTCCTCTGGGCACAGCCTTCCCAGGACTTCTCCTCGAGCGGCACGGGCTCGAGCATCTTCGACTTCGACGGCGACGGGAAGGCGGAGGCGGTCTACGGCGACGAGTGCTACGTGCGTGTCTACGAGGGCCACAGCGGCCAAGTGCTCTACAGCGCGCCGGCTTCGAGCGGCACGGGGTTCGAGCTTCCGGTCATCGTCGATGTCGATGGGGACTTCGCCACGGAGATCGTGGTGGCGCGAACGGACAGCAACCTCAGCTGCCCCGTGACCGATCCGCTGCTCCCAACGACCCCATTCGTCCAGCAAGGAGGCTTCGTCATCCTGCGCGATCCGGAAGACCTCTGGGCCGCATCGCGCCCCATCTGGAACCAACACGCCTACTCGATCACCCACGTCACCGACGACGCGCAGGTTCCCCAGTCCAGCCAGATGCCCCCCAACTGGACACAACCCGGACTGAACAACTTCCGACAGAATACCCAGGGAGACCTCGGCATCCTGCACATCGCCGACCTCACCGTCGTCCTGTCCAACGTCGGCAACCTCTGCGCCGGGCAATCAGGCACCACCACCCTCGAGGCGCGCGTGTGCAACCGCGGAACCAACCCCGTGCAGGACGGCGTCTCCGTCCAGTTCCTCGAGGTCGATGCTTCCTCCGACGGCGGTCTGCCAGGCACGGTGGTGTGCGAGACCGAAACCACCACGTTGCTCAAGCCAGGCGAATGCGAGGAGATCTCCTGCACCGGGGACCTGTCCGGCCAGAACGATGTGTACGTGGTCGTGGACCCGGAAGGGTCCATCGCGGACTGTCACCCCGGCAACAACGACGGGGCCGGCGCGCTCGCCCTCTGTCCGAAGTAGACCCTCAGGTGTACTCCCCCCGAATGTAGTCCCGCAGGTACGTGGCCTCCGCCTCCACCGTGGTGAGCTGCGACCGAACCACGTCGCCGAGCGATACGATCCCGATCAGCTTCCCCTTCTGCATGATCGGCATGTGGCGGAACCGCTTCTCCGTCATCACTCGCTTGGCGACTTCCACGTCGTCCGAAAGCTGTCCCACCACGATGTCCCGCGTCATCGACTCGGTTACCGGCTTGTCCAGGTAGCCTTCCCCCTGCGCTGCCTGCCGAAGCACGTCGCGCTCCGTCACGATGCCCGCGGGCCTTCCACCCGACGTGATCACGAGAGCGCCGAAGTTGTTCGTGGCCATCAGCTTCACGGCATCCCTCATCGGGGTGGACTCGTCCGCCGTGACCACGCCTCCCTTGAACTTTCCCTGGAGCACGTCCTCCAGCGTCATCTTCACTCGCATTTCCCATCCCTCCTGGCGAGCCCCTCCGAGGCGTCGCGGTTGGCCACGCACTTGAATCGTGAAATACTCACATGGCGCCACGAGATGGAATGTCAACCCCGCGAAGAGGTCACGGGTCCAGGCAGCCCCCAGAAATCCGCTCGGCATCCAGCCGGTCCATCTCACCCCGGCTGAACAGCCCGCTCGCGAGAATGCGCGCGATCTTGTCCCTCGACCGCTGGGCCTTCTCTCGGTCCGGGTCCGCCGCGGAGGCCAGCGACGTGATCTTGTCCTGCGTGCACCCCTCTCCGAGCATGCACGCCATCACCGCGTCGTTCGCCGTCTGCACGCGCGCCTCGGCCTGGGCGCACGCCGAGACCTCGGAGACCACCTCCTGCCGAAGCTGCACGACCCGGTCGCCGGACACCTTGTGCCGGTCGGCGGTCCGCTGCAGCGCCGAGAGCTCATCCTTGTACGCGAGGAAGGACAGGGGCATCCATCGGTCGAGGGTGAACGACGGCGGAGCGATGTAGGCTCCCGCGCTGACGGTCCCGTCGCGTGCCATGTCGTGCAGCGGGTTCTGCAAGGCGCGCCGGGCGTACAGCCCTTGCTCCTCCGCACCCCGCGCCCGAGTCACGCCCCGCACCTTGCGCTTGCCCCACTCCTTGAACGCGGGCGCGAGCTCTCGGTCCGCGTCCGTGAGAACCTTCTGGTAGTCCGCCTGCCGGATGATCGCCTGGTCCCGGTTCCGCAATGCCTTCGCGAGAGACGCGACGGCTTCCTCGGGACGGCGCCCCTGGGCCTGCGCCACGGCTTCCGCAACCTCTTGCCGGAAGGCTCCGATCTCGGCCATCGCGCGGACCTCGCGTTCCCCTTTGACCTCGAGGAAGGGGAACTGCCGCGCGAAGGTCGCGTCGTCCGCATGAGGCACCGAGGCCGTTCGCACGTTCCTCTGCCCGTCGACGCGCGCCACAATGACCTCGCCCGGCGCGCACTCTCGTCGCGCCTTCAGGTACCCTTCCAGGTTCTTCGGGCGCACGCCGCAGACCCAGGAGACCACTCCCTTGTGGTCCGACAGCAACAGGGGGAAGGTGCCGTCCGCAAGCTTGTTCTCGAGCGGGTTGACCGCCATGGGGTCCACGCCTCGCCCGCCCCCGACCCGGACGTCCGCCATCTGGAACGCGAGCGCCAACGGCATCCTCTCCTCCGGCTTGCGGCACCGGTCCATCCACGCCTCGCCGGCCTCCACCGAAGCATCGCACGCCGCCGCATCGCACCCCACGCCTTTGGCTACAGCCTCCGCGAGGGCATCGCAGGACCGCGCGTCAAACTTCACCTCGTGCACGGCCTTGTTGGGATCGTCGGGGAAATGGCGCTGCAACGTGCGCGTCAACATCAGGACGAACAGCGGGGTGGCGTAGGACGCACCGCAGCGGGAAATCCATCGCTGGGCTTGTGCTTCGCACGCCTCCGGGGCACCGCACGCCTGGGTGCGAAGCATCCCCGTGCCTTCCTGCACACAAGCATCGGGTGGCAGCTCGGCCCGCTCCTCGAAGGTGCCCACGAGGTCTTGCATGGCAGAGAGCCGGTCCGCTTCTTTCTTGCACCGTTGCAGCCACTCCTTGCCCAGGTCCCGGGCGTGCACGCAGATTTCCCCCGTGCACTGCGTTTCCCCGTCCAACCATTGCGCCACCAACCCGCAGGCATCCTTCCCTTTGCCGGATCCCCCTTCGGACGTGACGAAGAGCCACTCCGCGGTGGTCTCGGTGTCATCTCCAGACAGCAGGTCTTGGTCGGCCTCCGGCTTGCGCTCCTCGGGCGGAGGAAACGTGGCACAGCTCACCGTCACCGACGCGATCCCGACAAGATAGGTCCAAGCGTACTTCAACATGATGAATTCCCCTCACGAGAGGCCCCGGACCTTACTTCCATTCTCCTAGCGTTGGAACTGCCAGAAGCGTCCCTTCACACCCTCCACCTCTCCGGACGGCGCGTCCGATCCGGAGCGAAGCGACGGGCCCGAGTCCCGAAAACCCCAGAAGACGCCGAGAGCACAGAAGGGGTTGGTGCGGAAGTAGGCTGCGCTGAGTTCGATCGCGATGTCCTTGGGGCACGGCGTTGCCGTGCCGAGCTGGACTCGGCGTTGCCGGGTCGCCACGGATGCGGATTTGTGACGGTACACATCCGAGACCGTGGCGGCGCGACATCGTCGCGCCCAGCTTTGCGCACGGCAACGCCGTGCCACCTGCCAACATCCCTTCGCCAGAGAAGGCCCTTGGGCGCGCTCGCGGCTGGACTTCGCGCGCCGCTTCACTAGGCTGGCCCCCCGCCCAACCCAGGCAACCCCAAGGAGCGGCAACGTGGCGCAGCGAAAGTTCATCGACGACTGGAAACGCACTCACTACTGCGGCGACCTGCGCGGCACGGACGCCGGCAAGCAGGTCATCCTCTTCGGGTGGGTCCAAACCCGCCGCAACCTCGGCGGGTGCGTCTTCGTCGACCTCCGAGACCGGGAGGGCGTGACCCAGGTGGTCTTCGATCCGTCGACCGAACCGCGCGACCCGCAGCTCGATTCCGCCGAGGGAATCGCCCAGACGGTGGCCTTGGCCGAGCAAATCCGGCCTGAGTGGGTGATCGCCATCCGTGGCGTGGTGGTATCCCGCGGCGAGAACACGAACCCCAAGATGCCCACGGGGGAGATCGAGGTCCGCGTCCTCGAGGCCGAGGTGTTCAACCGTGCCGAGACTCCGCCCTTCGAAATCGTGGACGAGCTCGACACCCGCGAGGAGCTGCGCCTCCAGTACCGGTTCCTCGACCTGCGACGCCGCCCCATGCAGCAAACCTTCCGCCTGCGGCACCGCATGAACCAGGCCGCCCGCCGCTATCTCAGCGACCAAGGGTGCCTCGAGCTCGAGACGCCGTTCATGGTCAAGTACACGCCCGGCGGCGCCCGCAACTTCCTCGTCCCCTCCCGCCATGCCGCCGGCAAGTTCTACGCCCTCGCCGAGAGCCCCCAGCTCTTCAAGCAGCTGTTCATGGTCGCGGGCTTCGACCGGTACTTCCAAATCGTCAAGTGCTTCCGCGACGAAGACTTCCGCCTCGACCGGCAGCCCGAGTTCACCCAGGTCGACATCGAGCTGTCCTTCGTCAACCAGGATGACGTCTTCGCCCTCGTCGAGGGCTTGATGTTCGAGGTCCTGAAGGACGCCCGCGGCATCGACCTGCGCCAGAAGTACTCGGAAGGTCGCTTCCCCCGCATGACCTACGACGAGTCGATGCGGCGCTTCGGCAACGACAAGCCCGACCTGCGGTTCGGCCTGGAGCACGTGGACCTCACGGACCTTGTGATCGAGCACACCGGAGGCGGCGTCCCCTTCTTCGCCGAAATCGCCGAACGCTTCGACAACGGAACGCTTCGCCGCGACGTGCCTGCCGAAATCGTCAAGGTCATGCGGGTTCCGGCCGAAGCGAAGCTGTCGCGCAAGGACCTCGACGAGCTCGAGAAGATGGCCATGTCGATGGGGGCGAAGGGCCTGGCCCGGGCCAAGGTGGGCCCCGACGGCACGTGGGCCCAGACGGCGCTGAAGACCGCCACGCCGGAGCTTCGCAACGCGATTCACGCCCAGACCGGGGCGAAGGAAGGGGACCTGCTTCTCTTCCAATTCGGCAAGGCGGCGCTCGCGCACACCGTGCTGGCGAACCTTCGCCTGCACATCGCCAAGAAGATGGGCCTCATCCCACCGTTCGGCCACGGCGGGAACCTCGAGTTCCTGTGGGTGGTCAACCCGCCCATGTTCGACCCGGACGAGGAAACCGGCGGATGGGTCGCGGCACACCACGCCTTCACCCGTCCCCACGACGATCACCTCGCCCTGCTCGAGTCGGACCCCGCCAAGGTGCTCTGCTATCGCTACGACCTGGTGCTCAACGGGTTCGAGATCGGCGGCGGTTCGATCCGCCTGCACGACCCCGACGTCCAGCGCGCCGTCTTTCGCACGCTCGGGATCGACGAGCAACAGGCGGAGGAGAAGTTCGGGTTCTTGCTCAAGGCGTTGCGACACGGGGCGCCTCCCCACGGCGGCATGGCCATCGGATGGGACCGCACCACGATGCTCCTGTCGGAGACCGAAAGCTTGCGGGACGTGATTCCCTTCCCGAAGACCCAGCGGGGCGGCGACCCGATGACCGACGCGCCCTCGGCGGTGGATGATAGCCAGCTCGCCGAGCTCCACCTTTGCAGGAAACCCACCTAGCCCTCGTCATCCCATCAAAAGATCACGTCTTGCGTTGATCGAACCCTGGTTTGTGGCCAGACTCCCCCGAATCGATCGGCCATCGCATGCCCGACAGCCAGATACCTCCGCCCCCAAGCATTCAAGAAGACCTGGACCAGGTCATCTTCTCGCCCCGCGATCTCGCCTTCGAGCTGCTGGTCACCAAGGCGATCCTGCGCTCGCTTCACATCGACCAAATCCTGTACGTGGTGCTCTCAGGCGCCACGTCGGGCGAAGGCCTCGGCTTCAACCGCGGCCTCTTCTTGCTCGCAGACGACGGGCAGCGCTGCCTGCGCACGGGCATGGCCGTCGGTCCCATCCATCGGGAAGAAGCGCATCGCATCTGGGAGGACATGGTCGAAAAGGACCTGACGCTGGAGGCTCTCCTGCCCGTGTACGACGCCGTCAAGGATGACCCCAGCGCGCACCAACTCTCGAGGCGACTTCGCCACCTGAGCGTGCCCCTCGATGCCCTCGCAGCGCTCGCCTGCCAGGCGGAATCTCCCTCCAAGAAGGGTCGGTGCCGGATCGAGTCCATGCTCGCCAAGTGCCTGCTCGAACGCCAACCGCTGCATTCCCGCACCCTGGACCTCACCTGCGAAGACCCCGCGGACGACGAGCCCTTCTCCTTCCGCAACTGGTGGATGGTCCCCCTGCTCACCCCCGAGCGAATCGTCGGCATCCTCGTGGTCGACGACGCCTTCAGCGATCGCATCGTCTCGCCCGGCATGCAGCACCTCCTGGTCGCACTCGCCAACCTCTCCGCCATCGCCGTCGAGAAGAGCAAGCTGTTCGACGAAATGCGCGCGCTCGCGCAGGTGGACGGCCTCACAGGTCTGGCAAACCGTCGAAGCTACGAAGAGGCCATCCATCGCCTGCTCACGCAAGCTCGCCAGACCGGAAGAACCGTCTCGCTCATCGTGCTCGACATCGATCACTTCAAGCAGTTCAACGACCGCCACGGCCACCTCGCGGGCGATGACGCCCTTCGCTTCGTGGCGAAAATGCTTCGCTCGGGGGCCCGCAAGACCGATGTGATCTCCCGTTATGGCGGGGAGGAGTTCGCGATCGTCTTGCCGGACACCACGTACGAGCAAGCGCTGACAGTGGCTGACAAGCTCGTGTCCATGGTGCGATCCGAGAGTGCAAAGACCGAGCTGGGGCGAATCACCATCTGCGCGGGCGTGGCGAACTCCCTCGACGGTGGGACAGACGCCACCAAGCTGTTCGAGATGGCGGACCTTGCGTTGTACCGGGCGAAGAACGCGGGGCGAGATCGGGTCGAAGGGACCCCGCCGACCTAGACCCAAATCAAGCGCTCCGCGCTGCTTTGGGTCCAGGTCTTTCTAAGTGGGCTCTCGCAAAGCCCCCTCGCCGCGCTCACCGCGGCTCACCCCAAAACGCCTCGCCTTCGGCTCGGAAAGCCCCAAACCCAAGCACTGTCCTTCGAACAGTGCTTGATTTGGGCCTAGAGAATCCGAATCTTGCAGTCCTTCTCGTGCCACCCGTTCGACTCGTGAACGATGCGGTATACCTCTTCCTTCGGGTCCCCCTGCAAGGCAGCGATCTCGAAGGCCACGATGTGCAGCCTGTCGAAACGCTCTCGCAGCTCGCACCGAAACCCATGCTTCTCCAGCACCTCGGAGATCTGCTTCTGCCGCTTGCGCGACGCGTACAGCGGGTCGATCGTCACCACTCCCTTGACCACGGCCTGCGACGCTTCCGTCGCCTTGCTCTCTTCGTCTGTCATCACCGCTCACCCAACCTTTCACCGGCGAAGGCTCATCGGCCCAGACCGGTCACTCGCTTGTCGGAAGAACCCAGCAGTCCTTCCGGGTGGTCGGGACAACCTCGTCGGGACAGCCGCTCCGGCCAGAAGTCGACCTTCTCGCAGGTGCTGCACAGGATCAAGTCCTGCTTGGATCAGACCAGAGTACGCGCACCGGCCAACCAAGCCAGCCCACCGCCAACAAGAAGCCGACCAGGTTCACAACCAACCCGAGCCGCAGCCACGGAGCCACATACTCGAAACGGACCATATGCTCACCCGCCGGTACATATACACCTCGCACCGCGAAGTTGGCGCGGTGGATCGGCTGCCCAATCCCATCCACGCTAGCGCGCCAACCAGATGCAAAGGCGTCGGAGAGCACCAGCAAAGCCGGCGCGTTCCCCCGTGTCGCTACCTCCACCACGCTCGCGTCGTCCCGCACAAGCGATGTCTCACCGCCGCGCGCTGTCAGCCCATCGAGCGGCTGTGCAGGCACCTCGACAAGCTTTCCGTCCACCAACGCCTCCGCTGCATGGACGATTGCGCTCCCGTGGAAGTCGAAGCCAGAAGCTAGCGTGCTGCGAAGCGCCTCGGCGTCGTGCGCTCCCGCGCGCACCTCCACCAAACCAGCCCGGTATGCACGCGGCAGAGCCCGAAGGTCCTCGAGCACCACGCCCAATTCGGCATCAGCAAACCGTGCGACGAACCGTCCCGATGAGAGGTGGGGACGAAGCCACGAAGGAGGAGGCTCGTGGTCGGACACGATGTAGAAGCGCGTCCCAAACAGAGCCGCACCTTCGACCCGGTGAGCACCTTCAATCGCACCGTCCACAACCGCACCCACGTTTCCCAAGGAGTGCATCGAATAGACCTGAACGACGCGTTGCTGGCCCACCAACGAGTACAGCGCGCCGGTCCATCGCTGTCGCATCTGACTCGTCAGGTAGCCGGCCTCATCCACCGGCACCGGAACGCGAGCTGGTTGCGGTATTCTCAAGAACCGAGCGTGCGGATCGATGGCTTGCATGCTCGAGACCATGGGACCCCGGTGAAAAATCTCCGGCGGCGACAGCCCCAGGGGCACCAGCCCCACACGCACCACGTCGGCAAGAGCCACGCACGCCAACGCCGATGTGAACAGCGCAGTCCGGAGCTTTCCACGTGCGAGGAGCACGAGCAGAACCAGCACGGCCAGCGCAACGACCAGTGCGTGGCCCCCATCCATCTCAATCCGTCTCACGGCAGCATCCGCCAGCCCCGGAGCTGGAAAAAACGCCGCTTCCAGGATGAGCGGTCGCAGAGCACCTGCCGCCACGACGGCGAGCAAGGCCAAGCCGCCCCACAGACTTGCCGAGAACACGGCGGCGCGCGTTCGTCGATGATCCAAGACCGCCTCCAGCCCGAGCGCGCCGAGCAGGCACAACGGCAACGGAGTCGCCGCGGCCCACTTTTCCGGGTATCGGAACATGCTGAGCCCCGGAACGATCCTGTCTGCGAGAGAGTACACACCGCCCCGCGCGCCCACCGCCATCAGCAAGAAGAACACCGTCAGCGCAAGGAGCGCCACGGACAGGGCCCTTCGTGACCCCGTTTGAAGCGCCGATGGCGCGAAGATGACCGGCACGAGCCCGAGATACAACGACGGGACCCAGTATCGATAGGAGCCGCTCAGCCCGTTGCCCCACAATGAGTTCTCAGGGAGCCAAAGCCCTGTAAGATAAGGCAAGCCATAGGTGAGCAGCCGCAACGGGTGCAGCGTGAACTTGAGCCGCGAGGCATCCGTGTAGTGCGCCCCTCCGATCATGCGCTGGCTCTCCGACAGCGAGGGCAGGGTCACCGCGAGCTGAGCGCTCGAGAGCACCAGCGCTGCTAGGACGACCACCGTCAGATGGCCCAACGCACCGCCCGCAGCCCGCAGCCTCGTCTCCGGTGGCGATGCCACGACGTAGGCCACGCCGACAGCCACCAGCGTGAACGTGTTGTAGTACCAGACCTGGGGTTCTCCACCGAGCAGCATCAGGGCCATGGCCGCGCCCGATGTGACCGCCCAGCGAAGAGAACGCCGCTCTACCCCACGCAAGTAGCAGAGCAGCGACAGCGGAAGCCAAGCCAAGCTGAAGACATGCTCGGCGTTCTCCTGCGCGTTGCACAGCAGCGGACCGGAGAACGCGAAGCCGATGGAGGCCACGAACGCTGCACTCGCGCGAGCGCCGCGGTCTCTCGCAAGCGCGTACATCGCGGCGCCGCCCAGCCACAAGTGAAACACAATCATTCGGTGCAGGCCCGCCAATGGCTCGCCGAGCAACTGAAGCACGTTCAGAGGGTACAGAGGCGCCGCCGCAGGATTCGCGGCCAGCGGCTCGCCCAGCACGACCCACGGGTTCCACTGCGGCAGACTCCCCGTGCGCCATGCTTCCGCCACAAGGCTCCGAGTAGGCGCGAACCAGAACGTGAAGTCCTCGTAGTAGAAGACCCGGTTGCCCACCAGCACGTCGAGGTGCGCAAGCCCCACCGCGACTGTCATTACGGCCAGCGCGATGAGATCCGCATGATGGCGAACTGCCCATTCTCGAACCGAGCGGCTCATCGGTGCTTCTGCCATTGGGTGACCCAGACGCTCAGGACTTCTGCCGCACGGCGAAACAACCTGTGGAGTTCGGGAACACGGCTTTCGAGCCTCACAAGCTATCGCACTTCCCGTGGCGACGAAAGCGCTGCGCTGTACGTGCTGTGCTGCTCAAGCACAGCGGTCAGCAACGGATGACGGAGCACGTATCGGCAGAGGTTTTCCCGTCCGACGTCGTCGTCCCCCCGCACGGTCACCCCAGCATGCAAACGGAAGGCTTTCGCGGTCCCGGAGTCTGCCGTGGCCTTTCCCGGTGCAATGGCGACGCGAGAAGCCCGGGGCAGAACCTGCCCCCAGGGACTCTGCCTGCTCCGGCTTTGCAGTTTGTGAGCCTCACCCAACCTTTCACCGGCGAAGGCTCATCGGCCCAGACCGGTCACTCGCTTGTCGGAAGAACCCAGCAGTCCTTCCGGGTGGTCGGGACAACCTCGTCGGGACAGCCGCTCCGGCCAGAAGTCGACCTTCTCGCAGGTGCTGCACAGGATCAAGTCCTGCTCGTAGTCCGACCGATGACAGAGCAGATCCGCGGCAAGCAGGGCGAGCACCTGATCGCTCAGAGCGTGCTGCTCCGTCAGCATCACGTCCCAACCCCGACGGCCATCGGGCCCGCGAACCCGTGCGACCCGCCCGTCGTACAGGGCTCCTTGCACGAACCGGTCATCGGGAGTGGGCCGGATCAGCCCCGCGACCACCCCCAGCACCTTCGCTCGCGCAGCTCGGATCAGCTCGGAGCACCTCGCGTGGGATAGGTACTTCGCCGGATCCGCGTGGGTGTCAGGGTTACCGTAGCTGAGCTCCCCGACCTCGGGCTCCCTCACCGTCAACCGGGGAAACGGGCTGAGTGTCATCAATCGCCCCGGACGAATCAGACACTGGTCCGTCCACGTCACGAGCTGGTGAATCCCCCACCCCTCGAGTCCCCCATCCAGAAACGACAGGGCGCTCGTCCGCAGCGACACGTGCGGGGCCGGCGCCCTCTGCACCCCGCTCGGACCTCGCGCAACGCGAACCCCTACCCCCTGCCCATGCGCCGTCGCACCGAGCAGATTCCGACCGGGGTACGATCTGGAGTCCTTTCGCGTCATCCTTCCCTTGTCTGTTGGGATCATCAGTCCAAACGTCAACCGGCGTTCAACCACCCAAGCAGAATCGATTCCCGGCGCTGGCTACCCGCGCGGGACGACTCGTGTCCGGGACAACCTCCTCTCCCATCTCCGGAATCAACCCGAGCTTCAGCAAAGAAGAGTGCCCCCTGCGCGTGATGATGACGTGATCGAGCAGCGGAATCCCCACGCAAAGCCCCGCCGCAAAGATCTTCTCGGTGAGGTGCACGTCTTCCGCGCTTGGACGCGGATCGCCGCCCGGGTGGTTGTGCACCAGCACGAAACAGTGCGCACCGAACTGGACGGCAACGCGAAGCACATCTCGAACGAGCAGCGCACACCCGTGCTGCCCTCCCTCCGCCACCCGACAACGTGACGTCACACCGTTGCGCGCGTCGAGCCCCACCATCCAGACTTGCTCGTGCTGCAGGTACCGAAGCCGTGGTCCGAGCACCGCCACGATGTCGTCCGAGCAACTGATGACCGGGACCGGCTTGAGAGAGGGTTCGGCACATCGCAACCCGATCTCGACGGCGACAGCGAGCCGATGGGCCGCCGCCGGCGCGATCCCGTCGAAGCGCGTAATGGCGTCACCCAGGCGGGCGAGGCCTGGGAGCCCCCCCACCTGGGACAGCAGATCCTCCGCGCGCTTTCGGGACGCAGATCCCGCCCGATCCGCGACGAGGGTGGCAACGAGGTCTTCGTCCGAGGCCAGCTTGGGGTGAGCGTAGCAAGGCGCCGGACGCGAGGGGCAGCGTGGGGTTCGTGTCGAATTCATGAGCCCATGCTGTGCACGGTCCGCGCCAGGTCGCAGAGCGCATGATTCCTCGCAATTCCCTCACACGACGGGTGGCGCACCGCCACCTCGCGCCCACCCTTCGGCCCCACGGGGCCTCGCGAAGAGCCGCAGAATAAAGCCCCCCGCGCGCGCAACTGGCGACCGCCAGGCCCTAACTGGCGCCCGCCACCTTGACGCTCGTGTCCCCCTTCCTCAGATCCTTGCTCGCCTTCCACCCTCGAAGAGACCCACCATGGCCGACTCGTTCACTGTCACCCTCGAGCCTGAAATCCGACGCAAGACCTGGTCGTCTGCAGACGTGTTGTTCTCCGATGGCTTGCGAAGAACGAACGAGGACCCGGACGAGCGATTCTACGCAGCGGCTCGCAAACGGCCGTTCTTCGGAGACCGAACGGACGAGGCCTTGCGCCGACATCACGAACACCTTCTGCCCTCGGGTGCCGGGCGCGTGCTCGACTTGATGTCCAGCCTCTCGTCGCACCTGCCGGAGGGGCACGAGGTCATCGGGTTGGGATTGAACGAAGAGGAGATGCTTCGCAACCCCGCGCTCTCGTCTACGGTCGTCCACGACCTCAACGTCGACCCCCGCCTGCCCTTCCCCAACGAATCCTTCGACGCCGTGGTGTGCTCGGGTTCGATCGACTTGCTGGTCCACCCGCTGGAGGTGACCCGGGAGGTGGCACGGGTGCTGCGCAAGGGAGGCGTGTTCGTGGTGAGCTTCACCGACAGGACGATCCAGCCCAAGTCCATCGCGGCATGGAGGGAGGAGACGAACGAAGGGCGACTGGTGCTCGCCACCGCCTTCTTCACGTTTTCCAGCGTGTTCCCGCGCCCGAGCGTCGAGGTCGACGACCTGCTCCCGGCCCCCTGCGCCTTGCATGGTCCCGGTGCCGCGCACGGCGACGAGGTGCTCAGCGTGGTCTGGAGCTACAAGCCGCCCGTGACCGCCACCGTGCCCGCACGACAGGCGAAGCTCGAGCGCCGCGCCGTCCCCTCCGAACGCCACTGCCCCTATTGCGGCAATCTCATGGCCCTATGGCAGCCCCCGGAAACCCCGTGGGAGATCGACTACAACGCCTCGCTCCTGTACGTCTGCTTCCACGACGCATGCGAGTACTTCGTTCGGGGCGCCCGGTGGTGTCGTCGGAACGGAATGCGGTGCGCGACCTATCGGCATTCCCGCAACCCCGCCAACGGGGCGGAGGGGCCGTTGCCCGTGCCAACCAAGGGAGCGCTTCGGGAGGGGATCGTCGAGGAAGCGTAGCCTCGACAGCGAGATCGTACGGCAACGCCCCTGCTTCTCGGAAAGCGAAGCGGGGGTGCGCTTTCTGTCTTACTCCTTTCAAGAATTTGTGAAAGCTTCGGCGCATGGTGATGTCCAGCCACCCCGCTACCGCCGTCGAACACCTCTCGTCCATCTCCCGACGCCGTCCCGGTGCGCAGCACGTGCCGCCGCGTCTCGATGACGTGACGTTGCTCGTCAATCGAGAACTCAAGTCCGTCGAGACCTGGTTGGCGGACGCGTTGGCCCGCGAGTCGAGCTGCGCGATCGCCGCGTCGGATCTGATCCGCGCCGGGGGCAAGCGGATGCGCCCGGCGATCGTGCTTCTGGCGACCCGACTCGTGCCGGGTGGGTCGGTCCACTCGGACCACGCGCTGGGCTTCGCAGCGAGCGTGGAGATGCTGCACACGGCCACGCTCCTGCACGATGACGTGATCGACGAGGCGCCCTTGCGACGGGGCAAGCCGACGGCACGCATGCTCTGGGGCAATCCGGTGTCCGTGATCGGGGGGGACCTTTTGATGGTGCGCGCGCTGAACGTGATCAGCGCGCTGGGACAGCCCTACCTCGACCGGCTCACGGTGCAGACCCTGCAGGAGCTGGTGATGGGGGAAGTGGAGCAGCTCGAGCGGCGCGGACGGCTCGAGATGGACGTGGACGCTTTCGAGCGCATCGCGCACCGCAAGACCGCCTCGCTGTTCGCGCTTGGCGCGGTGGGGGGGGCGTACCTCGCGGGAGCCCAGGAGCCCACGCTCGACCTGCTTCGCGACTTCGCGCGGTCGGCGGGGCTCGCCTTCCAACTCGACGACGACCTGTTGGACCTGTGCTCCACCCCGGAAGCGATTGGCAAGGCGGTGGGGCAAGACCTCGCGACGGGGTCCGTGACCCTTCCCGTGGCCGACGTGCTCGATCGCGACCCATCGCTCCGCGAAGCGATGGCCGAGCACCTCGGGACCGAGCCCCAGGAACCGCTGCCCACGTGGATGTGCCTTCGCCTGCTCGAGGTCGCGCAGCAAGACGGGGTCCTTGACCGATGCCGCAACCTGGTTCGCTCCTACGGGCGCCGCTCGCTCGACGCCCTGGCGAAGCTGGAGCCGTCGACGGAACGACGGGCCCTGGAGACGCTGGTGGAGCTGCTGGTGTGGCGCTCGGCTGGACAGCACGAGGTCAACGACCTCGAGAGGTAATGCGGATGATGACACAAGAGACGAAACCTGCGGTGCCGAAGGGGATCCGTGCGTGGTTGTTGGCGCTTCGGAGCTACTCCCTCACGGCTTCGGTGATGCCGGTGTTGCTGGCCGTGGGGTTGGCGCGCGCCTTCGAGCTGGATTACCCCGCATGGCTCGCGGCCCCGGTGCTTGCCACGGCCTTGCTGCTGCACATCGGCACCAACCTCGTCAACGACGCCGTCGACCTCTGGAAGGGCGTCGACAAGCCAGGAACGACGGCCGGAAGCGGCATGCTGACCAACGGCGCCCTCGACCCGAAGACCGTGTTTCGAGTCGGGGTGGGCTTCATGGTGGCGGCTACCGTCCTTGGCATCCCCGTGATCTTCCTGCGGGGCTGGCCCGTGCTCGTCATGGGACTGATCGGGGCGCTGGGCGGCTACGCCTACACCGCGGGACCGGGCTACAAGTACAAGGCGCTCGGTGACGTGGGCGTGTTCGCCCTGATGGGACCCCTGCTCGTGGTCTTCTCCCTGTACGCGCTCACCGGCGTGACCGATACCGCCCTGCTGCTGCGCGTGCTGGCCGCGTCGGTCCCCATCGGCTTTTTGGTGACCGCCATCCTCGCGGCCAACAACTACCGCGACTTCCAGGACGACGCGAAAGCCGGCATCCGAACCATGGCCCATGTGCTCGGGTCCACCTGGGCCCGCCGCTACGTCGTCATGCTCTTCGCGTCGGCCTTCCTGGTAACGGTCGGGCTCGTGGCGACCCGACTGGTCCCGTGGTCGGCTGCCTTGGGGTTGGCGGCCGTCCTGCCCGCAGCCGGCGTGTTGCGAGACCTCATCCGTGCGCCCGACGGGTCAGCCGTCGGCAAGCTCGCGGTTGTGGAACGAACGGCCAAGGTTCACGCCGTGTACGGAGGCCTCGTGTTCGTGAGCCTCATGGTCTGGCCGGGATAGCTCGGGTGCAGGGGCTACCGCCCCTACGCTCCGTTGTCGCTACCCGCTGCTCGTTAGCCCGAAGCCGAAGCCAAACAGGTTCGTGGGCTCGCGCCATCTCTCAGCGAATCTGCCATAAACTTCGTCGGTACTGGGCGGCGGACTGCCCTGCGACGTTTCGCTGGACGTCCGAAACCTGGATCACCGTCGCGGCATCGTAATGTCTAAGACTTTGTTTAGACACCAAGGGGACGTGCCGTGGATCCAGCTCAAAACAAGCTAGCCGAGGGTGCCCTCGACGGTCTTCCCAGGCCGGGGGATGTCATCGGAGGCAAGTACGAGGTCGACGGGGTCATCGGTCTTGGAGGGATGGGCGCCGTGTTGGCTGGGTTGCACATGCACCTGCAGCAACCGGTCGCCATCAAGGTGCTGCTTCCAGCCTTCGTGAAGAACCCGGACGTTCGCAGCCGGTTCCTCCGGGAAGCGCGCGCGGCGGCCCGGTTGCGCAGCGACCACGTCACACGGACCTACGACGTGGGGGTGACCGACGACGGATTGCCCTTCATGGTCATGGAGCGCCTGGAGGGTGTGGACTTGGCCGAGGCGCTCGAAGCCGAGGGACCTTTCCGCATCGAGCGTGCGGTGGGATTCGTCCTGCAAGCATGCGAGGCCGTGGCGGAGGCGCACGCGCTGGGCATCGTGCATCGGGACATCAAGCCCGGGAATCTCTTCCTCGCGAGCAAGCCGAACGGGTCGACCGTGATCAAGGTGTTGGACTTCGGCATCTCGAAGAGTCTCGACGAGGTGGGGCGAACGGGTTCGGGGATCACGGACCTCACGGGTCCGCACAGCCTCCTTGGTTCGCCGCACTACATGTCGCCGGAGCAAATTCGCGACTCCCGCGAGGTGGACACCCGGTCCGACGTCTGGGCGTTGGGCGTGCTTCTCTACGAGCTTCTCACGAAGCAGGTTCCCTTCGACGCGGAGTCTCTGCCCCACCTCTACGCGCTCGTGCTTTCCGAAGACCCCGTGCCTCCTGCTCGGCATGGGGTCACCCTCCCGACGGGTCTCGAACAAGTCCTGTTCGACTGCCTCCGGAAGAGCCGTGAGGAGCGGGTTCAGGACGTGTCGACCCTGGCGGAGCGGTTGATGCCGTTCGGCCCGCCGTGGGCGGCGACTTCTGTGGAGCACGTGCGTCACGCGTTCGAGGGTCGCCCTTCCGGCTCGTTGCGCCCTCCCTTCGGTTCGTCCGAATGGACGCCTGCTCTCGAGCGGGCCGCGACGTCGCTCGCGCCGGAGCGACACGGCGCGCCAACCAGGTCGAGCAAAGGTCTGATAGGTCTGAGAGTGGCTGGGGCAACGATCGCGCTCCTGGCGGTGGCGGTGATTGGGTCCCAAGCGCCGCGCTTGCTGGCGTCCTTGGATCAAAACAGCGGTGGATCGGCAGCGTCGATGCTCTCCGGCCTGTCTTCCTCGAACGTGTCGCTTGCCCAGCGTGTGGAGCAAAGAACGACGCTCGCGGCCGCGACCCGGAGCGCAGACGTCTCCGACGCGCGCACGGTGACACCGGCCGTCGTGGAGCCACCAACGCAGCCGTCCGTGTCGCCTCCGGCCAGGCGCACGCCTCCGGCACCCGCGCCGGTGCAGGGCCTGAAGTCCATCACGCTGATTGATTGAGGTTGCCGTCATGAGAAGCTCTTCGCGATTCTTTCGGACGTTTGGGAGCCTGGCTCTCGCCGCTGGGCTGGCGGGACCGGCAGCGCTGGCGCAGGAGCGACCTTCGCCGTCGTATGGGGTTCGCGTTTCCGAGGGGCTTCGCGGGGAAGCGCGAGCCGCGTTTTCCCGGGCGAATGCGCTGTTCGAGGCGGCCAACTACGCGGCCGCACGGGTGGAGTTCGAGCAGGCCTACGTGAGGAGCGGGGACGCACGGGTGCTGTACAACGTGGCGGTGTGCGACAAGGAGATGGGAAGGTACGCGCGTGCCATCGCCGAGCTTCGTCGCAGCCTGGAGGCAGGCGGCAGCGATCTGCCTCGTAGCTACCTCAAGCGTGTTCAGGACACGGTGGAGACCCTCGAGCCCTTCGTCACCACGCTGCAGGTGGAGTCGTCGGAACCGGGCGCGACGATCCTGGTGGATGGGGAAGAGGCGGGGAGGACGCCCGTGGGACAGCCCTTGACCATCGACGTAGGGGAGAGGGTGGTGCAGCTGGCGAAGCCGGGCTTCCGCGGCGAACCCACGCGAATCAAGGCGGTAAGCGGGGTGGCGTCGACCGTGCGACTTGCCCTCGAGCGCGTGGAACAGAGGCAGAGAGTCTCGGTTCGAGCCGTCGGCTTGAAGGCGCGGGAGCGTGCGGACGTGCTGGTGGACGGAGTCGTGGTCGGGGAGTCGCCTTGGACAGGGCAGGTGCTCACAGGTCAGCGCAGGGTGACGGTGAGAGCGGCCGGCCATCCGGACGTCGTGCGCCTGGTGGAGGTGAGCACCGATTCAGGCAGCGTCGTGACGGTGCAGCTCGACCCGGCCGATCGCAAGGGCAGGTTGAGGGTCCGTTCGGGCGACGAGCAGGACACGATCGCGGTGAATGGGCGTGTGGTCGGCCGAGGGGCATTCGACGGTCAGGTGACGTCGGGCGAGCTCACGGTGCGGGTCACGCGGCCGGACGCCAAGCCGTACGAGTCGGACTTCGTGCTTCGGCCGGGTGAGACGCGGACGGTGAACGTGACGTTGGAGTCTTCCGGCGGGGGGGTTCCGACTTGGGTCTGGATCGCGGGCGGGGTGGTCGTGGCGGGCGCCACGACGGCGACGTTGTTGTGGACGGGCAAGGAAACGCAATACGACGGGCAATCGGCCGGGACGCTGCCGCCCCGGGTGATTCCCGCTTCCTACGGTGGGTTCTGAGAGGGCGACATGAAAAAGCTTCGGTCCATGTTCTTGGGTATGACGTCGGTGGTCGTGGGTCTCGCGTCGAGCGGGTGCGGCGAGGTGGACGAGTCGACGCAGATCACGGTCGCGTTCACGTCCGAGACGAAGATCCCGAAGGAGTTGAACCAGCTCGAGGTGGCGGTGGTGGATCATCGCGGTTCAGAAGCGAGCCGGATCCTTCACGACGTGCAGAATCCGGGGTTCTTCCCGGCGACGCTCGCGCTCATTCCGCGAGACGAAGGGTCCCTTGACGGCCCCTTGTCCGTGGAGGTTCGGGGACAGCTTCGAACGGACCAGGGGGAGACGGTGACGGCGGTGATTCGGAGCGCGACCATTTCGTATGCGGAGGGCAGGAACCTGCTGCTTCCTATGCCGTTGCGGATGGCGTGTTTCGCGGTCGATCGGTGCGGTCCGAACGAGACGTGTGCGGGGGGGACGTGTCAGCCTGCGCGGGTGGACACCGCTGAGATGGCGGACTTCCGTGAGGATCTAGTGTTTGGCAAGGCGGGTTGCTTTTCGGAGGACAAGTGCCTGGCGGACTCGGTCTTCGTGCCCCTCGACCCCACGACGTCCACCGACGTCTGTGCGCTGGACTTGCCTTCGGACGTGGCGTTTGACGACGACGGTCGGGCACGAGTGAACGTGTCGATCCAGTGGGCGGTGGCGCCGGAGCGGGTGATCGCGCTGGACGAGGGCGATGCGATCGAGGGGTGGACGTTCGAGGGCCCGTCCCGCGTGCGCCTGAGCGAAGGGGTCTGTCTGAGCCTGCGGGACGCCGTGGATGAGCAGGGCAATCGACTCGTCCCGGACAAGGCGCTCGGGGTCTTCGTCTCGAAGGCTTGTGCACCCAAGAAAAGGCTGCAGGCTTTCTGCACGTCGAGCGACGGTCACGTCGCGATTGGGACCCAGATCGAAGGGCTGCAGCCAGCGCCGCAGGACTGACCCGAACCTTCCCTCTTCACCCTCTTCCCTGAAGCAATAATTTACCGTCAGCCTCACGAGATCCATTGTGGTTGTGCCCGCGTGGGTGTAGGGATTTTCTTTGCGCGTCGAGGTGATGATCGGCGCGGTCCTGACAGACGGAAGCACGGAGCGAACGGCCCCCCGGGGCCTGCGATGGAAGCTGGACGCAGGTCGAACAGGTCGTCGCTGCCGGGCATTACCGATGATCGGGGACGACGAGTCCCATGGCCTTGTGCCAGGTCCCACGTGAGGTGATCAGATGAACGCGGACAAGGTTCGAGAGCTTGCGAAGCGCGACGAAGCGGCGGTGGTGCAGTTCCTTCGGGACATCGTTGCCATCCCTTCTTTCTCCACGCAGGAGGAGAAGGTGGTGAAGCGGATCGCGCAGGAGATGGAGTCGGTTGGGTTCGACGAGGTCCGAATCGACGCGGTGGGCAACGTGATCGGCCGCATCGGCACGGGGCCGGTGAAGGTGATGTTCGACAACCACATCGACACGGTGGGCGTGGGCGATCCGGGGTCGTGGCGCGGGCGGGACCCGTTCGACCCGCGGCTCGAGGACGGGAAGATCTGGGGCCGCGGCGTGGTGGACGAGAAGGCGGCCATGGCGAGCACCGTGTACGCCGGCAAGATCATCAAGGAGCTCGGGCTCGGGGACAAGTGCACCATCTGGGTGGTCGGCTCGGCCATCGAGGAAGACTGCGACGGCTTGACGCAGCTGCACCTCATCCAGAACGAGGGGGTTCGCCCTGACTTCGTGGTGCTCGGGGAGCCCACGGACCTGAACGTGTACCGGGGCCATCGCGGGCGCGTCGAGATGATCATCACGATCAAGGGTCGGTCCGCGCACGCGGCGCACTGCGAGAAGGGCGTGAGCGCGCTGTACAAGGCCGCCCCCATCCTGCTCGACATCGAGAAGCTCAATCACCGGCTCGCCGTCGACGACTTCCTCGGCAAGGGAACCATCACCGCGTCGTACATGGATGTGAAGACGGCTTCCCTCAACTCGGTTCCCAACGCTGCCATCATCTACCTGGATCGTCGCCTTACGGTGGGGGAGACGAAGGAGAGTGCGCTCGAGGAGATCCGGGCGCTGCCGAGCATGGGCGACGCCGAGGTGGAGATCCTGCAGTACGACGCCACGGCGTGGACCGGCAAGAAGGTGGAGCAGGAGAAGTACTTCCCGACGTGGGTGCTGGACGAGCAGCACGACCTGGTGCAGGCGGCGGTGGAGGCGATCGAGGGGGCGCGGGGTACGAAGCCCAAGGTGTCGCGCTGGGTGTTTTCGACGAACGGCGTGGCGACGATGGGGCGTCTGGGGATCCCGACGATCGGGTTTGCCCCGGGGCTCGAGGAGCTAGCGCACACGACGGACGAGTACATCAAGGTGTCGGACCTGGTGGACGCGGTGGCGGGGGCGGCGTTGATCCCGCAAGCGCTGGCGCGTCGCCTGGCGAAGTAGGTTCGGAGATTGGCCATGGCCGAAGCATGGAGGTTGGTTTGCACGGAATGCAGCGCCCGCTACGACGAGCGGGAGGTTCGCTACGTGTGTCCCGCCTGTGCATCGTCGCAGAAGCCAGGGGACTCGACGCGTGGGATCCTGGAGGTGCAGTGGGAGCCGGAGGCGTTGCGCGCCGGCTGGCAGGCGTACCGCGATGACGCGCTGACCCACGGGCTCGAGCGGGTTCGTCCGCTGCTTCCGCTGTCGGACCGGGCGCCCGTGCTTCCCCTTCTGGTCGGGGATACGCCGCTGTGTGCGGTCCCCCGTTTGCGCGAGCACCTGGGGCTTCCGAACCTGTGGGTGAAGGACGACACGCGCAACCCGAGCGCTTCGTACAAGGACCGGGCGAGCGCCCTGGTCTGCCTGAAGGCAGCGGAGTTCGGCGAATCGATCGTGGTGGCGGCGTCCACGGGCAATGCCGCGACCGCTCTGTCCTGCCTCGCGGCATCGCTCGGGCAGCGAGCGGTGATTCTCGTGCCGTCGTCGGCGCCGCCCGCGAAGTTGACGCAAATGCTGTGCTACGGCGCACAGGTGATCCCGGTGCGGGGCACGTACGACCAAGCCTTCGAGCTGTCGTTGGAGGCCACGCGGCTGTTCGGTTGGTACAACCGAAATACCGCGTTCAACCCCTTCACGATCGAGGGCAAGAAGACGAGCGCGCTCGAGGTGGTGCGTGACCTCGGGGGTCGCGCGCCGGACGTGGTGGTCGTGCCGACGGGAGATGGTGTTATTCTCTCAGGTATTTCCAAGGGGTTTCGCGATCTGGTGGCGGCGGGGGTCCTCCCTCGTTGCCCGCGGCTCCTCGCGGTGCAGGCGTCGGGCTCCGCGGCGATCGCGCTTGCCATCCGCGAGCGTCGGGACCTCCGAGCCATGCCCGGGTCCACCACGGTAGCGGACTCGATCTGTGTCGATGCGCCGCGCGCGGGATTGCTTGCGGTCCGAGAGATTCGGGCGTCAGGCGGCCACGCGGTGGTGGTGGAGGACGCGGCGATCGTGGAAGCGATTGGGACGTTGGCGCGCCTGGGGGGCGTGTTCGCGGAGCCTGCCGCGGCGGCCGCGCTCGCAGGCCTTCAGCGGGCAATGAAGGAAGAGCTGATCTCGTCGGAGGACGAGATCGTGTTGATGATCACGGGGCACGGGCTCAAGGACGTGAAGACCGCTTCGGGGTCGGTCACGTTGCCCGAGGCCATCGAGCCCACCTCGCAGGCGCTCCGGGAGCGGCTCGAGGCGAGCATCCATTGAGAACGAGAGCCGATTCGGAGGATATTGGCATGAGCGATCGCGAGAAGGTACTCGAGAACACGATTCAGCGGTGTCGAGAGCGCAACATCATCATCCCGACCTATGCGGAGATGGTGGACCCGACCAAGATCCCGCAGGGCATTCGCGCGGAGCTCAAGGACCTCGGTCTCTGGGATCTGAACTCCCGCAACCTGTTCCGCATCACGTGGAAGAACGAGCCCGTGGAAAAGGGCGGCGGGTTCGGGGGCGTGAACTACCTCGAGGTTCCCCACGAGCTCACAGGGGTCGAGGCGCGCATCTTCGTGCTGATCGGCAAGTTCTTCCCGACGGGTGCGCACAAGGTCGGCGCCACCTTCGGCCCGCTGGTGAGCCGCCTCGTGCAAGGGGAGTTCGACCCCACGCGCCAGAAGGCCTTGTGGCCCTCGACAGGCAACTACTGCCGCGGCGGCGCCTACGACTCCTACCTGCTCGCTTGCCAATCCATCGCCGTGCTGCCCCAGGGCATGTCCCGCGAACGCTTCGAGTGGCTCGAGAAGATCGGCGCCGAGATCCACGCCACGCCCGGCAGCGAGAGCAACGTCAAGGAGATCTACGACAAGGTCAAGCACCTCGAGGCCGAGCGCGGCGACGACATCGTCACGCTCAACCAGTTCGGCGAGATCGGCAACCCGATGTGGCACTACGCCGTCACCGGCAGAGCGATGGAAGAGGTCTTCGAGCAGAACAAGACCGCGAACCAGCGCCTGAGCGCGATGGCGCTCACCCAGGGTTCGGCCGGCACCCTGGGCGCGGGCGAGTACCTCAAGGAGAAGTTCCCGCGCATCAAGATCGGCGCGGGCGAAGCCTGGGAGTGCCCCACCCTCCTGCACAACGGCTTCGGCGCCCACCGCATCGAGGGCATCGGCGACAAGCACGTGCCCTGGATCCACAACCTCAAGAACACCGACCTCGTCATCGACATCGTCGACGAGGACTGCATCCGCATGATGCGCCTGTTCAACGAGCCCGCGGGCCACAAGTACCTCGCCTCGAAGGGCGTCCCCCAGGACATCATCAGCAAGCTCAACCTGTTGGGCATCTCCTCCATCGCCAACCTGCTGTGCGCCATCAAGACCGCCCGGTTCTACGAGATGAACTCGAACGATGTCGTGTTCACCGTCGCCACGGACTCGATGGACATGTACCAGTCACGCGTGAAGGAGTACCGGGACGCGGAAGGCGAGTACCGAGAAGTGCACGCCGCCGCGGACTACGACCGCCGCATCCTGGGCCAGGGCACCGACCACATGCAGGAGCTTGGATACTGGGATCGCAAGCGCATGCACAACCTCAAGTACTACACGTGGATCGAGCAGCAGGGGAAGACCTCCGAAGAGCTCGACGCGCAGTGGTACGACGACGGCTACTGGACAAGGCAGTTCCACGCCGTGGAGGAGTGGGACGCGAAGATCCGTGAGTTCAACGAGCGCACCGGGCTTCTGGCGAAGTACCGCTGACACCATCCTCGGACGGCCGCTCGCTTGATGTCACCGCGGCGGCTTGCGATCTACCCCTCCTGCACCAGTCCCTTGCCCGCGCTGAACGCCTTCGCGAGGTAATCACCGACCTTGAAGTAGCGATTGCGCGCCGGGTCGTAGATCACGGGACGGATCTTCTGGATGTCGAGCTTGCCGTCCTCCATCACGGACGCGTCGCCTTTGACATCGACGATCTCCCCGACGAAGAGGGTGTGCAGCCCGAGCTCTTCGGTCCGGTAGAGCTTGCACTCGATGGCCACTGGAAATTCACCGACGTAGGGGGCATCGACCAGGTCGCTACGCACAGCCGTCAGCCCCGTGCGTGCCAGCTTGTCTTCTTTGGCGCCCGAGGCGATCCCGAAGTAGTCCACCTCGACGATGTGATCCTCGGAGGGGATGCTGATGGTGTAGGCCTGTCGCGCAACGATCGCCGCGAAAGTGTACGTAGCCTTGCGCAGGGACACGTAGACGCAAGGCGGCCGGGAGCAGCAGATGCCGGACCAAGCGGCGGTCATCACGTTGGGTTTGCCGTCGGCGTCGTAGGTGCCCACCACGCACGTGGGAGTGGGAAAGTGCAGGGTCTTGGCTCCGAGGGATGTCTTCATGGGGGGCTCTTTCCAAGTCGAGGGTGACGACGATCCGTGGGTGCCGCCAAGGCGGACCTGCAGCATCATCGCGGGGCATGACGTGGTGGCGAGTATGCCACACAGGCTGGGTCACCCTGGGTGCCACCCGCGGGTGGACACGGCAGTGCCCATCTGGCGCACCGCCAAGGCCATAATGTGGCTCAGATCGGCACAGCAAGAAGCTTCGGGTGCGAGAAATCGAGGTAATTTGCGGATCCAAGATTGGCCCGAGCCTTGCTGATGTCTGATGACGGAGGTTCCTATGTCACTGCGCAAGCGCCCTGCCCAACCTTTCGCTTCGAAGTCCCAACCCTCTTATCCCCGCATCCTCGGCATCGGCATGATCGCCCTGGCCACGGCGTGCGGTGGCAACGTGGAGGAGCCGAGCGAGGGCGCTGCCGGCGCGGCCGGTTCCGGCGGAGGCGTCGAGGTGTGCGGCAACGGTCAGGACGACGACGACGACGGCACCATCGATTGCGCAGACGCTGACTGCGCGAGCGAACCGATGTGCCAAATCGCGGGCGGGATGCCGGGACCGTTCGAAGTCTGCAACAACGGCGTCGATGACGACTACGACGAGGCGGTCGACTGCGCGGACAGCGATTGCTACAGCGCTCCCGAATGCCAGCCGGATGGGGCGGCCCCGGTGCCTTTCGAAGTCTGCGACAACGGTGTGGACGACGACGGCGATGGAACCGTCGACTGCGCGGACAGCAAATGCTTCGACGCTCCCGAGTGCCAGATGGCCGGAGAGATGCCTGGGCCGTTCGAGATCTGTGACAACGGCGTGGACGACGACTTCGACGAGGCGGTCGACTGCGCGGACAGCGATTGCTTCGACGCTCCCGAGTGCCAGATGGCTGGAGACAAGCCTGGGTCTTTTGAGGAATGCTCCAACGGTGCTGACGACGACCACGACGGGGCAGCGGACTGCGCGGACAGCGATTGCTTCGACGCCCCCGAGTGCCAGTTGGATGGGGCGGCCCCGGCGCCTTTCGAGGACTGCGCCAACGGGGTGGACGACGACTGGGACGGCGCAGTGGACTGCGACGATCCGGACTGTGCGGACGATTGCGCCGAGTCGCCCTGAGTGGTGCCGCCCGCGGTTGACACGGGCAGCCTTATGGCCTGATCTCCCGTCATGCCCCCGCCTCCTCCGGAGCCTCCTCAACTCCCCCCGTCGCACGATCAGGGGCCGATCCCGCCCCTGCAGTTGGAGTGGTTGATCGCCGCGATGGTCGGCGTTGGGATCGCGATCGGTGCAGCGGGCGCCGTGGCTTTCATCGAGTCCGCGCGATACCCGCCTGCGCCTTCGGTCGAGGCGGGCGCCAAAGAATGGGGAACACCCAGACCTCGGCCCGAGAAGCCTGCTGCATCCGCACCCGTGGAGGCGGAGGGGGAGATCCCAATCGACGAGCAAGACGAACCGTTGATCGAGGTGGAGATCAGCCATTCCGGGTCGGCGAGCGCAGGCTCGGCCGCTTCCCCAGGCTCCGCGACGAATTCCGGCCTGCCGGACTGAGCGAAACGCACTTCCCCAAATCAAGCACTGTTCGAAGAACGTGCTTGCGTTTGGGCCTATCCGAGCCGAAGGCGAGGCGTTTTGGGGTGAGCCGCGGTGAGCGCGGCGAGGGGGCTTTTCGAAAGCCCCCTTAGAAGAACCTAGGCCCAAAGCAGCGCGGAGCGCTTGATTTGGGACTAGCGGTTGCGAGTCTTCAGCACTTCCGTACCGAGCTGCGTCCCTCCCCCGGTGGCCCACACGCCGTCGAGTCCATCACCTCTCTTTTCGTAGACCACGACCCCTGCGCCTTGTCCGGGGCCCCATCCAACGACAAGCACGTTGCCGCGACGGATGCCGACCCCCTTGTACGATTCTCTCGTGAGGTTCCATTCGAGCGCGTAGGTGCTGCCCGTAGGTGTGATGGTGACCGAACCGGTGTAGCTTCCGCCACCCGGGGAGGACGATGCCACGATCTGGTAAGTACCCTTCAGGTTGGGTGGCCCCTGCAAGTCCTCGGTGCCGGTCTGCCCGGGCGTGCTGCTCGCCGCCCAGCGCCCGCGGAGCGAGCCTCCCTGGATGCGGTAGATAACGACGCCGTGACCGCTGCCCATGCTCCAACCCGCACCGAGCAAGTTCCCCTCGGAGAGCCCAATGCCGGCGTAGGGCGCGGAGTCCTCGATCGTCCAGCGCAATTGCGACGTCTCCCCGACTTGTCGGATGGCGAGTTGTCCCCGGTAGGGGTTGCCGCCGCCGGGGTTCGACGACGTGACGATGTCGTGGATCTGCGCTGGGGGCGGAGCCGGGCTACTATCCGTACGGCACAGCGAGGGGTCGATGCGCTCCGTGTCGCCGTCGTCGTACTCGACGTGGAGCCGGTCGCCTTCGATGGAAGCGACGCTGCCCGGGAACTCCTTGGGCTGTCCCTTCCATCGACAGAGCACGCGGCTTCCCACCGGGAAGCTCGCCATGCCGAGGCCCGAGCCCGCGTCCTTGCGACACAGGGCCGGGTCGATGAGCTCCTGATCGCCGTCGTCGTACTGGATGAAGAGGCGATCTCCGCGCACCTCGGCGACCCTGCCGGTGTACTCGGTGGCTCCGCCCTTCCACCGACAACTCACGCGGTCTCCTTGCCGCATGGAGCCATCGGCGGGCTGTGCCATCACGGCGGGCGGGGGAGCGACGACCTGCGCGGGTTCCTGCCCCGTGGCGGGAGGCCCTGCCGGGTTGGCAGGACCTGCGGAAGAGGCGGCGCAGCCTGCGAGCAGGAGTCCCGCAACCAGCACGGACGTGTGCAAGGGTTTCGACGTCCCCTCGCGTGTGAGGATGGCCCCGTTCATGGGAAGAGAGTGTACGCGAACGCCGAGGGGGGCAGGTAGCCCAGATTCGGGGGCCAGGTGTTGGCCGCAGATTCCGCCCGCAGATGGCTTTGATGCATGTGCGAACGTGAGGTCCAAGTCCAACGTCGTCATCGCCACGGTCGATAGCCGTCGTCCCATCCGGGCGGAGGCTGGGCGTAAGGCTGCTCGTAGGGTGGTGGCGGAGGCCAGGAATGAACGGGCTCTCGACAGAACGCCCGCAACCCCTCGGCGCACAACCCATCCCCATCGTCATAGCGGATCGTATGGCGGGCCGCCGGGGTCGACCAACTCTCGCGCTCGAAACGCGTCTCGACCACTCGCGAAACCCGGCGCTCCCCGAACTCCGTGCCCAGTCCCGACCGTTGACGAGAACGTCCGGCTCGATCGTCGAGGTCCCGGCTGCTCTCGCTGCGAGGGGCCCATTGGGGCGACGGAACCCTTCGCTCCTCCACGCGCTCGGGAAATACCGCCACGTCGATCACGCCCACACGAAAGGGAGCGCCCATCCGGCTCGCATAGGAATCCCGCACCGTGGTGAACCGAAACGCGGCAACCTCGCCGCGGCTCAAACGGAAACCGTCGATGCCGACGAAGGAACCGGGGGCGATGACATATCCGCGCTTGCTCTCGCTTGCGGGCTGCCCATCGACCGCGTCGCGCCCATCGACGGAGACGACGACCTCGGCGCGTCGCCAGGTCCGGTTGTACACCCGGATCTCGTAGCGCTCACCGAGCCTCCCTTCCACGTAGCGCTGGCCGTGCAGCCAGTGAAGGGTGCGCGGAGCGTCGTGGACGACGACTTGGACTTCGTAGGGGATGGGTTGCGGGACGGGAGAACGACGCACCTGGGCGTCGGCGGAGGCGGCGAGCGTCGAGACTCCGAGTGTCAGTGCGAGCGGAACGAGGGGTCGGGGAAACCGCATGGCGCCTCCATGTTGGGTCATGAGCTTTCGTACGAACGAGCGCGGCCAACGATCTGCCGCGGGTCGACTCGCGAGCGGCGAGTGCATGGGTAACGGCCGGGTCGTGCTGTGCTTACGGTCTTCCTTGGGGAAACGTCCGGATGCTCAGGAGGGAGGACGCCTATCTGCCACGCCGAGGCAGAACCGCGGGCATGCCGTCGTACAGGGAGAAGCGTGGGAGGCGCACGGGAGGCCCCTTGAGAACGACCCGTCGCGGCTCGGGGGGCAGCAGCGGGAAGCTCGGCAGGCAGAGGACATTCGTCTTGGGCGGGGGCAGCAGCGGGAAGCGGGGGAGCGACGGCTGTGGGGTTCGCGGTCGGCAAGCCGCATTGCCGTTGGAGGCGCTCATTGCGATCCAAGACCGGCGGACGCGAAGCCTCGTCTGTGACTCTTCGGCCGAAGGTCTGCGCTCGGGCACGAGGAAGTCCTCGATGTCTTCCGTGGGCGGATCCAGGTCGTCCGCCGACAGGTCGAGGACGATGTCGATGTCGCAGGTTTCCTCGAGCAGGTCGGTGAGGTCCTCGGTAGGCAGCTCGATGGCGCGCATGGGGCCGAGCGGTGCACGCCCCGGTCCATCGGGCGCAGCGCGGTTTTCCACTTGATTTGCAGGGGGGTTCGGCGAGCGACGCGCCGCCAGGTGGGGGCGCGTTGCGCAAGTTGCGCAGGGCGCGTGCCGAGGAGAGCAACCACTCGAACCCGATCCACGAAAACGTCACGAGTTGATGACGTTCGCGATCAAGATCCGGCGCCCGATCGGTTAAGGTCCGCGTTCCGGGCTCGTCCTGGGACGAGCTCGACCCGGAACGCTACGAGGAAGGGACCCAGCATGACCTATCCTTTTCACATCTCCGACGACGTCGCCGGCATGCGCCAGGCGATCGAGAATCACCTGAAGTGCACGCTCGCCAGGGACGCGCGGACCGCGACTCGCCAGGACTGGTACCTCGCCACGGCGCATGCCGTGCGTGATCGGATCATGGAGCGCTACATCAGCACGATGCGGACGCAGGCGGACGCGAACACGCGGCGCGTCTACTACCTGTCGCTCGAGTATCTGATGGGGCGCATGCTGCACAACAACCTGTACAACGCGGGGTTGTTCGAAGTGGCACGCAAGGCCTTGGCGGACCTCGGTCTCGACATGCCGGAGGTCGACGGGGAGGAGCCGGACATGGGCCTGGGCAACGGGGGTCTGGGGCGGCTCGCGGCCTGCTTCTTGGACTCGCTGGCGACCCTCGACCTGCCGGCGGTGGGCTACGGCATCTTCTACGAGTTCGGGCTGTTCCGACAGCGCTTCGTCAACGGGCACCAGACGGAGTTCCCGGACTCCTGGTTGCAGGTTCCCAGTCCGTGGTTCGTGGTGCGGCCAGAGTATGCGATCGAGGTGAAGCTCTACGGGCACGTGGAGCACACGGTGGACGATCGAGGAGACTTCACCGTGCGGTGGGTCGGTACGCGCACGGTGCTGGGCATCCCCCACGACCTGCCCATTTGCGGCTACGGCGCCCGGACCGTCAACTTCCTGCGTTTGTGGGAGTCTCGCGCGTCCGAAGAGTTCGACCTCACCATCTTCAACGAGGGTGGGTACGTGGAGGCCGTGCGCGAGAAGGCCATGGGCGAGACCTTCACCAAGGTCCTGTACCCCAACGACAAGTCCGAGTCCGGCAAGGAGCTGCGCCTCGTGCAGCAGTACTTCTTCGTCGCCTGCTCCCTGCGCGACATCGTGCGTCGCTACTTCCGGGAGAACGACGGATGGGACCACTTCGCGGACAAGGTCGCGATCCAGCTCAACGACACGCACCCAGCGATCGCGGTTCCGGAGCTGATGCGGATGCTGATCGACGAAGAGTGCATGACCTGGGAGCACGCGTGGGGCATTTGCCAGCGCGTGTTCTCGTACACGAACCACACGTTGTTGCCCGAGGCGCTCGAGCGTTGGAGCGTGCCGCTGATGGCCAAGGTGTTGCCGCGGCATTTGCAGATCATCTTCGAGATCAACCGCCGGTTCCTCGAGGAGGTGGTCGAGGCGAAGTGGCCGGGGGACGACGGCAAGCGCATGGCCATGTCCCTCATCGAGGAGGGCGATCCCAAGCACATTCGCATGGCCTACCTGTCGGTCGTCGCCAGCCACACCATCAACGGGGTGGCGGCGTTGCACACGCAATTGCTGCGCGAGCGCCTGTTCGCGAACTTTGCCGAGCTGTACCCCGAGCGGTTCCAGAACAAGACCAACGGCATCACGCCGCGCCGCTGGCTCAAGCAGTGCAACCCACGGCTCTCCAAGCTCATCGACGACACCCTGGGCGACGACAGCTGGCCAGTCGACCTCGACAAGCTCCGCCCGCTGCAAGACCGTGCGAACGACCCAAACTTCCAGAAGGCGTTCATGGCCGTCAAACGCGCCAACAAGGTCGATCTGGCGGTCGAGATCAAGAGGTCCTGCGACCTCGACGTCGACCCTGACGCCATCTTCGACGTGCAGATCAAGCGTCTGCACGAGTACAAGCGGCAGCACCTCAACCTCTTGTACATCCTGACGCTGTACCGCCGGTTGCTGCACGACCCGAGCTTGCCCATCAACAAGCGGGTGTTCATCTTCGGGGCGAAGGCGGCGCCGGGCTACGACCTCGCCAAGCGCATCATTCGGGCAATCAACGCGGCGGCAGCGAAGATCAATCACGACCCGCGCATCCGGGACAAGATCAAGATCGCGTTCCTCCCGAACTACTCCGTGAGCCTCGCGGAGAAGATCATCCCCGCCACGGACGTGTCCCAACAGATCTCGACGGCGGGCAAGGAGGCGTCGGGCACGGGGAACATGAAGCTTGCTCTCAATGGGGCGGTGACGATCGGCACGCTGGACGGGGCCAACGTGGAGATTCTCGAGGAGGTGGGCAACGACAACATCTTCATCTTCGGCAGCACGGTGCAGCAGATCGACGAGCTTCGGCACATGGGTTACGACGCGCGGGTGTACTACCAGCGCAATCCCGAGCTGAAGGCGGTGCTCGACTGGCTGCGTTCGGACGTGTTCACGCCGGTGGGAGAGTTGACCCCGCTGGTGGACAGCGTGCTGCTGCACGGGGACCCGTTCTTCGTGGCAGCGGACTACGAGGCGTACTGCAAAGCCCAGGACGACCTGGACAAGGCCTACAGCGACAAGGCGCGGTGGGCGCGCATGGCCATCATGAACACCGCCCGGGTCGGCAAGTTCTCGAGCGATCGCACGATCAGCGAGTACGCGCGGGACATCTGGAACCTCGAGCCCATCCGTCCCCCTGCCGAGCCGCTGGCGAAAGCGGCGCAGTAGATCGCCCCACCTCGAACCGTATCCCAATCGCCACACCCCCCTGACACGAATGCCATCCCCGACAGGCGCCCCGGGCGCACTGGTCCGCCTCGCTTTCCCATAGTGCGTAGGACTTCACGCACTGGCACGCCCGGTGCTCCCTACCCTCCCACTTACTTTCTTGGAGGAGGTGGCTTCATGAATCGTCTCGCAAGCCGAGCTGGCGTGGCTCTCTTGGTCTCTCTCTGCGCCGCATGCACCGGGGCAACCCTCGGCGAGAAGAACCCGGGCGCCGATACCCACCTGGAGTACGGCGCCATCGCCGTCGATGATCGCTCCGATACCTGCTTCATCCTGCAAACCCGCGAGGCCGATGGGGTCGAATCCAAGTCCCTCGTCGCCGTCCACCCCGACACCGAATCAGCCCGCACCGCCCTCGACCTCACAGGCCGAAACGATGCCCGCATCCTGTTTCCCAAGTCCGGCATCCTGGTCATGTCCGAATCCGGTGAGAAGGACCGACTGGACCTGCTCGACCCGACCACGTTCCAACTCCTCGAGTCCGCGTCTCCAGGCGTGCGCTACCACGGCACGCGCATGAGCCCCAGTCGCGAGCACATCGTCGTGGCGGACAACACCTCCGAGCACGCGCCGCTGCACGTCATCGACGCCGCCACGCTGTCGCGCGAGATCCTGCCGCACGACGGCGATTGGCTGGAAGCCATGTGGATGAACGGGCGGGACACGCTCCTCGCGGTGGTGTTCTACGACATGTTCGGGACGGCCCCGCACGCCCGCATCCTGTCCTGGAACGTGTCCGACGTGGTCGCGGCAGGGTTCGCGCGGGACGAAGCGGGCTTCTGGACTCAGCGCACCCTGGACATCGACGTGCCCGACACCAACCCCGACATGCTGTTCTCCTTCACGTGGGTCGGCGTGAGCCCAGACGATCGACACGCGGTGTTCCCTGTCATCGGAAAGGACGAGCTCGGCACGGACCGTCACGAGCTGCTGGTGCTGAGCACCGAGACGGGAGAGGTCCGAAAGGTGCCCGACGCCAAGGGACCGGTCGGCTTCACGCCGGACGGCTCGACGATCGTCTCGTACACAGGCGCGGAGAGCGTCGATCAGAGCCTGCTGCTCATCGACGCCGACACGCTCGAGAAGGACGTGCAGGACGTGCCGATCGACGGAGGGATTACCTACTTCGTATCGCACGAAGGCAACTACGTGGTGGTGGCGTCGAACTGGGGCGACCAGAGGTTGGTGCTCTTCGACGTGGACAACGGCAAGGTGACGGAGATGGCGGGGCCGGGGGTAGGGCTCGACGAGTTCGTCAGCCGGTTGGGGCACGGTGAGATGTGGCTGGTGGATCAGCAGGCGTTGTTCCGCCTCGATCTGAACGCAGGCGAGTTGGAGACGGTAGAGACCTCGTTCGCCCCCGAGCACATCAACATCCTGCGAGGCCGCGACTGGCTCGTGTTGGACGACGCCCGTTCGGACCAGCTGTTCTTCTTCGATCCGAGCGACAAGTCCACGGTGGCGTCGATCAAGCTGCCCGGCTCTTCAGCGACCCCGTAGGCTCGGCCTTCATCAAGGCGTATCTCAGAACGGATAGTTCGGGATGCAGCCCGCCCAGCTCGCGCTGCTGTAGTGAACCATCATCACGGGGTCCACGTTCTCGAGATTGAAGTGACAGCTCGCCGCGGTGGGCGACACCACGATCGGCGTCTGGCTCACGAGGTTCTTGTGGCAGCTGTTCGGGATCGCCATCGCGTGGGCGTTGAGGAACCCGTTGCCGTAGATCGCGAGCCCGCGGGCGGCGATGTACACCGCGTTCATCGCGTTCACCACCGTGTTGCCCGTGATCAGCCCGCTCGTCTGCCCTTCGGTCATCGTCCCGTAGGGCGTCTCGGGGTACCAGGACTCAGAGCCGATGTAGAGCCCGGACCCGCACGCCCGAAGCGGCCCGCAATCCACCGCGTTGCCCGAGATGTCCACCCCTTCGTAACAGCCCGACGTCGACGGCCACTTCTGGATCATGATCGCCGCGAACGCGCCTCCCGCCGGGTCCGACGTGTGCACGACCGTGTTGTGGCGGATCTTGCACCCCTTGCAGCCGCCGAAGATGAGGTCGATGTCCGTGTTGTCGATGAACGTGTTGTCGTCGTAGGTGCCGCTGTCGGAGTCATGCACGGTGAGGCCGTCGGACCAGAGGTTCTGCGTGGTGTGCACACCGTTGTAGGCGAAGGTGTTGCGGGCGAGGGTCACCCCCACGGCGGGCGCCGTCACCAGGAGCCCCGTCCCGCACAGCGCGTACATCGAGACGCTGTCGACCATGCGACAACCCGAGCACTGCAAGGTGGCGTTGAACCCATAGGCGTTGTCCGTCAGGGTCGAGCACATCTGGTGGGCATGCGTGCCCCCTCGCCCCTGCCGGTTGCCGTGCAGCACGATGTGGTCGATCGTGACGGCTCCGGTGGCGAGGAACATCCCGAACCGCGCGTCGAGGCCTGGCAGAGCGAAGAACTCCGCACATGCGTGGGACCCGTCCGCGCTGCACGCCGCCGTGCCCTCGCGTCCCAACGTGCCCAGGCCGATGCCCCTGTCCATGCGCAGTTGACCCGCCAACGAGTACCGCCCCGGCTCGAGCACGAGCATCATCCCGTCGGGGGTCCGATCGATGCAAACTTGCAGCACCGCAGCGGCATCGTTGGGAACGTCGCGAAGGGGCGCAAGCTCGGGACATGTGGCCTTCCCGTCCACGATCCAGGCAGGACCGTCCGTGACAGTGTCCGACGGCGCATCGGACGGACCGTCCACGACGACCTGGTCGGGCGGAGCGTCGCTCATGCTGTCGGTGACCACGTCGCTTGCTGCGTCTGCACCTGCATCATGGCCGGCGGCGTCGGTCCCGGCATCGGTCGCGGCGTCGCCATCGGCATCCTGGGTCGAGGCGTCGGTCGGAGAGCCCCCGGCGTTGCTCGCAGCGTCGTCGGGGTCCGAAGAGCAGGATGCGGAGGCGATGACCAGCCCGATCAAGAACCACGGAGAAGCGGGACGCATGTCATGGAAGTAGCTGGGCCGGGATGAGGCGGCAAGGGACGAAGGTCACCCCAGATCCGGAGGCACGCCCCCATCCCAGCCTTCCCCCGAACAATCGCGAACACTCGGGGGAAGGAGCCCTCTCACGCCCCGCCGCAATAGAACGCGAAGCCGAAGTCGAACGACGGCTCGCACGTACCGCTGGCGCAGTTGCCCTCGCACTCGTTGCTCGTGCAGGGCGACCCCGCCGGCAACTTTTTCTCGCAGACCGCCTGATCGGAGCAGTACGCGCCCTTCACGCAGGAGTCCATGTCGTACGTGGAACAGGGCGAACCAAGATCGGCCCGCGCCACGCACAGGTTCGACGAGCCATCGCAGCGCGCCTCGGCGACGCACTCCGTTTGCCAGTCGCACGCTTCGCCTGTCTTCTTGCGCGCCACGCACGTGAAGGTCCCGAAGTCACAGTACGCATCCTGGGTATCGTCGCAGAGGTAGCCGACCTTCGGGGGAGGCGTCGGTGCCGAATAGGCGGTCACGCTCCCGAGGTCGTTACCGACGCAGGGTGTGGCGCCCACGCCTGCGGTGACGAGGGTCATGCACACACCGCCGTCGTCGGGGTTGTCCGTCGCGTCGGCGCAGACACCGCGGCCCTCGGACGTGCGCGCGCAGTCCATGTCCTGCGAACACGCGCCACCTGGCTGCACGGAGCCCGCGGACGACGCGAACACGTCCTGGCAACTGTCGATGGCCATAACGGTCTCACAGTAGTCGTCGTTGGCCGTCGTCGCGCGCATGGCTGACAGGCATGCATCGCCCTTGGCTCCGTCGTAGGTGCCAGCCATCGCGGCGAAGTTGAGGAACTGCTCGCAAGCCGTGGGGTTGGACGAGAACCCGCGGCTCGCGCAGCAAGGCATGAGCAGGTTGCAGTAGTCCTTCACGAAGACCCCCGCAGAGTCCTCGTCGTCACCTGAGCAAGCCGCGGCCCCGATCGCGAAGAAGAGCGCCGTCAAAGAGATCGATAGAAGATGGGAACGAGACATATTCGGTACCTCCATGGCAGGTGTACGTGGGGGCCACGAAAAGCTGCCCCACGGCCGTCAACTGGACGGCATCGGCGGGGCGGCATACGATGACAGGGCATGGTTGTGCGCGTTCACCGAAAGGGAGCCCGGGTGCGGGCCTACGGTCTCGCCCTGCTCGCAGCGGTGGGGGTGGGCGCGACCACGGCGACGGTACGGGCCGACCCTGCGGGAGAGGGGCCCGCGATATCGGCGCAGGACAAGCGGGAAGCAGCGAAGAAGTTCGCGGAGGGCAAGCGAGCGTTTTTCATGGGTGATTTCCCGCGCGCGGCGGAGGCCTTCGAGGAAGCGAACCGGCTCGCACCCCATCATTCGTCGCTCTGGAACGCGGCCCGGGCCTGGCATCGGGCGGGCAACCTCACCCGCGCGGCGAACCAGTACGCGGCGTACCTGGAGATCGCCCCCCCGCGCGCGCCGGACCGCAACCGTGCGATGTCCGCCGTCACCGAGCTCACCTCGCAGCTCGGAAGGCTCGAGGTCCATGCCGCGGAAGGATTCGAGGACGTGCGGTTGGACGGTGAGCCCGTCGGGGACAAGCCTGTCTTCGTCACACCGGGGGACCACCTGATCGAGGGACGCTTCGAGGGCAAGCAGGTACGGGAGAAGAAGACCATCGAAGCGGGCGCGATGATGAGCGTGACCCTCGAGCCTCCGCCGCCTCCACCTCCGCCTCCGAAGCCCAAGCCCAAGCCCAAGCCCAAGCCGGTCGAGGGCTGGTCTCCGACCGTGGCGTACGTGGGCGGGGCGGCGACGGTGGCGGCAGCCGCTTTCACGACCTGGTCTGGTCTGAACACGTGGTCCCAGAAAGATGCGTTCGACACCGCACCCACGCAGGACAACCTGGACGAAGGCAAGTCGCGCCAGACGCGCACGAACATCGGGCTCGGCGTGACGGTCGCGGCCGCGGCATTCACTACGGTAGCGACGGTGTGGATGGTGGACTGGAAGGAGCCCGACGCGCCGGCGGCCGGGAGCTTGGAGGTGAGTGCCGGCCTGGGATCGATGTCCGTGGGTGGGAGATTCTAGCGTGTTCGAGCGCGCCCCCCAGCCGTTTCGCTTGGGCAACTACGAGCCCTTGATGGAGCTCGCGAGTGGGGGCATGGCCCGGGTCTATGCGGCCCGGCAGGTCGGAGCCGGGGGGTTCGAGCGCCTGGTCGTGATCAAACGCGTGCACCAGCACTTGCTCACCAGCCGAGAGTTCCGCGACATGTTCTGCGACGAGGCGCGCATCGCCTCCCTCATCCACCACCCGAACGTCGTGCCCGTGATCGACGTGCTGGAGTGGGAAGGCGAGCTGTTGCTCGTGATGGAGTATGTCGATTCGACCTCCCTCTCGACGGTCTTGAAGGCGGTCCGGGCGAACGGCCAGCGCCTTCCGCCAGCGATCGCCGTGCGCATCGTGGCCGACACGCTCAGCGGGCTTCATGCCGCCCACGAGGTGGTGGACATGCGCGGCGTGACGATGGATCTCGTGCACCGCGACGTGAGCCCGCAGAACATCCTGGTGGCGCTGGACGGTTCGAGCCGGCTGATCGACTTCGGCGTGGCGAAAGCACGCCATCGCATCACGCACACGCGCAGCGGGAGTCTGAAGGGCAAGTACGCGTACATGTCGCCCGAGCAGATGAAGAGCCTGCCCGTCGATCGGCGGGCGGACATCTTCTCGACCGGCGCGGTCTTGCTCGAAGCGCTGACGGGCACGGCTGTGTTCCGAGGCGAAACGGAGTTCGACACGATGCGCATGATCGTGGAGGAGCCGATCCCGAACCCGTCGTCGATGGCGCCGGGGGTGCCCGTGGAGCTGGACGCGGTGGTGCAAAAGGCGCTCGAGCGGGACCCGGCGCGACGCTACCAGAGCGCGGCGGAGATGCTCGAGCACCTGGAGAGCGCGATGCGACCGGCCTCGTCCCGGGAGGTCGCTGCGTGTGCGGAGGAGCTTTGCGGCAAGCGTCTGAGCTGGCGGCGAGACGCGCTGCGTGCGGTGATCGACGGTCGCCTGCAGCCGCTGCTTCCCGAACGGGACGCGAACGCGCAGACGATGCTCGATGGGGCGCCTTCGGGGTTGACGCCGGCTGGCATGCCGTCGCAGGCCTCGGTGTCGCACGTCACGTCTTCCACGGATGCGACGCTGGCCCCGCGGGAGTCGGGCCGTATCGCGATGGTTGCTGCGGTGGCGTCTGCGGTGACGGTGAGCGCGATCTTGTTGGCGTTCTGGTTCCTGGCGATTCGGTCGGCCGAACCTTCGCCGGCAACCTCCGCACCGACGGCCAGCGCCTCGGCACAGCATCCTGTGACGCCCAACGTCGTCGTGGAGGCCCCACCTTCGGCCACCGCGCCAGCGGCTTCCGAAACACACCCAACACCGAGCAGCACGGCACCACGCTGGCGCCCGCGAAGCCCCTCGGAATTGCACGACAACCCATACGGCACGCCATGACCGCGTGCTACAGTCATGCCCATGCGTGAGCGGCTGCGCGCAAGTCTTCCCATGCTGGCAGGGGCGTTGCTCCTCGCGTTTGGGGCGACCGTGTGCACCACGTTCTCAGGCCTGGAGGCGCAGGACGCGAGCCACGATGCAGGGGCGGACGCGTCGGACGCGGGAGCCGACGTCGTGCCGGACGCGGCACCGACGCGGTCGTACCTCTCGCTGGAAGACGCCGCGCGGGCGTGCTCCTTGGTCTTCCGCTGCCCGAGCCTGGCTTCCTCGCTGGTGGCGTCGATGGCGATCCCGGTGGACGACCTGAACTACTCGCTGTGCCTGCATTGGTTGGCAGGGCCCATCTCCAAGCAGCGGGTCGGGTTTGGGTTGCAGTCCGAGGCGCTCACGTGCGTGGCGGGGGCCGACACCTGCGCGGACGCCGCGAAATGTCTATTTGCTGAGGTCATGTCGCCCGGGGACCCTCGCTGCGCCGACGCGGGCGACGGAGGGGAGGAGAGCTGCGACGACGACGGCGGGACGGTGCTTCGCTGCCAGTACAGCTACGCGCTGCACTGCAACAGCGCGTACTACGCGCCCGGGTCGAAGTGCCTGGAGGGCATCAGCGGCTGGCGGGGGTGCGGGCTCGAGCAGGACTGCACGGGTGGCACCTCCTGCGTGGGCTCCACGTTGACCTACTGCGCGACAGACTCGCTGAAGTACGGTCTGAACTGCGCCTACATGGGATATGGCTGCGGCATCGAGCCGGATTCCGGGTATCCCTGCATCCCCGAAGACGGGTTCATCGCGTGCTCGATTCCCGGGGCGAGCCGGTGCGCGAACGACAAGGTCTGGGTCTGCGACGGGCTGTTCGAGTCCACGTTCGACTGTGCTTCCCTGGGGTTCGAGTGCACCGCCGTCGAGGGCGCACCGCGATGCGCCCCAAAGGCTGCTGCATGCAGTCCGGCCGACACGGACCAGAACGTGTGCCAGGGAACCTCGATCGACGTGTGCGTGGGGGGCGATGCGACGACCTTCGACTGCGCGTCGATCGGGGCGACGTGCGTGCCTGGGTCGCAGGGCAAGTCGGCTCACTGCGGCTGAATCAGGCTGTTGTACACAGCCCCTCGCTCACGGAGCCGGTCCCTCCGCAGCGTCCGGCTTCGGCGCCCGCTGCTTGATGAGAAACTCCACACGACGGTTCCGGGCCATCCCCTCCTCCGTGTCGTTGCTCGCGATCGGACGTACCTCGCCAAACCCCTCGCTCGTGAGACGCTTGGGTTCGACCTTGCCTCGCTCCACCAGCCAGCGTCGCACTGCCGCGGCGCGCCAGGTCGAGAGCTGCTTATTGTAGTAGTCGTTGTCCCGACTGTCCGTGTGACCCTCGATCGACACGAGCAGGATCTCGGGGTGCTCCCGCAGAAGCTTCGCGATCTCCTCGAGGAGGCCGTCGGACTCGGGCAGGATGCGCGCACTGCGCGTGGCAAAGTGCACCTTCTCCGTGATGCGGATCTCGTCCACCACGATGGCCACCCGCGGACAGCCGCTCTTCTCCTTCTCCTCGTTCGCCTCCCCGGCAGCATCCGGGCACGCGTCCGCTTCGTCCAAGATGCCGTCACCGTCCCGATCGGGGGGACATCCGTTGCGCGCGGGGTCCTCGCTTGCCACACCAGGCACGTCGACACACGCGTCCTGAGGATCGATCACACCATCCCCGTCCGCGTCGGGCGGGCAGCCGTGCTTGGCAGGGTCATCGCTCGCCACACCCACCGTATCGGGACAGGCGTCGACACCGTCCGAAAAACCGTCCCCATCCCGGTCGGGCGGACACCCGTGCTTCGCAGGGTCCGCGTGCGCAACCCCGGCCACGTCCGCGCAGGCATCCCGCTCGTCGACAATCCCGTCTCCATCGCGGTCCGGCGGCGGGGGCGGTGGAAGCGGACAGCCATGACGGCTCGGGTCTGGGTGGACCACACCCGGCACCCTGGGACACGCGTCGCGGTCGTCGCGGATGCCGTCCCCGTCCGAGTCTGGCGGGTCCGCGGCAAACGACGGGATGGTCGCGAGGCTCAGCTCGGCACGAAGGCGTGCGGTCCCTGGCGTGGTGGTCAACCCCGTCCCCAGCACCCCTCCGATCAAGAAGGATCCCACGCGCGCGCGAGCCGTTGCGAGCCCCTCGATGGGCATCGAGCGCGAGAAGCCGGTGTCGATGTCGTCGTTGGGCATCACGACATGACCGAAGATCTCGGGTCCGACGTGAACGAGGCCGTCCGCGAGAGGCACGGCGGCCCCGGCGCCGAACGTCATCGCTGGTCCCACCGTGAGGTTGCCCACGTCGGCCTTCTTGCGCATCAACCACCCCAGGGACGTGGTGAAGTCCACGCCTTCGTGTTCGCCGCTGACGATGGCGCGAAGGTGCAGCCGGCTCGCCCCATCGCCGGTTCCCTCGGTCTCGCTGCCCGTGGGCAACCAGAAGGAGAGACCTGCCCCGGCGGCGAGATCCTGATCAGGGGTAGACCAGACCGTGCCTCGGGCGCCGAGGCGGGTGTCCACGAAGCTGAAGCCGCCTTCGTCGGACATGGACTGGGTGGACGCGACGCGGAGCGGTTGGGCGAGGTCGAAGGAGACGCGGTCCCAGAGCGCCAGGGACGCCCCGAGATGCGTGAACAACTCGGCACCCCCGAGCAGGCCGCTTCCCTCGTCGCGATCGGAAAGGCCTCGGGGTCGGTAGGCGTAGTCCCAGGACCAGCCAACCCAGGGCTCGAGGTCACCGTGAACGGTGGCGTCGGGCACGGCACGGAATCGGTCGCCCGGTCCCGTGGGCTCGAAGACGTGCACGGCTGCGCCTTCCTGTGCTTGCGCGGCGACAGTCAGCAGCGCCGGAGCGAGCAAGCAAGTGGCCACGATGCCTTGGCAGACAGGGGAGGTTCGAAAATGTGAGCCCATGGCGCGGGAGAAACGTAGCACGACGCAGCAGACGATCGGCGTGCGCGAGAAGCGTGTTGGACTTGACGGAATCGACAGCTGCGGCAAGGGTGTGGTTGCATGAGGATCTTTGTCGGTTCTTTGGTTTCCTTCGTTGCCGTCGTGCTCGTCAGCGCGTGCGGGAGTGACGAGGGACCGGTGGGCGGCGCAGGTGGGAGTGGGGGAACCGGCGGCGTGGCGGGAGCGGGGGGCACGGCAGGTTCGGGAGCAACCGGCGGCGTGTCAGGGGGTGGCACGGGCGGCGCTTCGGGCACGGGCGGCGCTTCGGGCACGGGCGGCGCTTCGGGTTCCGCGGGCGCGAGCGGCGGGTTCGCAGGCTCCGCTGGGTCCGCTGGGTCAGGTGGATCCGGTGGCGCGGGCGGGACCGCAGGTGCGGGTGGCGGTGCGAGTGGCTACGCCGGGACGGCAGGGTCCGCCGGAGCGGCAGGGGCACCGGTCACAGGCCCCACCGACTTGCGCATCGTGGCCGCCAACCTCTCGAGCGGCAACCTCCAGTCCTACGACCCGGGACACGGCAAACGCATCCTGCAAGCGCTGAAGCCCGACGTCGTGCTCATCCAAGAGTTCAACTACGGCTCCAACACGCCGGCCGACCTGCAATCCTTCGTCGACGCCACCTTCGGCCCCGGCTTCTCCTATGCCCGCGAGGGAGGACAGATTCCCAACGGGGTCATCAGTCGTCATCCCATCCTGGCGTCGGGGGAATGGGACGACCCCGAGGTGAGCAACCGGGACTTCGTCTGGGCCCGGATCGATCTGCCGGGGCCAGCCGACCTCTGGGCCATCAGCGTGCACTTTCTCACCGGCCAGAGCGGACCCCGAACCAAGGAAGCCAATGCGCTGATCGCCTACGCCCAAGCGCAGATCCCGGACGGACAGCTCGTCGTCCTCGGAGGTGACTTCAACACGGGCTCGCGCAACGAAGGTTGCGTGAGCACGCTGTCCGCGAGGTTCGTGACCGAGGGTCCCTACCCCGTCGATCAGGACGACAATGGGAACACGAACGCATACCGCAACAGCCCCTACGACTGGGTGGTCGGAAGTCCCGAGCTTCACGCCTTGACTGTCCCTACATGGATAGAGGCCCAGAGCTTCCCCAACGGCCTGGTGTTCGACAGTCGCGTGTACACGCCCTTGAGCGACGTGCCCCCGGTCCTGGAGGACGACTCCGCCGCGACGCAGATGCAGCACATGGCCGTGGTGAGGGACTTCGTGGTCCCGTAGGGTGAGACCCATGTCCGTTTCGGGCACATTGGCCACGGCCGTCAGCATCGGACGCCTCCACATCGTCGCCATCGCGGCCCTCGGCACCCTCACGTTCGGCTGGTTGTTCACCGGCCACCACCCGTGGCTCCTGGCCCTCGTCTGCGCCACCGACTGGTTCGTCGTCAACCTGCTCAACCGCATCGTCGACCTCGAGGAGGACCGGGCAAACCAGATCCGGGGCACGGCGTTCGTGGCCCGCCACCGCCGCGCGGTCTTCGCGGTCGGCCTAGGACTTCTCGCCGGCTCGATGGTGCTGACCCACCAGTTCGAGCCGAACCTCACGCCCCTTCGCGTCGCCTACCATGCGCTCGGCTTCGCCTACAACTGGCCCCTCATCCCCTGGGTCGGCCGCATCAAGCCACTGTACTTCTGGAAAAACACCGCGTCCGCCGCGGGCTTCTTGATCACCGTGTTCGGCTACCCACTCGCCACCGTGGGCTGGGGGCTCGACGCAAGCCGGCTCGCGAACGGCATTTCCCTCACCACCGTGCTTCTGGCCGCTGCGTTCTTCTTCCTGTTCGAGATCAGCTACGAGGTCATCTACGATCTGCGCGACGCCCAAGGAGACGCCATCGCGGGGGTGCGCACCTATCCTGTCGTCCACGGGGAAGCCGTTTCCTTGCGCATCATCGACGGACTCCTGCTCGCATCGTCGGCTCTGCTGATCGGCGGGTACGCGATGGGCCATGTCCCGTGGCGCATGGTGGTCATGGTGCTGGCGCCGCTTCTGCAATGGGTGCTGTACAAGCGAGCCCATCGAAGGGGCATCACGTCGCAGGATTGCATTCGCTTGACGTGGCTCGGGGCGGGGCTGCTTCTCGGCTATCACCTCTGGATCCTGGCCGGGCTCCCCGGGGTGAACGCGTGATCGTCCTCGAGCTCGCCGCCTACGCCATTGTTCTGACCTTCGTGGCCGTGCGGGCGGGTTTCGGCCCCGGGCCAAGCGCGTTCCTCCGACGCCTCGCCTTGCTGACGGTCGCCAGCTTCCTGGTCGAGGACAGCGTGATTCGCGCCTACGGGTTCTACCACTACGCCCCAGGATGGAGCGTGTTCGTGGACCAGGTGCCACTCGCCGTGCTCTTGATCTGGCCCGTGGTCATTCACTCTTCCTGGGAGCTCGCACGCTCGCTGCTGTCGCCGGGTCACCGCGCGGTTCCTCTGGTCGGCGGCGCGCTGGTGTGGGCCGACGCGTCGCTCATCGAGCCAGTGTGCGTGCGCAGCGGCCTGTGGACCTGGACGGAGCCGGGCCTGTTCGAGGTTCCGCCGATCGGGATTCTCGGTTGGGCGTTCTATGCGTCCCTGTGCATGGTCGTGTTCCAACAGACCGAAGCGCGGCGGTCGGCGCGCTGGGACGCGCTCACATGGGTCGTGACTCCCGCGGGGACGCACGTCTTGCTGCTAGGTGCCTGGTGGGCGCTGTTTCGCTGGGTAAACACCCCCTGGCCACCCTGGCCCATCGTGGCTGTGGCGTGGTGCGTGTCCCTGGGGTTGACGGGTTGGGCCCTGCACCAGCGCACGCGGAAACGGATTCATCCTCGTGACTTGCTCACGCGCGTGCCCGCGGCGCTCTTCTTCTTCGTCTTGCTGGCCCTTCACGGCCGCGACGACCCCGCCCTCGTTGCCTACGCGCTGGCCTTCGCGCCGCCCTATCTGGCGCTCATGCAGGCGCCCAGTGCGTGGCACCTCCGGGACCGGTAGCGGGTGGGAAAATGGATCCGACGAGCTGGGGAGGATTGGGGAGCGACGCCTACTCGGCGCCGATCTCCTTCTCGATATCGTCGAGCTTCGCGCTCAGGTTGTCCTTGTCGATCTCCTTGGTGGCTTCCTCGATGAAGTCCTCGGCCACCGGAACATCGTCGTCGGACAGAACGATCGGTGCAGCGGCAGTCGCAGCGGCACCGGTTGTAGCGGCAACAGACGCAGCCGGCTCGGCCGGCTTCGACGTCGGGCTGTTTTCCTTCGGTTTGTCGCACCCCGTCGCCACAGCGAACGCGGCCACGGCCAGGGTAGCGACCCACACACGTACGAACGGCTTCATGTTGATCCTCACTTCCCTGGCGCGTGGTTGTCCAACCACCGGTTGTGCCTCGCCGTCTCCTTCACCATCAGCCCATCGATGCGCTCGACCGCCGCCGTCTGGTTGGCCTGCTCAGCGACCTCGCGAGCGCGGGCAAGCCTGGCGGTGATACGCGCGTGGCGGCGCAGCTCTGCCGTGAGCGCAGCCTTGTTCACGTTACCGTTCGCCCGCTCGAGCCGAGCCTTGATCTGGCCCTTGGCGGTATCCCTCGCCTTGCGTCGCGCGGTGTTGAGATCCTTGCGCGCCTCCACCACATCGCGCGCCCGTGCCCGCAATTCTTCTGGCGTCGCTCCCTCGCGCCGCGCTTCGGCGAGATCCTTGCGCTCTTCCCGAAGGTCCTTGCGTTCCTCACGGGTCTCCTCACGCGCCTCCTCGCGCTTTTCGCGGCGATCCTCCCTCCGCTCCTTGCGCTCCTCGCGACGCTCCTTCGCACCAGGCGGCGGCCCGGGTTGCGCGCTCGCCACCAACGGCGTCACGAACGCAAGCGCAACCGCGGTCACCACCCACGCCCCCATCCTCGAAACAAAGTACTTCCGCATCATGGCCTCCTAGCCCCGTGCGCCGCCGTCCAGTGCGACAGCACCACGCATGGGCCCCCCCCATGGCGCCACGTCGAACCGTCGCTGTCAAGGCGGTTGGGCCAACACGGCCTTGCTCCCGGCGTGCCCGACATGCGGTATCCTGACACCCCATGGCTGTCATCGGCATCACGTGCAGCAACTGCTCCGCTCCCCTCGACCCGGCGCTGGCCGTCGGCGGCATGATCCGCTGCAGCTACTGTCGCATGGTCTTTCAGGTGGCCGGAGCACAGCCTCTGGCCGCCCCGGTCCCGCAACCGGCCGGTACGTCCGGGATGGTGCGCGTGGTGCTCGAAAGCGCGCCGGGCAACAAGAAGATCCACACCATCAAGGTCCTGCGGGACGCGACCGGGCTTGGGCTCAAAGAGTCGAAAGACATGGTCGACGGCATGCCTTCCGTCGTTGGGGTGATGGATGCAAGCAAGGCGCAGAAGCTGGTTCGTGAGGCGGCGGCTATCGGCGCGGTCGTGAAGCTCCACCCCGTGTAGGCCGGCTTCACGCCTGCGCGAGCTTGCGCACCGTCACGCAATCGCAGACGCCGCGCGCCCCGTACAGGATCGGAATCATCTTCGCCGCGCCGTGCTCCCGCAGCAGCGAGAGCACGAGCTCGGTGCCATACCGGTACGAGGGCATGTAGGCGCGCCCCATCAGGGGATGCTGCGCCCATGCGTCCGTCAGCTTGTTCGCCCGCTCCGGGGTGGCCATGCAGCGCGAACGCAAGCGCTTCTTGATCTCGTCGGCGGGCATCCTGTCCACGTAGGTATAGTAGGACGCGTTGTTCTTGGCCGCGTCCTCGAGCTGAGAAAGCGCAACCCCGAGCCGCATCTCCGGGGTGGGAAGCTCGTCCGCCGACCGCACGCCATAGGCGATCAGCAAGCCGGCGTTCGCAATCCCTTCCGCGAGCGTCGAGAACCTCGTGTTCATGGTCAGGATCGTGGCCTCGAACCCCGCCAGACCGCGATGGTAGAGGTTCTGCAAGTAGGCGAACGTGGTGACGTGACCGGGGACGACCTCGTGGGCCACGAGGTGCAGGAACTCCGCTTGGGACTTCTCGATCTTCGCGTTGATCTCGTACTCCGCCTCGTAGGCGGGCGTGCCGTCCGCAAGACGCTCCTGGCCGATGTAGTTCATCGACCCGGAAAACCAGGCGTCCTCGATGAGCTGGAACGCCACGTTCGCACGCGGCACCGACCGCAGCTCCTCGGGCAGGTGCGGCACGAAGTTCTTCTGCACCATCTCCTCGAGATGGGCGATCACCCGCGTGCTCGCCTTCGCAATCCCTTCGTGCCCGATCCACGTCCGCTTGCGAAATGCGTCCACCGCTTCGGTCAAGCCATCGTCCCCGGCAGGCACCTTCTCCCCGAGCTCGCCAAGCAGGGCGCGCACCCGCTCGAGATCGTCGTGCGTGTCCGCCTCGGTGGCCGGCTCCCCCATCGCCGCCACCACGCACCGCTCGTACGGCACCTGGGGCCCCTCGCCAATGCGCTCGAGCGCAAGGTCAAGCTCGACACGCAAGGCATTGACCAGCCCGTGCACCACTTCCTTGCGAAGCGGATCGAAGTCCTGGGACCCGCGCTCCATCGCGTCGAGGTGCACGGCCGGCTGTACCCGCGCGATGTACGATGCAATCGCCTTTCGGTCAGGCTCCTTGGCCGACACGCCACCGGACTTGCGAACCGCGTCGGCGTCCTCCCCCCGGTAGGCTTCCGGCAGCTCCTTACCGGAAAAGTAGGAGTCGGCGATCACGCGACCCGTACCTGAGCGGCAGGTCACGTCGCCGCCCCAGAGGGTGTCCACGCTGAGAATGGCGTTGGCGACGGCGCGCTCGTAGTCGTTGAGCTGTTGGTTCATGAAGACTCCAGGGGGGAAAGAGGGAGGAGAAACGGGCAGCGGTCAGTCCCGTCCGCCGGTGAAGATGCGCAGCAGGAACAGGAACATGTTCAGGAAGCTCAGGAACAGGGAGATGGTCGCACCCACCGGGTCCATGCGGTCTTCCGGGGACCGGAGCATGCGGGAGGTATCGTACAGGATGAAGCCACCGAACAGCAGCACGCCGCCGCTGGCCACGGCCAGGCTGAACACGCTCGACTGCACGAAGAACCCGAGAATCACGGCCCCCAAGACGACCCACAGGCCAATCGACAAAAAGCCGCGAAGGAACGAGAAGTCCCTCTTGCTGACCAGGGCGTACAGGGTCAACCCGGTGAAGCCAGCCACGGCCAGGAGAAACGCGTCGCGTACGGGATTGAGCGTGAGTGCGGTGCCGTCGGTGGCGGCAAGCTGGGCCACGAACACCGCAGGCCCCGCCATCAGGCCACTCATGAAACCCATGCCGAACAGGGCCACGACGTTGATGCCCGGCTTGTGGCGCACGAAGGACGCACCGAACACGGAGCCGAGGAACAGCAAACCGCCGATGATCCAGTGATTGCCAAAGAACGCCACGAGGGGCGGGACCACGACCTGGGCGCCGGAGGACGTCGTGACCGCCAACTGGGACGTGCTGGCGCCAAAGTACAGGGAGGCGAAGGCGCCCCCCATGGCCGTGACGACCGTCAGGGTCAGCAGACCGTATACCTTCTTGAGGAACGCCAACCGCGCCTGCACGTCATCCGAGGCGAGAGACCGCCCGTAGGCTGCGGGGTGGGACATGACGTTTCGCATTTCAGTCACCTCGTCTTGCTCGCGCCGGAGCGAGCGTGTGGGGAATCGGGATACCTAACCCTAATAATGGCTGATTCGCGTTCGTCAACAGAGCCAGGAGCCGTGAGCAACGGGCCGTGAGCGGGGGGCTGGGAGCCTCCGGTTCAGAATCCCCGGTTCCCGGTCCCCTGCTCACCCGTTTGGCCTCTGTTTCGTTTGGTCACGGCTCGGCGGCGTCGACCCTCTTCACCCGATCCCGCAGGTGCGTGTCCAGCTGCTTCCGAAGCATGATGGCCTGGTCCGGCCGCTCTTCCTGCAAGTCCTTCGCCTCACCTGGGTCCGCACGCAAGTCGAACAGCCGCGTCTTCTCCCCCTCGCGCCACGCGTACAGCACGTACTTCACCCGGCTGTCGAGCCAGCCGTAGGCAGGAGCCTGACCGTGCAGCCCGTCGTAGGCCACCAACGCCATCGGACGCCCCGCCACCTCGGTGCTCGTCCCCTCGACCAGGTCCAACAACGACACCCCCGAGCACTCCTTCGATTCCCCCAGCGCAAGCGACAGCACCGTCGCCGGAACGTCCAGCACGCTGACCACCGCGTCGGTCACCCGTCGCGCCGGAACCTCAGGAACCCGCACGAACAACGGCACCCGGACCACCTCCTCGAACAGCTTCGGGGGATGGCCCCGGAATCCGTGCTCCCCAAACGCCTCCCCGTGCGAACCGTGCACGATCCAGGTGGTCTTCGCCCCGCGAGCGCCCTTGCCCACATGTCCGATCAACCGCGACAGCTCGTCGTCGAGATACGCGATCTCGCTGTCGTACCGATCCACGTCCCGCGTCCCGAAATCGAACTTCTCGTGCCGAAGGTACGTCTCGTGCGCGTCGAAGAGGTGGACCCACAAGAACAAGGGCTTGTCCTGCGCTGCCAGCTGATCGTAAGCGGCCAGCGCCTGCGCCACCGCGTGCGCGCCCGTCGCGTCCTTCTCCGGCCGAACCCGCTTGAACGGCGCCTCGTCGAACACGTCGAAGCCCTGATCGAACCCCCGATCCTTCGAGAGCCACTGGAACGACGACACCGCCGCGGTTGCGTAGCCCCCCGCGCGCAAGCGCTCGGCCACGGTCTCGTTCGCCCGCAGCAACGTCGGCCACGCCCGCGTGTCGCGTACGCTCTCGACCAAGTGCTTGCAGGTGACGAGGGGCGCGAGGGCGGTCCGGGTCTCCGGCCCCGCCGCATAGGCACGCTCAAACACGACCGAGCTCGCGGCGAGCGCGTCGAGATGAGGCGACGTCTTCCGCTCGTATCCGTACGCACCGAGGTGATCGGCCCGCACCGTGTCGAGCGTGACCAGGACGATGTCCGGTCTTTCGACGCGCGTCTTCGGGCGCAAGGCAGGGGAGGCAGGGGAGGCAACCGAAGCGGTCGCTGCCGCAGCGGAAGGCGTGTCCACGCTCGCGGCCGGCACAGGCGCCTCGACCGCGGCCGGTTCGACGCCCGGGGCCTTGCTCTTCTTCGACTTCGAGCGCCGCTTCGGTCGGGTATCCGGCTCTGCAATGAGGTCCAACGCGGGAGACACGATCAGGATCTGGTCCCGGGCGTCGGGAGCCACAGCAAGCCGGTGCAGCATCGAGATGCCCCCGCCGACGAGCAAGACGAGCACCAGCACCATCGCGGGGACCCAGATGCGCTTTCGGGCGGAAGGCAGCCGGATGCGGGATGTCCCCATGGCGAGTCCCGCGAAGATCGCTGCATCGGCAACCGCCTGCGCTGCCTCGGGATTGCCTTCCTCCCCTTCCCTTCGCAGGGCCAGAAAGAGCAGAATCCCCAAGGCGGCAAAGGCCGCGACGAACGCAGACCAGGCCACCGCAGGGCGCTGTCCGATCTTTGCCGTGAGCCGCGCGAGGCGCCAGGACACGAGCGCGCTGACCGCCACAATCCCAACCCCGACGAGGGCAAAGGTCGTCCCACCCAGCCCACGGTGATGGGTCACGGAGCTCAGCACCGCGCCAAATCCAGCCAAAATCGCCGTGGAAAGCAGCATCCAGACGGAGCCCGCGAGCAACAACGTCGCGCGCTTGGATCGATCGGGGAGCACCTTCTGCACCCCCACGGTCGCCGTGCGGATCAGGAACACGACGGCCAGCGCCAGAGCGGCCGACACGCCAGCCAGGGACAGCCAGGCTGTCGCCAGTCCCGCCTGCTCGGCAGCCCGCAAGGACATCGGCACGGCCACAACGGCGCCCGTCAGGATCGATGCGAATGCGATTTCCCCGCACACGTGCGCGAAGACATCCCGCGTCGGAAGAGGCCAGGTCGAATCTGCCACGCCCTTCCCATAGCAAACGGTCGCCGCCGGCACCAAGTCCGCGACAGGTTCCATCCACGGAGTCACCCGGTCGAACGACGTCGCACGGTGAAAAAGAACCCGCGCAAGAGGCAGGAGCCGGAGTGTTCTTTCCCCGTCTTCGGCTTCCGTGGGCTTCCGTGGGCTCCGCGGCTGCGTCGGAAAACCCTCAGCCCCGCACGTCGAGCAGCAAACGCCCTTCCTCGCGCTCCTCGAGGTAGCCGTTGTACAGGTACCACTTCACCGAGCGCAGCAGCGTCTGGCGTGCCGGTCGCGGCGCATAGCCAAGCTCCTTGCCAGCCTTGTCGGAAGAAACCCAGACGTACCTTCCCACGTAGTCCCTCGCCATCTTGTAGGTCAGCGGCGGCTCGCCCCCGAACAGCCTCGCGCCCAGCTCCAGAGCCCACCCCAGCGCGCGCGCCAACCCCGGCGACGCCTTCATGCCCGGCCCCACGAGCCCCGTGAGCTCGGACAGCAAGCGGAACATTTGCTCGAAGGTCACGTTCTCTCCGCCAAGAATGTACCGCTCCCCGACCCTTCCCTTGTCCATCGCCCCGATGTGCCCCGCCACCACGTCGTCCACGTCCACCACGTTGATTCCCCCGTCACTCGTCGGGAATCCCCACGGGTAGTTCCACTTCAGGTATTGCAGGATCGTGTCGCCCGACGGCGTGGGCTTCCAGTCTCCGGGCCCGAAGATGCCGGCAGGGTTGACCACGACCACGGGGAGGCCTCGATCCACGAAGGACAGGGCCACCTGCTCTGCCTTCCACTTCGCCACGACGTAGGTCTCCGAGTCCTTCAGGTTGAAGTCCCAGCGTTCGTCCATGGGCTCGGGGCGATCGTTGACCCCCACCGCCGCGACACTCGAGGTCACCACCACCTTCTCGATCCCGCGTTTTCTGGCTGCCTCGAGTGAGGCTTCGGTGCCGAGGATCGCGGGCTCTAGGATGTCCTTGGGGTGGGGCGCGTACATCTTGTACACGGCGGCCACGTGGAACATCCGGTCGCACCCGGCAAGGGCACGGTACACCTCGTGCTCGATCATGATGTCGCCGATGCACACCTCGACGCGGTCCTGCGGAAGCTCCTTCAGGCCGCGGAGCGAGCTACCCGGCCGGACCAGCACCCGCACCGTCTCCCCGCGCCCTACCAGCGCACGCACGAGACGGGACCCCACGAAACCACTCGCACCCGTGACCAGTACCTTGCCCATGGTCCTTTCGGTAACACCATCCCCCGCCAGATGGGAGCCCCCCACCCTCGCGGACGAGACAAACTTGGCCCGAAAGCCCGCGGCTTGCGACATATCCCAGGCTCATGACCGTCGAACCAGCCGAGAGTGAGGTTGTCTCCCTGCGAAAGCTGGCCAAGCAGACCGCGGACACGCGCCGGGAAAGCTTGACCACAGCCCACCTGCTGGTGGCCATCGCCTCGCGGACCAGCCCCGCAGCGGACCTGCTGATCGATCGCAAGCTCGATGTGGAGACGCTCATGCGCCTCGCACGGGCTTCCACGGAAGACTCCCAAGACGCGATCAGCAAGGTCATCCGTGATGCCACCAGCATCGCGCGCAACTCCGGCGCCCGCGAAGCCACCGCGATCCACCTGCTGCTGGCGCTGCTCCGCAACCGCAAACTCGGAGCCCACCGCGCCTTGCTGCAAAGCGGGATCGACATGGCCCGCTTGCACGCTGCGGCCACCGCCGTGGCCAATGGGCTGATCGAGCCCCGCCGCACGGTGGCAAAAGACGCGCGAAAAGCCACCGCACGGGCCAGCCGGCAAGCAACCCCCACCGCGGAAGCCGCGCCGGAACGCACGCCTCCTCCCCGATCCAGGTCCTCCGCCGGGGTGATCGTTCCGCTGTTTCCGCCGCGCGGCCCTGTGCAGCCCTCGCTCCCGACCCCGAAAACAGCGACCTCTACGGTCGCGGCTGCCCCCACGACCGAAGTCGTCGCACCGGCCACCGACCCCGTGCCGACCACGCCCGCCAAGCCGCACCGAACCGCGATCCGGAAGGGCAGACAGCAAGAGCTCAGCATCTCCCGGACGCCCCTGGAGCGCTTTCAGCTCGACCCCAAGGCCTGCCCCACCCTCACGGCCCTTTCTCGGAACCTGACCCTCGCCGCCCTGCGAGATCAGCTCGACCCGGTCATCGGCCGCCACGTCGAGATGGAACAAGCCCTCGACGTGCTCGCCAAGCGTCGCGCCAACAACCCACTGCTCGTCGGCCCACCCGGCGTCGGAAAGACCACCGTCGCGCGAGGCCTCGCCAAGCACATCACCGAGGGGGAAGGCACCGACGACAGGATCTTGCTCGAGATCCCGGTCACCCACCTGCTCGCCGGCACGGCGGCCCGCGGCTCTTTGGCCGAGCGCGTGAGCGGCATGTGCAAGGAAACCCTCGCGGCCCGCGGCAAGATCGTCCTCGTGGTCGACGAGGCCACCCAGCTGTTTCAGGCCGACGGCGGCGAAGCCAGCAGCGAGATGAAGCTCGCCCTCGCCAACGGTGAGCTGCCCCTCGTCGCCACCTGCACGCTGGAAGAGTACCGGCGGTTCGTGGAAGCCGACCCGGCGCTGGCGAAGTGTTTCACGGTCGTGGAGGTCGAAGAACCCGCCCCGCAGAAGGCGGTCGACATGGTGCTCGGCGTCTGCACGGGACTCGAGGAGCACCACGGCTTGCCCATCGACCCCGAGGCCGTCTCCGCCGCCGTTTCCTGGTCCGTGCGCTACTTGCCCGGACGCGCGCTTCCTGAAAAGGCGCTCTCCGTCCTGGACCTCGCCGGGGCCCGAGCCCGACGGCGCGGCAACCGTAGCGTGGACGAACCCATCGTCGCGGAAGTCGTCTCGGAGATGGCGGACATGCCCATCGAGCGGCTCCTGCAGACCGATCGGGACCGCATGCTCGCCCTCGAACACCTGCTCGCGGACCAGGTGGTGGGCCACGACGAGCCTCTCTCACGCATCGCCACCATCCTACGACGCAACGCCGCGGGCCTGCGCAGCCAGCGCCCCATCGGCTCGTTCCTGCTGCTCGGTCCGACGGGAGTGGGCAAGACCGAGACCGCCAAGGCCATCGCGTTCGCCCTGTTCCACGGCTCCGACGCCATGACCCGGCTCGACCTGTCCGAGTTCGCCGAGTCCCACGCGCTCGCTCGCCTCATCGGCGCTCCTCCCGGCTACGTCGGCCACGAGTCGGGAGGTCAGCTCACCGAGGCCGTGCGTCGACGCCCCTACCAGGTCTTGCTCCTCGACGAGTTCGAGAAGGCCCACCGCGACGTGCAGCAGGCCTTCCTCCAGGTTTTCGACGAGGGTCGCATGACCGACGGGCGTGGTCGCACGGTCGACTTCACCAACACGGTGATCGTGATGACCTCGAACATCGGCGCGGCCGAGGCCCGAGAGGCGGCCGAGAGCCGGGCCATCGGTTTCTCGCAGAAGCAGGCGTCGCGGTCGACGGCGGTGAAGGACGCCGTGATGACCGCGGCCAGGAACGTGCTACCGCCCGAGCTGTACAACCGGATCGACGAGGTCCTGTTCTTCCAGCCGCTCACGCGGGACGAAGTGCGCGAGGTGGCGCGTCGCCAGCTCGACGGGTTGTCGCGCCGGCTGTTGGAGGCGCGGGGTGTGGAGATCGCGTGGAGCGAGGAAGGGATCGACGTGCTGCTGGACCGCGGGGGGTACGACCCGAGTCTCGGGGCGCGCCCTGTGAAGCGGGCGATCGCGCGGCTGGTGGAGGCGCCCCTGGCGGAGATGCTGCTGCGCGAGGAATTGCGGGCGGGGGACGTGTTGCACGTGGGAGCCACGGACGACGGGAAGGTGGAGCTTTCGGTTCAGAGGTCGTGAGGGTCCCTGCGGGTCAGACGGCCTGGTGCAGCGATTCGAGTCGTTGCAGTGCGCTCTCCACCGCAGCGAGCATGTTCCTCGATTGCTCTCGGATCTTGTTGATGCGCATGTGAACGGCGAGGTCGACGAGGAAGCTGTCCGCCACGAACGACACATCGAGCATGAACGCGGCCGACCCGAAGTCGACCCCGATTTCTTCCGGGGCCATGTGGGAGGTTGCAAGCTTGGTCGACGCCATGCGGATTCTTTCCTGCGCCTGACGCATCTGACCGATGGCGGCCCCGAGCGAGGTCTGCTTGGCCTGTCCACGCTCCAGACCGCCGCCGATTCCCACCATGTCCATGGCAGACGACGTCGCCGCATCTTGCAAAAGCCCTTCGACGCCGAGCAAGCCGAGCCTGGCATCGCGAAGGTCCTGCAGAGCGCTCTGATAGCGCTGTTGTGGGGTCATCTGCGCCGCACGCTCGCGTAGGATTTGCTGCTGGTACTCGGCCATCCCCGAGCCGCCCGTGAACCCGCACTGGTTGCAGCGGTACACACCGGGAGCAAGGATCGCCACGTTCTTCGTGTTGCAGGCCACGCAGACGTCGTCCGCGATCGGCTCGCTCTCCGCTCGCCGCATGCGCATGGCCTTGTAGATCGGAATGCCGACGACGACAGCGCCGACGAGCAGGACAATCAAGTAAAAGACGAGGTCGGCCATGAGCTTCGGCAAAGACGATACCGTGGTTCAGACGGAACGGCACCCACAACGAGGCATCCGGGGAACGTCTCGGTCCAGCCCCGCGTACCATGGGCTGCTCCACCGCGACGCGATCCTACCGTCTCCCCTCGTGCCGGCGTGCCCACAGGAGCCCAAAGCATAGAGCGGCCATCCATCCGCCCGCCCCAGGCAGGCTCGTTCCCGGAGCTGAACACGAGCACCCACCGTCGTCGTCCTCGGCGCCAACCGCACCCGCGTCATCCACCCCGCCTCCACTGTCTCCGCCCGTGGCCCCGTCTGTCGTCCCGGCTTCCGAGTTCGAAGCCTCCTCGGCGGCGTCGCTCGCTCCGGCGTCCATCTGGGCGATTCTGGGTACGAGCACGTAGACGGGCCCGGATTCCTCCTCGACCGTCACGGTCAGCTCCCCCGGATTCACGGGTATCGGCTCGCCGAACACGTCTCTCGCCGTGGCGTCCTCGGGCAGCGAAACCGCCGACGTCACTCCTTCGACGGAGTTCCAGATCGCATACGCACGGTCATCCGGGCCTTCCAGCTCCAGCACGTGAAGCGTGGAGGGCGTAGCGACCCCAAACGCGACGAGTTTCCGTCCCTCCGCAATCTCCGAGAGAGCGCGCACCGCCACCATCGCAGGCTTGTCCGAGTGGTCATTCGCAAGCAGGCCGAAGTTGTGCTCGGCGTCCGTGGCGTCGGTGCCGTCGTCGCGCACGTCGTAGTAAACGGCGAGGGGGAAGCCGAGGGCCCAGTTGGTGAGCATCTCGCGCGACGCCAGGATGGCCTGCCGGTGCCTTGATTCATCGGCGTGGCCGTCGCCGTACCAGACGGAGCTGTATCCCCACTCGGTTTGCCACACGGGCGGGTTGTCGGGGACGGTACCCTCTATGATCTCGCGCAGAAGGAAGATCTCCTCGGCAGCGGATTCGGGTCCGCCTTGCCGGTACGGGTGCACACCGATCGCGTCCGCTTCGTCGGCGCACCCCTGGGCCAGACATGCGCGGATGAAATCGATGTCCACGCCTGCCGTGCCGGTCGTGGACACGAGCGCCGACGGGTTGCCGGCGTGTACGCGATGGATGGCCTCCTTGGCGAGAGGGGCATATTGATTCACGTCGGCGGCCGGCTTCCAGAATCCGTCGAGGTTGGCCTCGTTCCAAACCTCGAACTGCACGGGGCGCCCGGCGAAGTGCTCCGCGGCCGCTTGGGCGTAGTCACCAAAGGCCTCGATCTCGTCGGGTGTCTGCGGCGCCCAGCCCGCGCCACTCGCATGATCATCGTGGCCGTAGCACAGGATGAAGTGCGCTCGCATACCGCGGGCCTCGAGCCCCTCCACCAGCCCATCGTACGCGCCAAAGTCGAACACCCCCCCGTGCTCGACCGCGCTCCAGAACAGGTCCATCCTCACCCAGCCAAAGCCCGCGTCGCGCAAGGCGTCGAGCGCCGTGTCATCCGCCGTGAAGTGGATGTTCGCGCCCAGCCGGTCTCGCAGCGTCGCTGACCCTGCAGGGACAGGCGCGCGAACGAGCGCCTCCGGATCCAGCGAGAACGAGAGGTCGTCGAGCCAGCTCACGTCGTCGAACTCCACCGCGCCCACGGCTCCCGGGTCGACCGGGTCCGCCGCGAGCACGGAGAGCTCTCGAATGGAGCCGTGCAGGACCCCATCGTCCGCACCGCCCCAATGCGAGCTCGAGGTTCCGACCGGAACGACCACCCGGTACCACCCCCCCGTGTCCCACGCGTACAGGGGCCGAACGGCCGGGACCTGCAGCGTCTGACCGGTTTCGTCCGTGACCCGCAGGGTGACCCGGATCCCGGCCGGGCTACGCACCCACAACGACAGCGCCTGGGCCGCGGCGATGGGCACGTCGAGGGCGAGCGTGGCCGCCACGTACTGTCCGCCGCCTGACAGATCGTACACGAGGTGGGCGCCCTTGCCCGTGTGCCCCGGACCGGACGTGAGCGCCCCGGTGGCACCGGGAAACTCGGCGCCGTTCGAAAACACCCACGGCGCCGGAGCGTCCGGGCTCTCGAAGTCGTCGATGAGAAACTCCGCCGCGCTCGAAGTGCTGGCGAGCAGCGCGAACGCAGGGACGAGGAGCGAGGAGATCGCGACCGCACGCGGATTCATCGGGCCATTGTACCCGACGAAGATGTCCGTGGTGGCTGTCTTGCAAGGACGGTGCTGCACGCTCGTCAAACTATCCTTATATGGATAGCACCTTGCTGGGCCCGAAAAGACGGCGCGACGCCGAACTCTGAAGGCGAAATTGGTGCGGGCGGGAGAGGCTGGCTACTGTTAGGATTGGTCTCCATGCGACATCCGTTGCTCTCATGCCGGTGCACGGGGCTGTTTGCAGTTCTGGGGGCCGTGAGCTGCTGCCTGGGGTGCGGGGACGACACTTCGAGCGAGACCGCCTCGGGCGGTGGTGGCTCCGGCCTGGACGGCGGCTCTGGCGCGACGGGCGATAGCTCGGTCGATCCAGACAGCGGCGTAGCGCACGACGGGGGCGGGACGGGGCAGGACGCCAGCGTTGATCCGTCGGGATTTTCGGTTCGGGGCATGGGCGGCGGGGGAGGCATCTTTGTCCCATCCATCTGTCCCTATGACGAGGCGTTCATGCTCACCGCTTGTGACATGAGCGGCGCGTATCGCTCTCACACGTCGGGTGCGGATTGGAGCTTGATCCACTACCAGGAACTGTCTTCGGTCGCCCACTCGACTCACCCAGCCTATTTCCCGGATCGGGTGTATTGGCACGCAGACACGACGTTGGTGGTCAGTCATGACGGCGCGGAGACGTGGGAGGAGATTGGGGCAGCCCCATGGGGCTCGGAAGCGATTGCGTACTTGACGGCGGTCCCCGGCTCGCCGGATGTGCTGCTGGTGGGAACGGATAGCGCGCTGTGGAGAACAACCAACGACGGTTCAACGTTTGACGCTGTGCTCGACGAGCGTCCGCGAGAGGTGGTCACGCTGCGGGACCGGCTCGTCACCGTCACCGGCGACACGCTCCAAATCAGCACGGACCGGGGCGCAACGTGGACCGCTCAGGCGATAAGCGTCAATGGCTCGCCTCTTGGGGGCGAGGAGGTGACAACCCTCGCCGGCGGTGAGCTTGACGCAGAGACCGTCCTATTCGGCGTAACCCAACAACACGGAACCATTCGCTCCACCGACAGCGGTGTTACGTGGACCGCGGTGGCGCCCTTCGAGAGCCAAGACGCTCTACAAATGGCTCCCTCCCAGACTCAAGTGGCCTACGCGGCCAACGTGGGCGGGACCGAGGTGTGGTGCACCCGCGATGGCGGCGATAGCTGGGAGATCTGCTTCCGAATGGATGGCGCGGACAGCAATGTGGAACCGTCGTGGGTGCAGACGGAGCTGAAGTGGTGGTATTACATCACTGAGCACGGGTTCTTTGCGAGCCGATCGAATCCGGACGTCGCGCTGATCTCGACCCAGGGCGACCTGTACATCACGCGAAATGGGGGCGTCAGCTGGGATCAAGGCATCAACGAGCCGATGGGCGTGTTGGCGGGGGATCCTGACCCCCGGTATCGGAGCATCGGGCTCGAGGTAACCAGCAGTTGGGGGTACCTGGTGGATCCTCACGCTCCGGATCGCGAGTACATCGCCTACACCGATGTCGGCTTTGCCCGGAGCGTGGATCGAGCCACGACCTGGAGCTACAGCGCGCGCGGCTGCAACTGGGTGAACACGTTCTACGATGTCGTCTTCGATCCCGACGTGCCGGGACGGATGTTCGCGGCGGCGAGCAACCGGCATGACATCCCCCACTGGACACATGTTTCTCCGAACGATCCAGCGGTGTCGTCGCACCGCGGCGGCGTGTGCATCTCCGAGGATCATGCGGAATCGTGGTCCTCGGCCAGCGGGCTGCCGGAACTGCCCTGTACCACCATCGCGCTTGATCCGACGTCTCCGACGGACCAGCGCACGCTCTACGCGGGCATCTTCGGCGAGGGTGTGTACAAGTCGACGAATGGTGGGCAGAGTTGGGCGCTGAAGTCCATTGGCTTGGGCAATCCCGGGAACATGCACGTGTATCGGATTCGCCGGCATCCCGTCACCGGCGTGCTGTACGCCCTGATCACGGCTCGCCGCGTTAACAACAGCTTCGACATCGCTGGGGGCGTGTGGCGGTCGGACGATGCAGCGGAGAGCTGGACCGACATCTCCGAATCGCTCGGGCTGGTGTGGGCCACGAACCTGGCGCTCGATCCGACGGACGACCAGGTTCTTTACCTGACAGCAGCGACGGCCCCGGGCAAGCAGCAGGGGGGCGTGTATCGCACGCTGGACGGCGGCGCAACCTGGGAGCACGTGCTTCGAGACGCGGATGTCGCCGTGTCAGGGGGCCCGTCCTACGACCATTTCATGTCGGTGGCGCTGCACCCCGACGATGCGGGGCTGGTCTACGCTGGAACGAATGCGCACGGGCTGTGGCTGAGCCAGAATGGTGGCGACACGTGGCAGCATTGGCAGGCCTTTCCCTTCGCGAATGTGCAGAGTCTTAGCGTGGATCCGCGGGACACGTCGCGGCTGGTGGTGACCACGTTCGGCGGAGGGGTGTGGGAGGGGCCGCACTTGCCGTGACTCAGCGTCAACCTCGACGTCGCGGGGGACACCGACGGCTCCATCCTCGCCATCCGCGGCAAGCGACTGGTGCGCTACGATCCCGACGGCGTCCAGCGCCCGGTTTGGCCTCAGGCCAGCTCCCAGGAGGGCCGTCCGGGCAGTGACTTTCCCATTTTGCTGGACACGTGGGACGGCCAAAATCTGGAGTGGTATCGGCTACGAGTGGGCTGGGACGGGCGCGTGTACATCAAGCAACCGAACGGCAACGTGACCGCGTATCAGCCCGACGGCCGGCTGCTCGGCGCAGTCGACGGCGTCGACTTCGGGCAACACCGAAATGAGATCCACCCAGGATTCTCCATGGTTCCTTTTGCGCGCCCCGGGGTGGACGCGCAGGGATTTGTCTATGCAAGCAGAGACGGCCGACTCATGCGCGGCGGATGCGTATTTACAGCGACCGCACGCACCGGAACCCGATCTCGGGCCGCGGCGTCGTGAGCTTCGCCGGCGCGGAGTTGCGCGCCGCACTCCACGTCGCGTCCAGCGGGTCACGCCAGGACCCACCCCGTACCGATAGCTTCGTCGTGTCCGTGACCGCCGCAGGATCGGTCACCCGGCACGTCACGGTCTGCGGGTCGGTGAAGTCGATCCACGCTTCCGTCGACGCCTTCCAACAGGTCGGGTCCCCGGGGTTCGTGGGCTCGTAGGGCGCGAACAGGTCCATCGTCCACTCCGACAGCCCCCCCGCCAGCGCCTCGATCGAATGCTCCGCAGGATCAGGCCACGCGGAGGGATCGATGGGGTCCTCGCACTTCGTCGAGTGCGACGGAAACACCCAGGGCGGCGTCGTCCGATCGTGGGGGAACCCGGCCGGGGCCGGACCCGCCAGCTCCACCCCGAGACATCGGTCGTCGTCCCGCCAGTTGGCCTCTCCACGCGCCACGTAGGCGCTGTCACACCGCGCCGGACTATCCCCCCAGGGATAGCGCGTCTCCCGGGCCCCGTGGCTCGCCGCGTACTCCCACTCGACCTCCGTCGGCAGCCGCTTGCCCTGGGCCACGCAGTACGCCTGCGCCTGGAACCACGACACACAGCTGAGCGCGAGACCCATGTCCTCGGGCGTCATCGGCATCTCGCGATAGGTGCAATGCTTCTTTTTCGTGGTCAGCGACCCGCTCTCGTCCCGGCAGCTGAGGCCCTCCGGACACTTGCCTTCCTCCGGCATCGTCCCACTGTCCTGCAGGTGCTTCTGGTACTCGCCCACCGTCACCTCGCGTCGGTCCATCAGGAACGTCCCGACAGCCACCAGGCGCTCCGGGTACGTCACCGCGCGCACGTCCTTCGAAGGCACCGGTGCGAGCGCATCGCCCAGGAAGAACAACCCCCCCGGCACGCACGCCATCCCCTCGTACAAGCCTTTCGGATCGCAACGACGAAACTCCTCACCGGGAACGAGATCCGTCGTTCCCGCGCCTCCACATCGTCCGCGGTCCACCGGCGCCCCAAGCATGGGCGGCGAGACCATCGTCGACGGGTCTTGCTCAGCACACGTCTGGAAGGACGCTCCGGCCCCTTGCACGGGCTTGCCCAGACAGCGCGCCGACAGGTGCATGCCCACGCGATTCACACCGTCGCGAAGCGCCGGCAGCGCCCCCAGCGAATCCACCGACATGCCCGGGCGATCCCCCCGGTACAGCTGCGCGCGAACATACACCTCCGTGCTGCCACTCGGCGAGGCAATGCCGAACGACACGGGCCACTTGTCCGGCGGCGCGACCACGGCTTCCCGTCGACAGGAAGGACAGGCAAGCTCGCCATCGCGATCGAGCAACTCCACGAGGAGCCGGTCGCCCATCAGCGGGATGACCGCGTCCGTCGAGACCACGACGAGCCACTGCGGCCGTGCAGGAGCGTCCTCGTCGCCACACGCGAAGGCGGCAAGCATCGGCAGAAGCCACAGGATACCGAGCCTCATCGGTCACCTCCGGACGCGCCAGCGTCATCGGGGGGGCGCTCCGGCTCACCCGCGTCGGCGTCGCCACCGCCGGGGTCATAAGGGTCGGGCTCGAGCCATTGCACGGGGTCCTCTCCCCCTGCAGGGTAGACACACCGGAAGCCGATGAGCTCACTCGATACCTTCTGCTCGTCGCCCCTGCGCAGCGCCGCGTACGCGAACTCGAGCGGGTCGATGAAGTTGCCGCCCCGGATGGACATCGTGGTCCGAAGGAGCTTGCAGCTCGGGTGGACCAGGACGCCTTGGCGCTGCCAGCAATTCGACTCGCGCTCCGTCGCGCCGTACGAAGTGAAGGTGTCGAGCGTCCACTCGGAAAGGGAGCCGCCCATGTGCCAGACCTCGGCTCCTGGAGTGCCGTCGAGCTTGTCCCACACGGCAACCACGTCTTGCTTCGCGTCCTCGCGGGTGGAGACGGGCACGATGCCCACCTGCCCGCACTCGGGGGCAAACTGGAAGTCAGTCTCCTGCTGCTCGAGCGCCGCGGACTCACACGTGGGAGGCGTATCCCCCCAAGGGAAGAGCGAACCGCGACCGAGCCCCGTGGCGACGTATTCCCACTCCGCCTCGGTCGGCAATCGCCCGCCAACCTGATTGCACGCCTGGTCGGCTTGCGCGTAGGTGATGCAGTTGACGGGAGCGTTCTCCGAGTGGGTGGCGGGCACGAGCCCGGTCGCGTAGTCGAACCAGGTGCAGAGCTGCTTGTTGTAGGGGTCCACCGTTCCGCCGCCCGCGCTGTCCGGCCAGGGAAGGCCCGCCCCCCGGTAGCGTCCCACCGTGAACTCCGTGCGGTCGATGCAGAAGGGTTTCATCGCGACGGGGTGCGGGGGAACGGCATCCTTGCCGGCTCCAAAGCCCACGACGCGTGCGTTGCCGAGCATGAAGAAGCCTCCCGGAATGCAGACGCTGTCCCCCGGGCAAGCCACGTTCGCGCAATCCTTGGGGCCCGCATCCCCCGACCCACGGTCGAGGTCGCTCGGCCACCACAGCTTCTCGCGAGCGGGCGTCCGGTCGGCCGGCACGGACTCGATCCCGTCTCGAAACCCTTCGGTTTCACGGCCTGCTGACACGCAGGTGGTGCGACGCGTGAAGTCGGTGCGACGGCCCCTGCATTCGGCATGCAGCACGACGCGGAAAGCGAACACGCCTTTCTCGCTCGGCACGGGGATCTCGACGACCCGATCGATGACGTGACCGGTGATGGGCTCGAACACCTTGGCGCCTGTGTCGGGGTTGGTCGTGATCTGGGTGCGCTGCGTGCGAAATGCCCGAAGCCGCAAGCGCGAGACCGCAGCGCCGGGTATGCCCTTCATCCCGAAGGAGACCGGCCAGTTCACCTCGTCCGGGGCCGCCACGTCCACGGTGTCCAGCAGCGTGTTGTCAGGCCCCAACACGTCGATCCGAAGCATGTCGACGGACGCTTCGGTGAGGAAGCCGCGTCCCTGCTCGCTCGCCAGGGAAGCGGATGGGGCGTCCGTGTCCACGAACAGCAGGGCTTGCCCAGGGGGCGCGTCGGTGGTTGAGCCACATTGCGCCGTCCCTGTCAGGCAGATCAGGGTGGGAGCGAGAAAGAGCCTTCGGACCCGCACCATGAGCCGGAGCTTAGCAGGGTTGGAGGCAAGTGGACGAAGGTTGGCGCACGCCGTCCGCATAGCGTGCATCTTGCATGGCCATGAGGGCATGGGTCACCTGAGCCACTTCGGAATCGTCGCCCTCGGTTGCCTCGCGTCGCTGATCAGCTGCTCGACCTCCGGGCTGATGGGGGGCTCGGAAGACGACATGAGCGGGAGCCGGCCCGCCGGGGACGTCAACTCCGCATGTTCTGCGTGTTTCGAAAACAATTGCGCATGGCAAACAACGGAGTGCGCTGCCGACCCCTCATGTGCGACATGGCTAACGTGCGCAAAGACCGCGCCCATGGCGGACTTCGGAGGGGTCGACGAGAGCTCGCTGGGCGCGCGTTGCACGGATGTCACGGGGACAGCGCGGGCACTCCAAGATTCCGTGGTCGCGTGCGTCACGACAGACGGGTGCTGTGCCGTGCGAGCCGAACTTCCCGGAGGCGGAGGCGCGGGTGGCAACTACGACGCCGTCGATAGCGGCGCCCTGGGGCCGGCGATGGACGGGGGCAACGAGTGGGGAGACGCCGCGGTCGCGGACGGTCACTGGTCCTGTCCGGAAGACAACTGCACCTGCTTGCAGTGCATCGAAGGCAGCAGCTCCGATGTGAACAGCGCTTGCGCCTCGGCCATGGCGTCTTGCGGCACGACCAAGTGCAGTGTCTTCGCGTCGGCCTATGCCGGCTGCCACCAACAGGTGGGCTCGACAAACGCCGCGGGGTCCTCGCCGGAAGGCGCACAGCGGGCGCTCGAGTCCTGCATGTTCTTGGTGGTGCTCGACAAGTTCGCCACCGAAGACGTCCACTACAGGGAGGGCTTCGAACAATTCATGCAGACCGCCTTCGACTGCGTGGCGGTCACGTGCTCCACGTACTGTATCCCCGAAGAAGCGCAGGCCTGCGTCGCCTGCCAGCAGAAGGTCTGTGCCGATGAGCTAGAGAACTTCCGCACGTCCACGGACGCCGTCCTGGCCACATGGTGCCGGTCCTATTGCCAGACCCACCCGGAAGACGCCGAGTGCCCCGGCAAGTGCGGGCCGTACCTGCAGGGAGGCGCCGATACCTTGAGCACCTACGGGGAGTGTGTGCAGTCCAACTGCCCGGAGTGCTGACCCTGGCACCTGTGCTATCACCACCCACGGGACCCCGAAGTGGCGCGGGGACGTCGCGAGGAGAAGGCGGATGAAGCGAACGAGTGTCTGGATCGGGGTAGCGGCCTTGGCCTTCGGGTGCCAGGTGGAGTCGGCGCTGACTGAATCCGACCCGATGGATCCCGGCACCCACGACGGTGGCTCCGTTACGGCCTGTACCGAATGCTTCGATCAAGCGTGCGCGTGGGAAGCGCTCGAGTGCGCTTCGGACCCCGGGTGCGCGGCTTGGCTGACGTGCGCCAAGGAGTGCGCCGAGCCCGACACGTGCTTCCCTCAGTGCCCCGCCCCGGGAACGTCCACGGGCAACACGCTTCGTGACGTGCTGTCCCGCTGCGTGCGCGACACGGGCTGTTGCAAGATCGACGGCGAATACAAGGAAGCCGGGCCGACCTCAACGGACGGGGGCGACGCGGGGGCAGGCGGCTCGGGCGGCGGGCAACCACCACCCGACGGTGGGGACGGCGGAAGCGCCATGTACGCCTGCCCCGAAGAGAACTGCGAAAGTTGTCTTCTGGCCATCAAGGGCAGCTCGTGCGCAGGCGACAACCCCGAGTGCACCAGTGCCATCGCGGACTGCGCACACGAGAATGCTCCCAACGGTCCCCGACATTGCTGGGACTACCTGACCGCACGGGCGACCTGTGCAAGCGCCGACCAACCGGCAGCTGCCTGCTCCTCCGAAGTCCCCGAGCAGTCGCTTGCTCTGACGGTCGATGCCCTGGCCTGCACGGCGAGGTACTGCCCCGCATGCGTCCCCGACTCGTCCGGCGACTGCGTGACCTGCCAGCTCGCTTCGTGCCCCGACGAAATGGCCGCGCTCATGACCACGGCCGATGCCCAGGAATTGCTCTGGTGCAGGTACCAGTGCCGGGCTTCCAACGACCCGGCCGCCTGCAACCAGACGTGCTTCGCCGATCACGAAACGGGTTCGACCATCGTCGTGGACCTGTACGCATGCAGCCAGAGCGCGTGCAAGGCCCAGTGTGCCACGCCGTAAAGGTCCAGGTCCCGAGCACCTAAGGAATGCCCAAGAGCTTGTGAAGCTGCACGCTCAGGCGCCAGCGGGGATTTTTCAGACAGTACGCGACGCAAGCCCGCGTGCTCTCCAGCAGCGACGGACCGTCACAAGGCTGGAGCGAGAAGGTTCGGAAGCCCATGGCTTCGAAGTGCCGTGGGTCGAGCTGTCCCTGGGGGTACACGAGCTTGAGCTCATCACCGGAGGTTTGCACGAGCGGCGCCCCCGCCTTGGGGCTCACGCAAACCCAGTCGAGACCGGGTGGGCACGCGAGCGTGCCGTTCGTCTCGACCCCCACCTCGAACCCCAACGCGCGGCACGCCTGGACCAAGGGCTCGTCGAGCTGCAGAAGCGGCTCGCCGCCCGTGAACACCACGTACCGGTGCTCGTCGCACTCGACGCCGTCCGCCCAGACCGAGGCGACATGAGCTGCGAGGTCGGAAGCGGCGTCGAAGCTACCGCCGCCGGGGCCATCGATGCCGACAAAGTCCGTGTCGCAAAACCGGCACGAAGCTCGCTCGCGGTCCTGCGGTCGGCCGTTCCAGAGGTTGCAGCCCGACAGCCGGCAGAACACGGTGACCCGACCGGCCTGGGCGCCTTCCCCTTGCAGCGAGCGAAAGCAGGCCTTGACCTGATAGGTCACGCTGCCCACCCCCGGCGGGGCCGTCGGTTTTGGCGAAGGCTGTGTTTCCCCATTGCTGGCCCCGGTGATCCGGCGATAGCATCCCGAACCAGGGTCCAGCCCGCAAGGGGTTGGGCCAACGAAATTTGTCGCGGAGTTGACATTCTGCGTGGCGTACCACGATGATCTGAAGAGTGCTCGGAGGTCCACCGGTCTCGGGGCACGTGAACCCTGCACAGACGACGAGGAGGCCTTCCCGTGCCTGTAACACTGCTCGCGGTCGATGACAGCGTGACCATGCGCAAGGTCTTCGAAATGACCTTCGGGGGAGAAGAGTTTCGCGTGGTGACCGCAGAAAACGCCGACGCAGCCCTCGCCCTGCTCAAGAGCGAGAAGCCCGCGCTGGTGCTGGCCGACATCACTCTGCCCGGAAAGAGCGGCTACGACCTGTGTGCCGCGATCAAGCGCGACAACCCGGGGCTTCCCGTCCTCCTGATGTCGTCGAAGCTCAATCCCTACGACAAGGCAAGGGGCCAGGCCGCCAACGCCAACGATTACGTGGACAAACCCTTCGACACGCAGAAGCTGATCGACAGGGTCAACAGCCTGCTTTCGGGCGAGAAGACGGCCCCAGTCCAAGGTGCACCCAAGGCTACGCCCGCGCCGTACCGCGCCCCGGCCGCCCTCGGCGCCACCCTGGTCGGACAGGGTCCGCCCCGACCCCAGGTGAACAAACCGGCTCCCGTCGTGACTCCCACGGGCGCACAACCGGTCAACCTTCGCGCCACCGCAGACTTCGCCGTGCGCCCTGCCGCGGCCGCAGGCCCCTCGGCCCGTGCGCCGCTGCCCCCGTCCACGACGGCTGCCGGCACCCCACCCCCTGCGCCCGTCCAGGTCAAGCCCGCACCTGCCGCCCGCCCCGCTGCCGTTGCGGCCAAGCCCGCCGCTCCCACGACACCCGCGGCCGCCAAGCCCATCGTGAGCCACGTTGCCGCCAAGGCGGACGGGGATCTGGCCGCGAAGCTCCATACCCTCGGCCTCACCAAAGACCAGGTCGAAGGCGTCCTCGCCCTGTCTCATGAGCTCGTCGAGCGCGTCGTCTGGGAAGTCGTACCCGTGCTCGCCGAGACGATGATCAAGGAAGAGCTCAAGCGGCTCACGGACGAAGCGTAGCTCCCCGCGTCAATCGCCAGGCTTCTCGCCGTAGAGCCTGTGCGCTTCGTGCACGAGCGAGAGGCAAGCGGCCGGGCCCAGGTTCACCCGCTCCCCGGGGTCACGCAGAACGTCGTAGCACCGCCAGTCCGGGTCCCACGCGCGCGCCTCCAGCTTGTGCCCCTCGTGCATCACCCCCCAGTTCCGGAACGCGCACCCCCACTGCTCCGTGCAGTTGGTGATGGGAACCGGTCGGGTCGTCCGACCCCGCAGCAGGCTCGTGCCGATCATCCGAAACCGAGCCGACGATAGCTCGGGTGCATCCCACAGCCCCAGCAGGTCCAAGATCGTCGGGGCGAAGTCCGCATGCCAGGTGAACGCGTCGCGCACCGCGAGAAGTTGCTGCCGTTCGTGGTCCGTCAGCGTCCCATCGGGCGCATCGATCCACCCCGGTACGCGCACCTCCTCGTCGAAGATGGAGAGGGTGTGGCCGTACTGTCCGTGCTCGCCGAAAGACTCGCCGTGGTCCGACGTGTACAGGATGACGGTGCGCTCGCTCGAGGGGAGCGTTCGGAGCGCGCGGACCAGGGCGCCGGTGGCGCGGTCGTGCAGGTGAACGGCGTTCTTGTAGTGATTGAAGAACTCCTCGCTGCGCTTGGCGTCCTTCGTGACAGCGGAGGGCTGAAACGGAGAACGAGCGGGGTCCGTGCGGAAGGGGTAATGGACGTTGGCGAACTGCACGACGAGCAGGAAAGGTTCCTTCAATGTGCGGGCGACCTCGACGGCCTTGGCGGCGGTGAGTTCATCTGGGGCTCCGAGATCGATGTCCGGCTCGTCGACGAGGTCCCTTGCCTCGACGAACCGATCGATCGGGAGGACCTCGATGAGGGCGCGAGAGCCTGCGAAGTCGAGGTTCTGGCTGGTGACGTAGCCCGACTGGAGCCCTGCGGCGCGCGTGACGTGAAACAGCTGAGGGTGAGTCGCGCGGTCCGCGTTGGACACCAGGGGACTCAAGCCCGACCAAAGAACGCCGAGAGACACGAGGGTCGCCGAGTCCAAGGCACGAAGCTGTCGCAAGCCAATCCGCTTCGGCGCAGCCGCGTTCGAGTGCGGCGTGACCTCACAGGCAGGGTCGTGCTCGATGCACGTGACGTCCGCCCGGATGCTCTCGTCGATGACGAGCACCACGTTGCGAGGGCGCGAAGGCGTGGGGACAACGGGCGGCAAGGAGACGCGATCGTTGGTGGGGGCTGCGCTCGAGGAGGTCAGGATACCGGTCGCATGGACCGCTGCCCGTCCCGATGCGTGAAGGAAGAGAACGTCCGGCGTGACCGGCTGCAAGCGGCCGAACGCCCCCGGAGACACGAGGATGAGCAAGAGCGTGACGGGCAGGGTGACCGTCGCAAGACGGCGGAGCGATCGACGCGGACGGGGGGATCGACGCACGAGCAGGACCAAGATCAGGGCAAGGAGAGCGGGGGGGACCAGGTGCGTGGCGAGGTGCGGGAGGTCGGCGGCGAGTTGATTGAGCACGCTCGTGCGCATGGCGGTGCCGAGGACCACGGCGTCGACGTGGATGTAGGCGGCATACTGTGCGTAGGCGTAGACTTGACCTCCGACGGTCACCGCGGCGAGCACGACGATGGCGATGGCGAAGGCGTGGCGAGGCCAGCCTCTTCGAGCGGAGGCAAGCACCAGGAGCGAGGCCCAGAGAAGGAGCGACAGGGCGGAGGTGAGCGCATAGGCCAGGGCGTCGCGGGCATCGAACAGCGCCATACGCGTGGCCCGATGGGACGCATCGACCAGCCAGATCGCGAGCAGGGGAAGGGCGAGCGCACCCCACGCGCCGCGTCGCAGCCACGCAGCCCGCCTTCGGAGCGCGCTGAACGCAGCGGTCGAGCCGGAAGGGCGCAGCGCAGCGGAAGGGGCGGAAGTCGACATGGCTCTCGTCCACGATTCGCCGGAAAGGCACTGAAGGCAAGCCCAAGAGGCACGGATGAAACCGGGGCGAAGAAACCCGGTTGACAGACGGATGCCCCCCCGCTAAGAGACGGCTCCGCGTCGCCAAGGTGGCGCTTGCAGTTGCGCCCGTAGCTCAGCTGGATAGAGCGTCGGACTTCGAATCCGCAGGTCGTCCGTTCGAATCGGACCGGGCGCGCCACGGATGCCGACGGGCGCTGTGTTTGAAATCTTGATCGTTGTCCTTATCGGGTTAGTAGCTCAATTGGTAGAGCAGCGGACTCTTAATCCGGAGGTTCGGGGTTCGATTCCCCGCTGACCCACTCCCCAAACCCCCTGCGATGCTGGGGGTTTTGGTTTTTTGTGGTCCGGCCCTTTCTTGGGCTTTGCCAGCCGGGGGTGTACGGTGGGTCGCTGATGCGCGCCCTCCGAGCCGTGGTCCTGCTGTCGTTCGCTTCCTGCAATCCAGCACGCCACGACGTCCCCTCCGACGTTCCCGCGGACGCGCCCGCATCCCGCTCGGTTCGGCCCGAGGCAGCCGCTCCCACCGCGTCGGCCCCAGCCCCCTCCTCGCTCACGCGACAACGCGACGGCGCCCCCATGGTTCGCGTCCCGGAAGGGCCGTTCCTGCGCGGCTCCCGAGCCAACGAAGGCGAGTCCGACGAGCACCCCCAGCAATCCGTCACCCTCTCCGCCTACCTCGTCGATCGCACGGAGGTCACCGTCACCCGGTATCGCGCGTGTCTGAAGGACGGAGCGTGCTCACTTCCGGCCGCCGACCGGTGGTGCAACCTGGCGTCGTCAGACCGGGAAGACCACCCCGTCAATTGCGTGACCTTTGGGCAAGCGGAGGCGTACTGCCGCTGGGCAGGGGCGAGACTCCCCACCGAAGCCGAGTGGGAGAAAGCGGCGCGCGGGACGGAGGGCGATCCCTTCCCCTGGGGTCCCACGAAGGACACCTGCGTTGTGGCAGTCCGGTTCGACGAAAAGCTCGGTCACGCATGCGGCAAGTTCGGAACGGCGCCCGTGGGGTCGAAGCCCTTCGGCAAGTCTCCCTACGGCGCGCTGGACATGGCGGGAAACGTCTGGGAATGGGTCGCGGACTGGTATGCGCCCGACGCCTATGCGTCCGGCGACGACCGGGATCCGAAGGGGCCACAGACGGGCAAGTACCGCATCTTGCGAGGGGGCGGCTGGGGCAAGGATGGGGCGGGAGCCTTGCGTTCGGCTCGTCGCTTTCGCTTCTCCGGCGACCAGGCAACACCCGGGATCGGGTTTCGGTGCGCGATGAGCGCACCGAGGTGAGAAGCCAGAACGGTCAGAACGGTCCTTGCCGGTAGCGCGCAACCGTGCGAGACGGCGGCATGCGGAAAGGTCCTCGCATCTACAACCTCTTCCCGTTGCTCGCCGGGCCCATCCGGAGCTGGGAATCCCATCTCCCGAAGATCGCCGCGATGGGGTTCGACTGGGTCTACCTCAACCCGTTTCACTACCCCGGCTTCTCGGGGAGCCTGTACGCGGTGAAGGACTACGATCGCCTCCACCCCGCGCTCGCCGAAACAGGGGACGACCCGGAAGCGCTGCTTCGAAGGTTCGTGCAGCAGGCCCGTGACCACGGCCTGAAGGTCATGATGGACCTGGTGATCAACCATACGTCGAAGGACTCGTTGCTCGCCGAAACCCACCCGGAGTTCTTCCTGCGCGGCGACGACGGCAAGCTGGTGTCTCCGTCGGCGATCGATCCCGCGGACGCGCGCAAGGTCACGGTCTGGGGGGATCTTGCGGAGATCGACTACCGCCCGCGCCCCGCACGGGAAGCGCTCGTGTTGCAGTGGAAGTCCTTGATCGCGCGCCACATCCGGATCGGGTTCGAGGGGTTCCGCTGTGATGCCGCCTACCAGGTGCCCGGCGAGGTCTGGTCGGACTTGATACGGCACGGTCGCGATCAGGGGGACGTGTTGTTCGTGGCCGAAACGCTGGGGTGCCGGCTCGAGCAGATGCGGCAGCTCGCGGGTGCGGGCTTCGACGCGTTCTTCAACAGCTCGAAGTGGTGGGACTTCCGCGAGCCATGGCTGCTCGAGCAGTACGACAGCTTCCGCAAGGTCGCCCCGTCCATTGCGTTCCCCGAGAGCCACGACACCCCGCGCCTCGCTGCGGAATTGCGCGACAAGGGCCTCGGCGACAACTGGCGCACCGAAGCGAACTACCGCCTCCGCTACCTGTTCGCGGTCTTTTTCTCCTCCGGCGTCATGATGCCCATGGGGTTCGAAACCGGCCAGCGACGGAAGCTCGATGTGGTCCGCACACGCCCCGAGGACCTCGAAGAGCCGATGTTCGATCTGTCCGCCTTCATCGGCGCGGCCAACGCGACCAAGCGCGACCTCGAAGTCCTCAACGAGGAAGGACCGCAGCGGTGCATCACCGCGCCAGGGTCGCCCGTCGTGGGGCTGCTGCGCACCTTGAACCACGGGCCCGGCCGCTGCCTGGCCCTGATCAACCCGTCGTCCGACGCGTCCTACCAGGTATCGGTGGACGGCATCGTGAAAGCGGCGGGAGGGGGCTGGCGTGTCGTGTGTGACACCAACCTGGGAGCGGTGGAGGGGGCGTTCGAGCCCGGCAGCGCCATGCGGCTGCACCCGCTGTCCATGAGGCTCCTGCGCGCGGACACGTAGCCAGCAAGAATCAGCGGGGCTCGAACTCCGCGTCGAACTTGCCGTCCATGCAGCCCTTGAATCGATCGAGCGTGGTGGCCTGGTAGGAGCAATCCCAGCGCGCTTTGACCTGGATGGTGCCGACGATGTCCCCGCAGGCGTTCATCCAGTTCTGCGCCCCCTGCTTGGCCGTGGCGCGAACGTTCTGCTCGGCCGAGGCGCGTTGCTTCTCGTTGAGCTTGCGCGCCTCGAGCTTCTCCATCTCGACCACGAGCAGAAGCTGCTCGTACTTGACCCCGAGGGCATCGCAGTCGCGCTGGTGCAGCTCCCAAGCCTCGGGAATCGGGGGCGGGCGGTCGCCCATCTCGCTCACGCGGCCACCGCTGCCCGACGGCTCGTCGGCGGGCTCCTCCGCATTCTCTTCCGGCTCGGCCACGACGTCGTCGAAGGCCGATTCGGAGGCAGGCGTCTCCGGTTCCGGCTTCGCTCCGCCACAGGCAGCGAGCACCACAACCCCCAGGACCCACACAACTCTTCGCACCATGCCCAGAAGAATACGACTTCGGAGCGTCGAACGGGCAAGTGAAATGTCCGCGCGACCGGGTCATGAGCACGGGTGCCTCCGGATCTCGAGAACACCGGCCCCCATTGACGTCGCCTGATCGGGGAGTAGAGCACGGGGAGCGACATGGACTTCCTGCTCATCTGTCCGCCCGTCTCCAACTTCGGACAAGCCGCCCCCGCCCTGTCCGTCCTGACGGCCTTCCTCCGATCCAAGGGGTGGAAGGCGAGCCAGTGGGACCTCGGGATCGAGGCGTTTCACCACTTCTACGGGGACGAGACCCTTCGCCGTTGCCGCGACGTCATCGTGGCGAGGGACGCGGAGGAGGAGCTTCAGTCGCTCGCGCATCGCGTGGTGGCGGACATCGCTCGAGCCAAAGAGACGTTACGACGCCCCGGCGTGGGCGCCGACACCAACACCATGCGCTGGGCCCTGCACACCATCCGGGATGCCAGCGTGCTGCTGACCGCCGCGTCCGGCGGGGGATGGGAGCTGCAAGACAGCAAGTTCGACGTCCCGGGCGCCTTGCGCAGCTTCGAGGACCTCGAGCAGGCTTGCGCCGATCCCGAGCGCAACCCCTTCCTCGCCTTCTTCGAGGAGCACGCCGCAACGCGCCTCCTGCGGGACCGCCCCCGCGCCGTGGGGATCTCAGTCACCTACTTCTCCCAGCTGATCCCGGCCATCACCCTCGCCGCGCTCGTGCGACGTCACCTGCCCGGAACCCCGGTCATTCTCGGCGGCGCCTACCTGACCGCCACCGGCAACGAGCTCGGTCGGATCCCCACGCGCACGCTGCTCGCCGATGCCGTGGTCCTGCACGACGGGGAAGTGGCCCTCGACGCGTGGCTGGGGCATGTCCTTTCGGACGCCCCCGCCCCGTCGCACCCGAACCTATGGGTGCGCGACGAGGATCGGTACCGCCGCACGAGCTTCGGTCCGTCCCCGCAGGTCGACCTCGACACGCTTCCTATCCCTATGTGGATAGCTGACGGTCTCGACCTGGATCGCTACCTCGTGCCGCAATACCCGATTGCGCTCCCGCTCTCGCGGGGCTGCTACTGGGGCCGATGCGTCTTCTGCAACATCTCGAGCCAGACGTCCTCGAGCTACCGCAGGCGGTCGGTGGACAGGGCGATCGCGGACATCAAGGCGGCCATGGCCGAGACGGGCTCGCGCTGGTTCGACTTCCCGGTCGACTCGTTCCGCCCCAAGCACCTTCGAGAGCTCGCGCTGGCCATCCTCGAGGAAGGGCTGGACATCGAGTGGGGAGCAGAGGTGCTCCTCGACCGCGGGTTCAAAGACGACCTGCTCGCCGACCTCGCCCGCTCCGGCTGCCGATGCCTGCGCTTCGGCATGGAGAGCGCCTGCCCCGACACACTCCGGTCCATGAACAAGCCCGCCCGGCCCGACACCGCCCGCAAGATCCTCGGCTCCTGCCGCGCCCACGGCATCCGCACCGCCGTCATGTTCATCGTGGGCTTCCCCTCGGAAACCCAAGGCCAGCTCCAGGACACCTACGACTTCGTCGTCGACAACCGCGACCGCATCGACTTTCTCACCTTCCACAGCTACTCGCTCGTGCTTGGCTCGCCCATGGCCGAGGACCCCGGAAAGTTCGGGCTCTACCTCAAGCCCGGCCGCGCCGTCTTCTCCCCCAACTTGCCCTTCGTGAACACCAACCCAGGAGGCATGCAGGAGGAGCACGTCGCCGACCTCGTCGAGCCCATGCGCGAATCCCTCCGGGAGCACTTCCCCGACCTCGGCGAGCTGTGGACCGTCGGCATCGGCGGGTGGATGACGTTCGCCAACTGCTGCGAGGCGCCTCGAACGACCGCGAACGCCTGAGGGCCGAACGTCCGTTGCAGGTCAGACGGCACCGCAATCGTAGGGGCGAAGACCGGAGAAAGTAGACACTGGCGAACGCGGGGTGAACCCACTATACCGCTCGGGTCTGCCCGATAGCTCCGCACGGCAGCCCCCGATCAGAACCGAGCTCAGGAACTCGATGCAATCCACCGCGCGAACCACTCCGAAGACGCTCCCGCGCAGACGGATGGCGCCTTGGGTGCTCACAGCGACCCTGGTGATGGCAGGGACCTCGCTCCAGACCACCGCGTCCGCCCAGGACGACGACCGCGGAACCGGGGCGGTCCCGCGAGGAACCTCCGGCGCCGCGGTGCGCCCGGGCGAACCGGCCCGCGATCCCGCCCAGCCCCAGGTCACTCCGCCTCAGCTCGAGCAGTTCGTCTCCGCCCCCTACCCCACCGAAGCCAAACAAAAGGGGATTCAGGGTAACGTCGTCCTGCAGCTCGACATCAACGCGGCCGGCGAGGTGACCGGCGTCACGGTCGTCAACCCCGCGGGACATGGGTTCGACGAGGCCGCCACCGAAGCCGCAAGGAAGTTCCGCTTCGCCCCCGCCCTGCGCGACGGCAAACCGATCCCCGCTCGCATTCTGTACCGTTACAACTTCACCCTCCAGGAGGCCGCCCCTCCCGCGGAAACCGCGAAGCAGCCAGCGGCCCCGGTGCGCAACCTCGCCGGACAGGTCCGTACCAGCGACGGGGACATCCCGATCGCGGGGGCCGTAGTGGTCGTCAAGGGCAGCGACGGTGCGGAGCGGACGCTGACCACGGGGGAGGACGGTACGTGGGCCTTCGTGGACCTTCCCCCGGGCACCTACGCCGTGACGGTGCGCGCGTCCGGTTTCGAGAGCCTCGAAGTCGAAGAACAGGTCGACCCCAACGAGATCACCGAGGTGGTGTATCGCGTCGCGGCCGAAGGCGTGCTCGAGGTGCTCATCCGCGGCAAGCGGCCCCCTCGCGAGGTGACCAAGAGAACGCTCGAGAAGCGCGAGATCGAGAAGATCCCCGGCACCTCCGGTGACGCCCTGCGCTCCATCCAGAACCTGCCCGGCGTGGCCCGCCCGCCCGGCCTCGCCGGACTCCTCATTGTGCGCGGGTCATCCCCCGGCGACACCGAAGTGTTCGTCGACGGCATCATCGTCCCACTCGTCTACCACTTCGGCGGTCTGTCCTCCGTCGTGCCCACCGAATTGCTCGAGCGCATCGACTTCTACCCCGGCAACTTCAGCGCCCAGTACGGACGCGTGCTCGGTGGCATCGTCGATGTGGGCATCCGATCCCCCAAGAGCGACGGCAAGTACCACGGCATGGCGCAGGTGGACCTCATCGACACCCGCGCGCTGCTCGAAGGCCCGGTCCCGTTCGTGAACGGGTGGAACTTCGCGATCGCTGCGCGTCGAAGCTGGTTCGACACGTGGCTCAAGCCCGTGCTCACGGAAGCGGGCGCCTCGGTCACGGCAGCCCCCGTCTATTACGACTACCAGGCCATCGTGGAGACCAAGCCCACGGACCGGTCGAGCTTGCGCTTCGGCTTCATCGGGTCGGACGACCGGCTGGAGCTGCTCACACGTGACGCTTCCGAGCTCGATCCCGTCCTTTCGGGCAACATCCGCTTCGAAACCAGCTTCTGGCGCCTGTTCGGCCGCTACCAAAACGACGTCTCGGACGACATCCAGTTCAAGAGCGTGACCGCGTGGGGGGAGCAGATCCTCGAGTTCGGCCTGGGCAGCCTGTACTTCGAGCTGGCGAACTACCCGTTCACCAACCGAACCGAGCTGTCCTATCGCCTGGGTCGTCGCGCCACGATCCACACCGGCATCGACATGCTCTGGGGCCATGCGGAGGTGAAGGTCCTCGCACCGCAACCCCCACAGGCGGGGGAGCCCGACTCCGGACCCTTCGCCTCGAAGCCGCCCATCGCGAGCGAGCAGAAGGTCACGGTCTATCGCCCGGCCGCCTATGTCGAGCTCGAGCTCACCCCCCAGGACCGGCTCAAGCTCGTGCCTGGCCTGCGCGTGGACTACGCCCGCGACACCGAGGCCTGGGACCTGAGCCCGCGCCTCAACGCCCGCTACGCGCTCATCAAGGAGTACCCCGCCACCACCCTCAAGGGCGGCGTCGGCCTGTTCCACCGTCCCCCCGACTTCAACGAGTCCTCCCCCCCCTTCGGCACCTACGGCCTGCGCTCCAACCGCTCCACCCACTACTCCCTGGGCGTCGAGCAGGACCTCAGTAGGAAAATCGACGTGTCCGTCGAGGGCTTCTACAAGCGGCAGGACCTGCTCGTGGGCGCCGCCCCCGCGGAATCCGGCCTGCTCGAGTACAACAACCTCGGGGAAGGCTACGTCGTCGGCAGCGAAATGCTCCTTCGCTACAAGCCCGACGAACGCTTCTTCGGCTGGATCGCCTACACGCTCTCGCGCGCCATGTTGCGAGACCAGCCCGGCCGGGACTATCGCCTCGCAGACTTCGATCAGACCCACATCCTCACCGCCCTCGGCTCCTACAGGCTCGGGCGCGGCTGGGAGTTCGGCGCCAGATTCCGCCTCGTCTCCGGCAACCCCGAAACCCCCATCGTCGGCTCCCTGTACAACGCCAACGCCGGCGCCTACGCCCCCATCACCGGCGAGTACAACTCCAGCCGCGTCGACATGTTCCACCAGCTCGACCTGCGCGTCGACAAGATGTGGAAGTTCGAAGCCTGGAAGCTGTCTACCTACCTCGACGTCCAGAACGTCTACTACTCCCAGAACGTCGAGGGCTACGACTACAACTTCAACTACACGCAGCGCACCGTGATCACGGGCTTGCCGATCATCCCCAGCATCGGCCTGCGAGGAGACTTCTGATGGCCCCCACGACGAAGCACAGCAGCGCAACGGGCGCACGCCGTCCGTCGGTGGCTCGCCGTATCCTGACCACGCTGGCCTGGATGACCCTGGGCGTGGGCGCCGTGGCGGCCGGAGGATGCGAGGAAGACTTCGACCCGGCAAGCAAGCTCAACAGCCTCCGCGTGCTCGGCGTGCAGGCAGACAAGCCCTACCCCAGACCCGGCGAAACCGTCGAGCTGCAGATGCTCTGGCACGACGGCAAGTCCCCTGCCGATGCGCAACGACCCGTCGAGGTCGTGTGGATCAGTGGGTGCATCAATCCCCCCGGGGATCTCTATTACCAATGCTTCCCCCAAATGGCCGAGAAGCTCGCGGAGATCGAGCAGGACCCGTCGCTCATCGACAAGCTGTTCGGCTTCGGGGACACTTTCTCGATCGAGATCCCCGCAGACATCATTTCGAGCCGACCCGCGGTGGAAAACGCGGTCCCTTATGGCCTGACGTACATCTTCTTCGCGGCCTGCGCGGGCCGTCTCCAGCCGGCGGAGCCCGGTGAGGATGGACTACCCTTCGGATGCTTCGACGAGGCGGGCAACCGGCTCGGACCGGATGACTTCGTCCCCGGCTACCTCAGCTTGTATTCCTACGAGGAACGCACGAACGCGAACCCGATCCTCTACGGGCTCATGATCGACGGCCAGCTCGTGGACCCCAGCGAGGTCCCCACCTTCCCACGCTGCACGAAGGGCGCTTGCCACAATCTCACGTTGAAGGCCGCCGTGGACCCCGTCAGCGCCGAGACCAACACGGGCTTGGTCGATGGCGACGGCAATACGCTATCCGAGCAGATGTGGGTCGAGTACCTCGCGACGGCAGGGGACGTCGAGCGCAGCCCGCGGCTCGTGAACGATGCCACGCAGGGGTTCAACGAGGACAATGCAACGGACTTCGAGCCTCCGTCGGACGCCGGGAAACAGTACCTGTTCGCGATCGTGCGAGACAACCGGGGTGGCGTGGCCTGGGTCAAGCAGGGCGTGATGTTCGAGTAGGGGCTAGCAAAGAATCCAGAAGGTAGTCCCGTTCTGTGGCTTGGGACGGTGGAAGGATTCTTGGATTGGTGGTCCCTTATGTAGGGGTCTTCTGGCATGATGCCCGCCGCTTGAGCCACGGCCCGTGAGGGGCCGTGCGCACCGCACCCCTGCACAGCGCGGGATCCGCCATGACCTCGCACAGGAGGCTCCCTTGAGCACCGACGAGCACGAGAAGAAATCGGATCAGGACGGTGACGACAAGAAGGTCAACCCCTTCCGGGAGATCGTCCAGCCCTTCATCGACCTGGTGAGCGCGCCCCGTGCGCTCTGGGGCATCAACGCCGCCTACTTCCTGGAGGGCATGGTCTACTTCGGGATGCTCATGTACCTGGCCATGTACTTCAACGAGTACGTGGGCCTGGGCGACTCGATGGCCGGCATCATGGTCGGCGTGCTCACCAGCGGCATCACGTTCTCGATGTTCCTGTTCGGCGGCCTCGCAGACCGCTGGGGCGTGCGCGTGGCCCTCATCTCCGCCTTCTTCCTCATGATCGCCGGCCGCGTGGCCCTCGCAGGCGGCCCGTCCCTCGGCCTCGGCTCCGCAGGGCTCGGCTCCGCCGTCCACATCATCGCCATGGGCGGCATCGTGCTCATCGTGCTCGGCTACGGCATGTACCAGCCCGCCGCCTACGCCGGCGTGCGCCAGTTCACCACGCCCAAGACCGCCGCCATGGGCTTCGCCATGCTCTACGCCCTCATGAACCTCGGCGGCTGGGTCCCCTCCTTCTTCTCCCCCATCCGAAAAGCCTTCGGCATCTCCGGCGCCTTCTGGGTCTTCACCGCAGCCTCCGTCGTCGCCCTGCTGCTCACCGCCGTGCTCCTCACCAAGAAGGTCGTCGACAAGACCATCGCCGAGGTCAAAGCCGAGAGGGAAGCCGCCAAGTCCGACGAGCAGAAGGAGAAGGAAGCCGAAAAAAAGGAGCAAGATGACGCCGCCCTGCGCGAAGCCAAGGAGCACGGGATCCTCTCCGTGGTCTGGCACTGGCTCCGTCATCACCCCCTGGCCGACCCCAAGTTCTCCTTCTTCATCTTCGCGCTCATCCCCGTCCAAACCCTCTTCGCCCACAACTGGCTCACGCTGCCCATGTACGTCGAGCGAGCCTACGCTCCCCCCGTCGGCGCGGAGGCCTGCGACACCCTCGCGCCCTCCGCAGACGCCCTGCCCGCCCTCGAGGGCGCACGCACGGTCGAGGCCCTCAAGGACGTGGTCCTGCGCTTCGATGGCTCCAAGCAAGCCTGTGAGGCCAAGAAGCAGATCCGTGCGTTCGCTGCCGTGGAGCCCGCGGAAGGCGACAAGGAAGCCACGGACAAGGCCGAGGAAGCCAAGCGGACCATCCGGTCCCTCGACTTCCAGGCCGCCAGCAAGGAAGCCTCGGCCAAGGGGAACTGGTCCGAGAACGCGCGCCTCTGGCTCGGCGAGAACTTCGAGGTGGCAGTCAACTTCAACCCCCTGCTCATCTTCATCCTCGTGCCGATCGTGACCGCCCTGACCCAGCGGCGGAAGGTCTACAACATGATGATCCTGGGCACCCTGGTGATGGCGGCGCCCACGTTCCTGCTCGTGCTCGGGGCCAGCTTCTGGACGCTGCTCGGGTACCTCGTGATCATGACGGTCGGCGAGGCGATGTGGCAGCCTCGGTTCCTGCAATATGCCGCCGAGATCGCGCCGGAAGGCCGCACGGCCGCTTACATGGGTGTGGCGCAGTTCCCCTGGTTTCTCACCAAGATGATCGTGCCCCTGTATTCAGGCTACTTCCTGTCCAAGTACGTGCCCGACAGCGGCCCCGTCCACAGCGAGCAGATGTGGCTCATCTACGGCATCATCGCCGTGAGCTCCACCGTGATGCTCGTGCTCGCCAAGGGTTGGGTCGGCAAGGACTTCAAGACCCAAGCAGATTGAGAACCCTCGTGAAGCACTCCCTGCCCTCATGCCTGGCCATGGCTTCGTGCCTGGCCCTCGCCTCCGCCTGCGGTCCGTCCGCGACGCCGCCCGTGCAGTCCGCCCCCTCGACCGCGCCCCCGCCTGCCGACGAAACGGCTCCCGCGCCCCTCGTCTACAGCAAGTTCACGGACCCCCTGTTCCTCGCCCTCGGGGAGGAGCGAAACGCCTTCGGCCGGCGCACCCTCGCCCGCCTCTGGGTCGTGGTAGCCAATACCGACCCACCGAGCGAAGCGCAGAAAGCCCGCCTCGAAGAAGCAACCCGCGCCGTGGCCGACGCCGACCGCGCCGTGGCCGCCCAAACGAACGTGTGCGAAGCGGGGGTGGACGTCGCCCTCGAACGCGCCGTCGAGACCAAGAAGAACCTCGAGCAAAGGTACCTGGCCACGGTCGAGCAGGGCGGGGAAACCTCCACCGAAGCTCGGTCCTTGGACGCACAGGTCCACTTCCTTCGCGACGAGGTCGAGGCGCTCCAGGCGCTGGCGGAGCCCTGTCCCAAAGCGATGTTCGACGGCCCACCGGAAGACGCGAGATGAACGACGACGAGAAGTTGAGCAAGTCCAGGCAGTCCGGCTTCCGGTCCTTCCCGCGCGTGTTCTGGGTCGTGGTGATGATGGAGTTCTTCGAACGGGGCTCCTACTACGGGCTGATGTCCGTGCTCAGCGTGTACATGGTCGAGGAGGTGGCGAGCGGCGGCCTCGGCTTCACCAAGGGCGCCGCGGGGGCCATCAACAGCACGATCCGGCCCTTGCTCTACTTCCTGCCGATCATCGCGGGCGCCATCGCGGACCGCTTCGGGTACCGTCGCAGCCTGCTCGTGGCTTTCACCCTCCTGTCCATGGGCTACTTCCTGTCCGGACAGGTCACCAGCTACGGGCTGGTGTTCGGCGCGCTGCTCATCATGGCCACCGGCGCCGGCATCTTCAAACCCATCATCTCGGGAACGATCGCGCGGTCCACCAACGAGGGCAACTCGGGCCTCGGCTTCGGGATCTTCTACTGGACCATCAACCTCGGCGCCTTCCTCTTCCCCCTGGTGCTCGTGAACTACCTGCGCACCCACGGCTACCCGTGGTCCGCCATCTTCACCGCGTCGGCCATCGGCACCGGGATCATGCTGATCCCCACGATCTTCCTGTACAAGGAGCCCCCCAAGCCCGAGAGCACCAAGACGCTCGCGCAGGTGCTGGGCGGCGCCGTCCTGGTGCTCAAGGACTGGCGCTTCGTCTCCATGATCGCGATCTACTCGGGCTTCTGGGTCCTGTACTTCCAGATGTTCGATACCGTCCTGTGGTACCTCAAGGCCCACATCGACATGACCCCCTTCGACAACGGCATCAACGCGATCCTCGCGGCCGCCGGGGTCGAGTGGAAGTTCAAGTTCGACGCCGAGCACGTGACGGTCATCAACGCGGGCACCATCATCGCCCTACAGCTCGTCATCTCGAGCATCGTCAAGAACTGGCGTGCCTTGCCCACGATGATCGGCGGCATCGCCATCGGCACCTCCGGGTTCATCTTGCTATCGATCTCCGCGAGCCCCTGGATCTTCATGACGGGCATCATCGTGTTCTCGATCGGCGAGATGACGGCCCACCCCAAGTTCATCTCCTACGTCGGGCTCATCGCGCCGGAAGACAAGAAGGCGACGTACATGGGGTACTCCTTCCTGTACGGCGTGATCGGGTCGAGTGTGGGCGGCTACACGGGCGCGAAGCTGTACGAGCACTACGTGGACGGGATGAACCAGCCTCGCACGCTCTGGCTGATCTTCGTGGGGCTCGGGGTCGCCACGATCGTCGGGTTGCTCCTGTACGATCGGTTCATCGCGCTGCGCCCGGCCAAGGCCGCCGAGGCGCGGTAGCTCCCTCATGGTACGCGACTCCCACGGACGCTTCCTCAACCTCGACGGGACCCTGCCGCAAACCTTCTCTTCCGTGGTTCAGTGGGCGATCGTCGACCGGCTCAACGGGCGGCGGCGACGCACACCGAATAGCGCCCCGGTGCCTGTGGTGCAGCCTGACCTCGAGCGAATCGCGACGCCACCAGGCGCCGGGCAGGGGGCGAGGCTGACTTGGCTCGGTCACGCGAGCTGGCTCGTGCAGCTCGATGGCCTGTCCTTGCTAATCGATCCGGTCCTTTCCTCGTCGATCGGGCCTGGCATCCGACGCAACGTCCCGGCTCCTCTCGCGGCCGCGGAGCTTCCACCGATTGCCACGCAACTGATCACGCATAACCATCGCGACCACCTCGACTTGCCCTCGATTAGGCAGGTAGGCGCCCCGATCGTCGCGGGACTCGGGCATCGCGCGCTGTTCGACGGCGAGTCCCTCGAAACCACCGAGCTTGGCTGGTGGGAAACAACGACCGTGGGGCCTGTGGGCATCACGTTCGTGCCGGCGCAGCACTGGAGCCGGCGCGGACTTTTCGACGCCAACCGCTGCCTGTGGGGTGGGTTCGTCATCCAGGGGTCGTCGGCCTGCGTGTACCACGCGGGGGACACGGCTTGGTTCGAAGGGTTTTCGGAGATCGGCAAACGCTTCCCCGGGATCGACGCCGCGCTGTTGCCCATTGGCGCCTATGACCCGCCCTGGTTCATGCAGAAGCAACACCTCAGCCCGGAGCAAGCGGTGCGGGCTTTCGAGGCGGTCGGCGCCCGCGAATTTCTGGCCATGCACTGGGGGACGTTCAAGCTCAGCGACGAGCCGCTCGACGAGCCTCCTGTCCGGCTCCGGGAGGAGTGGCCGAGAAGGGGATTCTGCCCGGGGTCGCTGCGGATTCTTGCGCAGGGGGAGACGTGCGAGGTGGGGTGATTTTTTTGGGGTATTGCCGAGACGCCGAGATTGGGGAAGCTCCCATCGCGAATGGCGTATCCTTGCTCCGAACTGCCTCGAGGACCCCATGAACAGAGTGCAAGGCTTGATCGCCGGCCTGGTGGCTTGCCTCATCGCATTCGGTTGTGCACCCACGCCGCCGATGGTGCAGGCCCCCAAGCTGCAAGACGAGCAACAGGCGACGTCCCGCGTTCGCGCCAACCCTCTTCAGCCCTTGCTCGTGGAGTGGCCCGCGGCCGAGCGGGCCCGGCTCGAGTCGCGCGCCCTCCGCGGCCTGGTCGCCGTTCACTACGATGGCAGCCGGCTCGAAGTCCTGCCGACCTGCACGAGCCCCCACCGCTACGGCTATGCGTCGAGCAACCTGCACCGGGACCGCATCGTCATCGAATCCCGTGACGAACTCGGCGCGAAGCTTCCGCTGTCCGTGGCTAGCCTCGGAGGCAAGCTCGCCCAGCACGGACGCCTCGTCGTCGACCTCGCCATCGTCGGCGCTTTCACCGTCGACGGCGCAATGCCCACGCCTGAGGACTTCGAAGGCGACTGCGAGCGGGCCACCCACTACGTCGCCGGGATCACCGCGGGCGCGTTCGAGCTGCGCTCCGGCTCCAGCGCGACGATGTCGGGCGGCGCCACGGCCGCTGGGATCGGGGCTGAAGCCGGTCGGGAGCGAAGCGAGGAGTTGTTGAGCCGCGGGGGCGACGTTCGTGCTTGCGAGTCCGCTTCCCGGGAGGATGAGTCCCCACCGAACGGTTGCGGCGCATTGCTGCGCTTGGAGCTGTCACGCTTTCCCCGTCCGGCGCTTCCTGCCCCCACGGAGCCGGCGAGTGGAGCGGCTGTCGACACGGGCGACCCGGTGGGCGAGACCGCTCACCACCGAGAGCCTGCAACGCCCACCGAACCACCGACGCAGAACCCCTTCGCCCCGACGCCAAGCTCCCCAGGCTCCGCGGACAACGAGTTCTGGGGTTTCGTCATCCCAGGCTCTCTGCTGGTCGTTGGCTTGACGCTCGGCGTGATCTTGGCCGTCACCAAGAAGGACGACGGGCCGGAACGTGAGCCTGCCCCCACGGGCGGTCTCGGCAACACAACGCTGCGCATGCCCATGGGGGTGTCGTTTTGAGAGGGCTCGCACTGGGTGTGGTGGTGGCGGTGATCGCGGGCTGCTCTCCGGCCCCAGAAGAAGCACACTACGTCCGTGTGTTGGTGGATACGGACTTGGTCGTGTCCGGGGAGCTCGACGCGTTCTCGATCTCCGTGGACCAGAATGGGACGAGCAAGTTCAACCAAACCTACGGCGTGGACACGCTGAACGCGTTACCGCAATCCCTGATCATCGAGCAGCCGATGCCCTACTCGGTCGGACCGGGCAACGAATACACGCTGCCCGTGCTTCACGTGTCGGTGACAGGCTACCAAGGGGGCCAGCCGGTGGTCTGGAAGTCGGCCGCGTTTCGATACAGCAGCGGGCAGCTCCAGGTCCCCCTGCCCCTGTGTTTCGATTGCCTGAACCGGAGTTGTCCCAGCGGGGAGACATGCTCCCGGGGCGCCTGCACGGATGCGTCGACGAGGCCCAGCACGGACGAAGCAGCACTGGACGCGCTGTCCCTGTGCGGGCCTCGGTGAGAGCGCCCTACGGCCCGCTCTTCTTTTCGCGCTCCGTCAGGAACAAATAGAAGGGAATGAACGTGACCAGCAAGACGCCGGCCACGATGTACGTCCAGCCCTTCGTGAACGTCAGGTAATCGAACAACGTTTGCATGGCGTCCTCCGCGGGCTCAATGCTCGCCCTTCCAGTCGGGGTGCTCGTACATGATCGGCATGCGGTTCGCGATCCACCGGAACGCCACCACGCCCAGCGTGACCAGGGCCACGCTCACCCAGATCTCCATCCAGTGAGGGACGTAGCGAAGCTCGGGGGCAAGGTCGTAGTTGAAGGCGATGAACGAGATGTTGAAGCGGTTGAGCACGATGCCGATCACCGTGATGACCGCTGCGATCCTGATGAACAAGAGCTTCGACTCCCGATAGCCCACCGTGAACAGGAAGCACGGCACCATCACGAAGCCGACGAGCTCCACGAGATACCACGCCCCCCACGATGTCCCGAGCAGGTGCCACTTGTTCTCGAGCGATAGGGCGAGAAGCTTGATAGCCGTGTAGATCGCGAGGGTGACGGCCCCCGCCTTGCCCAGCCCCAGGTTGATGCGCTCGAAGTGCTCGTTGGTGATCTGGACCTGGTGGTGGAAGGCCCTGTGCGAGAACATGCCTTCCACGATCACCATGCTCAGCCCCGCTCCCACCGCCGAGACGAAGAAGTGCACGGGAGTGTAGGGCGAATACCAGAGCGGGTGCAGCTTGGTCGGCGTGATCGCGAACATCGCCCCGAGCGTGGACTGGTGCAGCGTCGAGAGGATGAGTCCGAAGATGGTGAGGGCAATGGTCAAGGCCCCCACGACCTTGCGCCAGCGCTTCCACCCGAGCCACTCGAACGCCGCGGGCGTGGTCTCCACGAACAGCGTCGTAAGATACAGTGCAACGCAAAGGGACACCTCGAACAGCGCCGAGGTGGGCCCCGCCTGCACGATGAACGGGTACGGCAGGTGCCAGGGCTTGCCCAGGTCCACGAGCAACCCGAGTACGACGAGGAAGTAGCCGAGGAAGCCGGTCAGGATGGCCGGACGGACGATCGGCTTGTACTCCTTCATGCCGAACAGGTAGACGGCCGAGGAGGTGACGAAGCCGCCGGCGGCGAGTGCGACGCCGCTCATGACGTCGAAGCCGATCCAGATGCCCCAGGGGTAGTAGTGGGTAAGGTTGGTGGTGGCCTCGAGCCCCTTGCCGAAGCGAAGCAGCACGATGGCGCCGCCCACCAGGAGGATGAAGCCGGTGATGAGGTTGAAGGGCGTGAAGAGCTTGCCGCGGGCGGGCTGGATTGCCTCGCTCATGATTTCGCCTCCGTCTTGTCCGCGCCGTCGGCTGTCGCCTGGGCTGCCTTCTCGGCCGCGGCCTTCTTCTCCGCTTCGGCCTTCTTCTCGGCCTCCTGCAGGGCCTTCTTCACGGCCGCGCTGATGGCCTTTTCCTTGTCCTTCGTGACCTTGTCCACAGCTTGCTTGAGCTTCTCCTTGGTGTCCTCATCCGCCTTCTCGAGCGCCACCCGCACGGCCGCCTCCAGGTCTTTCTGGGCGAGCTTGTCCTTGCGCTTGCTGAACGCGTAGAACGCCATCAGAAGGCCCGGGTAGATCGTGACGACCAGGGGAACCACCGACAGGTAGCTCGTTCCGATCGCGGGCAGCGACTCATGCGTCACCCCTTCGTGCAAGCCGAGGTCCTTGAAGGGGACTCCCGCCAAGACCAGCCAGCTCGTGCCGCCGAACTCGTGCTCCCCAAACACGTGATCGAGGTACCGCTCCGGGCTCTTGCGAATGCGATCCCTGGCGACCTCGATCAACTTCTTGCGCTCCCCGTAGACGATCGCCCCCGTGGGACACGCGTCCGCGCACCCGGGGTTCTTCCCCTCCTTGATGCGCGGGTAACACATCGTGCAGCGCATCACCTTCGGGTCGAACGCGCTGTCGTACTCGTACGAGAGAGCGTGATACGGGCACGCCATCACGCAGTACCGGCACCCGAGGCACACGTCGGGGTCGTACAGGACCGGTCCTTCGGGCGTCTTCTCGAACGCATGGACCAGGCAGACGGCCGCGCAACACGGCTCGTTGCAGTGCATGCATTGGTGCTTGCGGTAGACGGGCGGGGTGCGCCCCTCCCCCGCCTTGTGACGGTTGACGACCGTGAACTCCGTGGGCGTGATGCGGCGGTGTTGGTCGAAGACGGACTTGTCGTCGATGGGCCGGTCGGGGGGCGGGTGTCCGTTGACCTCCTTGCAGGCTTTCTCGCAGGAGCGGCAACCGACGCACAGGGTGGTGTCGTGCAGGAGCCCGAAGCGACCTTCGTAGCCGTCGAAGTGCTGCGCGCCGGCAGCGTGAGCGGCCCCGGCGGAGAGCACGCCGGCACCGGTGGCGAGCCCCGTGAGGAATCCTCGGCGTGAGACGCTCATTGCTTCTGCTCCTTGGTCTCCGCGTGGCAATCGACGCACCCGGCCTTGACCTCCATTTGCTGGTGGCATTGGATGCACTGGCGGTGCAGGGCGGCCTTGAGCCCCGGGCGGTCGCGGCTGGGGTCATGATCGGCCGGGTGGCAGCTCACGCACTTGGGGGGGCGAGCACCCACGGGGGTTTGGTGATGGCACCCGGCGCAAAGGGTCTCGACCTTGCCGTGGAAGCGTACCGCCAGCTTGTCCGCGCGAGCCACGCGGTCCAGACGTTCGACGATCTTGCGGTGGGGCAAATTCGCGGGGCCGTACTCGCCGCCGGGCATGTACTCCATCTTGACCTCGTCCGGGAAGGCCGCGGAGGTAGGTGGCAGTCCTGCCAACTCGACCCCGGCAAGCGCGGGTTGCGGCAGGGCCGCCGCCTCGGTTCCCACGGCTGGACCGGCGTGACAGGTCGTGCAGCTCGCCACCCCGGGACCGGCCGGCAAGTCGTGGTGACACCCCGCGCAATTCGCCTGGCGCGTCTCGCTGCGGTGGCAACCCACGCAACTGTGCGTGGACGACGGGTCGTGGTAGGCGCGCTCGAGGGGCACGTGTCCCCCCTCCGGCTTGCCCGCGACCGTGTGGCATTCCTTGCATGCCCGCAGGGTCTTGTGATGGCAGGAGGAGCAGCTCGACGCGGTGGGCTCGTGGGCGGCATGGTCGAAGGGCACGAAGGCCGCGGTGGCCCCCTCCGCGCGGAGCCAGGTCATGTCGGGCTGTCCCCGGTCCATGCGGGGAACCTTGTCCGGGGCCTTGATGGCCGCGAGTTGCTCGGCATCATGGCATCCGACGCAGAGGGTCGGACCGGCGTTCTCGCCCTTGGTGGCCCGCTGAGAGTGGCAGTTGATGCAGCTGTCGTGGGAAGCCCGCTGCAAGGAAAGGATGCGGCCTTCGTCCTTGGGACCGTGGCAGTCACGACACGCACTCTCCTCGCCCTTCTTGGGAACGAGCTTTCCCTGGGCCTCGTCCCAGACGTGGTGGCAGGTCTCGCACTTGCCGTTTTCCGCCTTGTCGTGGCGGTAGTGCAACCCGTAATCGAATCGCAGGTTGGCGCGCTCGAGGGAGGAGCCTTCCACGTGCGCATGGCACCCGCCACAGGTCACGGGGCCCGTCTTCTCGCCCGCGGAAGCGCGGTCCTTGTGGCAGGTGAGGCAGGCGTCGTGATAGGCATTCATGGCGTCCTTGGGGGAGGAGGCCTGGAAGCCGATCCGGTCGAACCCGAGGGTGCCAGACTGCCGCGTAGCGTGGCAGGTCTTGCACGCGTCCTTGCCGAGAGCGTCCGTGTGCTTGCCGTGGTCGAACGCGACGGCGGGCCTGTCCATCGGGCCCATCTCCGGGGAGAGGCGGAGGACGAGGGTGGAGGGTCCGAGGATGGGCTTGTCGCCGTGGTCGTCCGCGCAGCCGATGGGGGCCAGGGACGCGACGGCGGCGGCGAGGGTCAGATACGGGGTCAGTGCCTTGGGGGTGCGCATGGTTCCCTGTCTCCTCACGCCTCGAGGTCGATGGCCTTGACCAGAAGCTCGTTGATGAACTTGACGTGCATGCCGAGCTTGTAGTGACCGATGATGTCCTCGATGCCACTGTGGCAGTTGTGGCAGGGGGTGATGATGATGTGGGCGTGGGTGGCGGCCATCTGCTCGGCCTTGCACCGGATGCTCTTCATGCGGGAGAGCTTCCAGGGAGGACCGCAGTTGATGACCCCGCCGCCAGCGGCACAGCAGTAGTTGTGCTCGAAGCGCGGGTCCATGTCCCGGAAGTCCTCGCACAGGGCCTTGACCACGTAGCGGAGCTTGTCGTGCAAGCCGCGCCCGCGCACGATGTTGCACGGGTCCTGGACGGTCACAGGCTCCTCGATCTTGCGCTTGATCACGAGCTTTCCGCTCTTGATCAGGTCGTAATAAAACTCCACCGCATGCACCATCGGGATGGGAGGCTGCTTCCAGGCCAGCCACTTGGGACCGTCGTACACGGCCCCGCGGTAGGCGTGGCCGCACTCGCCCATGACAATCCGCTTGACCCGCAGCTGGGCCGCACGCTCCCAGTGGGCGCGCTCCACACGCCCCATGACCTCGAAGTCCCCCGAGTACATCGCCATGTTGCTGTTGTCCCAGCCGTCGGCGCTCGGCATCGTCCAGTCGATCTTGGCCGCCTTCATGATGATCGCCATGTTGCCGATGAGCTGCGCGAGAATCTTCGGCTCCGGCGCAATGACCGAATACAGGACGTCGGCCCCCTCCTTGTCCAGGGGGATGCGCGCGCCCGCCAGCTCGGACATCGCCTCCTCCTCCTGCCACATCAACGTGTCGACCCAGTCGTCGGGCTGCACCCACATCTGGTTCGACGCCACCGCGTGGCTGTTGGTCGTGTCCTGCAGGTACTGGGGGACGATCGCCAGCAAGTTGCAGATGCGGCGGACGGTCATGATCTGGTAGGCAATGTCGATGCCGAAGGGGCAGTACATGGAGCAGCGACGGCACGCGCCGCACTCCGTGAAGGCGATCCGGGCGGCGTTCTTGAGGAAGGGCCCGTCGACCTGCCCCTTGCGCTTGATCATCTCCCAGAGGGTGTTTTTCACCTTGGAGACAGGAGCGTAGTAGGGGTCCCGGTCGCGGGAGAGGTAGGTGTGGCAGGCCTCGGCGCAGAGCCCGCAATGCACGCAAGTCTCGAGGTAGACCTTCATCCGCGCGGCCGTCTCGTTGTCGAGGACGTGGCGGATGGTCTTCTCGATGCGCTCGGGCGTGAGCTTTTTGATGCCTTCATCGATGCCGGCGTCGGCGATCATCATGTCGGTGGGATCAGGCATGGTCGGGGTTCCTTTTCACCAGTCCCGGGCATTGCGAACAGCGCCGAACTCACTTCCCATGTAGGCACGGGAGAAGACGAACCAGAACATGTGTGCCAGTCGCGTGAAGGGAATGGCAATCAGCCAGGCCACGCCGGAGCCGATGTGCAAGGCGGTGGCGAGGGCCGGGGGGAGCCACCCCTGGTGCGCGACGAACCCCGTGAGGAAGGGGGATATGACCAAGAGGACAATGGCGTAGTCGGTCCAGCTCGTGACGTAGCGCACCTGCGGGGCGGAGATGCGTCGGAGAATGAAGAACAGGCCACCCGCCACGACGACGAGGGACATGAGGTCGGCGGCGAGGGGAGGCAGGCTCCACCAGCTCACCCCCCAGGACTGCTGCCAGAGCACGGCGTGGCCCATGACGAACAACGGCGTAAGGAGCAAGCTGGCGTGGAAGGCGAAGGATACGACCGTGAAGACGGGTCGCAAGCGCATGTTGCGCGCGCCGAAGGGAAGGAGCCAGTGCATCACGGACCGGGCGCCGTGCTTGGCGTCCATCGTGGGAAACACCGTCTTCTCCTTGTTGGCGAGCATCCCCATCGTGACGATCTTGTAGGCCGTACCTCCCAGGAGCACGAGGAAGGCCAGCCAAACGAACGGGACCCAATATGATTCCATGGCCCTGTCTCCAATTCAGCCCGTGATCTCCCCCAGGGGCACCACCTGGCGGAGGTACTTGTCATCCAGAACACCGCGGACCAGCACGTGCTTACCGTCCGGGCTCACCAAAGGATCCCAGAGAAGGTCGAACGCGGGCTTCCACAGCCGGCCGTTGGCCGCCAACCGATACCGACCCTCCCGCTCGACCTTCGCCAGCACCACGTCCCCCCCAGGCGAGAAGACCGGCTCCCACACCATGTCGAACGTCTCGGACCAGCCCCGACCGTCGACCGCCACCCCCCACCGGTTCCCCTCCTTCACCGTCGCCGCCACGTGCTTGCCGTCGGCCGAGAAGTGGGGCGCAAGCACCATGTCGCCGAACGTCTGCTCCCACGCCACGTCGTCCACCGCGATCGTCCAACGCCCGTAGGCAGGCGCCACCACGGCGGCAATCCGCTTGCCGTCGGGGCTGAACCGCTGCTTCCACAACTGCATGAATCGGTTCTTCCAGAGAGGCTTCCCGCCCTCCACGAGCGTCCACGCCCCTCCCTGCCGGACCGGCACCACGATCCCACCTTTGCCTGGCCGGTAGCCCGGCTCCCAAATGCACGTGAACTTCGCGTCCCAGGGCTCGTCGTCCTGCGCCACCGTGTACTCCGTGGCGTCCGTCCGCACCTCCACCGCCACGTGCGTGCCGTCCGCGTCGAAGCACGGCGCGTACACGTTCAAGTACTTGCGCGCCCAAGCCTCGCCGTTCACCGCCACGCTCCACGTCCCCTCGAGAAACTTGAAGATGTCCGCCTCGGGCAGATCCTCCACCTGCACCAGCGCAGCAACCTTCTCCCCGTCCGCGCTCAACGCGTAGTCACGACAGGACGCATAACGCGTCTCCCAAGCTTGCCCGTTCACCGACACGCCGTACCGCATGTCCTGCTTCATCTGCACCGCGACACGGGAGCCGTCCGCACTGAACTTGGTGTTCCACGCGAACTCGTACCGCTCCTCCCATAGCTCCCCGTCCACCGCCACCGTCCACTCGTCGTCCACGCGGACCAGGGCCGTCAACCGCCCGTCGGGCCCAAACGCCAAGTGCCACGCCTTCTCGAAGTCGTCCTCCCAGACTTCACCGTTGACACACACCCCGAACACATCATCGTCCTTGCGAACGACCACCGCGATGCGCTCGCCGTCCGGACTCGCAACGAATTCCTGCACGTCGGGGAACGCTTTGCGTATCTCACCCAGGTCGGCGACGGTCTTCTTGCCCGGCGCCCAATCCACGCTCGCTAGGTTGGGCATTGCCCTCTTGCTCCTTGCGGTTCAGCTCCCAAGAACGCGGTCGATCCGACAGTCCGCGTCGCATAACGCGACAGGTCGCTGCCTCCGAAGTAGGTCATATTGCGCAACGAGTCAAGGAAAGGCGATGCGCGGATCACCTGGTTTTCGAAGGGGATTCCATTCCCGTGGCCCGTCCCCCTCCCGGCATCGCGTTGCACAATCCCAACGAATACCACGAGTCAGTTGCGTTCTTGCAACACCTCATTGTGCACGCTCGCCACAGCCTCATCCAAACAGCATGATTGACAGGCGTTCATGACAATTGATTCGCATCATAGTCAGCTTTGCGTTCTCGATAACTCCTTCACTTCTCCCTACGACTGAATCGATCGCACGATGAAGCTCGTTAGCCTCGCCAAGCAAAAGTTGTTTACGTTGCAGTCCGCCTACTGCCCCTCTCACCCCAGCCCCCCAACCGCTGACGGGGAGCCACGCAGCACCACGAAGCCGAAGCCGAAGCCGAAGCCGAAGCCGAAGTCCAAGTGCCCCCGAAGGTGCAAACCGGAGCACTTGTCAACCCCATGTTCCCGGTTGCGCACTCACCAGCTCGGCCTCGAGCGATGCCGCGTCGGGCGTTGCTTCGGGTTGTCCCTTCCCCCACCAGCCCCTTCTGTGCCCTCTGCGTCTTCTGTGGTTCTCCGGAAGGGTCACCCTTGCCTCCCGCCCCCCTCTTGCCCCATCTTCTCCCTGAAACACAGCGCCATGACCCACGACCCCTCCCACCGCGTCGCCCTCCTCCGCCACCCCGGTCTCGCCTACCACGAGCCCCCTCCCTTCGATCCACCCAACCCCGTCTACGAGGCCGTCGAAACCCTCTTCCGTACCCTCGGCCTCGACCACGCTCGCACGGGCTCTCCCGACTGGAATCCCCTCGGCGACCTCATCCGCCCCGGCGACCGCGTCATCATCAAACCCAACTTCGTCTCCTCCCGCAACCTCCACGACAAGATCACCGGCGCCAAGCTCCAGGCCTCCTCCACCCACGGCTCGCTCCTCCGACCCATTCTCGACTATGCCCTCCGCGCCGCTACGACCACCGGTTCCGTCCGCGTCGTCGACACCCCCGTCGAGGGCTGCGAGATCGACAAAGTCATCCAACCCCTCGGCGTCCAAAGCCTCATCCACCACCTGCAACAGCGCGGTCACAACGTCGACTTCATCGACCTGCGCTACTTCCACCTCGCTCCCCGTTTCCCCCTGGACGACGTCCGCCGCCTCGGTCGCTCCTTCAACCTCGGCGTCCTGCAACGCCTCCCCCTGCCCGGCGACCCCCTCGGCTACCATGTCGTCGACCTCGCGGACCAGAGCCGCCTCGAACACCCCGACGTTCAAATCGACCGGCTCTGCTTTCACAGAAGTCACCGCGCCACCCCGCGCGCGCGCCACGCCCGCGGCCGACATCAGTACGGCATCCCCGCGACCGTCCTCGGCGCCGACGTCATCATCAACCTGCCCAAGCTCAAGACCCACAAGAAGACCGGGGTCACGCTCAGCCTCAAGTCGTTCATCGGCTTGAGCCACGAGAAGTACTGGCTGCCTCACTTCACGTCCGGAGACCCCAGCGTCGGAGGCGACGAGTTCGAACGTCCCCAGTCGGCCTCGGATCGCCTCGAGGCCTATCTAAGCCGCGTCCCCCTTTCAGGCGGCCACTCCCTGGTCGCCAGGGCCCCTCGCCTGCGCGCCGCCCCGCGCATCATCGACGGCAGCTGGGAGGGCAACGACACCTTGTGGCGCACCATCCTCGACCTCAATCGCGCCATCCTCTTCGCCGACCGCGACGGTCGCTTGCGGGACACCCAGCAGCGCCGCTACCTCGCGATCGTCGACGGGATCGTCGCGGGAGAAGGCGAAGGCCCCCTGGGCGCCACCCCCGTCGACGCCGGGTTGCTCGTCGCAGGCCGGGACCCGGCTCTGGTGGACCACGTCGCGACCCGAGCCATGGGCCTCGACCCCTCGCGCATCGTGATGATCCGCGAGGCTCTCGACGGAAAGCTCCTGCCTTCGGGCCACCTCGACCTGCTCGACCTCGTGACCGAAGGTCCCGCCTTCGAGCGCACCTTCCGCCCCCCTCGTTCCTGGCCCAGCCTCGCCCCGTCACATTCGACAAAGGTTTCTTGATCACACCCCCCGCCTGCGTACAACCTCCCGCACCATGAACCCCAAGCTCTCCCTCCATGGCGCCCTCACCGCGCTGGTCACTCCCTTCACCGCAGACAGCCAGCACCTCGACGTCGAAGCGTTCGAAGCCCTCGTGCTCGCCCAGATCGACGGCGGCATCAGCGGACTCGTCCCGTGTGGCACCACCGGGGAAAGCCCCACCCTCAGCGACGACGAAAAGCGCGATGTGGTCGCGAGAACCGTCAAGCTCGCCAAGGGACGGGTGCCCGTCGTGGCGGGGACCGGCTCCAATGACACCATGAAGAGCGTACGCGCCTCCCAGGCCGCCCTCGAGGCGGGCGCCGACGCCGTCATGATCGTGATGCCCTACTACAACAAACCCTCGCAGGAAGGCTTGTTCCGTCACGTGACCACCATCGCCGCGCAGGTCGGCGGCGCTCCCGTCGTGCTCTACAATATCCCCGCTCGCTCCGTCGTCGACCTGACCACCGACACGCTCGCTCGCATCGTCGAAGCCACCCCGAACGTCGTTGCCGTCAAGGACGCAACCGGCAACGTGCTGCGCTGCCAGCAGGTCGTGAACCGTTTCGGCGACGCCCTCACCGTGCTGTCCGGGGACGACGCCTTGACGCCGGCCATGATGGTTTCGGGCGCGCGCGGCGTGATCAGCGTCACCTCCAACCTCTATCCCGATCGGGTCTCCGCGGTCTGCCGGGCCATGGAGGAGGGAAACCCCGCCCTGGCACGACGGCGCCACTTCGCGCTGCTGCCCGTGCACGACGCGATGTTCGTCGAGCCCAACCCGGGGCCCGTGAAGGCTGCCCTGGCGTCGAAGGGGCGCATGCAGCTGGCGGTTCGGCTTCCCCTGGCCCCGCCCACAGAGGCTACGCGCACCCTCGTCGCGCGCGCCATGGCCGCCTACGAGGCGTCGGAGGCCATATGAGCGAGCCCAGTCCGAGGATCGCGTTGCACGGCGCGACGGGACGCATGGGCGCAGCCATGCTCGCGGTCTGCCGGGCGGCGAACGTGCCCATCGTCGGCGCCGTGGCCGCCCCCGGATGCCACGAGATCGGCATGGACCTGGGGGAAGCGCACCACACCCAGGCCTACGGGGTCCAAATCACCGCCGACGTCCCCTCCGCTCTGCTCGGCGCCGACGTCGTCATCGACTTCTCCCATGCCGGCGCGGTCCGTTCCCTCGCGAAGGCGGTTGGCGCCGCAGGCCTGCCCCTGGTCTCGGGCACCACAGGCCTCGCCCCCGATGCTCGCGCCGCGCTCGACGAGCTGAGCACCCGCGTGCCGGTGCTCTGGGCGCCCAACTTCAGCCTCGGCATCCAGGTCCTGCTCGAAGTCGTGCGTCACGCGGCGCGACGCCTCGGCCCCGGGTTCGACGTCGAGATCGTAGAGGTGCATCATCGTCGCAAGGCGGATGCGCCGAGCGGCACGGCGGCGCGACTCGCGCAGGAAGCCCAGGCAGTACGACCGATGACGCTTTGCCATGGCCGGCAAGGGGTTGTGGGCGCGCGAACGGACGAAGAGCTCGGCATTCTCGCGGTCCGGGGAGGCGACGTGGTCGGGGATCACACGGTGCACCTGCTCGGGATGGGCGAGCGGCTGGAACTCACCCATCGCGCGACCACCCGGGAGGTCTTCGCGCACGGCGCCCTCTTCGCCGCACGCGCCCTGCCTGCCAAGCCCCCGGGCATCTGGCACCTCGCCGACCTCATGCCCTGACCCAGTGCAGGGGCTGCCGCCCCTACGCTCCCGGCCCGAACAAGCCGGAACCAAGCAGGTACGGTTGTCGCTTCGCAGAATCGCCAAGGACTTCGTCCGTAAGGGACCAACGCCAACGCACCGTTTCGAGGGAAGCCCCACGACCGGGACGGCGTAGGAGCAAGAGTTCCCCATTCCCCCGCCCCCATCCCCCGGTATATGGTTCGCCCATGCGAGAAATTGCCTCCAAGTTTGCTTTCATCGGCCTGGCCCTCCTCCCCGTCGCCTGCGGAGGAGCCCCCCAGACCGCAACACCCCAGAACCCCTCCCCCGTCGCGGTCGGATCCGACCCGGTGCTGGCCGAGGCGCCTGTCAACCTCACCCCGGTCGAGGAGCCCAAAGACGTGGTCGTCGTCGCCCGATGGAAGAACCCGCGACGCGTCTTCGACACGCTGCAGCAGTGGGTAGGCATCCCGATTCCCGTCGAGATGGGTGTCGAGGAAGTGCTGCGGGTGCCCGGATTCACGAGCGTCATCGACATGGACGCCCCAGTGGACGCGATCGTTGCCCTGGACGACACCTCAGGGACCAGGAACCCCAAGCCCTTCGTCAGCTTCTCGGTCGGCCTTCGCTCCACCCAGGACGCCCGGCAAGCCCTACAAGGCGCGCGAGAGGTTCGCGAGCTGCAAGAGGGTGTCTTTCGCGTTGAGCTCGGGTCCGAGTGGGACAAGCTCATCTGCCATGTGTCTCCTTCCTTGGGATCGTCACCCGGCCGCATGGTGTGCGGTCCCCGCGACAAGGACGTGGAGACGCTCCAGCCCTACATGACGCGCGGCCTTCCCGTGGTCGCCCTGCCGGACCGTGACCTGTCCGGTGAGGTGCGGCTCGCCCCCATCCAAAGCAAGTACGGCAAGATGCTGCCGCAGGCGATCGAGATGGGTTCCTCCTTCGTCAGCCACGAGCTCGGCACCGGAGACCGCAACCTCGATCGCGCGATCTCCGACGCGGTCGGCGAAGTCGGTAAGGAGCTGGTCTCACTCTCGAACGACCTGGACTCCTTGCGCTTCGAAGTCCAGCTCGAACCCGACGCCAAGACCCTCTCCGGCGAGGTGAGCCTCGCGTTCAAGACGCGAAACTCGTGGCTCGCCCAGCGCTTCTTCGACAACTCCGACAAGGCAGGCGCTCCCCCTCCCCTGTTCTGGGGCGCCCCGGTGGACAGCACGAGCGCGTTCTTCGACCGCGGGGTCGACGCCAAAAACTACGAGATGATCCGTCGCCACGGCGGCAACCTGCTCGACGCAGCGATGGCGCGGGAGAACCTGCCGGCGGCCGATCGGAAGGCCGTGGTCGCTCTGTTCGAGAAGCTGATGGACGGCACGCCGATCAGCGTATCCGCCGCGGGGCGGGTCGAGTCGACGGCGAGCAAAGACGCTTCGGAGTTCGATCGGATCCGCGATGCGGCCGCTGTTTCCCTCGGCTGGCAGGTGGTCGGGCTCGAGGAGCGGTCCACCCGCGTGGACGCGTGGCTCCAAGACTTGGCGCGCGTCTACGGTCGTGCGGCCATCCAGCGCTGGCTCCGGAGTGTCACGTCGGTGGACGCGAAGAACATGCCCCAGGTGCGTTACGGGGCCATGACCGTGACCGGCTTGCCGGGGCTCAAGGCGCTGCAGATCAACGTGCCTGCGACCATCCTCGACCCAAGCATCAAGGGCGCCAAGCCCTTCACCTACTTCGTGATGGTGCTTCCGGAGGCGAACCGCACCTGGGTCGCCATGGGCGCGGACCAGGCGGCCCTCGAGAAGCAACTCAAGGCGATCAAGGCGGGCGGTGCGAACACCATCGAGTCCAAGCCCGGCCTCGAGGCCCTGCGCTCCGGGCGGATGGTCGGCGGCGGGTTCATCACCATGGCCGGCATCGCCAACCAGGCGTCGGGCGGACTCATGGAAGCGCTCGACGGCAACGGCTTCCGAAATCGCGACATGGAACGGATGCTCACCGCCTTCAGCAGGCTGCCCAACCGCGGCAACACCCCCATGCTGCTGACCACCCAAATGCAGGATGGCTCCCCGGCCCGGGTCGCGATCCAGTTCAAGGTGAATCGCGGAACGGTGGAAGACCTTCGCTCGCTCGTCCTGTCCATGGGGGGCCACTCCGCGCCCATCCCCATGATCCCCCGCAAAAATCCCTAGACAGGATCCATCGACGGAGAGTCGACAGCCCAACGGGTGAGCCAGGCACGTTCACTCACCGTGCCACCGTGCCGGCCTCCGTACCGACCCCTTCTGTGCTTTCTGCGACCTCTGCGGTTCTCCGAGGCCGGGCTGCTTCTACTGCGCGAACAGTCGCTCGTCGAATTCCGCGTCCGAGTCGCGTGACGCGCGCGGCTCGATGAGAAGGTCGTCGTCACAGTACAGGATGATGCACTTGCTCCGGCTTGCCTCGTGCAGCCGCCCGCAAAGCTCGGCGAGGTCCTCGTCGCTGTCGACGACGTCGCCCTCTACGGGCTGGTGGCTTCCGTCGTAACGGCAGTTGTCGAGCGCGACCCAGCATCCCCGGTACCGAGAGGCCTCGTTTGCCTCCGGCGGCCAGTTCATGTGCCTGCGACTCATAGACTCAACCTGATCTTCCACCGACAGGTTTCGAAGAACGTGGTGCATCGAAGGGATCCTGCGCCCAGGCCTAGCACCGGGGCCGGCTGGGCGTCAAGTTCGCGTTAGTGCGCGAATGTGGGCATAAATATTACTTGCAGCTCGCAGCCACGGCGCTCGACCCGCCATCCGCCCCGATGGACTTGGCAGCGTTGGCGATGCTTCGAGCGCGGTTGCAGTCACCTCGCCTCTTGGCGAACTCGGCGGCTGGCTTGGCGTTGGACTGGATCCGCTGCTTGGCGAGACCGGAGCTGGAACCGCCCTTCTGGCACCCATGATACATGGCCACGGCGGCTTCGATCGCCTGCTGTCCGGCCAACTGAATGGACCGCTGACACGCGGCTTCGCCCTCGACCTTCTTCGTCGGGGCCGTGGTCGTGGCCGGTGCAGCTGTCTTCGTGGGCGTCGTCGTGGTCGTGGCAGCGGCCGCCGCGTCTGACGTCTCTGCGGTGTCGGGAGGCGCCGCAGACACGAGCGGGGCGATCTCCGTAACCCCCGTAGCGGAGGGCAGCCCGAGGTTCAGCGTGTCCGGGCCGTCGTCATTCCCGGACGACATGCCGCGCACGACCAGAACGGCGCCGACGATACCCCCAACGAAGAGCAGGCCCACGATCCCGAGGATGATGCCCTTGCCGCCACCGCCGGACTTGGCGGGGGCCGGGGGAACCCCGTAGGCGGGGGCCGGAACGGGCATGACCATCTCGTTGGCGGTGGGGGGCGGACGCCCGTAGCTGGGCGCGGCTTGCGGCGGTGTCTGCAACATCCCGGGAGGCGGGGCCGCCATGGCCGCAGTGCCGGAGGTGCCGATGGCGGCGTTGCCCGACGCCACGTAAGCGGGCTGAGCGGAGCCGTTGCCCGCAAGGTCCTCGAAGAACGCCATCACGTCGGGCTGGCGCTCCTCACGGTTCTTCGCGAGAGCGCGCATGATGGCCTGCTTCATCGCCTCCGGGATCATGGCCGTCCTCGGCGCCGTGACCTCGAAGGGATAGGGTCGCTCCGTCAGGTGCTTGGTGGCCCACTCCCACGGCGTCTCCGCGTCGAAGGGGAGCTTGCCCGTGAGCATCTCGTACGCCATCACGCCAAGCGAATACACATCGCTTCGACCGTCGAGCTCCTTGCCCGTGAACTGCTCCGGGCTCATGTACGGCGGCGTGCCGAGTACCATGCCCTGCTGCGTGAGCTTCTGTTCCTTCTTGACGTCGGACGCTTCCGTACGCGCCGCGATCCCGAAGTCCAGGACCTTGGCGAAGTCCTTCTCCCCCGCACGCGTCGTGAGCACGACGTTGTCCGGCTTCAGGTCCCGGTGCACGATGCCCTTCTTGTGGGCTTCCGCAAGCGAACCACATACCTGCCGAAGGATGTGTTCCACCCGGGCAGGGGGCATCGGGCCTTCCTTCTCCACGATGTCGCAGATCGACCGGCCGTCGATGAACTCCATCGCGATGAACAGGGTCCCGTCCGGCGCCTGGCCGAAGTCGAAGAACTGGATCGTGTTGGGGTGCTCGAGCTCCGCCACCGTGCCGCACTCGCGGTTGAACCGCGCCACGATCTGCGGGTCCTGGGACAGGTGCGGGTGCAGCGTCTTGATGGCGACCTTGCGGGTCTTGGTCCCCATCTGCTGCTCGCCCTCGTAGACCCGGCCCATCCCCCCTTCACCCAGCAGGCGGACCACACGAAACGTGTTCTTGATGACCACGCCGATCATGCGGTCGTCTTCCTCCGACGCCTCGCCCGGAAGGAGGGCTCCACACTTCGCGCAGAAGCGCGCGTTGTCCACGTTCGGGTGCTGACAAGAAGGGCATTCCATCTCGTACCGCCTTCGCAATCTCCAAGATCGACCGAGCCTCGCTACAATGCTTGATCGAGCGGCTTCTGTCGACTACGTTTCGCGCCCCTTTCAATAACCCAAGGAGCGCATCATGTTCCTCATGCTTTCCAAAAAGCCGCGTCGCACCAACCGCAACCGCACCGCCCGATTCCAGGCCAAGTTGGCCGCCAAGAATCGGAAGCGCCGCGCGAAGATCTACCAGCTCAACGGGTAAGACTCCACACGCAAGGCAACGCTTGGCCCCACGGCGCGCGGCCGATAAGCTTCCCCTTTCCACATCTCGGCCGGGTCCCTGACCCGCGGCCGCTGAGGAGGATCGGTACGTGCGACGGATCCGTTTCACCACCACCGGCTGGATGGAGTCGCCCGGCTACATGCTCGGGTTGCCCCACACGCACAAGGTCCCCATCCCGGCAGTCGTCGCCGTCTGCGAGAAAGACGACGGCTCCATCTTGCTCGTCGATGCGGGCTGGAGCGCTGAGGAGTGTCGCCGCCCTGCGTCGATCGGTCGGGTGCACGGCCGCATGCTCGGCGTGCGCGTCAGGCCCCAGCAAGACGTAGCCTCCCAGCTGCGCCGCGCGGGACTCGACCCCGCCCGGGTCACCACCATCGTCGCCACCCACCTTCATCTCGATCACATCGGGGGCGCCGTCGACTTCCCCAATGCCGAGATCGTCGCCACCCATGACGAGGCGACCGAGGCCTACCGCGCCACCTGGTTGAACGGCTACCGAAGGGAGGACCTCGAGTGCCTCCGAAGGCTTCGGCTGGTCCGGTTGCCGCCCTCCCCTCTGCTTGGCTTCTCCCACTCCTTCGCCCTCGACGACGAGGTCACGTTGCTCGACGCGCACGGGCACACGGCAGGTCACACGGCGATCGTCATTCGGGACGGGTCGACGCTGTGGGTGCACGGGGGCGACGCGGCGTATCACCGACGAGAGCTGACGAGCGGTGTGCTGTGCCCGCTGTCGCGCTTCATGGCGCACGATCGGGCGTCCGCGCGGGTGGCCCAGCGCAGGCTGAGCCGGTGCGAGAGGGAACGCGGGGACGTGCGCGTGGTGCTGTCGCACGACGCCCATGGGTTCTCGGAGTTGCCGAAGCTGGGGGAAGAGCTCGCGGGGATGAACGGCGAGCGGTGAAGAAACTAGGAACTAGGAAGAGGAATTCGAACACGGAACGCAGAATGTTCTGATCGATCAGCCTCGCTCGATGCGACGACAATGGAGACCCTTTCCTGCCGCGGGCTGAAGCCGCACGGCAGGCATGAGGTTGGAAAGCCCAGCTGCGCTGGGCTGGTCAGGATCCCCAGGGGCAACAAGTGCGGAAACCCTTCGCAGCCCGGCAAAGCCGGGCTTTCCCAGTCCCCAAGGCTGCCGTGAGGCTTCAGCCCGCGGCAGAAGTGCCGTGAAGCCTTGGGTTCTGAGACTAACTAGCGAGCGGCTTGTGCGATCCGTGACGTGGCCCAGTGAGGGCCCTTGATGGAATGCAGCACGGTCATGGCGGCCATCTGCACGATGCGGTTGACCGGGGCGCGGGGCGAGATGACCGTCACCGGCCGCTTGAGTCCAAGCAGCACGGGACCGATCTCGTCGAACCCGCCGAGACGGCTGAGGAACTGGTACACGCTGTTGGCGGCGCCGAGGCTCTGGAGCACGAACACGTTCGGCATGCCCTCGAGCTTCGCATGAGGCCAGTAGCGCTTCAGAAGCTCCTCGTCCAAGGCCACCTGCGCCTGCAGCTCGCCCTCGCACATCAGATCGGGCTCGCGCTCCTGAACGAGGCGAGCCGCCTCGTTGACCTTGCGCGCGTAGCGGTGGGGCGACCCGCCCATGTTCGAGAACGAGATCATGGCGACCTTCGGCTCGATTCCCAGCTCGCGTACGAAGCGCGCCGTCATGATCGCGATGTCCGCGAGCAGCGGGGCGTCCGGCGCGATGTTCACGCTCGTGTCCGCGAAGAACAGAGGTCCGTGCTTGTTGCCGATCAGCACGTGCACGCCGGCAGGCGTCTTCACTCCCTCCGCAAGACCGACCAGCTTGAGCGCCATCCGGATCGTCTCCGGATACCCGTGGTGGATGCCCGCGATGGCACCATCCACCTCGCCGCGCCGCACCATCATCATCGCCACGGTGGTCGGGTCGTTGAGCACCAGCTCACGTGCCCGCGGCTCCGTCAGACCACGACGACCACGCGCCTCCAGTAGGTCGGCCACCGCGGCGTCCACCCGATCCTGCTTCGCCAGGTCGACGATTTCCATGCCCCGGAGCGACACGCCTTCCTGCGCCGCCCGGATCTGGATCGCGTCCGTGTCTCCCACGAGCACCGGCTTGGCGATGTTCTCCTCCACCAGCACACGGCACGCGCGAAGGATCCGGGGATCGTCGGCCTCGGGGAAGGCGATGGTCTTGTTCGTCTTCTTGACCTGCGCCACGAACTGACGAACGAAGGACCGCGAGGGTCCAAGGCGCCGCTCGAGGGAAGCGCGGTATTCGTCGATGTCGATCTTGAGACGCGCCACGCCGCAATCCATGGCGGCCTTGGCTACCGCAGGAGCCTCCCAGAGAAGGACGCGCTCGTCGAGGGGCTTGGGGATGATGTAGTCCCGGCCGAACTCGATCTTGATGTTGCCGTAGGCAGCCTGCACGGACTCGGGGACATCCTCGCGGGCGAGCTTCGCAAGGGCCTTGGAGGCGGCAAGCTTCATCTCCTCGGTGATCGCCCGCGCACGCACATCGAGCGCCCCGCGGAAGATGAACGGGAACCCAAGCACATTGTTGACCTGGTTCGGATAGTCGCTCCGACCCGTCGCCACGATCGCGTCAGGCAACGCCTCCTTCGCGAGGTCGTAGGGAATCTCCGGGTCCGGGTTGGCGAGCGCAAAAATGATCGCCCTGGGCGCCATCTTCTTGATCATGTCCTGCGTGAGCAGGTTGCCCTTCGACAGCCCCAGAAACACATCCGCACCGACAAGCGCGTCTTCCACCGTCCGCGCCTTGGTGTCGACGATGTAGGCTTCCTTGGTGGCGTCGACCTTCCCGCGCCGCCCCTCGTGAAGAACGCCGCGCGAGTCGCACATCATGATGTTCTCGCGACGGATGCCCATCTTGACCCACAGATTGCAGCAAGCGATGGCCGAGGCACCGGCACCGGACACCACGACCCGGACGTCCTCGATCTTCTTCTGCTGGATCTCGAGGGCGTTGATCATGCCGGCCGCGCTGATGATCGCGGTCCCGTGCTGGTCGTCGTGGAACACGGGGATCTGCATGCGCTCCTTGAGACGCCGCTCGATCTCGAAGCACTCGGGCGCCTTGATGTCCTCGAGGTTGATTCCGCCGAAGGTCGGCTCGAGGGCGGCTACGCACTCGATGATCTTCTCGGGGTCCTTGAGGTTGATCTCGATGTCGAAGACGTCGATGTCGGCGAAGCGCTTGAACAGGACGCCCTTGCCCTCCATGACGGGCTTGCCGGCCAAGGCGCCGATGTCGCCCAGGCCCAGCACGGCGGTTCCGTTGGAGACCACGGCCACGAGATTGCCGCGCGCCGTGTACTCGAAAGCCTTGTTCGGGTCCTTGGCGATCTCCAAGCAGGGCTCGGCAACACCAGGACTGTACGCCAGAGACAGGTCGCGCTGCGTGGAGCACGGCTTGGTCAAGGCGATCTCAATCTTTCCAGGACGCCCCTGGGCATGGTACCGAAGGGCGTCTTCCCGCAGGCTACTCGAGGGTGGTCGTATGCTCGTCATGCGTGCTCGGTTAGCAAGGACTGTCACGAAGCACAAGCATAGGAAGGAATCGTCAGCCGGTGCGCGAACGCGTCCCTATCGTTACCTCGCCAAGCAGGCTCACAATTGTCCTGGGAGTGACCTTCGCGGCATTTTCTTGCACCCCCACGCAGGGAAAGGAAGAAGCAGCCAACGTCGTGCGCGTCGTCACCGACTTGCGCATGGCCGACAACGACAGCAAGCGCAGCCCCCTCGAGCACCTGCGAAGCTTGCCCTGCAAGACCCCCGAGGTCTGTGAAACCCGCGACGCTTGCGTCGAGGCCTTCGAACATCACGTCCGCGGCGTGGAGCTCGGCGCTCGCCTCAAGAACCGCCTCACCCAAGACGCGTCCCCGGTCCACCCCGACGACGACGCCGCGCTCCTGCTCGAGATGAACTTGGAAGTAGAAGAAGGGCGCAAGGCCATGCCCCTGTGCGAGCAGCGGGTCGGCGCCCTCCGACGACGGCACAAGCTCTGATGGGTGCAGATCCCATTCTGAGCCACCCGTTGTGATGTGTGTCCAAAGTCAACGGGTGAGCCGGGAGCCGGGAACCGGGAACCGGGAACCGGGAAGGGAAGGATGAATGGGGCAGAGAACGGGAGAGCGGACAACCGGGAACCGGAAGGATGAATGGGGCTTGGTTCATGGCTGGAAGGAGGAGCGGCGAAGGACAACGATAGTGCACAACGGTCGTTGCCATGAGCCCTCGGTGTGGTGTGGCTGATAGAGAAGTTCTCGAACGGCACCTGGGGCCTGCGTACCAAGCCACTTTCTCCATTCCCAGCTCCCGGTGCCCGGTTCACCAGTTCCCCGCAAGGGTACCTGTGCAAAGTGGTGTCTGCACCCAGCTCTGACGCGCCCCGCGGACCCAACTCCTCCGAAAAAACCCACCTTCCGCCCCGATCCGCCCTTCCACGCCCTCCCCCGCCCCGCCCCGACGTGCTACAAGCGCCCCACCCTAGGAACGACCATGTTTGAAGCACTCACGAAAGGGTTCCGTCAGGCACGCAACCGCTTGGCGGGCCTGACCGAGCTCAACGAAGGCAACATCGAACCCGCACTGCGGGAAGTCCGCCTCAGCCTCCTCGAGGCCGACGTCGACCTTTCCGTAGTCAAGCAATTCCTCGCACACATCAAGGAGAAGGCCCTCGGGCAGACCTTGCAAACCAAGGTCAAGGTCGACGGCGTCTCGCGCGAGGTCTCCGCGAGCGACCAGTTCATCAAGCTCTGTCACGACGAGCTCGTGCAGATGATGTCGTCGGAGGCCGAGCCCCTCACGTGGGCCGAGAACGGTCCGACCGGCATCATGATGGTCGGCCTCCAAGGCTCCGGTAAAACCACCACCGCCGCCAAGCTCGCTCGCTTCCTCGAGCGCGAAGGCAAGAAGCCCCTGCTCGTCGCCGCCGACATGCAGCGACCTGCCGCCGTCGATCAGCTCCAGGTCCTCGGAAAGCAGATCGGCATCCCGGTCTTCAACGTCAACAAGACCCCCGTCGACATCTGCGCCGCGGCCATCGATCACGCCAAACGCCACAAGCACGACGTCATCATCTACGACACCGCAGGCCGTCTCGCCATCGACGAGACCCTGATGAACGAGCTCGACGAGATCAAGGCCAACGTTTGGCCGGAGAACATCCTGCTCGTGGTCGACGCCATGATCGGCCAGGACGCCGTCAAGACGGCGGAAGCCTTCCACGACAAGCTCCGAATCACCGGCGTGGTGCTGACCAAGCTCGACGGCGACGCGCGCGGCGGCGCCGCCCTGTCGATCAAGGAGGTCACCGGCGCCCCCGTCGTGTTCACCGGCATCGGCGAGGGAACGAGTCAGTTCGAGCCCTTCCGCGCCGACGGCATGGCGAGCCGGATCCTCGGCTTCGGCGACGTCGTGGGCCTCATGCAGAACTTCGAAGAGGCGATCGACAAGAAGCAGGCCGCCGAGAAGGCCATGAAGATGCTCGAGGGGGAGTTCACCCTCGACGACTTCCTCGAGCAAGTGCGCACCATCCAGAAGATGGGCTCGCTGCGCGACCTCGTCGACAAGATGCCCTTCTTCCCGCAGGGTCTCCCCGAGGGAGTCAACCTCGACGACCGGGAGCTCGTGCGCATCGAGGCGATCATCCAGTCGATGACGCCCGCGGAGAAACGCGACCCCTACGTGCTCATCCGTGAGCCGTCGCGGGTCAAGCGCATCTCCAAGGGGTCCGGACAGCCCGACGTCGGCGTGCAGGAGCTCGTGCAGAAGTTCCTGTTCATGCGCCAGATGATGACGGGCATGAAGCAGAACATGGGCCTGATGGGGAAGATCCCAGGGCTCAAGCAGATCGCTTCCGCGCGCCAGATGCGCAAGGCCATGGCCGGCGGCGCCATGCCCCCGGGCTTCCCCGGGTTCGACGGGATGGGCATGCCCGGTCTCGACGGGCTCATGGGTGGCATGGGAGGCATGCCAGGTATGGGTGGCATGCCGGGGTTCGGGTTGCCGCAGCCCCAGTACGAGAGCCCCACCAAGATGAAGCCCCTCTCCAAGTCCGAGAAGAACCAGCGCAAGGCGCAGCGAAAGCGAGAGCGCGACGCACGAAAAAAGTCTCGACCGAAGTGAGCAACAGTGTGGCGGTCGGGCATACGCGCCCTTCGGGGCGCTCACCGCGAAGCAGGGGAAGGACATGCAACGAAAACACAGAATGGCGACGTTCGCGATCGTCATGATCGCGTCTCTCGGGCTCGGGTGCGTGGGCGGATCGAAGTCCGGCCAGGCCAACCCCGAAGCCCTCAAGCAGTACGTTCTCGAAGCCGCCCCCAAGGACATCCCGCACAAGCTCGATGCCGTCTTCGAGGGCAAGGCCAAGCTCCTCGGCTACCGCATCAGCCCTGAAAAGGAAGCCAAGCCCGGGGCCGAAATCCGCATCACCATGTACTGGGAGTGCCTCGAAGACATCCCCGACGGCTGGAACCTGTTCACCCACGTCCTCGACGCCGGCGAGCAGCGCTTGCTCAACGTCGACAACGTGGGCCCCATCCGCCAGTGGGTCGACAACAAGCAGGTCCTCGCCCCCGCCGCGTGGAAAAAGGGCAAGGTCTACGTCGACGAGCAGGTCTTCTCGCTGCCCGACAAGCTCGACACCCACGAGGTCGTCATCACCACCGGGATCTGGAAGGACGAAGCGCGCCTCAAGATCACCTCGGGGCCCCACGACCGCGAGAACCGCGCCATCGTCGCCCGCCTCAGCACGGGCGTCCGCCGCAAGCCCAAGCCCTTCACCGGCATCAAGACCCTTCGCGCCGACAAGCTCGCCAAGGGCGACACCATCACCATCGATGGCAAGCTCGACGAGGAAGCTTGGAAGAAGGCGGCCACCACAGGCCCTTTTGTCGATGTGGGGAGCGGCGAGCCGAACCCGGCGTTCCCCGTCCAGGGCTCTACCAAGCTGACCTGGGATGACACCCACCTGTACGTGGCCTTCGAAGTTCAGAGCAAGACCATCGTCGGTGGCTTCCCCAAGGACGCCAAGGACCCTCACCTCTGGGAGAAGGACACCGTCGAGATCATGATCGACCCCGACGGTGATGGGGACAACAAGGACTACTACGAGCTCCAGATCAACCCCCAGAACCTCGTCTTCGACACGCAGTACGACACGTACAACCAGCCGAAGGACGACTCGAAGGGTGTCTTCGGGAACATGGACTGGTCTGCGAAGCTGCAGTCCGCGGTCGTCGTGGATGGCGAGATGGACAAGCCGAACCAGGGCAAGGGCTACGTGGTGGAAGCGAAGATCCCTTGGTCCTCTTTCTCGAAGGCCAAGCAGTCTCCGCCTAAGCCTGGCGACACGTGGCGCTTGAACTTCTACGCCATGAAGGACAACTCGGGCGTGGCCTGGTCTCCGATCCTCGGCAAGGGCAACTTCCACCGCGCGACGCGGTTTGGCAGGGTGGTCTTCGGGATTCCTGGGGAGCCGCTGCCCACGTCGTCCGCGAGTCCCGCCGCCTCCGGCTCGTTGCGTCCGCCCCCGATGCGCATCCCTCCCATGGTCCCGCCGCGCAAGCCTCCGTCACCTCCGGGTCCGTGACATGATCGAGTTCGCGTAGGGATCGCGCTGCGGAGAACCACAGAAGACGCAGAAGGCACAGAAGGTTGGTGCGCCCCTAGGCCGTGCGTGTTGCGCCTGACTCTGCCCATCCCTGGTTCTCTGTTCCGTGTTCCGTGTTCTCAGCTCCTTGTCGATGTCCCTCATCCGTCCATTGTCGTGGCCGGGCCTCAACCCGGTAGGGACTTCGGGCACGCGTCACTAAGCGGCTCTTCGAATCAGGGCTTCTTTCATGCCGCGCATGGCCCGCTCGGCGATGCGATTGAACGCCGGCTTCATGATCCTTTCGGCCCACCTCATCGAGCCGAGGAAGCGAAAGTCGGCCCGATACTGCACGCGCGTCCCGGTGCCCGTGGCGTCGAAGCGGATGTCATCGATAGCGTGCAGATTCATCCCCCGACCCTCCAGCACGATCCGCTTCGGAGGCTCGAAGCGCGTCACCTCGTACTCCATCGGAACCCGTGCACCCATGAACTTCGCCACCACGTGGTAGATCGACCCCACGCCGAGGGGCCCGCTGTCGAGTCGTTTGCTCGAAGCGATCCCCGGATCCCAGTCAGGAAGGTTCTGGAAATCTCCGATGAAGGAGAAGGCGTCTTCGGGCGACCAGTCACAGATGAGCGATTCTTGAACGCGGATCATGAGAACCTCGGGGCCAACGCTTCAATCGTTTGGATGCTCAGCGCAGCCCGACGCTCGCGCGCGGCATCCAAAAGGTCGTACCGGGGAGCCGCCTCCTCTAGGATCGGGTGCGAGCATGGACGCCAAAGAACTGAAGAACAAGCTAACCCAGCTCTTCGAAGAGCGCAGGGTCGGCGTGCTCGCCACGCACGACCACGGTCAACCCTACGGCAGTCTCGTCGCGTTCCTCGCTTCCGACGACCTCGCGAACCTCGTTTTCACAACCGGCCGCGGCACAAGGAAGTTCGCCAATCTCTCCGCCGACCCCCGCGTCGCGCTCGTTGTCGACGACCGCCGCAACGAAGCCGCTGACTTCTACGAAGCGGCCGCGGTGACCGCCACCGGCAGAGCGCAGGTTCTCGACGGCGAAGATGCCAAAGCGATGGCCGCCCGTTTCGTCGAACGGCACCCGCAACTCGAAAGGTTTGTCACCGCACCTTCCTGTGCCGTCGTGCGCATCATCGTGTCTCGCTATACCTACGTCAGCCGCTTCCAAGAAGTCGTCGAACTGGACATGGATCCATGCGACAGGTCGTCCCGCGCGAACGCGTAACGGCTCACGACTTTCCGCGCGTCGGCGGCAAGGCCGTGCTCGCCGCTGTCCACAGCGAGAGAGCCGCCGCGATGAGAGCCGCGAGGCGCTGGGCGGAGAGGAACCAACTCATCTCAACCCGCGTACTCGCTCCTTCTCCAAGAATGCCCAGCGAAAGAGCGGGTCATGTACGTTCGACATGCCCGAGCCATGAGCACGTCGCGGGCCAAGATTGCAGTCTAAGGATCTCGGCTGGTTGCGGGGAGGAGGCGGTGGCGGCGCGCCACCCGGGATGCGGCGGGACGGAGGCGGATCAAGCTTGAAACAAGGGGCCGACGCGTGTTCGACGGGTTGGGGGCTAGGAGCGGAGGGAGAGACATCAACTAGGAACTAGGAAGAGGAATGCGAAGGCGAACCAGGAATGAGGGAGAAATACAAAGAGGCGGGGCCGTCGAGTCCGTTCGTGCTCGTGCTCGATCTGCCGACCGTTCGAGCTCAGCTCGAAGCGCGGTGCTCGTGCGCCGTGGCCCTTCCCCTTCTGTGCCTTCTGTGCCTTCTGTGGTTGCTTCTCTTCCGGGCCTACTTGGCCTTGGGGTCGGCCAGCCACTCCGCGAGGTCCGCCGGGGCAAAGTCGAGCACCACGTCCCCAAGACGGTCCGGTCCGAGGGTCTCCAAGCGCTTGCCCAGGGTGGCTCGCTCGGG